>Ga0209536_100015413_pt1 | contig 10921 bp, 14 predicted proteins | sample DeeMarSeWOR28_12_FD_187461 | JGI IMG/M metagenome (GOLD analysis project Ga0209536, IMG submission 187461) | Marine sediment microbial communities from White Oak River estuary, North Carolina - WOR-2-8_12 (SPAdes) (version 2) | ecosystem: Environmental > Aquatic > Marine > Intertidal zone >... | reverse complement strand
CTTTGACATCCATCCGGAAGCACGCCAAAAGGAATTTTTTGAAAACGCGCGGAACCAAATAGAGGGAATCACTAAAACTGTAAGTCTTAAAGAAAATAATCTTAGTAAAGATATTTTTGAAAAAGATTTAAGTCGAGCTGATAAATTTAACTCAAAATTTAGAGAGGATGTAAATCAGAGTGATAAATCCTTCTATGTTGATGATAATTGTAGCAGTTGCGGAATATGCGAAGAGATATGCCCCATGAATAATATTATTATGGAGGAGGGGAAACCTCAATGGCAACATAGATGTCAACAATGTTTGGCATGTATAAACTTTTGTCCAGAGAGATCAATTCAAATTGGTAAATCTACCTTAAAAACCCAGAGATATCATCATCCAGATATTACTAAAGATGACATAAAAAATCAAAAAAATTAACCCATTTATAAAAATAACCCAGATATTAAAAAAATTAATATCTAGTATCCAATCTCAATGAATCTTCCTTTTCTTTTCTCATTATATTGCTGATGGTATTCTTCTGCTTCCCAAAATTCTGATGCGGGGACTATTTGGGTAACAATGGGTCTTTTGAATCGATTTTCAGCTTCAAGCTTAGCTTTGGAATTCAAGGCTATTTCGTTTTGTTCAGAATCAATATAGAAAATAGCGGATCGATATTGAGAACCAATATCTGGACCTTGACGGTTCAGTGTAGTTGGGTCATGGATCGTCCAAAACACGTCTAATAGTTTATTGTAAGATACTTTGGAAGGATCAAAAGTAATTTCTATAGCCTCCGCGTGTCCCGTGTTAATAGAACATACAGCCTTGTAGGTTGGATTTTTGAATTCACCACCGATATATCCAACTCGCGTAGAAATTACTCCCTCAACTTTTCTAAAATTAGATTCTACACCCCAGAAACAGCCTGCAGCAAAAATAGCTTTTTGTACCTTCATAGTATTTAATTAAAAACTCAAGTTGATAAGAATACTTATAATTATGTATAAACCCAAGTTGAAAGTTAGATTTTTCTTATAAGTAGTTTTGAATATGACTTTAACTAAATATAAGACTATAATTATTATACTTTAATTCTTTTGTTGAGTGCATGGAGTCTAAAGTTACCAAAGATGAATGGAAAAAAAAATTGACAAAAGCACAATATAAAGTTCTCCGCGAAAAGGGAACTGAACCAGCGTTTACAGGGAAGTATTTTGATCATCATGAAAAAGGGATATACAAGTGTGCTGGATGCGGCGCACCTCTATTCACATCTGATGAAAAATTTGATTCGGGTACAGGTTGGCCGAGTTTTAATGAAGCCTATGATAAAGAAAACATTGAAGAAAAACTAGATACTAGCCATGGCATGAGACGTACTGAAGTCCTCTGTAGTAAATGTGGAGGACACTTGGGTCATGTGTTTAATGATGGACCAAGCCCAACGGGCTGCCGATATTGTATTAATTCAGTATCCTTGGATTTTGAGCCCCTTCGTGAAGAATAAGAAATTAATTTGTTTTATAAGCTCCTTATCTAGGCTCGAATTTTCATTAAATCCCAATATCTAATAAATCCGGAATCATCCCCGGTAAAAAATCCTCGAGAATGAGGAATTACAGTCCGGATAAAAGGTCCCGACATAAACTTATGGACTGATTTATTTAAATCCTTAACCGAACGAGCCCAAATTCCTGCACCACCAGTCACAACATACCAACCATTTACGATGATTAAGTTTGATCGTGTTGAACCATCCGATTGAGTTCCGAAGCCCCATTTAAATTCTTCAATTATTTTTCCTGAAAGGGGATCTATGAGATAAAAATTACCATTTATATCAAGGAATTTTATTGAATCCTCATCTTCTAAAATGCCATTGATTTTATTATCTGAGATGGGAGTATTCCAAACAACATTTCCATCTAATGAAAGTGATACAGCCTCACCAGCCCAACTTGTTATGATTATCTTTTCTATTCCCGAATAGATTGCTGAAATTGCAGAATCAAAAAGGTAAATCACTTTTTCACATTCTTCTTTATCAATATCCCAAATAAGGAGAACTCCTGTTTTTAATCCTAAGTATAATTTACTTCCAGAGAATAAGATAGCTAATATCGCAGAAGGAACGGATTTCTTCCATTGGATAAAAGGCTTTTCATCTGTATTAAAGTTCAATTTAACTAGATAATAATGAGGGGAATCTTCAGGAGGTTGTTCTTCTCTTAAACCAAAATAAACTTGTTCTTCTAAACCCACACAACCTCGAGTGCAGTACTCAACTGGGTAAATACTAACGATTCTTAACGAACCACGTATAAAATTAAATTCACCTATTTCATAGGTACCAAAATAATATCCATGATTTGGCTTGTTTACCGATAAATTGAAGATATATTGAGCATTAGTCGCAATTTTATCACGTTCTATTACTCCCCATACCTTTCTCCATTTCCGAAATAATTTCATTTTTCTTCCTAATCTGAGTTTATAGGGTAAAAAAAGTCTTTTTTAATAATCTCCTATGTAATAAAATAGACAAGATTAGTTAATTTAAATTTTAGTTTTAACCAGGAGCTATGTTAAATCCTTCGAAAAAGGACAGAGGGGATCTGTTTCAAAGATTGTACTTTTTAAGGCATATGAAACTAATTTACACCCACCACCACAAATATTAAAACTGGGGCATTTACTACAGTATCCGTTCATATTTTTTTGATGTTTATAAGGTTCTAAGAAGTAGTTAGCCGTTGGATTGGAATATAATTGTTCTAAATCATTGGTTAAAATCGATCCTAAGTTATAATCTTTCAAATATAAGCACGGAACAACATCCCCTTTTGCAGTTACCGTAATAAATTCAGACAGTAGATTACAGCAACCCGTTAAATCCTTGGAGATTAATTTTGCATAAGGGGTAAAACAGAGATCCACAAAATATCCTTCATCCCTTTTCTTATTAATTAATTCAAGCATGATCTTACACTCTTCAGCAGATAAAACCTGGGAGATTAAACTTTTACCTACTCCTAAGGGAATAAAGGGAATAAAATTAAAATATCTTCCATTGAAGGTTCGTGCCAAATCAAAAAATTTATCTAATTCATGAAAATTCCACTTACCAATACAAATATCTAAACCAAGAGGAATATTTATTAATGATTTTGAAATTAGAATTCGCATTAAATTGTCAAACTGGCCTTCCCCTCGGATAAAGTTATGAGTTTTTGAAGTAGCTCCATTGATTCCTATGTAGAGCGCCGTAATAACATCCAATCTTTTCTTGATTTTTCGAACTACGTTCTTATTCTCAAGTAAGAGGCCATTAGTAGTTATGGCAATGTTTTCAATTCCTGATTTTTTGGCATAGTGAATAATCGTGAAAATATCCTCCCTGAGAAATGGTTCTCCTCCTGTTAAAATTAAATCTTGAATTCCAAATGAAGTCATTTTTTCAATGATCATTTTTGCTTCAGAAAGGGAGACTATATCATTAGGAGACTTATTTCCAAAGCAATGAGAACACTTTAAATTGCATTTTGTAGTAATTTCAAAAAGCAAAACACTATTTTTGAATAGCACTCAATATTTCACTTCATTCATTCCTATTACTTGATATCGAAAGAGATTATTTATCTTCGTCGTATTAATATGATTATACCAACTAAAACTAACGCACCAATCCCATAAAAAGCTGCATTGATCAAGGATGTTTGAACAACTTGAATCGGATCTATTGGAGGCGGATTTCCTCCTGTTGGAGGTCTTTGTGGGTCAATAATGATCCATCTTCCGGGAGGAATCCTATCAGGGAAATAAGCAGTAACTAAACCTAGAACTCCTGCGGTTAAAAGAGGAAAGATAAGAGTTCCCAAATATTTGAAGATAGGAGGTATTCTTGTTATATTTAATTGGTCTCCTCTTCGTAATACTTCTTCCAGCAGAGCGAGGTTGATTGATTCATCAATAGTTTTGTCAACAAGCGATCTCATTTCTCGCATTGGACTTTCCTGCAATTCTTTTTCAATTTCAAGAGCTACCCTGTTTTTAGCTTCCTTTTTAATGTCCTTCTCTTTTCCCCATGATTTTCCTTTCTTATCTAGTATATCCTTTACATGTTTGGCTGAAGAGAGCTGTATTGAACTATAAATACGGGCATCAGTTTTCGCAAATTTACGCTGATATCTCCTAACTCTTCTAACACTTCTCGCGATACGACGAGAAACCCTTCTAAAGGCACGACCTACTCTCCTTAAGAACTGAGTTGCTGTAATGATAAGAAAACTGAGCCATAATACACATAAAAACCAAGGTTCAATTAAATTCATGATTAGATTATTTTATTAATTATGTGATGATTGATCATCACTTTAGTCATATAAATATTTAATACTTCGCTGAGAATAGTTTAATAAAGAACATAAATTATGAAGAAAAAGCGCTTAACTTATACTCACCTATTCAATTTGCTTTTTATTAGGATGTATAAAAATGGACAGAATATTGGATATTGATCTGGATTTTTTCCTAAATAAGGTCTCCGAATCAAGAGAAAACGGAAGACGTCTAAAGAAAAAAAAATATTTTCCTTGGGGAAAAACTACTTTGACCAGCTTTCTTGAAAATAGATGTCTTTTATCATCCCAGAACCGTTTAAAGGGTAGAATGGTTAAACACCATCATCAAGCATTTTTCTTCTGGAGAAAATTAATTTTAACAAAAGAAGTTGAAATTCCATTTGAGGTTGTTCATTTAGACGCACATTCGGATATCGGGGTTGCAGACTGGAGCTGGATATATGTGACAAGTGAATTATTGCACAAACCACTCGAGGAACGGATTTTCCCCGACGAATCTCTATTAAAAGGAATAAATGAAGCAAATTATCTAGCTTTTGCTTTAGCATGTAGGTGGATCAAAAAACTCACATTTGTTATTCATCCTAAATGGAAGAATGACCTGATTGAAGTATATTTTAAAGACTTTGACTTCGAAAGTAATAGTATTCAATTAAAAAAGTTTGATCAGAAAGTACTATTTGAAAGAAGTTTTGATATTGCCCCATCATCAATGGAAATGGAGCCTGAAGTCCCCGTTGAATTTATCCCGCTTCTCGATTACAAAAATGTGCATCCATTCACCATACTGACATTAAGTCACTCAAAAGAGTATACCCCCAAAACTTCAGATAAGCTAATCAAGGTTATAAAGCGCTATTTTAAAGCGATTTGAGTTGCTATTCCTTACCAATACAATTAATAACTCTTTCGATAATTCTTGGTTTGTACAAAATGCTATTATGATACTCGGGAGAATAATATAAAGTATTTCCACTAAGTATTTCATAATTTTCTTTTATTTTTTGAGGTTCTACTGTCTTAAAATCAACCCCATTTGAACCTACAGTGAATGACCAGCTGCCAAAGAATGATGGGATGTGTTCTCGATATTGGGAAGCATGCTTAAAATGTCGTTTGAATAGTTTAAAATACTCAATACTATTCTTTCGATTCTTTACTGAAAGGATTTTTCTTATTTTTCTCGATCTCTCAGAATAATAAAAACCATCTCCATTGCCAGTCTGAGCCGAAAGAATCCCATTTGAGTTCAAAATACGTTTAATGTCAATATAAAAACTATCTTGGTATGCAAATTCACAATTTCTTTTATCATCTGGTAAATCAATATAAATAATATCATAACGGTTAGTAGTGTCTTTTATAAACTGATATCCGTCTTGTATTTTAATTTGTAATTTCGGATGGTTTTTGGTGTCTCTGAGTAGTGGCTTAAAATGTTTTAAGCAGAATTTAACTACATAATCGTCTAACTCAATTAAATCAACAGCTTCAATGAGTGGATACTTTAAAATTTGTTTAGCTAATAAAAGATCTCCTCCCCCGATTATCAATATTCTCATTGGTTTAGGATGACTTAGTAAAGACGGGAAAGTAAACATCTCGTGATAGATAAACTCATCCAATTCGGTGAATTGCACTTCATTATCTAAAAAGAGCATTTTCCCGAAACTTCGGGTTTTAATGATTTCTATATGATTATATTCTGAATAGAAATCTTCTAAAGATTTTTCTGCCTTTATTCTTACTTTCACGGAGTGAAGCATCGTTTCTGTTTTATACTTCAAAGCAATCCCTTGTTTTCCTTTTAATTTTTTCTTATATAATTAATCTAGCTTTTTTCGATCCATCCTCTTTCGATCACATAAAGATCGCTAAATAGCTCAATATCTTTCAATTTTTTTCCCTTAAATTTTAGATTATTCTCGAATTTTATGTATTTTCTAAGTCGCTTCAAATATTTTTGATCCACTGGCTTAAGGGGATAAGAATTAAAGGATTTGTAGTACTCAGTAACGACTAAATTATTCCTCTCTATGAATTGATTGAGAATAGACATGCATTTAGTGTTATAGAGTCCATTAAGGAATATTTGGTTAAGTTTCTCATCCAAAATTACTTCTATATTCTTGAAAAATATCTTTAATTCTGTAGCTTCATAAGGAGGGTCTAAATGAACTATTGAATATTTATTCTTAAATACCTCCTCAATTTTATCATCTTCCTTGAAATTTCGATTATAAACTTCAAAATTTTTAAACTTGTATTTTCTAGCTACTTTTTTAAGTAATTTAGTTATCCTCCCATCGATTTCTACAACAGTTATGGGTAATTCGGGAATAAGAAGTTTACATAAAATGCTAATTAAATCATCGTCTCCAATAAATAACGCTTTTTGGGAAGAAAAACAAATATGTTCCGCTATCACCAATACTCTCCTGAATGAAGATTTGAGTGAACAGGGAAGCTGGAAATTTTTAGAACTTAGAATAAACTTAGGTTTAAACAATTTAAGTAAATTATATTTTGACAGTATACTTCTGGACCGAAGGAGAAGGTATTTTTGAGGGAGTTTTCGTGTGAGTTTCAGAATCATTTTTCCTCGAGAGGGAGGATTATAGATTAAACTAAAAATCTCATCATTTTGAATTTCAATCCTCTTTTGGTCAACTATTTTAATGATATTTACATTTTGTAAGAATTCTACTATACCTAGAAAGCTCGCCATCTCCATGTGAGAGTTCCCAAAACATTTAGAGAAATTTCTACAAGATTTAATTGAACGTAAAATCTTAATGAAATCGAGAAAAGAGATTGCGTTATCTTCCACATAATCTCCACTGATTAATAACTTGTATATTTCCCCTAATTTATCGATTTCGTTTATCACTCTATACCCATTTTAAAGATAATGAAATAATTCCTTCATGAAAGATACTAAGAGGATTATAATAGACCTTAATAATTAAAAATTAACTTTTTTACAATTTTTAAATTATTACATGAATCTTTTTATGTTTTTTAATATCTGATTCCAATATGGATAATCAAATAAGTAATTATGGAGATAATTTTCAGCAAAAATCTAAATATACGAGAGTTAATTTGCCACAACATCAATTGGATTGGGATAATAAACCTGAACAATATAAAACTTACCCAAATGCAGCTAAGAAGATTAAATTGCCAAACCCTGAATTCGATATCAGTATACCATTTTGGAGAATTGTTCTAAATAGAAGATCTATACGAAACTTCAAAAATGAACCAATTACTCAGTCCCAACTTAGTCTTTTATTATACGGTATGTCGGGGTTAACTCGAATTTACCCTCAATTTGAATTTAGGACCGTGCCTTCTGCTGGTGGATTATATCCAATTGAAATTTATGTTATTATAAATAACGTGGAAAACCTAAGTCAAGGAGTTTATCATTATAATATCCCAGATCATAGTCTAGAACTGTTAAAAGAAGGAGATACGCGAGCTCAAATTGCCAATGCGTGTTTAGATCAAAAAATTGCGTATAGATCAGCAGTAAATTTTGTGTGGACTGCAATTATTGAAAGATCTAAATGGAAATATCTTCAAAGATGTTATAGATACCTATATTTAGATGCGGGACATATTGGTCAAAATTTCTATTTAGTAGCTGAAGCATTAGGGTTAGGGGCATGCACCATTGGAGCAATTTTTGACGATGAACTCAACGAGTTGTTAGGTATTGATGGTATTAGTGAAACAGCTATTTACGTGGGTGTTACTGGAAAAAAAAGAGTATAAGGGAATCTTCGGAATCCTTAAATATATAGAAACCACTTCTCCATTTAATTTAAGGAATCGATTGTAAACTTATCTCTACTGATTCTCACATTATATATAATAATCCAGGCAGCATTATCTATTAATTTAAAACGATAAAACTTCGGAATTTATTATTTACCAAAATACTAAGGAATTTATAAATAATTCATTCTAAAAAATTAACGAACTAGTATTGAAATTTGAGGTGAGTATAAATAAATGTATCAAAAAGTAGAACCCCCACGTAAAAAACCGAAAGAAGATAAAGGGTATTTTGAGATTTTAAGCAAAGCAGTGTTTAATGCGGGTTTTTCTTATAGAGTTGTGGATAATAAGTGGAAAGGCATTAAGGAGGTATTTAACGAGTTTGAACCTAAGATCCTTTCAGAATGGACGGTTGATGAGATTTCAAAGGCTTTAAATTCGCCAAAAACAATAAGGAATTCAAGAAAGATCAAGGCAATCATAGAAAATGCATCTGTATTTTTAGAATTAAGTAAAAAGCATGGTTCTTTCGAAAAATATTTGAACACGTTTAAAGATGAACCTTATGAAGAGAGACAGAAAATTATTTCTAAGCAATTTAAATGGCTAGGCCCGACAGGAGCACATTTCTTTCTCTGGTCTGTTGGGGAAGATGCTCCTCCTTGTGAATATGTAATTAATTAAAATTTAAAAAAAAAAAAAGAAGATTACTCATTCATTTGATAAGTATCCTTTAAGGAATGGACAATCTCCCATACTTTATTGAACCGTTCCGAATCAACATTAGGTTTCTTAATCATTTTAAGGCACCATTCCATCTGGGCAGAATTAATACTTGATTTATTGTACAGATTCAAGGCGTACTTCGAGAAATCTCTCACTAAAAATTCAAAAATTTGATCTATAGTATCATTATCAACATTGTAAATGGGGGCATTTTCTATTATGAGATGGGCATATACTATTAAAGCAAAGATTTGACCGATCCCATCGAGCATAAAATCCATATCCTGCTGTTGTTCACCATCAGGAGTTGCTTTCAAGCCAAATTGGTTGAATAGTTCGATTTGTTCCATAAAAATGGCTACATTTGGTAATTTAAATTTCTCAAATGCGGGTCTCCAATCATGGAGTCGAACTCGTCCCAATCCCCGAGTAGGACCTTGATTAAAAAGGAAGGAGTCATTCTCGGCTTGATCTTGCTTTGGAACCTCTTCAAAATCCTTGTGGTTCATAAAGAAATTTAGCATAAATTTCAAAATTAAGGCAATGTTTACATGGACCGTCCCTTCGAGTTTAGGCAAGGCTCGGATATCTCTTGCTGCCATCTCAAAATACATATCTTTTTCAAATCCTTTTGCAGCTATTACGTCCCATAAGAGATTAATCACTTCTTCACCCTGAGTGGTTGTTTTCATTTTCATTACGGGTGAATAGAGGAGGTAACGCCGATCCTTCTTGGACGCGACACGCATATAATCTGCGGTTCTTAAACCAAACAACTTCATGGCTACCAACCGAGTATAAGCATCAACAAAGTTTTGTTTTACGTGTTGAAAATCTGTAACATACATGTTATAAAGTCTTCGATGAGCAGCGTGATGAATTGCTTCGTAAAATGCATGTGTACATATACCAATAGAAGCCCATCCCAAATTGTATTTACCTACGTTTACAGTGTTAAGAGAGGCATTCCAAGCATCCTCTCCTTTTGAGAGAACATCTTCTTCAGTTATAGGGTAATCATGCAGTGCAAATTGAGCAACAAAATTCTGACTATCAACCACATTTTTCATTAATTCATAATTTTTATGTTTATAATTCGCAATAAAGAAAACAAATTGATCTTTATTTTTCATATTATAGGGGGGAATTTTTCCATCTTTATCAGCAATTTTACCAAAATTAGATACCATTTCCGCTTCATTGCCATTACCAATGTAATATTTTTCTCCATTAGCCCTATAAGTCCCATCTTCTTGAGGGGTGAGTGCCATCTCTGTCCCATAGATATCAGCACCATGAGCTTTTTCTGAGAGCCCAAAGGCAAAGATTGCTCCTTCCTTTAGCAGTTTTGCTGCTTTCTTCTTTGCGATTTCATTATCACTCATCCAGATTGGTCCAAGTCCTAATATTGACACTTGCCACGTATACCAATAAGAAAGACCATAAAATCCAAGAATCTCGTTAAATTCACATATACGCCAGGTATCCCATCGGTAGTTCTCATCTTCCCCATAGGGAGTAGGAGTTAATAACTGAGCAAAAATATTGTTATTTTTCTGAAATGGAGGAAGAAGATTTACAAGATCATTGCGAAAGTAATGAATATTTATTTAATAAGTATGGAAAACCAATACATCATTTAATCAATAAACAATAAACGAAAGGAAAATAAAACAATGGATAAAAAAACAATAGTTTGGCATGATTGCGAAACTTGGTACTGTGAAGAATGCAATCATTACATTGATGAAACAAAAGAAGAAATGGAAATGCACGAGTGTAAACAAAAGGAGGTAGCATAAATGAAAGTAAATAATACAGTATGTAAAAAATGTGATGGGTGGGGAGAGATTGAAAAAGAAAACAAACTTTTACCTTGCAATAATTGTGATGGTGATTATTTTTATAATCTCAATGGTGTTCCTATCAATCAACGAGATAGAGGTTATCAATTAAACAATGGATGGAAACATGACTGAATTAAATGAAGCACATTTCTACAATCATTCCATGAATAAAGATCGTTTACATAAACAAAAAATGAAAGATAGTT
>Ga0209536_100015412_pt1 | contig 10921 bp, 9 predicted proteins | sample DeeMarSeWOR28_12_FD_187461 | JGI IMG/M metagenome (GOLD analysis project Ga0209536, IMG submission 187461) | Marine sediment microbial communities from White Oak River estuary, North Carolina - WOR-2-8_12 (SPAdes) (version 2) | ecosystem: Environmental > Aquatic > Marine > Intertidal zone >... | reverse complement strand
ACCTGCAAAACATAAGTCAATACGTATCTAAATTCTCCGTTACCTAAATGGATCAATTTTAACATCTTTTTCATTTATGGAGTTCAAATTGGTATTTTAAATAATGATGTTAAAAACAAATTGTCGTGATAAGCAATAAACAAATGCTAAACTCTATCAGCAGAAAGCTAAACGTGATCAAAACTATAAATAATGATAAAACAGAAGAAATTACGGTTGTTGAACACAGGTCCGGCTGGCAGTTAATTGACTTCAAAGAGCTAAGGAAATATCGAGATTTATTCTATTTTCTGGTTTGGCGTGAAATTAAGGTTTTGTATGCGCAAACCATATTGGGTTTTTCATGGGCGATTTTGCAGCCCCTTGTCCAGATCATAATTTTTACCATTGTTTTTGGCAACGTCGCAAAACTCTCAACAGATGGTATCCCGTATTTTCTGTTTTCCAGTGTTGCGATTATTCCCTGGACCTACATGTCGCAGGCCATGACGCAATCCAGCCAAAGCCTCGTCCAAGGACAGCATCTGTTGGATAAGGTTTATTTTCCACGGTTATTGTTTCCCCTGACACCTGTTCTCGCCCGATTGGTTGATTTTGGAATTTCCATATCAATCATAATCATTGTGGCTTTATATTATCGGGTTATGCCTACATGGAATTTACTGTATCTGCCGCTTTTTATTGTTTTAATGGTTTCGATTCCGGCGGGGATCGGTTTGTGGTTGTCTGCGCTTGCGATTCGATTTCGCGATGTGAAACATGGCATGCCCTTTGTTGTTCGCATGTTAATCTATACAGCCCCTATTGTCTATTCTGCTTCATCCATACCCGAAACGTATCGCTTTATCTACTCATTGAATCCGATTGTTGGCGTGATTGAGGGATTCAGATCATGTCTTCTTGGTACGTCTATGCCCTGGCCCTTTATTTGGCCGGGTATTTTAACATCATTCTTTTTGTTGTTCGGCGGAGCGCTCTATTTTAAAAAAATGGAATGGCTGTTTGTCGATGTAATCTAGGATCGAACAAAACATGATCTGTGAATTATATGTATGAATTCTGATAAAAACATAATCAAAGTAGAAGGATTGCACAAACGCTATCGTATCGGATTAAAGGAAGAAATGCACGATAGTTTTCTTGGGGCAACTCTGAATTTTTTTAAAAGTCCATTAAATAATTATCGAAAGTATCGGTCGTTATATAAATTCGATGATATCAAATCCAACCAAGCAGCTGACAAGAATCATAACTCTGATAATGTAATTTGGGCGCTAAGGGATGTCTCTTTTGAAGTAAAAAAAGGTGAAGTGTTAGGCATTATCGGAAATAATGGTGCTGGAAAAACGACGTTACTCAAAATTTTATCAAAGATTACAACCCCATCTTTCGGGCGCGCCGAGATCCGCGGTAGAATTTCGAGCCTTCTGGAGGTTGGAACCGGCTTTCATCCTGAACTAACTGGTAGAGAAAACATTTACTTGAATGGTACGATACTGGGTATGAGAAAAACGGAGATAGACCGTAAATTTGATGAAATAGTACAATTTTCAGGTGTAGAAAAATTTATTGACACCCCGGTAAAACGCTATTCGGTTGGAATGAAAATCAGATTGGGCTTTTCGGTTGCCGCTTTTTTAGAGCCTGATATTCTAGTGATCGATGAAGTCTTGGCTGTAGGGGATTCAGATTTTCAAAAAAAATGCCTGAATAAGATGGAAACTGTTGGAAAACACGGACGCACGGTTTTATTTGTTTCGCATAATATGCAGATGATAACGCGTCTGTGTTCGCGGGCAATTTTACTGGAAAAAGGACAAATAAAAGACGATGGCCCCGCAGACAAGGTTGTTGCCTCTTATTTAACTTCCGGAATGGCCGGCTTTAGCGAACGCACATGGAAAAATAAAGAAGAAGCGCCCGGTGGGGACGTAGCGCGCCTTCTCGCCGTCAGAGTGAAAGATGAAAAGGGAAAAGTGCATCCGTCTTTTGATATCCGCAAGCCAATTGGCATTGAAATGGAATATGAAGTATTCAAATCAGATTATCTACTGTTGCCGCATTATAATATATTCAATGAAGAGGGGGGGTGGGTATTTACAACCATCGATACCGATCCCGAATGGCGTGGTCGACGCCCGGCTGGAAAATATAAGGCCACGGCATGGATTCCAGGAAATTTTCTTTCAGAAGGAATACTGTTTGTCCAATCATCGCTTTTCACGCTAGAACCTACCACGACCCAGTTTGAGCCAAGAGATGTCGTCTCTTTTCAAGTCGTTGACAGCCTAGATGGTGATACCGCACGAGGGGATTGGCCCGGGTCAATGAAAGGCGCTGTTAGGCCCCTTTTGAAATGGACCAACAGCTTCACTAAATCAAAATATTAAAAATTTTTTTAATGAAAAACAATACGCTAGCAAATGACTCATCCAATTTTTACTCTCGTACAAGCTTTTTTGTCCTAATTTAAACTTATGACCACATCCCGAATCGCCAAGGTTAGTGTATGCATTCCTGTATACAACGGCAGCAGATATATAGGCGAATCAATAGATTCTGTTTTAGCCCAGACATATGAGGATTTTGATCTTATTGTGTGTGATAACTGTTCGACGGATAATACCGGGGAAATCGTTCGCAGCTATCATGACAAGCGGATAACCTATACGCGCAATAAGGAGAATCTTGGGCTTGTGGGCAATGCTAATCGTTGTCTTGAACTCGCTAAAGGTGAATATATATGCATCTGGCATCATGATGACATCATGCTTCCTGACAATCTTCAACGCAAGGTCGATTTCCTGGATCAAAACCCGAAGGTAGGATTCGTCCACTCAAATCTGATTCGGATTGATGATTTCGGCGAAACCATTGCGCCGCAAATTTGGGGTAAAGCTTCAAAGCGGGACTATATTGAAGACGGCCTAACGTTATTAAATAATTATTTATCTAAATTACACTTGGGGGCGAGGATATTTATCGGTGCAGTCTTGGCCCGTAGGGAATGCTATGAAAAAGTTGGCGGGTTTAATCCCCAATTTCCTCATACCAATGATAGCGAGATGTGGATTCGTATGATGCTTTTCTATAATGTTGCCTGTATCGGCACGCCTCTCTTAAAGTATCGAATACATTCAATAAGTGCTTCGAGTAAATGGGGCGAATATAATTCTCTTCCTTATCTAAAGGAGCATTATCAGGTAGCAGAATCGGTCTTTAATAAATACGCAAATGAGATTCCTCAACTCAACATTCTAAAAAGCAATACTTTCTTGTCTTTTGGAATGCGTGCTATACAACTAGCAAATATCGCAATAAGCGATGATGATTTTCACACTGCAAAAATTTTTTTTAAGGAATCATTCAAATTCTCGGCTCATACCGTTAAAAAAATATCTTTTTGGAAAACAGCCTTAAAGATTGCAGCCGGTCCTAAAGGAAGCAAAATATCCCAAGAACTTAAAAAGAATAATTGAAATAGGTACCCAGTAAAGGCCTTTTATTTCATACCAACCCCCGCTACCGACTTTTTTTAAATTGAAGGAATCATATAATTCAGGACCAAAAAAGCAAAAACACCCTATAAAAAAAATTGGATCTCTGCGTTTCGACAATATTCTTCAATGGAAATTCAGGCAATAAGCCTAACCGCTAAGGCGTATTTTCCAGATTGTTCAAAGGATTCGCCCAAAAAGTGCAACATAATAAAGTGGCTATAATCGTGCTGAATTGGAACGGTAAACAAGATACGCTGGAGTGTCTTGATTCAATTGGTAAGATTGCTTATCAAAATTTGGATGTCATTGTTGTAGATAACGGCTCTAATGATGATTCGGTAATCGCTATTCAAAAAAAATTTCCGGAAGTGAACATTCTTCAAACTGGAAAAAATCTTGGTTATGCGGGTGGGAACAATTACGGTATACGTCATGCCATTACGACTGGTGCTGATTATATCCTAATTCTTAACAATGATATTGTTGTAGATCCTGATCTCGTAAAAAAATTTTTAGAAGCCACACTTTCAGTTTCAGAATTGGCGATTTTTGCCGCCAAAATTTATTATTTTTCTCAACCTCAAAAAATTTGGTACGCCGGCGCCAGGCGCGTCGGTTCAACAGCACATTTCACGCATATCGGACAGGGAAGCATAGAAAAAGACAATCAGTTTAATACTATAGCCGAAACCGATTACGCCTGTGGATGTGCAATTTTTTTTGATAAAAAGGTTATTGAAAAAATTGGTTATTTTGATGAAAAGTTTTATCTAACATATGAAGAAGCCGATTTTTGCTACCGGGCCAGAAAAGAAGGCGTAAAATCTTATATCGTTCCTGGTGCTAAGATTTGGCATAAAGTGTCAATATCATTCGGTGGTGAGGAATCGCCTCTTTTTAGGTATTTTATTTCACGCAATAAGTTGCTATGGGCAGAAAAAAACCTTCCTATTTCTCAACGTTTTCTGATTTATTTAAGGGCTTGCAAAGAATTTTTGCGACTGTTACTTCCGCCTTTCAGATTAAGTTTTACAAACGATGTCGCAATTAAAAAAAAAATTATAAGTTCATTTATTGAATATAAACATGCTCTTATCAAAAATTATAATGATCCTATGTTGAAGGCTAAAAGATGGGGATTGCGTGATTATTTTTTGAGACGATTCGGAGAGTGTTCAGAGTCAGTTAGATTAACCGAAATATAGTTATTTGGTAATTAAAAACTTCTTATATGCCTGCAGGTAATAGAGTGAAGAATATAATCAGTCAACTCACAACTTATAAGCAAAGAAGAGCAATCAGAAGGCTTCAAAACACATTAAAAAGACCACTCAGAACCATCGCCCATTATTTTCGATATATTAATTTAATGATTTTCTGGCCAAATTATCCTAAAAAACAATTTTTAATATTTGCAGAAGGAAGAGGTGGAAGTAGTTTGTTAGTTGATTTATTGAATAGTCACCCGGATATTTACTGCGACGGAGAAATATTTAATGCCGAAACGAATGCTAAAATTAGGTTTCCACTGCTATATCTTGAGAGTAGAAAAAGAACCACCAGGCTGATCAGAAAACCCGTATATGGATTTAAGGTTAAATACACGCAATTGGTTTTGCATCAGGGGTTTAAAAATGATTTTATCAAAACTCTTTACGATTCCGGCTGGAAGATTATTTATTTAAGGCGAAGTAACTATCTCAAAGCTACGATATCTACCATACTTGCCGAAAAAAGAGGTTTTTATCATCAAAAAAGAATTAAAGTCAAAAATTTAGAAAAAATTAACATTGATGTCGAAGAACTCCTTCAAAAAACAAAGGGCAGAGAAAGAGCTGCACAATTAGAAAAAGAATGGCTAGTAGGAATGGATTATCATTTTGTAAATTACGAAAATGATTTGTTAAACCCCGATATGCATCAAAACACCTTAAACAAAATTTTTCGATTTTTAAAAATTCCCGAACATGAAATATCGACAAATTTCAAGAAGATTAGCACAGGCGATTTGTCGCTTGATATAGAGAACTTTAACGAAGTCAGGGAATATTTAGGTACTTCCGAATTCGCCCACCTGCTAGATGCTGACTAAATTGGAATATGGCTCTTTTGAAAAATGAAACAGTGATCTTGCGAACAAACTTTTATTTACGATGGTCGTATCAAACTAAAGCATTTCATCAATTCATAATCTGAAGTCCATATCATATCCTACTTTAAACTTTTTTGTCTTTGGCCAATTATCATCGTAAAGACTGATGCGAATATTGATTATTTCCAAGCATTTTCCAATGCAGGAATCCTCCTGGTCCACTGGCGTTTATAAACGTTTTAAAATGTTTGTCGATGCCATCAAAGGTATTGCTGAAATTGACATATTATATTACGTTCCTAGCAGTATAAGCACCTTTTTATCGGATGTTAGCCAGCAAGAACGTTCTTTATCAAAATTCTTCGAAGCCCCTATTCGTCTTTTCCTGTGTAAAAAATCGCATAATCGAACACTAATTTCAAAAATAAGCAAATATGCCTTTGGCGCTTTCAATTTCTGCCGGCAGTCGCCTTATGCAGGCATTACCGGGACCGAACAAATACACGCATTTGAAACTTGCCTGGACTATAAACCGGATGCAGTTTTTGTCCATAGGCTGGGCGCGATGTGTCCACTCCTCCGAACACGCAAGTTGCTCCCGCCTATTTTTTTTGATCTTGATGACATCGAAAATGTCTCCTTCAAAAGGGGGATACGCTTTGCACCAACAATGCGTTCAAAAATATTGAGCTATTCTATGCTGCCGGCATTATTATGGGGCCAATACCGTTCTTTTCGTATCGCCCATCGAACATTCGTCTGTTCTGAAAAAGATCGCCAATATTTGACAAATCGGTTCCGTCTTAAGCGTAACGTTGTTGGAATAATTCCCAATGCTGTAGAAATCCCGGACGAACAACCCCTTACGCGCGATGCAACGCTTCTCTTCATCGGTTCCTATTCGTATAAGCCTAACATTGACGCTGCAGAATTTCTTATTAGGAGAATTTGGCCACTGATTCTCCGAAAAATTCCTAAGTCAAATTTGATAATTGCAGGATCGCCTCCAGGGAGAATTCCAAGCTATGGCCAGACAATTCAGGGGGTGAGGTTCACGGGTTTTGTTGAGGACCTGGACAGTCTTTATCGACAATCTCGCGTGGTTTGCGCCCCCATTCTTTGGGGCGGTGGAACGCGCGTCAAAATAATTGAAGCAGCTGCGTACTGTAAACCTATAGTTTCTACATTCATGGGCGCCGAAGGGATCGAAATGCAGGATGGATTCGGAATTTTCCTGCGCGATGACCCCGAATCATTTGCAGAGGCCTGCATTCGACTTATGAATGAAAATGAATTTTGCGATCGTATGGGGACGGCTGCCCGCGCTGCAATAATTGACAAATATGATCAAAAAAAAATAAAGCCCATGATTCAGGAATATATTTCCGAACCAATATTAGGTAGAAATCAATCCCTTCATTAGTGGGTTTTTGTGGCTGTTGCCATTGCAACACTTTTTGTAATTTGGAATAAATGCTTAAGAGTAAATCATCAGCAGACAGTTATTCTTATCAAAAAAAGGTGACTGTAATTATCCCGACTCACAATAGGGCGGAGTTTTTGCGTACTGCCATTTTAAGTGCATTGAATCAAACATTTAGGGATATAGAAATAATAGTAGCTGACGATAAATCAACGGATCATACACAAGAGGTGGTTAAAAGTTTTAAAGACAAGCGAATTAGATACATAGCAAACAAAAGCAATAGGGGCCCTTCAGCCACGAGAAATTCTGCGATACTGGCATCAAAGGGCGAGTATATAGCTTTTTTAGATGATGATGACGAGTGGGTTCCTGAAAAGCTCCAAAAACAAGTAAAATTGCTGGATGAAAGTCCCCCTGAGATCTGTGGTGTCTATTCGGACCGGTTGATAATAGACAGATCAAGCAATAAAGTTGTTTCGAAAGGTCTTCAATCAGATAAGTTAAAAGGTAATCTTCTTTCCCAGCTTGCGACCCGGAATCAAATCAATACCTGCACCGTTCTTTTGAGAAAAAGATGCCTTGATGAAGTCGGTCTGTTTGACGAAACTATTTCGTATATGGAAGATCGGGATTTGTGGATCAGGCTATCATTGAATTGGGATTTCGAATATATCAATGAACCTTTAACCATGACCTACGTTCACAAACATGGTCATCTCAGCGACAGGCTTTTCGAGCAGACCAAAGGGAGGGAAAAACTGCTCACCAAACATCGCAATCTGTTTAATCAAGATAGAAAAGCCTGGAGTAAGCTTCATCTTCTTCAAGGAGCGCAATATTGTCAATTGAAAGATATGAAGAAAGGACGCAAGAATTTTGTTGAGGGAATTAAAGTCTATCCGCTCAATTTCAACGCCTATTTTCATCTTTTATCGGCATTACTAGGGAAAAATGCATACCAGCGCTTGAGAAGATCTTTCAAATTATCGAATTAATAATACATCGTCGATGGAATTGTTGTACAAAAAAAATGAAAAAAATCTTATTTTTGCAACCTGCGTTCGCACATTATAGAGAAGATCTTTTTGCATTACTTTCAAAGAGGCATAACATCCACTTTCTTTTCGAGAAGTCAAAAAATCCTTATCCAGGTTTCGCCAAACCGTCTAAAATTAGTTGTGATTATATTGATAAGAAGTTTAAATCCAATATTTTGGGTCTTATATATTTCCTTTATAAATATGATGGTGACATAATTGTAAGTTCAGTTTCCTCTTCAAAACGTACGATAATTTCATTTTTGTATGCTGCCCTTTTTCGTAAAAAATTTATCCTATGGATACTACATTGGAAAAAGGCTGCCTGCCAGGTGCATGGAATAAAAAAAGTTATCAGGCCTTTTAGATATTTGATTACGAGACAAATAATTTATCGTTCGCACGCAGTCATTGTTGGTGGAACTGCGTCACGTGATTATGCTGTAAATCATGGTATCGATGAAAAAAAAATATTTACAGCCCTTCAGTGCTCAAAAGATGTCAATAAACAAAGCGGATATGTGCCAATAGCTCCTTTGGCAAGAAAAAAATATACTTTCCTTTTTTTAGGCCGAATCCTTTCGTGGAAAGGATTGGATATATTGATCAAAGCATTTCATCTACTGAGGCAAAAACGAGATGATGTATTTCTATTGATCGCCGGTGACGGACCTTCAAAAGAATACTGTTTTAACCTGGCGCAATCTCTCAAAGTTAGAGATATTGAATTTATTGGCAGCATAGTTCCCAATAAAACAAAAAATATCTACAAACAGGCTGATGTTTTCGTTCTGCCCTCCTACGAATTAGATGGTTACCATGAAGATTGGGGATTGGTTGTGAATGAGGCCATGAGTATGAAGCTACCTGTGATAGCGACTACGGCAGTCGGAGCATCGTTTGATATGATAAACAATGGGTATAATGGGTTTGTTGTGAGACAGAATAGTGTCCGTGAACTCTATCATGCCATGAATGATATCTTGAAATATGATCTTATCCAAATGGGAAATAATTCAAGAAAGATGTTCGAGGAAAAGAACAATTATACAAAGATGGCAAATGGATTTACTGATGCTATCGCTTATGTCGTTTGATTTATTGAACCGTAAACATAATGACCTCTATGAAGACAAACAGGAATGCGATAAATTAATCATAAATACCCGAGGTATGTATTCATGATTAAAACCACATAGAAATACTTGGATGATACACCCTTTTCACCATACAGCATGCCTGCCAGAGAATTGATCCGGAAAAATATAATCTCATTTCTGTATACAAAAACATTCATAAAATGTCATTTTTTATGTACCCTAATAACCCTGACCGCCTGCGGATATCAGCAACTCAGATGCCAGGACACAAAATAATAGAATATAGAATATTGAATTATGAATGTTAATAAAGAGTTGCTATCCCCTGGATGCATATCGATTTAGGTTTATGCGACGATGAATTTTATTTGTCAAATGGCATGTATTTTGCTTTTCAAGCCTCTGGCAATTTCGACAAAGCAGGTGTTGACAAGTCGTTTCAGCAACCCAACATGCCTTTTGGCATTATTACAGGACAACTTAAAAACCAGGATATAATTGACGTCTATTGATGCTTGCAGAATTTTATCTGGTTTATATCCAAAAGAATCGGAGAACCTATTGACTTTTTGCAACGTTTTCAAAATTTTGAAATGCCGGTCTTTTAACCGGGGTTTCGTACTTTTTTGTGTCATATTATTTGCCACGCCGTGTTTTTCACAAAACTACTATGTTTCGTCATCGGAAGGTGATGATGGCAACGATGGCTTAACACCTCAAACAGCTCTTAAAACCCTGAAGGAAGTTTCCACTTTTCGGATTCTTGCAGGTGATTCAGTCCTCCTAAAAAGAGGTGACCAGTGGAATGAAAAATTCAAACTGCAATGGTCCGGCACTTCTGGATCTCCGATTTATATCGATGCATATGGAACCGGAAAAAAGCCACGGATAACAGGTGTGACCACTATGGACCCCGGTGCATGGAAACAAGTGGGCGACACCGGCATTTTTTACCAAACAACGGGTCGACCTTATGGTGTATTTGAAGATGGGGTTAAGATTATCGATGATAATCGGTATAACATACCCGATGGGAACAACACCCAGGGCAATTCTGCACTGACAGGAAGTGGTGGCGATTGGTATTTTGATTCGCTCACATTCAGATTATACTACAAGCCTACCTCAGGTGTACCGGGCGATCATACTGTACAATACTCATCCCAGTCGGCCGGAATATACATAAGCGAGAAATCTTACCTAGAAATTCGAAATATTAATATATCCTATATCGGCGGAACGGCTATTCACGTCAATGCGTCTGATCATATTACTGTGGACAATTGTGACATTTCTTACACTTTCGAAAAGGGCATTAGCTTTCGTAATTCACGAGGCTATTGCATGGCAACCAACAATACGATCACGCATGTTGGTGACGGCATCTATTGGACCGAATATAACAAGGGACCGAACCTTGCAGCAAATAATACGATAAGTTACTGCAACTATGTCGTTGGTGGCTCTCAATACAACAATAACGACGGCCATGCCATCGGAATGCAGAACGGCGATCGGTTTGTAGTCAGAGACAACACTGTTTCCTATACAAATATGCCGGCCATTTTGATTTGGGCCGGATCTGGGCAGACCGGGAAAGATTGCGTTATAAAGGGTAATGTCATTCTTGCTGGCAATAAGAAAACATATCTGAAAAATTATTATGGCATAGGTATCGGATGGCACTCTACTGATGCCGATGCTTTGAGCGGGAGCAAACTATACGGGAACATAATCAAAAAAAGTCACGCAGGTTTCAAACTGTA
>Ga0209536_100015411_pt1 | contig 10922 bp, 6 predicted proteins | sample DeeMarSeWOR28_12_FD_187461 | JGI IMG/M metagenome (GOLD analysis project Ga0209536, IMG submission 187461) | Marine sediment microbial communities from White Oak River estuary, North Carolina - WOR-2-8_12 (SPAdes) (version 2) | ecosystem: Environmental > Aquatic > Marine > Intertidal zone >... | reverse complement strand
GTGGTTGGCGCCCAGCGGGCCGTGACCGGCACTTTCATCGATATCATCACCAACATCGTGGCCCTGGTAACCACTTTTGCGATCATGTTCTCACTGGAGTGGCGGTTAACTCTTTTGAGCATTGCTATCTTCCCTCTCTTTGTTTTGCCAGCCCGCCGTGTGGGACGTGTGCTGCGTAGGATCGTGCGTGAGGCACTGGACAAAAACGCAGCGATGAACGCCATGATGAACGAGACCCTCAACGTTAGCGGCGCACTGCTAACCAAGCTCTTCGGTCGCCAGGCCGACGAAGTGGCCAAGTTCACTCACCACAGCGACGAGGTGCGAGATATCGGTGTTCGCCGCGCGATCGTGGGACGCTGGTTCTTCTTGAGTTTGAGCCTGGCTGGTGCTGTCGGTACGGCACTTGTCTATTGGGCTGGCGGACGTCTGGTCATTTCTGGTGTTTTCACGATTGGCACCATTGTCGCTTTCACCGCCTACCTGGCCCAACTGTACAGTCCCATGGCTTCTCTGACCAATGCTCGCGTCGAATTCGCCCAGTCGCTGGTCAGCTTCGAGCGTGTTTTTGAGGTGCTGGACCTACCAGTGGAGATCGAGGACGCACCCGATGCGGTCGCCCTTGAGGATGTGAAGGGCCACGTCCGGTTCGAGAATGTATCTTTCAGTTACCTGGCCGCCGATGAAGTCGGGGCCTTCCTGCCCGGCGTGACCACCAGTGCCGTCGCTGGGAATGGCAAGGACGGCCAGGAGAGTGACTCCGCTGGGGACGACCGAAGCCTCTTTGCACTAACCCGCGCCGCGGACCGTCAGTGGGCAGCGCGGCACGTAAGCTTCGAAGTCAAGCCCGGGCAACTGGCGGCGTTGGTTGGACCCAGTGGGGCCGGCAAGACGACTATAACTTATCTGCTTCCTCGCCTATACGATCCCACCGAAGGACGTATCACGCTCGAGGGGCTTGACTTGCGCCAGGTAAGGATGGCTTCGCTGACAGGGCAGATTGGCATGGTCACCCAGGAGACATATCTCTTTCACGACACCATCCATGCCAATTTGCTGTATGCCAAACCATCCGCCAGCCAGGCGGAGATCGAAGCTGCCTGCCGGGCCGCCAACATCCACGATTTCATCGCCAGCCTGCCAGATGGCTATGAGACAGTAGCCGGCGAACGGGGCTACCGATTGAGTGGAGGCGAGAAGCAACGCATATCCATTGCCCGGGTTATCCTCAAAGACCCGTGCATCCTGGTGCTGGATGAGGCGACTTCCTCCCTCGACTCACAGAGCGAGGCGCTCATCCAGGCCGCCCTGGAGCGGGTGATGAGAGGTCGCACCAGCCTGGTCATCGCCCACCGGCTGAGCACCATTCTGGCCGCTGACATCATCCTGGTCATGGACGAGGGCCAGCTGGTCGAGCAGGGCACCCACGCCGAGCTACTGGCTGAGGGCGGGCTGTACGCCAATTTGTACAACACTCAATTTCGAGGGGGTGAGCTTTCGGCAATCGAAGGCCAGCCGGTAGAATCAGGGAGGGGATGAGATCTGCGTCTAACACCGGGAGGCCTGTCTTCACCCGCGCGGAGTTGGTCCTAAACGCCCGACTATGTGTCGAACACGACGTGGCGGCCATCACTGGCGAGATATACGAACACATTAGCTATGACGCGCGTTAGCACATTCCCCTGGCCCCCTTGCTGGATATGGGGCAACGGACGATCACTACCGGCGGGTTGAGCAAAACATATGCCGCTATACCTCACCAAGCAGCAAAGCCCCTGCCAAGGCAGGGGCTTCACAATGGGAAGAGGGAGAATCAACGCTAAGTGCCCCAGGTTACTCAGGGCAATAGCTTACGGCGCCCACGCGATGCTCTCCTCAAGCCAACCATAAGAGTTCTGCACGTCAACTGCGACCACTCCGTCTATAGAGCCGCCCAACTCAAAGAGAAGGCGCTGGTTGCTTCCATCGGCGTTCATAGCCCAGATCGCCCACTCGCCGCTCCGCTCGGAGACAAAAGCAAGTGTATTCCCATCCGGCGACCAGGCGGGCAGACCATCGGCGGCAGCATGGTCGGTCAACTGCGTGCGCCCTGACCCATCAATCCCTGTGAGGTATATGTCCCAATTCCCATCGCTCTCTGACATAAACACCACAGTCTCTCCATCCGGAGAGACAGCCGGGTTGATGTCGCTCAGGTCTTCAGTGAGTTGCGTGGGGTCGCTACCATCGACATCGATTTTGTACAGGCCGCACAGGTCACCCAAACACCCTTTATAGACGAGGCTTTCGCCGTCGGGTGTCCAGGCTGGCGCCTCGCCCTGGACGGGAAATGCCTCACGGCGAAGCACCTCATACTCGGTGCCAGCGGTGCGATAGATAGCGAATTCCTCACCCGCCTCTCGGGACTGGAAGAGGAAAGATTGGTCATCGGGAGAAAAGGCAGGTCTGGCAGCTTCGAAGAAAGAATTGAAGCGCCATTCATCATCGCCTTCGATCGATCGCTCTATGAGTCCCCGGTTGTCAGCCTTCCAGGACCGAAAAGCGATGCGTCCCCCGTCGGAGTTGAGGGTCGGCTGGCTGGCCTCGGCGACCACCAGCGCCCGCCCGCCACCATCCAGCTCGGCTGAGTAGATGTCATACGTCCCGGCTGCTGTATCAAAGACAGGGAAGACGATCAGACCCTCAAGCGTTGCAGGCTGGGGCTGTGTTTCCGGAACCGGGGTATCGGTCGGCGCCGGAGGCGGCGTAGGTGTAGCAGTCGGCGGCACGGGAGTAGGCGCGACCGTAGGCGTATTGGGAGCGCCTGTTACGAATTCCACCGGCTCCCCCGTTGACGTGGGCAGAGCAGGCTTGGTCGCTGTTGGTAGTGGAGTCTCGGTGGCAGCCCTACAAGCCACCAACCAGCTAGTCAGGATCAACAGCGCGATGACAGGCGTAATCTTGTGCTTCATTTGTCGCCCTCCTATACAGGCTCATAGTATTGGGCAATATCTATCTTGGCCTGGTCTTGTCACCCTCTTGCTCTCTCGGCTTCCAGGTTTTGGGAAAGTCTCAGATCCCTCTTCCACCACTATTGTAAGGCATTTTGCCAGGAAGTTCGGTTACAGATCAGTTACAAATGAAGAGCACGCTGAAATGCCCCTCCAGGGGAAGGGGCATTTGGTTCTTGGAGGTCTTGATAGTTAAAGTGCGGTTCTCTCAGCCTTTCAGCGACTGCTCCACCAAACCGGGCACCCGACTCAGAGCCTCAGTCATGCGCGAAGGATCGCGTCCGCCGGCCTGAGCCATGGTCGGTTTGCCACCGCCACCACCGCCTACTTCCTGAGCGACAGCTTGCACCAGTTTACCCGCGTGCAGTCCTTGCTCCACCAGATCAGGGGTGACAGCAGCGATGAAGTTAGGCTTGTCCGCCAGGACCGCTCCCAACACGATGACACCCGACCCCAACCGGTCACGGAACCAGTCGCTCATCTCGCGCAGCGTCGCAACGTTGGCTGCCTTTACCTGGGCCGACAGCACATTGACACCCCTGACCGCTTGTACCTGGTTTAGCAATTGCTCAAAATCCTGACGGGCCAATTCCCGCTGCAGTTTCCCGACCTTCTTTTCCAGACCTTGGAGATCCCCCATCAGGTTCAAGACTTTTCGGTCCACCTCATCAGGAGCACAGCCCAGCAAGGCCGCCGTGGCGTCGAGTACGGCCATGCGTTCCTGGGCCAGTTGGTACGCGCCACGGCCTGTCATGGCCTCGATACGGCGAACACCGGCTGCCACGCTTCCCTCGGACACGATGTGAAAGAAGCCGATGTCGCCTGTGTAGTTCACGTGGGTGCCACCGCACAACTCTTGGCTGAAGGGATCTTCCGCGTCGCCGATCTTGACGACACGTACCCTATCGCCGTATTTCTCTCCAAACAGGGCGATGGCACCGCCCGCAACGGCCTCTTTGTAGGTATGAAGCTCAGGGCGAACCGGGTAATTGGCCAAGATGGCATCGTTGACCAGACTCTCGATGGCCTTCAGCTCTTCCTGGCTGACCATGGCCGGATGGGTGAAGTCGAAGCGAAAGCGATCGGGCGCAACCAATGAACCAGCCTGCTGGACATGTTCGCCCAAGATGTGGCGCAGTTCTCGGTGAAGCAGGTGGGTAGCCGTGTGGTTGCGCCTAATGTCCCATCGCCGCTCGTCGTCCACGATGGCCCAGGTCGAATCGCCAGGATACGCCGCCCCGGTCACCATTTGCCCCGCGTGGAGGATCAGCCCAGCCACCGGCTGGCGGGTGTCAGTTGCCTGGAAGACCCAGGCCGGCGGCGAGTCAGGATCATCGTAGTGAATGATGGAACCGGTGTCGCTGACCTGCCCACCCGCTTCCACGTAAAAGGGACTTGCGGTCAGGACCAGCTCTACCATCTCCCCTTCCCGGGCCTCCCCCACCACCTGCCCGTCTCGGACGATGGCCAGCAGGCGACTTTCTATCTGCGTATCGCGATAGGGATCATTAATCACCCCCTCAGCGCCCAGCTTCCCCTCAGCCTTAAGCGTTTCTAACAAATCGACGTAAAACGCCAGGATATCTTCTCCGGTCAACTTAAACTGGTCCGAGGCAGACACCTTTTCGTGCTCAGCCATTGCCTCACGGAAGCCGGCCTCGTCCACCACGAATCCACCCTCCTGGGCTATGTCCTGGGTCAGCTCAAAGGGAAAGCCGTACGTAGCGTGGAGTTTGAAGGCATCAGTGCCACTGATAGTCGTCTTGCCAGCCTCCCGCAGATCGTCCATCAGATCGGTCAGCAGCCTGAGCCCAAACTCGTAGGTCTGGTAGAAGCGCTCCTCTTCCTGGGTGATGACATTCAGGATGAATCCCTGGCGTGTCTTGAGCTCGGTATAATGCTCCCCCATCTCCCGGATGACCACTTTGGCAATGTCGGCCAGGAAGGGCTCGCTGAAGCCAGCCATCCGCCCGTGCCGCGCTCCCCGGCGCAAGATGAGACGCAGCACGTAACGCCGCCCCTCGTTGCCCGGCATCACCCCATCGCCGATCATAAAGGTGACCGCCCGCCCGTGGTCGGCGATGACGCGGTAAGATACCAGATGATCTTCGCGTTCCGCGTCGCTGTGGCCCAACAACTCCTGTACGTGATCCAGAATTGGGGTAAAGAGGTCGGTTTCGTAGTTGCTGCGCTTGTTTTGCACGACTGAAACAACGCGCTCCAAGCCCATACCGGTGTCCACACCCGGCTTGGGGAGAGGGGTGCGTGTGCCATCGGCCGCCTGATTGAACTGCATGAAGACCAGGTTCCAGACTTCCAGCCAGCGCTCGCATCCGTTGTCAAGGAGTACGCTGCAGTCAGACTCGCCGCAGGTGCAATACTCGGCTCCCCAATCGTAATGCAGCTCGCTGGTGGGACCGCAGGGGCCGGTATCGCCCATCATCCAAAAATTAGTTTTGTCGCCCATGCGATAGACACGTTCGGGTTCCACCCCCACGTCGTCCACCCAGTAGCCGTAGGCCTCGTCATCCTCGGTATGGACAGTGTAGTACAGCTGCTCCGGGCCCATCCCGTAGGTCTGGGTCAGGCATTCGTAAGCGTAGCGGATAGCGTCCTTTTTGAAATAATCACCGAAGGAGAAGTTGCCCAGCATCTCAAAAAAGGTGTGATGGCGCGGCGAGGGCCCCACGTTCTCCAGGTCGTTGTGCTTGCCCGAAACCCGCATGCACTTCTGCGAGGTAGTGGCTCGCTTGTAATCGCGCTTCTCCAGGCCCAAGAATACGTCCTTAAACTGCACCATCCCGGCGTTGGTGAAAAGCAGCGTCGGGTCGTTGCCCGGAACGAGAGAGGAACTGGCCACCACGGTGTGTCCTTGCTCTTTGAAATAATCTAAAAAGGCCTGTCGAATCTCGGCGCTGGTCATCATTGTTGAGTAGCCTCTTTTTCTCTCACCGAATGAGAGATGCTATTCCCGATTCGTGAGGATTCTAGCCCATAAAGAGGGTGTTGTCAAACGTTCTCCAAAAGGAGACGCCGGTTTACAGCCGAGTGAGGTTGTGTTAAAATTAGACCAACGGGATAGGAAATTTAAGCTAGGCACTTGTCCATTACTAACTTCGCACTTTGGACCAAGAATTGGGCGTAAAACCGCCACAAGAATACGAAGTTGTTTTTGAACAAGTACATAAGAGGGACGTGTGATTCTTGTTACGGGGGCAGCCGGAAAGACAGGCCGCGCGATCGTGCGTGCGCTGGTCGTACGTGGTGCGGCAGTTCGCGCACTGGCGTATCGTCCGACTCAGGTGGCGCCGCTAAGGGAATTGGGCGCCCAGGAAGTCATCGTCGGCGATATGCGTGACCAGCCGACCTTGGAACAGGCAATGCAGGGCGTTCGAGCGCTTTATCACATTTGCCCCAACATGAGCCCCGACGAGCTCAGCATTGGACAACTGGTGATTGGCGCGGCCCGCTCGGCCGGGGTAGCACACTTCGTCTATCACTCGGTGCTCCATCCCCAGACCGAGGCGATGCCGCACCACTGGGAGAAATTGCGGGTTGAGGAGCATCTCTTCGAATCCGGTCTGCCTTATACGATCCTACAGCCGGCTGCCTATATGCAAAACGTGCTGACCGGCTGGGACTCAATTGTGGAGTATGGCGTCTACCGGGTGCCTTACTCATTGGAGACTCGGCTAGGTATGGTCGACCTGGAGGACGTGGCTGCTGCCGCTGCCACCGTGCTCACCGAACCAGGGCACCATGGAGCCACCTACGAATTGGCCGGCACGGAAGTCCTAACCCAGACCGAGGTTGCGGCCATCTTGAGCTCCGCCTTGGGACGTACGGTCCGTCCAGAGGCCGTGCCTCTCGACGTGTGGGAGACAGGGGCGCGCCAGGCCGGGTTGGGTGGCTATCAAGTTGACACGTTGATCAAGATGTTTCGTTATTACAAAAGTTATGGGTTGTGGGGCAATCCAAACGTTTTAGGGTGGTTGCTCGGCCGACCACCCACAACGCTCGCAGCCTTCGTCCAACGGGTAGTCCAAGAGCAACAGACATCGCCTGTAGTACGGCAGTGAAACATGGCTGATGCACTGCGAAGCTTTTTTGAAACCAATGAAGTAGTTTTCTTCTTCCTGTACGGTCAGGTCTTCTTCATCGTAGGGCTGGCCATTATCTGGCAGTCACGCCAACACAGTCGGCTGGCCCTGACGCAGAGCCTCCCATTTCTGGCAGTCTTTGGAATTGCCAACGGGTTGGCACAGTGGGGGAACGTGTTCATTCCCATCCAGGCCACGTATCTCCCAGTCAAGCTGGTCGCAGCGCTTGAGTTCGTCCAGGTCTCGCTGTTGGCATTATCGTTCGCCGCCTTAATGCGCTTTGGGTTGCAGTTGATGACACCCGATCAGGTGCCGCAAGCCTGGGCCAGGTGGCTCCCGATTGGGCTCCTTGTCGTATGGGAAGTGACTCTAGTCGCAAGCTGGCTCTTGCGTTTGGCCCCCGACGAGGAACTCCTGACCTACTGGGAGGTGATCGCCCGCTATTTTCTGGCCGCCCCGGCGGCACTAATCGCTGCATTCGGGATTCAGAGGCACATCGAGCAGGAGATCAAACCATTAAATCTTCCGCGTATCGAGCGATTCTTGCGCATGGCGAGCCTGTCATTGGTCGCCTTGGCCCTCCTTACCGGTCTGATTGTGCCTGCGGCTAACTTTGTGCCGGCCAGTGTGCTGAACTATGGTCTGCTGGAGCGTACCATCGGGGTACCTATCCAGGTCTTTCGGTCCATCTTCGGTCTGCTCCTGGCCTACAGTGTGATCCGAGCCTTGGAGATATTTCGAATCGAAACGGCCCAAGTGCTGGAAGAGGCCGACCGGGCGCGGGTGCTCATGACCGACCGGGAGCGAATCGGCCGGGAATTGCACGATGGGACGATTCAATCGATCTACGCAGCCGGCCTAATGCTGGAAGGTGCGGCCTATTTGATAGATGACTCGCCGGATCAAGCCAAAGAGAAACTGGCAGCTGTGATGAAAGCGTTAAACAACACCATTCGGGACATCCGGCGCTACATTTTCGACCTGCGCGCTGAACCCGAAATTGAGGCTGCTGATCTCGGGGAAGGTCTCTCGAAAATGCTGCGCGACCTGCGTATCAATACGTTGCTGTCCGTTGACTTTACCATAGACGGTGAAGATCCCCACCTGCTCACCGCCGAGCGACGGCAACACATCTTGCGAATTCTGCGCGAGGCCTTGACCAATATCTCGCGTCATGCCCAGGCCAAGCGCGTTGTAGTACGCTTACAATGGGGCGTAAAGGCGCTGCGGCTTCGGATTGCCGACGACGGAATCGGGATGACCAGCATGCCCAACGACGGAAGGGGCCACGGGCTGCGCAATATGCGTGAGCGGACGATGCTGCTCGGCGGGAAACTGACTATCAGCGGCCAGCCGGGTCGCGGGACGGTGATAGATCTGGAGGTGCCATATGAATATGAAGGCGCCAAGCGAGGCGTGGCACCCATCTTATGAGGGAGAACTAACGTGCGAATCATGGTAGTTGACGACCACGAGGTCGTGCGCTTGGGGTTAAGAGGACTCCTGGAACGACAGCCAGGCTGGCAAGTGGTGGCCGAAGCAGCCACTGCCGACGAAGCTGTCAGTCGCGCGGTTGAACACAGGCCCGACGTGGTCGTAATGGACATTCGATTGGCCGGCAGCAGCGGCATTGATGCCTGTCAGCGCATCATCAGTCAGGTTCCTGAAACCCGGGTCATTATGCTTACTTCATATGCGGAAGACGACTTGCTCTTTGATGCAATTGCTGCTGGCGCTGCCGGGTACGTCCTCAAGCAAATCGGGAGTGACGAACTAGTGCGTGCTATCGAGACAGTCGGACGCGGCGAGGCGCTGCTCGATCCAAGCCTCACGCGACGTGTATTGGCCAGAGTCCGAGAAGCTGCCCGCAAAGAAGCCTTTGCTGCCTTTGCCGACCTGACCGAGCAGGAGTTGCGAGTACTTGTCCTGATATCTGAGGGAAGAACAAACCGCGAGATAGCCGAATCACTCTACCTGGGTGAGGGAACCGTGCGCAACTACGTAAGCAACATCCTTGGTAAGCTGGGAGTTTCTAATCGCGCCGAGGCAGCCGCCTATGCGGTGGAGCACAGCCTAAAGGAGCATATGAAGCTCGACAAACACTAAGGGGCCGTTACGAATATCTTCCCGCGTTGCTTGCCAGTCCCATCGGAAATCCACCTCAAAAACGGGAAGGTAGTCTTTGACAGGCCTAAGGTCTCCAGTCGGGAGCCTGTTCATCTAACTCAGGAGACTTGGTGAGGTTGATAACGTTCTCTCCGGTGGCGGTCATGGTGAACAGGTCCCAGTTCCCCTCGCGGTTTGAATAAAATACCAGCCGCTGCCCATCGGGCGACCAGACCGGACCGTGATCATCGGCATACGGCACGTTACTGAGGTTCTGCTGGTTAGATCCATTGGCCTGTGCCTGGGATGCAGGCACAGGCATCACGAAGACTTCAACATCCCCCTCTCGGTTGCTCTCAAAGGCAATACGATCTCCCTGAGGTGAGAAGATAGGCGACAGGTCATTCCCCTCAGAGAAGGTCAGGCGAATTCCTTCTCCCGTCAGCTGGCCTTGAGAATCTGGAGTGGGCATTGTGTAGATCTCCCAATTCCCATCCCGCTTGCTGGCAAAAGCCATCGTCTGCCCATCAGGTGACCAGACTGGCGACAGATTCCCAGTTCCATCATTGGTGATTTGCCTGAGATCAGTGCCGTCAGCATTGACGATGAAGATTTCCCAATTACCTTGTCGGTTGGAGGAAAAGGCAATTTGCCCTCCGTCGGGCGACCAGGCCGGGGTCCAATCCTCACTCGGGTGCTGAGTTAGGTTCATCAGCCCTGTGCCGCTGGCGTTGATCAGGTAGATATCCCGATTCCCGTCTCGCTGCGACACAAAAGCGATGCGCTGACCATCTGGCGACCAGACTGGCGTGATGTCATCAGCGTTGCTTTCGGTGTGTTGCTGGCGATCCGAGCCATCAGCGTTCATGAGGAAGAGTTGCCAGGTGGCCTGTGGGGTGTTGCCTGTGACATCCCGTGCCATGTAGACGATCGCTGGCAGAGATTGGGCGACGACCAGGGGACGGGTGGGTGTCGGCGTGGGCACCGGCGTCGAGGTGACATGGGGGGTAGGTGACACAAAGCTGCTGACTTCTTGGACTTGCACCTCTGTCGGTGTCGGGTCATCGATTCCCGAAGGCAACAAGCCACTGAATGCCAGTGCCAGGAGAATCATTCCGATTAGGGCTGTCCCGGCCAAGCCCAGGATAGACAGCGTCCCTGCATTCCATCTACGTCGTTGCTCTTCTTCATCCCCTGTTTTGTGGCCACCGGGCAAGGACTCCACGACTACCATTTCTCTAGACGCAGACCGCATAGCCATTTGCTGGCTGAGTCGGGACCAATCAACGCCGGCCAGCATCTCCGCCGGGTCGCTATAGTGAGCCAGCCAGTGACGGAAGAGATTCACCGCAAAGCGGTAGCTCAATGCACCCATCCGCACTAGCACGCCACGGTCAGCCAGCGACTCAAGAGCATCCAGGATTACATCGGGGGGGACCTCCGGGGCGTACCGCTGTAAATAGTTGATCACCTCTTGTCGCGTAATTGGACCGTGCGCACCCTTCCTGCCGGCTAGCGCGGTCAGCGCCGCTTGCTCGGCCAACGTGGACTTATCCCAGATGGCCTGGAACTCTTGGTTGGGAAGAGCCAGCAGCGTTTCCAGCGTGCGATCTATATCGCTCTGATTGACCCAACCGTCTCGCGCGCAAAGATTGTAAAGCGTGTAGCAGAAGAGATGTAGATAGTAAGGGTGGTTAGACGTGATCTCGGCAATACGGTTGGTCAC
>Ga0209536_100015410_pt1 | contig 10923 bp, 10 predicted proteins | sample DeeMarSeWOR28_12_FD_187461 | JGI IMG/M metagenome (GOLD analysis project Ga0209536, IMG submission 187461) | Marine sediment microbial communities from White Oak River estuary, North Carolina - WOR-2-8_12 (SPAdes) (version 2) | ecosystem: Environmental > Aquatic > Marine > Intertidal zone >... | reverse complement strand
CCTCTGCGAGATTATATTTATTTTTATCTCGCAGAAGCGCATGGGGCGCAGAGAACTTCATTGTTTGTTTTGTTCTTATCCGAAAACCTTTGCGACCTTTGCGCCCTGGTGAGAAATGCGGGCTAGAACAGGCCTTTCAATTTATCCTTTAACTTGTCCTTCAACTCTTCTTTATACTGCTCCTCTTCCTCTTTGACTTTTTGTCGCAGTTTTTCCTTTTCTTCTTCGATCTCTTTGTTGATCCTCTCCTTGGCTTCTGCCTCGAGCATGTCACCCAGCACTTTCTTCAGCTTGTCCCTGTCGACATCGTAGGCCAGTTGCTCGAACGGCCCGTGTATACGAATGGATAACGGCTGATCGAGTAATTTTTCTGCCGTGGTCTGACGAGTTGACGGCTCCACGTCTACCAGTGCCGTGTAATCCATGTCATTGCGTACGATGTTTACCACACCTTCACCCTTTACCTTGATACGACTGGAGTCGAGGATTAAATCCTTGTTGGTGACATCACCGTTGGCAACGACTGCACTGGCATGAACACGGTTGAATGCTGTTTTTGTTTCAGGATCCAGGCTGCCGCGCCACTCTGCAGGAACAGCAATGCTCTTTGTTGTCAGGTAATCAGCCACCACGTTGCGAACAAAGTACTCAAAGTCCACACCATGCAGGACAGTTTTGGCCATATCAAATTGTAAATTGCCCTTTGCAGCCTGCTTTAAGCCCGAGACACGTGTCCCCTGCGTTTTGATATTGGCAAGTACGTTTGCCGCGCCATCCATGCTGACATCTTTCTGGCCGAAGATTGCTGCCAGCATTGGATCCATCACCGGCCCGGGCTGTATATCAGAAGCTTTCATGCCTATCGCATAGTCCGGTATTTCCCCTTTTACGTTCAGCATCACACTGGAAGTGGCATTGCCTTCGAGGGCCTTGAGCTCCAGCGGATCAATACGCACCACCCCTGCTTTAGCCTGTGTCTTCATCAGGATGTCTGTTACTGGAATCTGATTGACTGTTACCGAAGCCATAGTCAATTCTCCCTGCAGATCCAGCTTGCGCAACAGCTCGACCGGCAGTTCAATTTCCGGCTCCTGTTCCGCTGTCACAGCACCATCCGCCGCAGTATCATTCACTGCCGGCACGGCTGGCACTCCACCCTCTGTTGCTTCCGCTGAAGGCGGCGACATATAGGCATCGGCATTGATCGGGCTCATGTGTAACTTGTAACGGACCGTGGGCTGTGTCATGTCCAGCACGTGCAACCAGCCTGTCATTTCCGATTCATCCAGATTGAGCTTGATATCATCCAGCTCAACATGCGTGGCATCCGCTTTCACCCTGGATGCAAGCGCAATCCTTGTCAGGCTGCTTTCCTCTGCCATCGGCGGCAATTCGATTTCCAGGCGACTCATCAGGTCTCGCAGGTTGATGCTGTCCGTGTGGACAACACCGCTGATAACCGGCTCTGATAACAGACTGTTCACATCCAGCTGTGCATGCAGCGTAGCGCCCAGGGTGGACACTTGTGTATTGCTCAATGTCGCAACTTGCTGGTCGATATCGATATTAATGTCACTCTGCAATACAAGCTCCAGCGTCTCTTTTAACAGGCCTGGCGCATTTGCTGATACTTCCAGCTTTAGCGCTGCCAGTAAAATATTTGAAAAAGCTTCATTAAACGTCAGGCTTGTAGTCAGATTGACCCGGGCTTCCAGCTCGGGCTCATTATGTTTAACGTTTGCATTCAGCTGGATATCAACAGGCTCATTAAAACGAACAGCGCCTGTTGTCAGATCAAAACCTGACAGGCGGGAGTGCACATTATTCTGTGCATCAGTCCATACGACTGTGGCGTCCACCAGCTCAACACCGTTGATCGCCAATGCTGCGATTGCCGGCGGCTGTTCGCCTGTTTCAGGTGCCTGAGCAGGCGCCTGTATCTCAGGTTGCTTGCCGGATGCCTCCTTGCCTGCAAGGTCTGACCAGTTGTTATTACCGTCCTTATCAACTTCCAGTGAAGCAAATAAACCATGCAGACGGACCTTGTCGACCTGTAACTCCTTGCTCAACAAAGGCAATAACATGACTTTGACATCCAGCTGCGACATGCGTGCAAACGGTTCTTCACTGAAGCCTTCAGCATTCGCCAGCATTACCTCTTCAACTTTAATGCCAACCCATGGAAAAAAAGACAAACTGATATCACCGCCAATTTCAAAATCCCGGCCAGTCTGTTTTTCAACCTGGGCAGTAATCGTGTCTTTATAATTATTAGGATCAAAGGTGAAGATAAGCGCAACCAGTACGAGCAACAGGATTGCAACAACAACACTTAAAATCTTGAAAACCAGCTTCAGCTTTTTCATACGATATTCAGGCCCTTAACATTAAGCTTTAATTAGTGGATCTACTTCGCTGCACCAGTCACCCGACTTGCCGCCGGACTTGCTGAGCAGGCCAACATCTGAAATGATCATGCCGCGATCAACGGCCTTGCACATGTCATAGACTGTCAGCAAACAGACCTGCACGGCATTTAACGCTTCCATCTCAACACCGGTAACCCCCCTGGTTTCAACGGCTGCCCGGCATAAAACGGATTCCAGCTTCGTGTCTGCGATCAAATCGATCTCAACATGGGTAAGTGCAATGGGATGGCACAGCGGTACCAGTTCCGGTGTTTTTTTCGCCGCCATGATGCCGGCTATACGGGCGACGCCCAGCACATCGCCTTTTTTATGCTTGCCATCGATGATGTGCTGCAGGGTTTCAGCCTGCATCTGTATTCGGCCTTGCGCAACCGCCTTGCGCAAGCTTACCTGCTTGCCGCCCACATCAACCATGTGGGCATCACCGGCATCATTAAAGTGATTCAGTTTCGTCATACCAATGTAACGATCAATTTCAGTTTGCGGAGCTTAACAAGTGACAATGCCGTCATAAAGCCGTTATAGTTATCTGATGCAAATAAAAGTAAAGTTTTTTGCCAGCCTGAGTGAGTCGACAGGACTCGCTGAGACCGCCGTTGATGCCGACAGCCCGGCTACCGTGCTGGACGCCTGGAAGCTGGCAACCGGCGATCAAACCATGCCGGTGAACACACTATGCGCCATTAACATGGCCTATGCGCACCTGGACGACAGCATCAGTGACGGTGATGAGATCGCCTTTTTTCCGCCGGTTACCGGAGGCTGTTCATGACCACCCTGCTGCGCGGCAAGGCTTTTGACCCATGGCAGGAACTGGCGCACATCGAGTCCGGCCTTGCCAAAGGCGCTCATGGCGCCTGCGCCAGCTTTGTCGGCACCATGCGCGACTTCAATGTCGGTGATCACGTCCATTCGATGTCACTGGAACACTACCCGGAAATGACACAGCAGTTCCTCGATAAAATCTGTACCGAAGCCGCCTCACGCTGGGACCTGATCGACTGCCTCATCGTCCATCGTTATGGCGAAATCAAGCCCGGTGAACCGATTGTTTTAACGGCTGCCTGGTCCGCACATCGTGCCGAAGCCTTTGATGCCTGCCGTTACCTGATCGAAGAATTAAAAGCCCGCGCGCCCTTCTGGAAAAAGGAAACAACCGATACAGGTGAACGCTGGGTACATGACGCACCCGGCAAATAATCAGCTGTAATAGTCAGTGCCCAGGCTGGTAGATATTTTCTCTCGCAGAGGGCGCAGGTAGAGTTATGTGTATTCACAGGAGCGACTTTAGTCGCGAATTTTCATGTTCGCAACTAAAGTCGCTCCTGCACACAACATGAGAGCTCGGCGTTCTCTGCGCCTCTGCGGGAAAACAGGAGGTCAAATCCCCCGGCAATGTCCTCGCCTACTGTATCAGCACAAACAACGCGGTGCGTCCACGCTGTATGTTCAGTAATATCTGCGTATCCTTGTCACCAACGATTTGCTGCAACTCTTTCAAGGTCTGAACCGGTCTGCGATTGACTGAGAGAATGATATCGCCTTCACGCAGGTGAGCATTCCATGCGGGACTGCCCTGCTGCACTTCGGTTACAGTCAGATAAGTCTTTCCGCCGTTCTCTTTCTCTTCAATGGTTGCACCGGCGAGGCCTTGATTAATCCGGGTACCCGATACTGACAGGTCTTTCGCATCACGTATCACGGCAGTCATCGTTTTCTTCTTGCCTTCACGAATAACTGTAATGCTCATTTCTTCACCGACACGCAGCAGGCCCACCATGTTGCGCATAGCGGATGCACTTTTTACCGGCACGCCATTGATCGATGTAACGACATCACCGGCCTTGAGCCCGGCTTCCTCAGCTGCTGTATCTTCGATGACCTGCGAGATTACGACACCCTGATGCAGATCCAGGCCGAACGCCTGCGAAAGCTCAGGTGTCAGGTTTTGCATAATCACACCGAGCAATCCGCGGCGAACTTCACCGTATTCGATAAGCTGATCGACGATTTGCCTTACCATGTTGATGGGAATGGCAAAACCGATGCCGACATTACCGGCACCACCCGCAGACAGTATCGCGGTATTGATGCCGATTAACTCACCCCTGAGGTTGACCAGGGCCCCGCCAGAATTGCCGGGATTGATCGACGCATCTGTCTGAATGAAATTTTCGTAGCCTTCTATACCCAGGCCGGTACGACCCAGGGCGCTGACAATACCTGATGTGACTGTCTGACCAAGGCCGAAGGGATTACCTATGGCCACGGCAAAATCACCAACACGTAATTTGTCCGAATCCCCGAACGGGATCGCCTGCAATCCCTTGATATCGGCCTGTAACACAGCAACGTCGGCTTCAGGATCGGATCCGATCAGCTTGGCTTTGAAATGGTGACCATTATGCATGGTAATGGCGATTTCCTGTGCGCCCTCGACCACGTGGTGATTAGTGACGATGTAGCCCTTGTCAGCATCGATGACTACGCCGGAGCCAAGACTCTTGGTTTCCTTGCGTTGCGGCATATCCTCATAGCCTTCGAAGAAACGCTTGAAAAACGGATCATTCAGTAACGGGTGTTTCTGAACATCGACATGGCCTGTGGTCGCAATATTCACAACTGCCGGCCTGGTTTTCTCGACCATCGGGGCAAGTGTCGGTATCCCGTTATCTTCATCCGGGGCCACATGTGAAATGGCAGCCCCTGGCAGAACGGATAGTAAAAGGCTCAATAGAATTAAAACAGACTTGTGAGCAATCATAACAACTCCATTAAAGACAAGTGTTTCTGTTAAAGACAAGTGTTTCTGTCAGACAAAGCTCAACGCCAAGAGTTCATGGCGAAAAACAGCTATTATCGGCCAGTTTCACCCAACATGAAACCGCAGCCGATATTGCAGTTCACGGGATGACCTGCTAAGTTCGGCCATTCATCGAATTTCGCAGGATAAAAACCCCATGTTACGATCTTCAATTACCCTGATAACCCTGTTACTCACTCCGATGATTGCCGCTACGGCCAGTGATCTGGAAACCCTGGAACAGAAAGCCAGCTACAGCTTTGGCGTTGATTTTGCCAAGCGTCTGAAACAACAGGGGATCGACCTTGATATTTCAGCACTGAACCGCGGCATCAAGGATCAGGCCACAGGAAGCAAGCTGGCCTTCGAAGAAGGCGAGATGACCCAGTTCAAGGCCGAATATACCGAGCAGCTGCGCGCCAAACTGTTGCAGGAACAGCAGGAACTGGCTGCGAAAAACCTCGAGGCCGGCAAAAAATTCCTGGCCGAAAATGCAAAAAAAGAAGGCGTGGTGACAACCGCCAGCGGATTGCAATACAAGGTGATAAAAAGTGGTGATGGCGCTACGCCAAAAGCTGACGATACGGTAACCACACACTATCGCGGCACACTGATCGACGGTCGCGAGTTTGACAGTTCCATCAGTCGCGGCCAGCCGGCCAGCTTTCCGGTTAAAGGCGTGATCAAGGGCTGGACTGAAGCCCTGCAGCTGATGAAGGTCGGCGACAAGTGGGAACTCTACATCCCTTCTGACCTGGCCTACGGCCCGGCGCAGCGCAGCGAGCTGATCCAGCCTAATTCAACCCTGATATTTGAACTGGAACTGCTGTCGATTAAGTAATTTTCTCAACGCAAAGGCCGCAGAGAAAACTTTAAGATATCTTTTGCCGCAAAACACGCGAAGAGCGCAAAGAAAAGCTTTATTATTGTTTTTTATTTGCGCATTTTCGCGGACTTTGCGCTTGCGGTAGCCCGGATGAAGCGCAGCGACTAAATTCGATTGGATCGAATTTGAACAGCCTCAGGCTGGCCCGAAGGGCAGAACACATGGAAGTGTTCTGTAAATCCGGGATGCTTGAAGATCGCGGTAATGGGCATCCCCGGATTCCACTTCGTTACATCCGGGCTACAAAAGCAAGTCGACGGGTTTTCTTGAAAAACAAACAGGTTTCTTTGCGCTCTTAGCGTCTTTGCGCCTCTGCGTTAAAAAATCCTACTCGATATTCTGGATCTGCTCTCGCATCTGCTCGATCAGCACTTTCAGCTCCACCGAGGCCTGCGTGGTTGAGATGTCGGCCGATTTTGAGCCCAGCGTATTGGCCTCGCGGTTGAGTTCCTGCATCAGAAAATCGAGTCTGCGCCCGACAGCTTCATCACGATCAAGCACGTCATTCAGCTCTGTTATATGCGCATCCAGGCGGTCCAGCTCTTCATCGACATCCATCTTCTGCGCCAGAAAAACCAGTTCCTGTTCGAGCCGTTCCCGGTCGACACCGGCCTTGAGCTCCTCAAGACGGGCAGTCAGCTTTTCACGATAACGCTGCTGGATGTCAGGTAGCTGCTGCCTGACCTTGTCGACAATCTGCTGCATACCGGAGCAACGGTCACGAATCAGCTTCTCCATGCGTTCACCTTCACGCAGCCTGTTTTCGATGAGTTCGTCCAGCGCCTGCAGCAGCAGTTTTTCTGACGCTTCGAATATGGATTTATAATCCTGCTCCGGCTCGGCGACCACGCCGGGCCAGCTGAGAATATCAACCGGGTTGATTTCAGAGGGCTGATGCAGGCGGCCATTGATCTGTTGACAGGCATCAATGAGCGACTTGACCATCAACTCATTGACTTCGATTCCGCCCTCGGTGACCTGTTCCGGCATAAACCGCAGCCCGCATTCGATCTTGCCGCGCTGCAGTCGCTTGTTGATACATTCCCGCACCCGCCCTTCCTGTGCACGAAAATCTTCAGGCATTCTGCAATTGATATCGAGATAACGACTGTTAACCGACCTCAGCTCCCAGGTCAGCGTGCCGAATTTTTCACTCTGCTGCACGCGTGCAAATGCAGTCATACTTTTTATCATTCAGAACCCCATCAGTACCCAATCAGAACGTGGGCCATTGTAGCACGCACATTCGTGCTGCCGTGTTGCTATAATGCGCCGCTCATAATGAAGCGGAGAACAGAATGAGACCGAGCAATCGCGCACCTGATGAGATGCGTAACATCAGCATCACCCGTAATTTCACCAAGCACGCTGAAGGCTCGGTACTGGTCGAATTCGGTGACACCAAGGTCATCTGCACGGCCTCGGTTGAAGACCGTGTTCCCGGTTTTCTGCGCGGCAAGGGACAGGGCTGGGTCACAGCCGAATACGGCATGTTACCCCGTTCCACCGGCAGCCGCATGGGTCGTGAAGCGGCACGCGGCAAACAGGGCGGACGCACCATGGAGATACAACGCCTGATCGGACGCTCCTTGCGTGCCGGCATCAACCTGGAAGCCCTGGGTGAAAACACCATCAGCCTGGACTGTGATGTACTGCAGGCCGATGGCGGTACACGCACCGCCAGCATATCCGGTGCCTGGGTCGCGTTGCACGATGCCATTCAGTACATGATGAAAAAAAACATGATTAAAAAAGACCCGCTGCATCACCAGATTGCTTCCGTGTCAGTAGGGATCTATGAAGGCACCCCGATACTTGATCTCGATTATGCCGAAGACTCGAATGCAGAAACCGACATGAACGTGGTCATGAACGGCAATGATTCGTTTATCGAAGTCCAGGGCACGGCCGAAGGCCACGCATTCAATGCCGATGAACTCAATGCGATGCTGGCACTGGCCAGGAAAGGCATTGGCAATATTCTGCGGGCACAACAGGAAGCGATTGAACCATGACGGCTATACATAAAATTGTTCTTGCCAGCGGCAATGCCGGCAAGGTCCGGGAAATCAACAGGCTGTTTGCAGACTGCGGCATTGAAGTCGTGCCACAATCCGATTTCAATGTACCGGACGTGCCTGAAACCGGTACCACCTTTGTTGAGAATGCCATTATCAAGGCGCGGCATGCAGCCGAATGCACCGGCCTGCCTGCGATTGCCGATGACTCCGGCATCGAAGTCGATGCCCTGCATGCACGACCCGGTGTCTGGTCTGCGCGATACGCCGGTGAAAATGCCAGCGACCAGGACAACAACAATAAAATGATCGAGGAACTTGAAGGTGTGCCCGAGGAAGAGCGTACTGCACGTTATCAATGCCTGATCGTTTTCATGCGCGACCACACCGACCCGGTACCCATCATTACCCAGGGCAGCTGGGAAGGCCGTATCCTGCAGGCACCACGCGGGGAAGGTGGATTTGGTTATGACCCGATATTCTATGTACCGACGCATGAGTGCTCCGGCGGCGAACTGCCACTGGAAGTAAAGAATACTATCAGCCATCGCGCCATTGCATTGAATGCGATGCTGGAAGAGTTCAGGAAACATAAATACATTTAAAATTATTCAGCCGCAAAATACGCGAAGTGCGCGAATACAACATGTATTAAAACCAATTTGCGCCTTTTGCGTTATTCGCGGCAAGTTTAGATTTCGGATAGCGCTGACACCTTCACTTAACGACATGCCTGTTCTGCTTTGTAGCGATATCAAGCCTGACCATCTGCAAACCCTGCTGAGCCGTTACGGCATGGAAGTCAGAAAAGTCGCATTGCATGAACTCATCCCGGGCAGTTTCTGGCAGCCACCGGAAGCGGGACTGGTTGGCAATGTTCTGTATATACGCGATGACACCCCGGTGCATTCCGCACTGCACGAAGCCTGTCATTACATCTGTATGGATCAACATCGCCGCGAAAACCTCGACACCGATGCCGGTGGCGGCTACGAAGAAGAGGATGGCGTGTGTTATTTACAGATCCTGTTGTCGGAGCACATCGCTGAAATGGGCAGGGAACGCATGTTCAGCGATATGGATGCATGGGGTTATTCATTCAGGCTGGGTTCGAGCCGCGCCTGGTTCGAACGCGATGCCGAAGATGCCGTCGCGTGGCTGGAAAAATTCGGCCTGCTGGACCGCAACAAACAGCCGTCATGGCAGCTGCGTGAAAAACTCTGACTGCCGCAAAGAACACAAACAGCGCGAAACGAAGGTCAGCTCCGACTCATTGAATCGACTGGGTTCGACTACCATTGAAGGCAGTGAAGACAGGGACTCTCGCCAAGGCGCCAGGCCCGCAAAGGTTCTACTTGATGTTTCAAAATATAAACATAACAAGTCTCTGCGTGCCCTGCGCCTCTGCGAGAAATATATAGCAATACAGCAGCCTTTCGAGCGCCAGTCCAAATTGTCTCTCGCAGAGGCGCAGGGCACGCAGGGGTTTAAAACAAAAAGACTTTGCGCCCTTGGCGCCTTGGCGAGAGCAAAAAACCGGAACCAGCCATCACGTTCGCGTGTTTCACATTGTTTGCCGACCATAAAAAAGCCCTCCGAAGAGGGCTTTGTCATGGCTGCCTGTACCCGATGTCAGGGCGCGGGCGGAGCCTGCAGCACGCTGGGTTCAGTGACATCGAGCTGATTGCCGTCAAAGCGCAGGAAACGGGCTGCCTGCGTCTGGATTTCCGTGGTCACCACCGGGTTCGCGGTCCGATCCAGCAGCGATCCGTGTTCACCGGCTATGTACTTGGTTACCACGTGAAGGTTCGAGCCCGACGTCGAACTGTTGACCTGCGTCAGCCCCATCAGGGCCAGCTGCGGCTCGGTGCCCGCGAGCGGCGCGGCGACGGTGCCGCTGGTGTCGTTGCTGTCCGGTACCGTGTTCGGCACCACCAGGTCGGACGGGTTGCTCGGGGTGCCGTCGCCGACGATTTCGAAGAACAGGATACCCCTGCCCGTCGCCGCGGCTATCGCGTGATTGACCGGGTCGCCCGAATCCACCACGGTCTGCGCGGCGCCGAGGAACGACTCGTAATCCGGCGTACCCTTTTCGACACCGTTGGCCGCGAGCCCGGCGCTGATGGTCGGACCGAAGGCCGCAGAACCGTCGAGGATCTTGGGCAGGCTGGTGCCGCCGAATGCCAGAGCCGCGCTATTCACGTTCGGCTCCAGAGCGAGGAACGTCGTACCTGTCATCGCGCCCAGCGAGTGGCCCAGAAAGTAAATTTCGGCCGGATCGAAGTCATTTACCCCGTCCGTCAAGGCGCCGGACACAATCACCGATGTCAGTGAAAACAGGTCAGACGCTGACTGGCGCAGGTTGTCGCGCGTGTTGAGCAGGTTCGTCAGGTTGACATAGTGCAGGCCCGAGCTGTCGATGACGCCGTCGGGTGTCTGGGCGATGATATTGCCATCGGCGTCCTCGGACACCAGGTCGAGATCAAAGGTGCGTTCAGGATCACCTGTCAAACCCTTGAATGCGGCGGAACCGTCGGTTTCGTTGCCGGTTATGCCGTGCATCGGCATGTCGATGGCCACCACGGCGATGCATTCCTGCGCCAGCGAATCGGCCACTGCCAACATGTCGGCCCTGGAACGGGTGATACCGTGCTGGAAAATCACCACGGGCCAACCGCCTGGAGGCACCGAATTACATCCCGGCTGGGGTTTGGGAATCGAGACCAGCAACGGAATCAGCCGGATCCCGGTTTCGACGGGCGTGACATTCCCGGCCAGGTACGACAG
>Ga0209536_100015409_pt1 | contig 10924 bp, 6 predicted proteins | sample DeeMarSeWOR28_12_FD_187461 | JGI IMG/M metagenome (GOLD analysis project Ga0209536, IMG submission 187461) | Marine sediment microbial communities from White Oak River estuary, North Carolina - WOR-2-8_12 (SPAdes) (version 2) | ecosystem: Environmental > Aquatic > Marine > Intertidal zone >... | reverse complement strand
CTAATAATGGTCTAACATTAACTTGATTTTGTTTGACTGCTAAGTCTCTTTTTGGATCCAGCCCCATCGCTAAGCCTAAAAGTTGCGGATAATATAGGATTGGAATATTATACTTCTTCTCAAAAGTGGATTCTACAGTTGATTGAAACTCATCATACATGACGCTACAGAAGGGACATATAAGGGTCATAGCATCTGCGTTTACTTCTTTAATATGATCTAGTTTTTGCTTTACCATTTTATCCTTAAAATTTAAAGTAAGCAAACCATATTCGAGTTTTGCTTGAGGTGTTGCTGTTGATAATCCTAAGGCTGATTCCAATTGGAATCTCATTATTAATTTACTAATATCTTGTTCAGATGTGAAGTCTCCAATCTGTTTTCCATATTTTTGTATTAACAACCAAAGAATAATATCTGCAATACCTTTTGCTGTCATTTCATCCAAATCTTGACTTAAATCCTCATACAAAATTTCGGCTTCTATTAAGGAACGAATAATCCAATTAGACTGTTCAGCATTGGTTAAAATATCTCCAAGAACTTCAATTTGATCTACTAGTTCTTTTTTAGCATCATCCATTTCTTTTATGATATTTCCAGATACCGGTTCGCCTATAATGCTTGCGAAAATACGAATTGCTGCATCTAACTCAATAGAACTTTCATGTTCCTCACACCATTTATCAATAACTGGAATAATCATATTTGCAGCAATAAACTGACGTTCCATCATAATTTGAGTTGCAAGTGTAATCAAATCTGTTCCAGTGAGTTTTCCCAAGCGAGAGAAATAAGATTGCAAATTCTTGATGTCTTCATAGAGATTCTTCATCATTGTTCCTCTAAGAAATGCAATCCATTTCCCCTCATTTATGGCGTAATTGTAGAGATAGGTTTCAACCTTTGGAATACTTTTCCCAGTTTTCTCTAATCTAGTGATTTCATTTTCAAGGTCATCAAGAATAAGTGAAGGATCAATCCCAAGATCATTATGAAGCAAATACAAAATACCTGCGTATTCTTGTAAACAATTATATTTTGCAGCAGTCTCAACCACCTTTTCTAAAGATAATTTGTCGACTCGTGTTAATAAATCTGCAAAGTTCTCTCCCAATGCGACACTTGTGCTATCTTGATCTGAGAACGCCATTCTGAATTTACCTCAAACCTTTCACTTACTTAAGTGATGTTTATTATATTAATTTATTAGTAACGATATTCTACAATTTGTTACTCATGTTTTAAAAATTGTTTCATAAGAGTAAAGAAGGATTTCATCTAAAAACTATTGCTATTGCAAACACTTATTATCTAAAATGCATGGTCATAATTTAAGATATCTTTGAGTATCTGTGATAAACAGGCGAACCATAGATGAATAAAAAAGATGATCAGTCAACTAATCAGACCATGCAAAATAATTCAATCGAAGGTTCTACGGGGAATACTGAAATAAATATATCAAAATCGGAAGAATTAGATGATTTAGATTTTGCTGAGAAAAAACCATTTTTTAAAAGAGCTTGGGGATGGTTTGTTAAAGATAAACAAAGAATGTGGTCTGTAATATTTCTCTTCTTATTTGTAGTCCTAATAATTGTTCTTGCAGCACTTAATTTGAATCTCGGGGAAATCATGAGAAATATTGTTGATTGGTTTAATCTAAAATTAGGCATTTGGGGAATTTTCATAGGAGTATTTGTTATATCAATTTTTGGAAACTTTACTGTTATTTTTCCAATTCCCTATACATTAGCATTAGTTACTGTGGCAACTGATCCAACTATCCAAGTTTGGCATGTCATAGTAATGGGGGTTTTCGCTGGGGCAGGAGCCTCATTTGGAGAAGTGACTGCTTGGTTTCTAGGAAAAGCTTCAAAAAATGTAATTGAAGATGGGATGGAAAAACAGGTTGCAAGAGCACAAAAATGGATTGATAAGGGATTAGCTCCACTTATAATTTTTATATTCGCAGCTACACCACTACCTGATGATGCTGTTTTAATCTTCATAGGTTTATTAGGATATGCTTTATGGAAAACAGTTCTTTGGTGTTTCCTAGGAAAGATAATTCTTACATCAGCTACAGGTCTAGCAGCAAAATATTTAGGGGATACAGCTTTTGGTGAAAAAATTCTATGGTTATTTGGTTTGAAATTAGGTGAAAGTGGTGTAACTGCTTCTGAACCTGAAGCATGGATTTCCGCTTTAGTTTGGGTAGCAACAATTGTAATAATTGGATTTGTATTATTTATTGATTGGGGTGATATTTGGAATTTCCTTTCACGTTCAACACTAAAAAGAAAATACCGTAAACTGGCAATAACTACTGACAAATCTTTAGAACTTCCCCTTGAATTTAGTCAAGAAATTGATGAAAAACAATCTATTCGAAAAACAAGATTATTGAAAGAAGCATCATTTTGGCAATGTGCTATTGCAAAAGAAGGGGATGACACACCGGATTACTTTGATTTATATTCTGTTTCCTATGTCCTTGGCAAAGCGAGTAATATTTTCTTAAAACCAGATTGGTTTTCAAAATTTTCCAAGAATTTATCAGAAGAAAAATTCAATAAATTAAATCAATATCAATTGGAGAAACTTCTTCCTCCAAAGAAGATAATAGATTCTTTTGAAAAAGATGAGAAACTCCAAGAAAAAACAAACAATATGATTTTCCTTTCCTTTATTACAAATCATGTGGAAAGCAATGCGAAATTCAAAGTTGGATTCTTGCTAGAGAAATTATCTAATGAACAGATAAAAGTAAAATGTATTGGTGAAAAAGAAGCTCTTATTATAAAAAGTATTAAAACTATCCCTCATGAATTGATAGTTACAAATCTCGTAAAACTTCTTGATTATTTATCTGAAACTCCTGAACTTGTCAAAAAATTAGATGTCACATATATTTCTTAAAATCATAGAAAAATCATTAAAGTGGTACGTAAATCACCTATTAATTGTTTAAAAATCTAATAGCGTGATGTCTCAATGAAAAAAAGTCAATCCCTAATACTTTTCAGTATTCTCCTAACAATTATTACATTTAGCACAACTATGACTGTATTTGCTGAGAAAACAGATATCATTCCAACTAATGTAAATCCAAATTTAATTACTAGAGGAACCCCAGCTGTAGATTTTACAGCAAAAGATGTTCTTACTGATATATCTTTTACATTTAGCAGCTTAGCTGGAAAAGTGATTGTTCTTGATTTCTTTTCTACCACTTGTATACCATGTGTTCACTCCGTTCCTGAATTGTTGAAGGCTAATATAAAATACAGCTCAGCTGATTTTGAAATTGTAAGTGTTGATGTGGATTCGAATGATACCGAAGCAGCTATAGAAAATTTTGCTGAAGGATGGACTATTGATTGGAAAATGGTAAGAGACAATGGAGATCTTGCTAATTATTATCAACTTTTAGAAATACCAACTTTTTATATCATTGATCAAGATATGTTAATTTATCAAGCAATTTTTGGAAGTGAAGAAGCAATAAAACTATTAGACAGTTTTATTCTTGAATTGTTACCTAGCTATAGTACAGCACCAAATCCAACGGTAGGTCCAGGTAATCCTGTATCAGAATTTTGGGCAAAAAATTGGTACTGGTTTATTCTTGGTGGTGTCATGTTTATTGTTGTTACTGGTCTTCTGATTCAAAGAAGAAGAATAGTCATTCACAATAAAAAAGTAAGAAAACAAAAACAAGAAGCAAGACAGAAGCGATATCGTAAAAGAGAACGATAATTCTTCTCTTATTTTTTTCAAAAAAATCTTCTGTTTAACAAAGAAAGTAAACCATGCTTTTTTTAAAAATTAATATAGTAATCATTCATAAGTGAGTTATGAATGAAATCGAAATACTTGCTTCTAGTATTATTCCTGTTCGGATTCCTCATACCTTTTACAACTAAAACTATTGGTTCAACGAATGAACAACCTGATCTTCTTAATACTAATATCAAAATAGGCGATCGGGGAAAAGACTGGATATTGAAGGAAATATTTAGTGATCGTTCAATAAGTTTCACAAATTATTATGGAAAAGTAGTTGTTCTGGATTTCTTTGCTACATGGTGTACTCCCTGTATTGAATCGTTTAAAGTGTTAGCTGATTTGAATAGTTATTATAGTAGTAGTCAAGTAGCTATTATCAGTGTTAATACAGAATATAATGAAAAAACAGAAAGTGAAATAGAAGATTTCGCTGAGGATAATAATGTTAATTGGGAAGTAGTAATCGATTCTATTTCTTTAGCCAATGATTATTCAGTTCTAAGTATCCCTATGTTTTTTGTTTTCAACCAAAAGCAAAAACTTGCAGAAATTCATGAAGGTTATACAAGTTTTGCTTCCATGAAAAGTACTATAGACGCTGTTATCGAAACTAATCAAAGTTCAAGTTCTGAAATTTGGGAAAATTATTGGTATATCTTCATTCTTGTTCCAACAATCCTTGGAATCACATCATTTATTTTTGTGCAACGAAGAAAAATTGTTTTGGAAAGAAAATCAGAAATTGAGAAGAAAGAAGAAGAATTAAGACTTCGCGAAAGAAAAAGACAATTTAGAAGATAATGAATTTGGGTTTATTCTGAGGAAAACGATGTTATTTAATATTTTAAAAAACATTTCAATTCAACCAATAATTTTAATTTCATATTTTCAAACTCATATTTCAAAAGGTGTCATTTTTGAAAAAAGAAATAATTGATTTGTTGAAAGAGTTAGAAGCAAAAGATGCTGAAGAAAGAATAAAAGGTCTGCCTTCATCCGTACGTATGCGTAATATCACTCCTGATGTTGGTTTATTCTTGAATATTCTAGTTAAAGCAACCAAAGCAACAAATGTTTTAGAAATTGGCACATCTAATGGTTATTCTACTATTTGGCTAGGACTTGCAACACAAGATAATAATGGTCAACTAATTACTCTCGAAGTTGATCCTCAAAAAGTGAAATTAGCAAAAGAAAATTTGGAAAAAGCAGGATTAGCAAGTACAGTTAAACTCATTGAAGGAGATGCTAAAGAAACTCTAAAAGTTCTTGATAAAGAATTTGATTTTGTCTTCCTTGATGCAGAAAAAGAGGATTATTTAGAATTCTTCCATCTTATCTTTCCGAAATTAAAGATAGGTGGTGTAATTGTAGCTGATAATGTAATTTCCCATGCACAGGATTTGAAAGAGTATATTGATCATGTTCGAGCAAATCCTGATACGCAAAGTGTTCTTGTTCCCGTTGGTAGAGGAGAAGAATTAACCTTAAAGATTAGATGAATCGGTTAGCTATAACTGAAATATCAAGTAAAACAAAACGTTAATAATTGCGAAAAATGGGTTTCGCTTCATAGCTAAATAGAAAATGCAAGGTGTATATAATTTGTCTAAAAGAAATTTTTTTGTAGTATTCTCAATTGTTGCTTTTGCACTACTCGTCTCACAAGTTAATATGGCACAAAGTGTACCATTTGTCGAGGATTCAGTAGATGATGTTCAGAAATTTGTAGATGGCACTCTTTCTGAGAAAGGGAACTTTACAGATGAAATAGATATAATTAGTTTAACTCTAACTGGGATTACACTTACTTTAACCTTGCAGACAAATCCAATAATTGCAGATCAAAATCATTTGTATGAAATTCTAATAATTTGGGATAATACTAGCTCTAATTTGAATAAAACTGAAATAACAGTTGGTAGTTTAGATGGCAATGTTGCTATTGATTTAGTAAATCATACAGTTGTTAACTCAACTGGATTTATCCTCCCAACACAACCTGTACCATTATATGATAGCACTACTGTTCTTGATAACAAACTCGTTTGGGAACTAGATGTATGTCTTTATGCTGATATGGGCAATCCTGTTTATGTGAATGCAACAGCTCAGCATTCTACTACAGAAGGAGCCTCTGATGTTTTATATGTCGATACATATCTAGCTGGAGAAGGACCTGTTACACCTCCCCCTTCCGGATTAGTATTTAATTTCAACACTATTCTTTCAATTCTAGGCACATTGTTAGTAACAGGTTTTGCTGGTTATACAATGGGATCAATTACAGTATATTTCTTAACAACTAATATTAAATCCAAACAAAATAACACAATTTTTATGGCTGTTTTCGTTTTAGCTTTAGCTATACTAGTAAATGTTTGGTTCTGGATAACTCCTTGGCAAATTCTCTGGAATATAGCAGTGTTATTCATTGCCGCTGCATTTGGTTATTTCTGGGCTACTAGAGGAATTATGAATCTAAAATTCGATTCACCACTACCGGATAACTTACCAATAGATACAGATGAAGATCGAAGTGCTTTAATTATTCTTTCAAAGGGTGAAGCAGAAGAGTATAACCCATTAGCGCTAGTAAGAAGATATTACAAACAAGCTGAAACAGGTGTTTCCCAAAAAGGAAAATTAGCTCAGCCAATAGAATTTTTCAAGGTAAAAAGAAAATATCGTCATATAATTAAAAGTCAATCAGAGCTTACATTTGAAGATATCAAAACAAATGAAGGTAAAAATCCTTATCGAAAAATTGTGAGAAATCTTACTGAAAAACTTGAAAGTTCATTTCTAACCTTCAATATGTATCAAGAAGCATTTGTCAATGATTGGCCAACAATAAATCAAGCATTATTATCTATGATTTCTCGAGGTGCTAATAAGATTACAATCTTGAATCTCTTCATATCTGAGAATTTTGAATACGAATTAGCAATAGAAGAAATGAAACGAATTGATTATTCAGAAATAGGATTAACCATTTCGCAAACAGAATTCTTAGCAAAATCTGATGTTATTCAAAATCTTTTGGTTCAAAAAGTAAAAACAGCGATTCCCGCAAATCTTGATTTATCAACAGTAGGTGTTTTACTTATTGCTGAAGGACAACCAGAAGAATGGGATAGCATTTATCCAGTAACAGAACAAGAAGATATCTTCAGAAAAGCTATTGCTAAAAAATTAATTAAACAAGGATTTAGTGAAGATAGGATTCAATTAGCATGGATCCAACAACGAATTCCAACAATTGAGGATGCATACAAGGAATTACGTTCTAAAGGATGCAATACAATTGTTCATGTAGCAGCAACTACACCAATAGATTGTGTAAACTCACTTTATGATATACCAAAATCCTTAGAAGATTTAGCAAAAACAGATAGTATTGAATTAGTTCCTGTAAAAGCTTTGAATGATGAAGCTGAAGTAGTAAACGCTTATCTAACCTTAATAACTGATGCAAAAGAAATGCCTTTAGCTGAATTAGGTGGATCTGCGGAAATTGTTTTACAAGCATCGAAAGTTGGAGCTACTTTAGCAAGTCAAGAAGAAGAATCTGGTGATGAAGAAACAGAGACAGAAGAGAAATAGACTCTAAAAGCAAAGATTTGTGCCATCTTGGCACTATTTTTATTTTTCTTAATAATACTTAAATTAGTGATTACTAAAGTAGGATAGATTAGCTTATTGGTTTTGATGGAATGAAGAAATATGCAATCATTGATGGACACACAGATGTCCTTTACACATTACCTCAACAAATGAGGGAATTTTATCAAGAATCTGAAAGAGGGCATGTTGATTTGCCAAGAATAAGGAAAGGTAATGTGAGTGCAATGTTTTTTGCAATCTATCCTGGGATAAATCAATATTATATTTTAAAAGGAGCAAGGAATCTTATTGATTTAGTTGAAGAACCAAGAAATGAGCTTATGTTCATAAAGAAAGTATCAGATTTAGAAAAAGCTGAAAAAGATAACAAAATTGGAGCAATCTTTCACATAGAAGGAGTTGGAGGTTTTGATACAGAATTTCATATTCTTAATTTATTATATCGTCTTGGTTTGCGATCATTTGGAATAACATGGTCGGATTCTAATATCTTTGGTTCTGGCTCTTCATTTCTACTAGATGCTCCAAAAGATACTCGAGGAATAACTGCAGAAGGAAAAGAGCTAATTAAGGAAGCTAATAAATTAGGAGTGATAATTGATGTTTCACATTTATCAGATAAAAGCTTCTGGGATGTTCTTGATACAACAAAGAAACCAGTAATTGCTTCACACTCTTGTTGTAGAGCAATTTCTCCACATGTTCGAAATTTAACAGATGATATGTTGAAAGCCTTAGCAGATAATGGCGGTATGATGGGGATAAACTTTGCTAATGCTTTTTTGAGGGAAGATTGTGGACGCGAAGCCAATACTTCTTACACAAAAATCATTGATCATATTGATCATGTAGTAAATTTGGTAGGCCCAAATCATGTCGGATTTGGTAGTGATTTTGATGGAACTGGCATCCCGGATGAGGTTAAAGATGTTACTGGTTTCAATAAATTAGTCAAGGAACTAGAGAAACGAAAGTACTCAGAAGAGGATATAAATAAGATCTGTCATGGTAATTTTCAAAGAATTTTCAAAGAAGTTTGGAAGTAATTCATTTAATGATATCATTTCTTTGGTAATTGAATAATAACAGTTGTTCCTTTACCTTCTTCACTTTCTAGTATAAGCTCACCACCATGAGCTTGAACAATTTTCAAAATAATTAGCATGCCAAAAGATGAGTATCTCATAGTTGTCCAGGATTCAATAATCTCATCTTTCTTATCTTTAGGAATTCCTTTACCATTATCCTTTACAACTAACTTGTAGAAATTCTTGTATTCTTTAGCACTAATTTCCACTTTAGTAGCTTCCGCGTGTTTATAGACATTCATCAATAAATTCTCAAACACTTGTTGTAATTTTATTGGATCGGCATTGATTTTTGGTAATTTATCTATTACAATTTCCAAGTTTGGTTCTAATGAAGTAATATTATCTGAAATTTCTTTAATCATTGAATTAAGATTAACAACTTTGAAATCACCCAAAAGCTCACCTTTCTTAGCTAATAAAAGGAGATCTTCAATAAATGCCGACATTTCTTCTATGCTTTCTCCAATTTTATCACTAAATTCTGATTCAGTCATTGAATTATATAGAGAAATGACTTGCATTTTACCTCTCAAATCATGAGCAATTGTTGACGCAAAGGATTCCAATTCATCTCTTTGTTTAAACAACTCTTCTTGTTGATTTTTCATTTGCCTCTCGATACTTTTCCTTTCTGTTATATCTGTTATGACAGCAAAACTTCCTTTATAATTTCCATCTGCATCGAAAATTGGTTGTGGAGATACAATAGTTGGAATCAAGGTTTTATCTCTTTTAATCCAGCTTATTTCATATGATACTTGTTTTGATCTAGATGATCTATTTATTGTTTGATTAGCATACAGAAAACGATTTTCTTCATCAAGAAATTCGCTAACTTTGTGACCTATTATTTCTTCTTCGTCATAGTCTAATATCTCACATAATTTTCTATTAACATAAGTAAAAACACCATTTTCATCATCAATAGCTAATCCATCATTCATAGTTTCAATTAATGTTCTGAAACGCTCTTCACTATCAAGTAATTCTTCTTCTGCTTTCTTCCTGAGTAATGCTACAGAAGCTTGTTGAGCGAAAGCTTCAATTAATTGAGGATTTTCTATTTTGTTTCCTTCTCGCATAATTAGAAGTACATTTCCATATACTCTGCCTTTTCGCAAAAATCCAACAGAATAAATTTTATCTGTTTTCAATAACTTTCGTAATGGTTTAACTGCTTGTTTTGGAAAGCCACCTTGTGTCAGCTGTGAAAGATCAACTTCAACTTCGGCTATTCCAGTTCTGGTTAATTGTCTTCTAATTTTATCTCGAATCTTAAAGGTCATGCCGACAGGATGTCGGCCAAGGAATCTGAGAACATTTTCTACATGTGGTCCTAAACCTAAAACTGCTTTAACTTCGTAATCGATATTTAATTCATTGAAGGCTGTTACAATAACTATTGCTTTTCTAACTAATTCCATCATTCTTTCTGCAATATATTGATAGATATCCAAATCTGAGGAAAATCCAATAAAGTCTGTAGCCGTTTGTGTTAAGAATGTCAAATTATCTACAAATTCCTGTTCTTCTTTCTTGGCTATTTTCTGTTTAGTAACATCTTGAAATATTGCGACACATGAACCCGGAACAGTTTGAAACACTCGTACCTCATACGATCCTTGGACTTTATCATCAGAATAATCTATATGTTCTGAACTCCAAGAACCACCATTTATTGCTATATCCTTGTATATCTTTGGCAGGTCATCATTATTATTTGCAGATGGAAATGCTTCAGTAATTGTTTTTCCTACTAAGTCTTTATGCTTAATATTTAGTATTTTATCAGCTGAAGGATTTGCTCCTTGAAAAATGAGTTGTCCTTCTTGATTCATACTATACATGTGTATACCCAATGGTGTAGAATAGATAATCTGTCTAAAACGCTCTTCACTATTGATAAGTTCTTCTTGAGCCTGATAACTTAAAATAGCTACTGATGCTTGACTAGCAAAAGCTTCAATTAAATTCTTGTTCTTTAATTCATGTCCTTTCTTAACAAGAATCAAAAGTCCACCAACAATTTGTGCTCCTTTATTAAAAGTAGTTGAATAAATTTTATCGATTTTCAATAAATTAATTATAGCTTTACTTGCTTTTTTAGATATACCTCCAACAGACAATTCACTAAGATCATCTTTAATTTCAATTAGCTTTCCAAATGGAGTGACTTTTAAATACTTTTTATTTAATTTTGCTTCAACTTTAAATGGATCTTTTCCAACAAATTTAGAAATTGCTTTATAATTTTCCTTTATACCTAGAAGGGATTTAATATTGAAAATTTCTTTTTCATTATTATATGAAGCTGTTATAACATAGCATTCTCCAGCAAGGTCTTTAACTTGTTCAGCAATGTACTGATAAATATCCTTAGTAAAAGTATGTTCTATGAATTGCATAGCTGA
>Ga0209536_100015408_pt1 | contig 10925 bp, 6 predicted proteins | sample DeeMarSeWOR28_12_FD_187461 | JGI IMG/M metagenome (GOLD analysis project Ga0209536, IMG submission 187461) | Marine sediment microbial communities from White Oak River estuary, North Carolina - WOR-2-8_12 (SPAdes) (version 2) | ecosystem: Environmental > Aquatic > Marine > Intertidal zone >... | reverse complement strand
TTTAGATACAACAAAAGCTTTACAATTGGCAAGTAATCATCATTATAAATGTTAACTCATTTCATCATAATTATTTACATTTACTTTTGTTAAAAGAGTAACAAATGGGTAACAAGAAAAGGTAAATTAAAATAGTAACAAAGGAAAATAAGTAGTCAATATAGATAAGTTCCTAAAAAAATCCCTGCCATGTTAATGACAGGGATTTAAAGAAGAGCAATCCAAAATAGTATTACTTTATTAACATTTATCCACCGAAGTTCCTAACGAAGGAGGACCATCTTCTTAGTTTCAACAAAAGAACCTGCTTGTAGTCTGTAGAAATAAACTCCACTTGGTAAGTTTTCTGCATACCAGGGTATCTCATAAGTGCCAGCTTGTTTTTCTTCGTTGACCAATGTTTCTATTTCATTTCCTAATACATCATAAACCTTTAAAGTTGTGAAAGTTGTTTTAGATATGTCATATCTAATTTTTGTTGAGGGATTGAATGGATTTGGATAGTTTTGTTCTAACTCATAGTCAGAAACAATTAGGTTATTTTCACCATCCTCAACATCAGAAGAAACACCTAACATCTTTCCCCATATTCGCATTGAGTTATACGTTTTCCCCTGATGTTCACCAGTCCATCCTGAGTAAACAACTAAAACCTGATTACCTGATCCTTTCCATAAAGCTGGGTGTATCTGTTCTCCTTCTTCTGTTGAAATTGGGAACGAATCTATTACATGTCCATCCGTATCTACCTTTGCACCGTAAATATCTGGTTCTATCCCGTTTCTATAATCCTCCCATACTACAATGTAGTTCTCACCGTTAAATACAATTTCAGGATTTACTTGATTGCTGTCTGCAGTTGAAATAGGAATACCGAGTGTATCGAGAACTTCCACCGAAGGTGTTACACGTGCACCATAAATATCGTAAACTTCATCACTATTTTTTTCTTGCCATACCACTAGGTAATTTGTACCGTCAAAGGCTACGGAAGGAGATTCACTTTCATCTAATTGTATTAACGTCGCACTTGTATCTATCAACACGCCTGCTGTATCAATTCTTACGCCATAGACACCAGATGGTATAGGCGGTAGATTTAAGTAACCAGTACGTTCAAATACCACAAAATAATTCTCGTTATCAAAAGATATGCCTCCTATATAAGTGTAAGCAGCATGAAGATTACCAAAATTACTTCCTACTGTTCCATTTGTGTATAGAATACACCCTCGAACTTGGAAGATAATTCGATTGTGGTATGTATAGTGAAAGGCAACAAGATAATTAGTTAAACCATTGAAGATTTCTGGTTCCATTCCACCGGATTCTACATCAGAGTAAATCACATACTCATCTGGGCTTACGAGAAATCCATTTTTATTAAATTTTTGTCCCAGTACTGCACCATACCACCAGCCACTCCAACTTGCATTGTAAACAACCATATAGTGATTGCCATCAAATGCTACTGAGGGAAACCATCTGTTAAGGTGTTCACTTACTTCTATTTTATTAAGAACCGTTCCAAATCTATCTACGATTGAACCGTGAATCTGATAGTGACCATTCCGACTGTCTGTCCATACAATCATATATTCATTACCGTCTGAGGTAATATCTGGAAGGTGTTGCTCACAATATACAGTTGAAATTGTATCAATCAGGAATTCGTCTTGAGCAACTGTTTTTACTTGGAGAAAAAGAATTAAATCTAAAATGAGAATTAAGCATCTCATAACAATCTCCTTAATGAGTAAAACTGAAAAATTATTTCAATTCACTCTACACCAATAGGGGAAGCACTATACTCTGGAGGGAAGATAAGAGAACCGTAATTCTATTCGTTTCTCCTAAGGGGCAGAACCACTTCTAAACAATATAAATCTTTTTTCTTTGCACTAATAGCAATGGTTTGTAAGTGGCAAGTGATATAAATCTTCTGACCAACTCAACACCAATTCTAATTTCAATTCTAAGCGAAAAATCACCGTCTCAACTAAGGATTTCTGAAAGGACTATACGAAAAGGTGTTCAAGTATGAGTTGTATTATTTTTATAAAAAACCCCCACTCTACTTTGCTAAAAAAAATTTCTCGTAGAGCAGGGGACCACCTTGAGAGAGTGGAAATTACTTAAGCAGAATCATTTTATTTGTCTGAATAAAATCACCTGTTTTAAGTTGATATAAGTAAATTCCGCTTGAAAGTTTAGCAGCATTAAAGTCTATTTTGTAATATCCTGCATTCTGTTCTTTGTTTACCAGCAGTTCTACTTCTCTTCCAAGTATATCATAAATCCACAGCTCAACAAATGTTCTTTCAGGTATTCCATACCTGATGGTTGTGCTTGGATTGAATGGATTGGGATAGTTTTGGGATAAGCTGTAACTAACTGGAAGGGTAATCTCATTTGCAGCATAAGATATTATACTATCTGGATATGAATCTTCCCAATAAAGCCAACCACCTTTTGTAATTTCAAAATTGAAGGTGAAATCTCCCGAAAAGTTTGAATCTACTTTAACGTAAAAATAGCTTGGATGAATAATCAACTCACCAGGGGCTATACTATTAACAAAGAGATTACCTGTGATTGAAGTTATAGTGGTATCATCAGAAAACATATTTATGACCAGGTCCTCAAGAGTCAGAGTTTGACCATCATTTTTGATATGTGGTTTAACATGATATATATCAGTGCTGGGAAAGTAGCTAATTTCAAGTGAGTCTATTACTATTGGGCCTGCTGTTGTAATTCTACTTACATTTTCAATCTCAAAAGATTCACCAGTATTCTGGTCGGTAGCTTCTATATCTAGTTTGAAGAAGTCTTCATAACTTAGTGCTAACCATTTACCCTGCCACAAATCTCCCACTTCTACTTGAATTAATTCTAAAGAATCAATTAGTGTATTGTTTAAGTCCTTAAAGTATACTTCTACAGAAACATTATGTGAATTCGGGTTTTCCACAGTAGCAGATACTATTACTGTATCAGTCCCAGGTGCAGCGTATCCACTTTCCATAATAACATCGTGTCCATAAACTAAATTATTTATCCATTCAAGAGCCTCCTCTACTACTGTATCGTAACCATTTGCCACATCATCAGGGTCAAACCACACAGGATAATCAATTGGGAACTCTCTTCTGTTCAAATATTCGCCAGGTGCATTGACATGGAACATATCACTTATAGAATACTTTATATCCCAATCTGGATAATTTGTTATTAATACATTGTCTCCTAAACTAGCTGCACTGGATTTACCAAAGAATCGAACTGTTGGATGATAACGGAATCTTTGTGCAGTAACATCTCCCATACTAACACACGTTGGTCCCAGAAAAATAGCTACAGGTCTATCATAAAAAGCTGGTGGATTACCCGGGACTTTGTATGTAACGCTATTTCCCGAAGGGCATAATGTGAAATCAATGGTATTGCATCTATATGCATCCTCAATAGTTAAATGGGATTCATTAAAAAGTATTTCTAAGGAGTTATTGAAGAAAGCCCAGCCACCAAAATTTATTCTCATATCAATAATAAGTGCATCAGTCTCACTGAGTGCTGTAACAGCTTCGTAAAATTGTTGATCTGATATTCCTTCAACTTCTGCACATAGATAAATATATCCAATATTTGTTCCATCAATAATACCGTAACTAACATATTGTTGATTGTACCAATTTGGAAAGGAAACTCCCGGTACAGAAAGTTGCTCATTATTTGGCATATCAATTGGCGGTAGATTAAGTAAAGGCGCTACAGAAAGATGAACCGTATCACCTGTTGAATGTTTTAGAATATCTATTGTATCAAACAGATGCCAGTTCATACCTGCACCAAGAAGTAATCCATCCGACATGGCACTTGGAGCACCACCCCATTTGCCAACTGCTGGTAGCCCTGCATCACCAGCATCAAGTAATTCATTAACCAGGATCTTCCAGGGAACACCCTCATAACCCAAAAGTATATCTCCGGGCTCCAGATCAAGAGGGTGATCATCAACCGTTCTTAATATTAGTAAGGAGCTATCTGGTAATGCAGTCATCACAGCCCCGAAATGTTGAACGGACATTAAGAAACCACTAATTACTAAAATTGGAACGCCTGGATTAAGTGGAGATAATACTACAGACTCATTGAAAGCATAGGTATGTAAATCCTGCAAATGCATAGAAAACTTACTCATTATTGCTGAGAATCCTCCTTTGCTTGTTGAATCACCGATCAAATTATAATAATTCGCTCTAAGAGAATTCCAGGAAGCTAAGTTCATTTGCAGGGATTCAAATCCATCAAAGTTTTCTCTTATTGCTGTTGCATAAGCATCAAAAATCTGTCGCTTTTGTGCAAGAGGTAAGCCTGGCCCCCAGGTTGTATCAATAATGTATTGCCAATCAGTTTTTGATTCATAGAAGGATTTTTCGGGCAACTCCCTAATATTTGGGTCGTGGCTGGTTACTTTAAAAAATAACGGTTCGTTAGTTTGTTCAGTTCTAATTTGTTGCGCAAACGCAGATGCTTGAAATAATAAAAACCCAATAAAAAAATAAAATAACTTATTCATAGCAGCCTCCTTCGTGGGTGAAATTGAATAAATGTTTTCAATCTACTCTACTCCTTGGGGGAAGCACTATATTCTGGAAGGAAGTAAAGAGAACCGCAAATCAATACGTTTCTCCTAAGGGATAGAACCACTTTTAATAATTTGCAAAATTTATTTGTTAGAAGCAAGTAATGGTTGTCAGATGTCAAGTAATAAACCACCATTAATGTAATTAAAATGAAATTCACTTAACATTGAATTCTGAAAATAAGTTGGGAGTAGAGGGGGTTATCTATAATTTTCACTTGTAAATAAGAATTAAACTAACATAAGGAAAGCTTGTCTGCTGCCGAAAGAAGACACGATATCGATTGGTTAAGAGTAATAGCCATTGCTTTACTGCTGATCTATCATGTGGTAATTGTATTCCAGCCCTGGGGATTTTACATCGGATTTATTCAAAGCACAGAAACCAGCGATGATATCTGGATACCGATGTCTATGCTTAATGTTTGGAGAATTCCATTGCTGTTTCTTGTTTCAGGAATGGGGGTTTGTTTTTCTCTAAGAAGAAGGAATTGGAAACAACTTTTGCTTGAAAGGGGCAGAAGAATTTTAGTCCCGCTCGTCTTTGGAAGTTTTTTTATTGTTCCAATTCATATTCTTTTGTTTCAAAAATATTATGGGTACGAAATTGTATACTCTCCAGGTATAGGTCATTTATGGTTTTTATTAAACATCTGTATTTATGTAATTCAGATGATAGGTTTTGCTTTCCTTGATAAAAAATATGATTATAAATTTTTTATACTTTTCAGAAAACTTCTAAAGAGTCCTTATTTAATTTATCTTTTTTTTATCCCATTTATAATAGAAGCCGTACTATTGAATCCTCAATACTTCAGTTTGTATGTTGGCACTGCACATGGTTTCATTTTAGGAATGATGGCATTCTTTTTCGGGTTTTTATTTATTGCAATAGGTGATGTGTTCTGGAATGCAGTTGAAAAAATGAAATTTATCAGTTTTCTGTTTGCCCTCTCTTTATATTTACTGAGAGTATTATATTTTGATCTAAATGCACCAAATTATTTAACATCCATAGAATCAATGAGTTGGATATTTACAGTTATGGGCTTTGGTTACAAGCACTTCAACAAACGGAGTAAGATATTGAGTTACTTTAGTCAGGCAGCGTATCCGGTGTATATCATTCATATGATCTTTCTTTACCTGGCCACATATTTAATTCTACCTCTCAACTTACAATTAGAGTTTAATATTATTTTAATTGTACTGTTTACTTTTACCGGGTGTTATGTTACTTACGAATTATTAATCAAAAGAATGGATTTAATAAGACTATTGTTTGGATTAAAAATGAAGTAATTTTTAAAAATGGTTGCCACTAATTATCAATAGAAAATCAGAACATATTTTCAATTTTGTATTTTGTATAGTACAATATTTAATATTAGAGAAAAATCATGAGAAAAGTGACCATCATAACTATAACATTAATATTCATTATACTTTTTGGTTGTGAGAAGCAGGAAAATCCTGTCCCTGATATCGACCTTCACACAGCTGTACTAACTGATAACTTAGAAGTTATAGAACAGCATATTAAAGCAGGTTCTGATTTAAATGTTGTTGAGCCGACACGTAAGTCTACTCCACTCATAACGGCTGCAGCGCTTGGCAGACCTGAAGCTGCCAAAATTCTGATAGGAGCAGGAGCTGATATTAATTATCAGAATACAGATGGATCAACCGCTCTGCATACGGCAATTGCTTTTGGTAAAACCGGGCTTGCTAAAATCCTGATTGATGCCGGCATTGATCTTAACATTAAAAATAAGGATGGCTCTACTGCTCTGCACACCGCAGCATTCTTCTGTAATATAGAAGTAGTAGAAGCACTATTAGAAAAAGGTGCTGATAAAACTTTATTGAATAATTACTACAAAACCGCATATGATATTGTGAAACCTCCATTTGAAGATGCTAAGAACGCATACGATGCTGTCCGGGAAAGATTGAAACCGCTCGGAATAATTCTAGATTACGAGCATATTAGTAATACTCGTCCAAAGATTGCAGAGTTGCTGAAATAGATATGATGAAACTTTAACTTATATTATTTTTTGACAGAGTTATTCTTTTTAAATTAAGCAAGAAAAAAAATAGAATTCATTTACACCGGAATTATTAAAATATCTTCTTTAAAATACCCCATCATACAAATCCGTATTAAATAAAAAGAAAAATTAGTTATGGCAGATACATCAAACACAAAAACTACATTCTTTCAAAAGTTTCTCTCATATACAGAAAAGGCAGGTAATGCACTTCCTCACCCTGCAACTTTATTTGCATTATTTGCATTATCTGTAATTGTAATTTCTTTCTTCGCCTCACTTTTGGGCTGGCAGGCAGTTCATCCGGGGACAAAAGAAATTATCGAACCGGTGAATCTTCTTACAGTTGAGGGCTTACATCGCATAATTTTAGAAATGGTAGATAACTACACAAGCTTTGCACCCTTGGGAATGGTACTTGTTGCAATGATTGGAATTGGTGCGGCAGAAAGCAGCGGATTAATTGGCGCTGCTATAAGGATGCTTGTTTTATCTGTTCCGCAAAGATTGCTGACATTTGTATTAGTTTTTGCAGGTGTGCTCTCCAATGCTGCAAGCGATGTAGGATATGTACTGCTTATTCCTTTAGGCGGAATAATATTTTTGGCGGTTGGCAGGCATCCCATTGCTGGAATGGCAGCAGCATTTGCAGGTGTGTCCGGCGGCTTTAGTGCAAATTTGGTTTTAGGAACTGTTGATCCTTTGTTAGCCGGGCTATCTCAAGAAGCAGCACATATTATGGACCCGGCTTATACAGTCAATCCAACTGCAAACTATTATTTTATGGTTGTTTCAACTTTTATAATTGCAATAACAGGAACGTGGGTAACTGAAAAAATTGTTGAACCAAGGCTAGGTAAATACAAAGGGGAGGAAACAGATGAAAAAATTGAGCGACTATCGAAAAACGAAAAGAAAGGACTTGTTTACAGTCTTGTTGCTGCGGCAGTAATATTAATTGTTATTCTTTGGGGAATGATTCCTGCCGACGGATTTTTAAGAAGTGCTGATGGAGATATTCTAAACTCTCCATTGATAAAAGGAGTAGTAGCATTGCTGTTTATCGTTGCAACAGTAATGGGTCTGGCTTACGGCTTTGGTTCCGGCACGTTTAAAAATGATTCCGATGTCGTAAACGGAATGGCAAAAGCAATGAAATCTTTGGGGCTCTATCTTGTTCTGGTTTTCTTCGCGGCTCAGTTTGTTGCTTACTTTAAATGGTCTAACCTTGGAATGATAATGGCCATACGGGGTGCAGATATTTTATCTTCATCAGGGCTTGGTGTTATTCCTTTGATGATTTTGTTTATTATTCTTTCTGCTTCTATAAATATGCTTATGGGCAGCGCATCAGCAAAGTGGGCTTTAATTGCGCCCATCTTCGTTCCGATGTTCATGCTTTTAGGTTATTCGCCCGAGCTTACACAGGTGGTTTACAGGATTGGTGATAGTATAACAAATTTAATTTCACCAATGATGAGTTTCTTTGCGCTTATAATTGCGTTCTTCCAAAAGTATGAGCCCAAAACAGGCATCGGTACAGTTATTTCCACAATGCTTCCTTATACAATCTTGTTCTTTATTGCATGGACTATCCTTTTAATTGTGTGGATCCTTTTAGGTTTGCCCTTGGGTCCGGATGCTGGACTATATTATGGAGGGTAGAGAAATCAATTTTAGATTATAATCGGGATATTATTTTTTATAATCTATGATGCTCTGCTGAATTCTGCTTGTTAAGCTGTGAGGAGCAGTCCTTCCGCAGTGACCATTTCCAAGCTTATCAGGAATGCAAAAATGAAAACACCATGGTGTTCTATTGTTTGTAAGAGGGCATCCTAAATAGGTGTATTCTTTTAAACCCTTCTTTGGTTTTATTTGCCTTTTGATCAATGACATTTCTATTCTTTTTTTACAATCCAGAGATGATTGATAAAAATTAAGTATTGAAAATTACGTAATATTTACAAACGAATTAAATATCAATAGAATAATTATCAAAAAAAGATCCGAGCCATTGTTAATATAATTGCCTGACTATTTGCAAATATACTTTTTGGGGAACTTCGCAATTATGACTAATTATGTATATTAAAGGGAAATAAGTAACCAAAAATTTCTGGTGAGGAAAAATGAAAACTATTCTCTGGAATAAATTTTTGATCTTTATTCTATTAGGATTAATCCAATCGTCAGTAATGTATGGACAGGATGTAAAACAAACTGAATTAAAGGAAAAAGTCGAGTCGAAAAATGAAGATAAAGTTTGGACTGCAGATGAAAATGATATCATCACTACAGTAGAAAGTTTTTTGTCAGTTGCAGGGAATTATGATCTAAATGCTATGAGGGACATGATAGTTGAAAAAGCTATCGTAGGTATTGTAAGGCTTAAAGATGGCGAAAGGATTACAACTAATATGACTATTGAGGAATACTTTGAAGGTGTAAATAATAGAAAGATTAGACCATACTTTGAACCTGTAAGTGAATATATTATTCACATTGATGATGGGCATTTAGCATTTATAAGAGCCGATGCAACCTTGTATGTTTACGGTATGCCGCAATCACATAACATTGACTACTTTACTCTTATAAAGGAAAATGGAGTTTGGAAATTTTTAAGCTTATCTTATTCCGCAACTCCAATTCCAAATGATAAAAAGGTGTTTGATCTGAATATATTCGGGAAAAGCTATGCACAAGCGTGGTGCAGCCGAAGGCCAGAATTTGTTTCTTTATTTTACGCAGAGAATGGTTCTTTGACTGTGAACAATGGCACACCAGCTGTAGGCAGAGCCGAGATATCAAAAGTTGCAGAAAACTTTATGACTGCATTCCCTGATATAATTGTTTCGATGGATAGTCTGATCTCAAATACAGAAGGTGTAGAGTTTCATTGGACATTTACCGGAACGAACTCAGGACCAAACGGCAAGGGGAAAAAAGTAAAAATAAGCGGATTTGAACTGTGGCAACTTGATGACGAAGGACTAATTAAAGAATCAAAAGGAAGCTTCAATGTAGAAGAGTATGAGAGACAGATTAAATATGGATTTGATAATTAATAATAAAATCACTTCCTATGTTATTAAGCAGGGATTTATTTTTTCTAAGTGTTGGAATCTATTTATCTAAGAAGAATCTTTTTCTTTGTTTCAACAAATTCACTGGCTTGTATTCGGTAGAAATATACTCCACTTCGAAGATTTGCAGCCTCAAACTCGACTCCATATATGCCCAACTGTTTTTCCTCATTTACTAGCCTCAGAATTTATCTCCCTGGGACATCATAAACTTTAATATTTACAATAGTTTTTCATGTATTTCATAAATAATCTTTGTCGAAGAATTGAAAGGGTTAGGATAGTTTTGTAAAATTGAAAATGAATTTAGCTAAGTATTTTCATTATCTGGAACAGATACTATGTTAGTATTTTCAATAGAAACACGACAAAAAATTCCTCCTCCAAAATTTCCGATACCAACTTCAAATGTGATTTTATTTTCGTATTCTAAGCCGGTTTGATAAGACCACAGTCTCGCACTAATGTAATTACCTGAAATAAATCCAGAATTTACATTATCGGCTCCCCAAGCATTCTATTTCCAGTAGAACATTTTAGCTCAGGATAAGTGAATAATTACCCCTGGATTCTACAAAGAGCTAACTATTTCTACTGAACCAACTGTTCATCATCACTCATAATCGAGCATTTATGATCATCTCACCTAGTTCTATCCCCAAACCCTTATCCTCAAAAGGTCCATCGGTATTTGTTCGTTCCACAATAACCAGTTTCAAATCTGGTATAATAATTAATGCCTGCACACCTCCCAAACCAGTATGCCCAAAAGCCCTATACCCGTCAATCATTTGTGAGACTACAGAACCTTGCGGATAGATTTTCCACATATAACCGTAACCAACACCAAATGTTGTATCAACCAGTGAATAGACTGTTGTACTCTCATCAATCCATCCAGCAGGAATGATCTGCCGACCCTTCCAAACACCGTTTTTCTGAATAAGTGCGCCGAAACGCGCCATATCTCTGGTACTTATTCGAAACGGATAAGCCGGATGCATTGATTTTTCTAATTCATACTGATAATTGCAGTTTTCAACACGGAAGTCCTCCATACCGATCGGACCGGCAATTGTTCTTTTAAATTCCTCGAATATTTTTATTCCGGCTTCCTGTTCGAAAATTACGCCA
>Ga0209536_100015407_pt1 | contig 10925 bp, 10 predicted proteins | sample DeeMarSeWOR28_12_FD_187461 | JGI IMG/M metagenome (GOLD analysis project Ga0209536, IMG submission 187461) | Marine sediment microbial communities from White Oak River estuary, North Carolina - WOR-2-8_12 (SPAdes) (version 2) | ecosystem: Environmental > Aquatic > Marine > Intertidal zone >... | reverse complement strand
TACCTGGATACTCTGGCTGGCCTGGGGCAATGCCAACGTGCCCGACGCAATCCGTGAACTGCTGGCCGGGAAACGCATCCACTTTGTGCACAGCGGCGGCTGGAAGAAACTGGAAGATTTGCAGGTCGATAAGCGGAAATTCGATGACAGCCTGCTCTCCGGGCTGCATCCCGACTCCCGGGTCGTCGATTTTTACGGTCTCGTGGAGCAGGCGGGCATTATCTACCCGCTGTGCGAAGCAGGATTTCGTCATGTTCCCGCCTGGGCCGACGTGCTGGTCCGGGACCCCTGGACGCTGGATTCGCTGGTCGGCCAGCCTGGCCAGCTGCAGCTCATGAATACCCTGGCGAAGGGCGCCCCCTACCACAACGTGCTGACCGAGGACCTTGGCCGGCTGACGCCCGGAGACTGCCCCTGCGGCCGCGGGGGCAAGCGCTTCGAGCTGCTGGGCCGCGTGCCGAAGGCCGAAGTGCGGGGCTGCGCCAATGTCTGATCGCCTGTGGTACTTCGACTCGAGCGCCGGCACCGCCGCAGTGGCGTTGCCGTTCGATTACCGCCGGGCAGTGGAAGATTGGGATTCGCTGCGCAAGAAAATGGTCCGCCAGGTTCCCGCTGAATTCACCCGCGACGAGTGGGCCTACCTGGTGACGTTCCTCGAGGCCGACAATCTGATGCAGCCCTTCCTGGACTCGTTCGGAACACCGGTAGCCGATTCGTCCGGGGCGCCCAGCGTACTGCACCGGCCGCGCGGCCTGATCGCCGTCTGGCTGCCCAACAATGTCTCCCTGCTGGGCCCGCTGGTCCTGGTGCTGCTCAGCCTGACAGGTCAGCCCATGCGGCTGAAGCTGGGTTCGTCCGCGGAGGACCTGGCCGGCACGTTCCTGCGTTACGCGGTGGCGAACTTGCCGCCGGGAGAATTGCGGAACAGCCTGGCCACGCAGGTCACGGCGGAGACTTTTGCCCGGGACGATCCGCGCCAGCAGGAACTGGCCGGCCTGGCGAAAGTGCGCATCGTGTTCGGCACGGATGCGGCTGCCGAGGCAATCCACCGGCTGCCTCATCCTCTCGACAGCATCGGGTTCTCATTCGTGGACCGGGAGTCGGAAGCGTGGCTGGAAGCGGGCGCGGTGGACGACCAGACGTTGACCACCCTGATCAAGGTGTTCGCCATATACGGCCAGGCCGGCTGCACGTCGCCAAGGCGGGTGGTTCTTCTGAACGGCTCCCCGGACGGGGTACGCGACCTGCGGGATCGCCTGCTGGAACTGTGGCCCGCCGTCGCTGGCGCGGACCCGGCCATGCACACGGCCTCGGGCAATCTCATGGCCGAACAATGGTCCCGGGCGCTGGGCTGGGATCCGCTGCTGACGCCACGCCACGGCGCCGTGCTGGCCAGCGGTTCGCGTGAACTGCCTGCCTTCGAATCCCGGATGGCGCTGCGCATACAGTCGGCAACGCCGGAACAGGCGCTGGCGGATTTGCCGCCGAATATCCAGACGATAGGCCATGCTCTCGAGGCGCCGGAAGACCCTGCCTGGCTGGAACTGCTGGCTCGAAGCAGTGTGCTTCGTTTCGTGCCGCTCGGACAGATGCATCACTTTGGCAGCCGCTGGGACGGCCAGGAATTCTGGCGCCAATGTTTTGAATTGATGGAGATTAGCTCATGACAGGAACACACGGACTGGTGTCCATAGTCATCCCCGTCTACAACGGTTCAGCGACGATCGCGGAACTGGCCACGCGCCTTTTGGCTGTATTCCGTCAGATCGGCCGTGATTGCGAAATCCTGTTGGTAAATGACGGCAGCCAGGACGAGAGCTGGCAGACCATCGCCGCGTTGGCGGCCAGCCACACCGAGGTTCGCGGATACAACCTCATGCGGAATTTCGGCCAGCACAACGCGCTGTTGGCCGGTATTCGCCAGGCCAGGGGCGACATCACCGTGACCATGGACGACGACCTGCAGAATCCCCCGGAGGAAGTGCCCAAGCTGCTTGAAATGGTCGACCAGGGACACGACGTGGTCTATGGCGTTCCCGTTGGGGGGCGGCATGGACTGTTCCGGGATTTTGCATCCGTTGCGGCAAAATTTGCGTTGAGAGTGGGGCTGGGATACGAACATGCCAGCCACACCAGTGCGTTTCGGGCCTTCAAGACACGGTTACGCGGTGCATTCACGGATTTTGCGGCAAAGTACGTGTCCATCGATGTATTGCTGACCTGGGCGACCACCGATTTTTCCTGGGTCGTGGTCCAGCATGACGAGCGAACTTCCGGCAGGTCCGGGTATACCCTGCGAAAACTCTTGAGCCACACCATCAACATGGTGACCAGTTTCAGTCCGCTGCCGCTGAGAATCGCCAGCCTGGTCGGGTTTGTTTTCATGGCTTTTGGCATCGTGATCCTGCTCTACTCCCTGAGCGTTTTTATCATTCACGGCCGATCGGTGCCGGGATTCACATTTCTCGCCTCGATCATCGCGATTTTTTCCGGTGTCCAGTTGTTTTCGCTCGGCATCATAGGCGAATACATCGGCCGTATTCACCAGCGAGTCCTCGACCAACCCAGCTACGTGATCGCCGACACGACTCCAGGCTCCGAGGAACCCAAACCATGATCAGGTCTCATGAATTCAATACCCGGTGGTGGGGCAAGCCGGTCGGCATCGTCACCGACTACCGTTTCTTCAGCCTCTCCAGGGCTCAGCAAGCCGAGCAGCTTCGGCCATACGACTGGGCAGAGTTCAAGATGCCCCTGGAAGACCCGGCCATCGACCTGAAGCGAATTCACCGGGCGGGGTTCTTTCAGGTGGATACGCAGGTCAATTATCGTCTTGGATTGACCAGACTTCCCGCTCCCCCGAGCCTCGCCGACCTGGACGTTGAGTTCGCGGACGAAATCCCTTTCGAGATCACCGCCGATGCGGTGAAACCCTTTGAGCACGAGCGTTTCTTTCGGCTTCCGGGTGTTACGCCGGAGCGGGCGAACCAGCGTTATGCCCTGTGGAGCGAGGAACACCTTGCCGGACATCCCGGCACCTCGCTGAGAATTCTGTACAAGGGGCAGGTCGAGGGATGGTACCTTGCCGACGACACGGCGGGCGCCGGGCTCAATCTCACGCTGGCCATGCTGAGCCGGAATTCGAACGTCTCTGGCCTGCTCGTATTTCTCAGGGCGTATCACGCTTTCGCAGACCGCGGGCATCGGATGGGTTGGGCATCATTCAGCGTCAACAATACGCCCGTGCACAACATCTATGTCGCGGTAGGGGCGCACTTCATCAGCCCTGTCGGGTATTGGTTGTGGCTCCATGAATAAAGGGGCGCTCGAACCGGGACGGCAGGTATCGCTCACCAGGCGCGTGACGGATCAGGACATCGAGGCCTTCGCGGACCTCAGCATGGACCGCAACCGGGTTCATTTCGATGATGCCTTTGCAGCCGAAACGGTCTTTGGAAAGAGAATTGCCCACGGCATGATCAGCGCGGCGCTCATCTCCGGGGCACTCACGGAACTGATGGGCAACGGCAACATCTGGCTTTCGTTGAACCTGGACTTCAAGAAGCCCGTGTACGTTGATGAGGAAATCACCTGCACATTGAAAGTCAGGGAAGTGGTGCGCCGCAGCATCGCCACAATCGATGTTGAAATCCTGAACTCGGCATCGGAACTCGTCATCGAGGGTAGGGTCACGAGCATGCGGAGCATCGCCCGCGACTGAACACTGTGCGGCAAGCTGCCTGAGCCACCGGATTCTCGAGGCGCCCCGTGAGGATTTCCCGCTGGAACGGGTTCCCGCCGCTTACCTGGATGAACTCGGGGCGCATTCACCTCGACAGGCTTGTCCGCCGGTGATCTGGACCTGGGCTATCAGATGCATTTCCCGATGATTTGCCGCTCCACCTCGCGGGGATCGCCGATTACTTCGTAGAATTCGTCCATGTAGCGGGCAATGTATTCGCGCACGGTCGGCTCCAGTTCGTTCTGATCGGCGACGAGCGCATAGAGTGTGCTGCGGGCCTCCAGGTATCGGTCAACCGTAGCTTCGACACGGCTGTTGTTCACGCAGTAGCCGCGGTAGAGGCGCTGCCGCACGCTGTCGATGCCCAGTTCCGGATCGGGCGCCGCGTAGGGGGCATTGACGAAGCCGGCCAGGTCGAAGTCGTAGGGGATCGCCAGCAGCGCACCGGCGTCGTCGGCGAACATCTCGTGATTGTGGCAGCACTCGTTGTTGGAACCGAGATTCGGCGAAAAGTCCGTGTTGCCGATCAGGAACTGGAACATCGAGGTCAGGTTCAGATGGTCTGGCCGAATGGCGCTGACCTCGGTTCGCTCGATTTCCAGGCTCTCTCCGCCGATCCGATCGGCCAGACGATTCCTGTGTTCGATCAGGAATGCGCTCCGCACCATCCGCGGCCGGCGTTCATCGCTGTCCACGTACGTGACCTGCAGCAGGCGCACCCGGAAACTCAGGTCGGTGAGCGAATTGAGAATCCGGTAGGCGAGATATTCCCGCAGCACGGCCTGCTCGTACCGCAGGGAGTCCTTGCAATGGGCGACCACCTTCAACTTGTTCTGATGCTCCAGGAGCGTCCCCTCGACCTGGGATTTCCTGAAATTCAGATTCAACGGAGGAAAGTCGCAAATCCTCTTGCGAAAATTGCCGCGTGCGCGGATCTGCATATCCAGGTCAACCGACGTGCCATCCGCTTCTTTGTACGAAAAAACGCCCGCCAGCTCGGGTTGTTCCGGCCGGGCGCGCAGCAGCGTGCTCAGCGGCGCGGTGATCATCACCTTGAGCGTTGCATCGTCCTGGAAGAGGGGGTCGGGTGAACCGGCCGCGGCGACGGGCGGGCTCAGCACCGCGAATGCCATCATGATCGTTTTGCAAAAGACCCTCATGCGCTACCTCTTGACCATCTTTTGGGCAATTTCATAGGCTTGCCGAGGTCCGACCCCCATTTAGCCCATTTAGCCCCAACTTGGCCTAACGGGGACACCATCGATCCGGTATTTCTTGCAGCCAATTTTATCAAGTTCCGATAACTTGCTAACATCATCGTGTCCTTTGGAAACGCTCTTGCGGAAGACCTTTTCGATGATCGTCGCACGAAGGTCACCCGGGCATTTCCCCCCAGCCTTCGCCGGGCAGCCAGGCGCAAACTGCTCTATCTGCACGAGGCGGCTGAGTTGAAGGACTTGCGTGTACCACCCGGCAACCGCCTGGAGCGTCTCAAGGTTAGAGAGTCGGGAATGCACTCGATTCGAATCAACGATCCATGGCGCCTTGTCTTTCGCTGGCAGAGCGGCAGTGCCTTCGAGGTACACATCGTGGATTGTCATTGGCCGAAGATGGTGCGATGAGCAAACAGCCGACCAACCCGTTTCACCCCGGAGAAATTCTGCTCGAGGAATTCCTCGAGCCGCTGCAGCTTTCCCGGACCGCTTTTGCGGCCAGCCTGGGGTGGACCCGGGCGCGATTGAACGAACTGATCAAGGGGAAGCGCGGGATAACCGCAGCCGCGGCCCTTGACCTGGCCGAGGCGCTGGGCACCTCACCGAAGCTGTGGATGAACCTGCAGGCGACGTACGACCTGGACAAGGCGGCGAAGGCGCGGCGCGTGGCGTAGCAGGGTCGGCTGAGCGCCGGCGCTCCTCGGCCCCAAAGTGCATCGGAACGTCTAAATCGCGGCTAAAGCCGCTCCTACCCAAGCTTCTCAGGCGAGCTTGCCGTGGCAGTGCTTGTATTTCTGCCCCGACCCGCAGGGGCAGGGTTCGTTGCGGCCGACCTTACGGCCTTCGCGAACATAGGTCTCGGGGACCGCCGGCGCGGCGGCGTCCGGGCGCGGCGCACTCGCCAGGCCGGCCTCGTCGTGGCGGAACTGCATCTGGGCTTCCTGGCGCCGTTTTGCTTCGACCGCCTCGACGTCTTCCTCGGCCCTGACCTGCACGCGGGCCAGGATGCGGATGACCTCGTGCTTGATGTTGTCGAGCAGGTCCGTGAACATGCCGTAGGACTCGCGCTTGTACTCCTGCATGGGCTGCTTCTGCGCATAGCCGCGCAGCCCGATGCCCTGCCGCAGGTAGTCCATGCTCGCCAGGTGGTCCTTCCATTGCTGATCGAGCACGTTCAGCATCAAAGCTTTCTCGAAGTGCCGCATGACGTCGGCGCCGGTCAGGGTCTCCTTGGCGGCGAAGTGTCCTTCGACGGCCTCGAGGATACGCTCGCGCAACACCTCCTCGTGGATGCTCTCGTCCTCGGCGAGCCAGGCACTGATGGGCAGGGCGATGCCGAACTCGCCTTCCAGAGCCTTTTCCAGCCGCGGCACTTCCCACTGCTCGTCGATGCTGCCCGGCGGGATGTAGCGGTTGATGACTTCCGTGAAAACGTCCTGCCGCATTTCGGCAATGGTGTCGCCAATCTCGTCGGCGTCCATCAACTCGTTGCGCTGCTGGTAGACCACGCGGCGCTGGTCATTGGCCACGTTGTCGTATTCCAGCAGGTGCTTGCGGATGTCGAAGTTGTGCGCCTCGACCTTGCGCTGGGCGTTCTCGATGGCGCGGTTCAGCATGCCGGCCTCGATCGCCTCGTCCTCCTTCATGCCGAAGCGCTGCATCAGCGTCGACATCCGGTCGGAGGCGAAGATCCGCATCAGCGTGTCTTCCAGTGACAGGTAGAAGCGCGACGACCCCGGGTCGCCCTGGCGGCCCGAGCGGCCGCGCAACTGGTTGTCGATGCGCCGTGATTCGTGGCGTTCGGTGCCGACGATGTGCAAGCCGCCGGCCGCGACGACCACCTCGTGCCGCTTTTGCCACTCCTGCTTGACCTTGTCCCGTTCGGCCTCGCTCACATCTTCGCCCAGCTCCGCCAGTTCGGCGGCCAGGCTGCCGCCCAGCACGATGTCGGTTCCGCGGCCGGCCATGTTCGTGGCGATGGTCACCGCTCCGGGGCGGCCCGCCTGCGCCACGATGGCGGCCTCGCGCTCGTGCTGCTTGGCGTTGAGCACCTCGTGCGCGATCTTCCGTTTTTTCAGCATGCCCGAGAGCAATTCAGAAGTCTCGATGGACGTGGTGCCCACCAGCACCGGTTGGCCGCGCTTCACGCAATCCTTGATATCGTCGATGATGGCCTTGTACTTGGCTTCGGCCTTCAGGAAGACCAGGTCGTCCTTGTCATCGCGGATCATTGGCTTGGCCGTCGGGATGACGACCACCTCGAGCCCGTAAATCGACTGGAACTCGTAGGCCTCGGTGTCGGCCGTGCCGGTCATGCCGGACAGCTTTTCGTACAGCCTGAAGTAATTCTGGAAGGTGATCGACGCCAGCGTCTGGTTCTCGCGCTGAATGGGAACGCCTTCTTTCGCCTCGATGGCCTGGTGCAGCCCCTCGGACCAGCGGCGACCGGCCAGCGTGCGGCCGGTGAATTCGTCGACGATGACCACTTCGCCATCGCGCACGATGTAATCGACGTCCTTGTGAAACAGGTGGTGGGCGCGCAAGCCGGCGTTGAGGTGGTGCACGAGGTTCAGATTCTGGGCCTGGTAGAGGCTGTCCTCAGCCTTCAGCAGCCCGGACTTCACCATCAGGTCCTCGACTCGAGCCATGCCTTCCTCGGTCAGGTACACCTGCTTCTGTTTTTCGTCGATCGTGAAATCGCCCACGGGGACTTCGCCGGCCTCTTCGTTGACCGGCTTGCCCACTTTGAGCTGCGGAATGAGCTGGTTGATGCGCACGTAGAGCTGCGGAGTCTCGTCGGCCGGCCCGGATATGATCAGCGGCGTGCGCGCCTCGTCGATCAGGATGGAGTCCACCTCGTCGACGATGGCGAAATAGCGGTCCCGCTGCATTTTCTGGTCGCTGGAAAACGCCATGTTGTCGCGCAGATAGTCGAAACCGAGCTCGTTGTTGGTCGCGTAGACCACGTCGCAGGCGTAGGCGGCCCGTTTGGCGGCCGGCGTCATTCCCGGTATGACAACCCCAACGGTCAGGTCCAGCGCGCTGTAGATGGGCTTCATCCACTCGGCGTCACGCCGGGCCAGGTAGTCGTTCACGGTCACCACGTGCGCGCTCTTGCCGGTCAGCGTGTTGAGGTACACTGCCAGCGTGGCCATCAGGGTCTTGCCCTCGCCCGTTTTCATTTCGGCGATCTTGCCCTGGTGGAGCACCATGCCGCCGATCATCTGCACGTCGTAATGCCGCAACCCGAGCGTGCGCCACGACGCTTCGCGCACCAGCGCGAACGCCTCTGGCAACAGCTTGTCCAGTGACTCGCCGTCAGCGTGCCGCTGGCGCAGCTCGGCTGTCCTGGCCTTGAGCTGCTCGTCGGACAGGGCCTTGATCGACTCCTCGAAGGCATTGATCGCGGCGACGGCCTTGCCCATTTTTTTCACCAGCCGTTCGTTGCGGCTGCCGACAATCTTGGTAATCAGCTTGTTGAGCATCTGACGGGGTTTCTGTGTGACTTTCGGGCCGGTCTAAATGTGGGGTCTTTGAAACCCCGATGCAAGACGCTGGCGGCCGTGCGCTAACGCAGGTTGCTTACGAAACTGGACGGGTTGATCGGCGTGCCGTCTTTCAGCACCTCGAAGTGGACGTGCGGCGCCGAAGCGCGGCCGCTGCTGCCCAGCCGGGCGATGACCTGGCCGGCCGTGACGTGATCGCCCGGTTCGACGATCAGCGCTTCGTTGTGAGCGTAGCGGGTGCGGTAGCCGTTGCCGTGGTCGATTTCCACGGTGTTGCCGTAGGCGCCCCGCTTGCCCGCCCGGATGACCACTCCGCTGGCGACGCTCAGCACCTCGGTGCCGCGGGTGCCGACGAAATCCAGGCCCTGGTGATGGGCGCGCTTGCCGGTGAACGGGTCGGTGCGCTCGCCGTACCGCGAGGAAATCCAGCCCTTGCGCACGGGCCAGCCCGACGGCGTCAGGTCGTCCTCCAACTGGCGGTTGACCATCAGGGATTGCAGGGCGTCCAGCTGCGAGGCCTGCCGGCGCAGCTTGTCGCTGAGCGCGTCGATGGCGCTGCTCAGCTCGTCGCCGCGGGTCGAGGCGATGGAGGGGTATTCTTCCGGGCCGCCAACCGGCGCCGGGCTGCTGAAATCGAACTCGTCCAGCGAAAGCTGGCCGATCTGCGCCAGGCGTTCACCCAGCGCATCGAGCCGTGTCGAGGCGGCCTGCAGCTCGGCCAGCCGCGCCGCCAGCGCGTCGCTGCCCTGCCGGTTGTCGCTAGCCAGGCGGTCGACCGCGCCCTGCTGCAGGCGAACCTGCTTTTGCAGAACCGTCACGGCTTTCGTCAGTTCGTCCGGCGCCGGTGCGCTGGCGCGTCCCAGCAGGAACATCGCGATGCCACACAGCAGGAACGCCGCGGCGAGCCCCGGTCGAAGCCGGCCGGCGAGGCTTTTCAGGCGGCCTGCGCTGGCCATCAACGATGTTACTGAAGTACGCTTCATGTATGGGTCGTCATCCTCAGTCTGACAAGTCGGCGCTCAGCCCCGCCGAAATCCTCGCGGACCCAACCGCGTCGTTCGGCGGCCTGCTCGAACGCGCCAATCTGCTCATGCAGCTCGAACGGTTGCTCCGCACCTTGCTCGAACCGGCGCTGGCAGAGCGGTTCCGCGTCGCCAATCTGCGGCAAAACCGCCTGATCCTGCTGGCTCCTTCCGCCACCTGGGCGACCCGCCTGCGCATGCAGGGGCCCCAGTTGATCGAGGCCCTGAAGCACTCCGGCTTCGCGGACATCGAGGCAATCGACATCCGGGTGGCCCCGTTGACCACAAAAGCGCCTGCGGGGCCAGGCGCCAAACCACTTTCACCCGCCGCCCGACAAGCCCTCGATCTCATGGCCCGACTGGGCGGGGAGAGCGAGGACTAGCGCGATCTGAATCCGGTTCCAACCACCCGGACGGCGGAGATTACCAGATATCGGCTCGTTTTGCCCGCAACAGACCTTGATTCAGGCCGATGCCTGGGCAGGGTGCGCGTAGGATACCGGCACCCGCTCGGAATCGTCGAAGGTCACCTCTTCCCATGCCGAGGGTTGCTCCAGCAGTTCCCTCAGCAGCAGATTGTTCAGTTCGTGGCCTGACTTGTAGCCCGAGTAGGCGCCGATGAGCCCGTGACCCAGAAGATACAGGTCGCCGATCGCATCGAGCACCTTGTGCTTGACGAATTCGTCCTCGTAACGCAGGCCGTCCTCGTTGAGCACCCGGTAGTCGTCCAGGACCACCGCGTTGTCCATGCTGCCGCCGAGCACCAGTTTGCGCTCGCGAAGCATTTCGATATCCCGCATGAAACCAAAGGTCCGGGCCCGGGCGATTTCCTTCAGGTACGACGTCGTCGAGAAATCAACCGAGGCAAAGGACTGGTGCGAACGGAATACGGGATGATTGAAATCGATCTTGAAGGACACGCGAAATCCGGCGTACGGATCGATGCGCGCCCACTTGTCGTCCTTGCGGACCTCCACCGGTTCGAGCACGCGGATGAAGCGCTTGGCGGCGGACTGTTCCTCGATGCCGGCGGACTGGATCAGGAACACGAAGGGGCCGGCGCTGCCGTCCATGATCGGCACTTCGGCGTTGCTCAGGTCCACGTAGGCGTTGTCGATGCCGAGGCCCGCAAAGGCCGACATCAGGTGCTCGACCGTGGAAACGCGCACACCGTCCTGCTCCAGGGTCGTGTTCATGCTGGTGTCGCCGACATGGGTGGCGAACGCGGGGACTTCCACGGCCGGATCCAGATCCGTACGACGGAAGACGATGCCGGTGTTGACCGCCGCGGGGCGCAGTGTCATGAACACCTTCTCCCCCGTGTGGATGCCCACACCCGTAGCCCTAATGACGTTCTTGAGGGTACGTTGATTTATCATTCTGTGGACTCCTCAAGGTCCTCAAAACCGGCGGCATACTAGCATAGATGCGCCAGCCAGCA
>Ga0209536_100015406_pt1 | contig 10925 bp, 2 predicted proteins | sample DeeMarSeWOR28_12_FD_187461 | JGI IMG/M metagenome (GOLD analysis project Ga0209536, IMG submission 187461) | Marine sediment microbial communities from White Oak River estuary, North Carolina - WOR-2-8_12 (SPAdes) (version 2) | ecosystem: Environmental > Aquatic > Marine > Intertidal zone >... | reverse complement strand
GCTTTTAACATCATCGTCTTCATCGTTCTAGCTATCATCACGTTGACAACCAATCGCGTCTCACGGGCTACCGAGCCTTATTACGCATAGAGGGAATCGGCTATGACAACAGCAGTCAACTCGTCACGTTCTCAGCTAAAGTCGAGGGATATGATCGCTATTGGGTGGGCGGTGGTGGTGTTCGTTTTGTCGCTGGCTCTGGTGGGGCTTGGCCTGTATGTGGTAGTCGCTTCGCCTGGCCTGTTTGAGGCAACCCAGGGCTATCCCCGTCTGGTCACCGGGATCATATTGGTTGCCGCTGGCTTTATCATCCTGGTCCGCTACGGGCGTCTACTGTCCGCCATTTTCCGCGAGGGCGATTATGCGCGCGCCCGGCAGACGATGCGCATCGACCTGATCCAACTGTTCTTGTTATCCATGTTGGCGGTCGTCTTGTTTCCGGTAGTGTGGATCGTGTCTATGTCGCTCGACCCGCGTGATTTTTCACGGCCGACCGGCTTGACACTCATCCCACCCGGAGCTACGCTGGAGGCTTACCTCAAGGTCCTGACCAAACCTTCGCCCAACCCCGTTACCTTTCCCCAACTCCTGCGCAACAGCCTGATGGTGGCGGGCGGCACTGCACTAGCTGCGGTGGTAATCGGCACTTCGGCAGCCTATGCCTTCTCCCGGCTTATATTCCCAGGGAGGCAAATTGGGATGTTGGGCTTTGTGCTGGTGCTGATGATCCCGCCAGGTGGGACCCTTGCCCCGCTGTTCGTGTTGCTCAACGCAGTCGGTTTGCGAACCACCCTGTGGGGTCTGGCGATCGCCTTCACGTCAACGGCATTGCCCTTTGCCATCTGGAATATGAAGGGCTTCATCGACTCGATACCCTATGACCTGGAAGAGGCCGCCCAGATCGATGGCTGTACCCGCACGCAGGGCGCCATACGGGTGATACTCCCGCTGGCGGTGCCTGGCATGGCGGTGACCGCACTATGGGGCTTCCTGACCGGTTGGTCCGAGTTTATTCTGTCCTGGACCTTTCTGGTCGATCCAGAACGCTTCACCCTGCCGATGGTACTGCGTGGCATGACGGGACAGTATGCTGCAGGCACACCCTGGGCGCAATTCGCAGCTATGGCGGTCCTAATGTCCATACCGCCTATGTTGATCTTCTTCTTCCTGCAGCGCTATCTGGTTAGCGGCCTGGCGGTGGGCGGTGTCAAAGGCTAGGGCCTTCGACCCCTTGCGGGAGCGGACGGCAGCAAAATGAGAAGGGTGTCGGTGGGGGGAACCGGCACCCTTCTCTAACAAGGAGGCAAAATGACCAACCGACAAGCTGGGGGGAGTCTGCCAGCCGGTCAATGCCAGAACCTATCGCATTGTGTAGCATTTCACAGACAGTATACACCGAAATGACCGATTTGTCAAATCAGAACTCCTTATATCACGTTGGCCATGCTGGATAAGCAAAGAACCGGCCGGGGAGTGGTCAAATATCGAAACACAAGGACACCAAGACGACAAAAAGAAACAGCCGCTGCATAGTAGAGCAGCGGCTGTTCACTTCAGTCATACAAATCGAACACAGCCCCCTTAATACGGCCGCTAGCGATTGATCTGGTAGATTATCGCATTGGCCGCATCAATCAGGCTTTGGCCTTCTTCTGGCGTGAGCACGCCCTCCTCGATCAGTGATTCGACCTCATTGACAAAGGCGCCAAGCTGGTTGACAGCCGGCCTCGGCTGCCCCTGTTCCAGCTTCTTGAGCGCCCCTTCCAGCTTGGCGATAAGGGAATTGCCCTGGCCCGGATTGAGTGACCCAGAAGCCACCAGGGCCTCCACCTCGCCGATAAGCAACTCGATCCGCCCCTCGACGGTTATCGTCTCAAAGCTCCACTCGGCGGGCACCTGCTGGACGTCGCCAGCTACGTCTACCTGGCCGATCAGCGTGGCACTATACACAGCGCCAGGCAGGAGCAACTCATCGGGCGAGAACACCGTGGTCAGCGAGCCAGGGTCGTAAGTAACCGTTCCTGACACCACGCCGGCCGGGCCAATCACGTCGAACTCTACAGCGTCGTGCATCTCCTGGTTCCAGGTGGCAGCAATGGTCGTATCCCACAGCACGTCGACGGCGCCGTCCTCGGGGCTGACCGCCACCACGATCGGGTCACGCCAGTTGGCCACGGCGTCTTCGACAGTCTGGGTGCCGTCCTCACCGTAGTCGACGACCAGAACGCGATTCGCGATCTCGGTGTTGCCGTCGGCCTCCTTCTCGACCGTCTCCCAACTGCCACGGGTGTACTTGTACTCAACCTGAGTGTACTCGAACAAGGTCAACGTGGCCGACCACACATTCGGCATGTCGGTTGGGCTGAGCTCGATGCCCGCGGGATCCCAGTCCGGGAGCGGCTTTGGGAAGCCGCCGGCGAGGTAGATCGTCCCCGGGCTGACTTGGGGCACGGTCACATTGAAGGTGACCTCGACCGGCTGCGGCTCCAACTCCACGAAGACCGCCGTGGTGCGGGCCGGCACCATGAAAGTAGCGGTGGCCCTATCGTAGGTCGATGTGGTCACCACCGGATCGGCTGACTCGGCCTGCACCGGATGCAGGAAGAGACGACGACCGGCCAGCTCGCTTAGCGTGAATGTCTGGGGCTCGTCGTTGGCGTTGAAGAGGACCACAACCCGGTCATAGGTGGCATCGATGTCATCATCTTCAGGATCGGATATACTCATCACAATCAGGCCCGGAAGCTGGTCGGGGCCGGTGTTATGGAACTGCACCCGGCCTTGCACGTCCGTGTCGGTCTCCAGCCGGAACAGCTCGGAGCTGTCCCGGACCCTCAGCATTTCCTGCACGTGAACCACGCTGGCCCCGATGTCGCTCGGAGCAGGTTTCAGGGCAGGGTCAGCCAGCAGCGGCTGCATCACCGGCCAGTCACCCTGGTTCTTGCCGGCCACCGGCAGCCCCACGCCCCAGTTGTTGGCCTGGTAGCTGAAGTCCAGCCTGTTGAACCAGTCGCCGGAGTTGAAGCTGTCGCGGTCAAGCGACTTGGAGCGCAGCATATCGACGCCGGCGTGGAAGAAGGGCACCCCCTGCGACAGGGCGGTGAAATCGATGCCCAGGTTCTGCGACCGGACGCGGTCGGCCATGGCGGCGCCGTCCGGGTGCTTGTACTGGCTGATGTCGAACAGGGTCTGGTTGTCGTGGGCCGAGACGTAGACGATGTGCTCTTGTGGGTCTTGGGTGTAGCCGGCCGGCGCGCCGTTGTAATCGACGTCTTTGCCTTCGACGAGATTCCCGTTGCGATCGATGAACTCGTACTCGGCCAGGTTCCCGGCCAAGCCCACGCGGATCTGGTCGGCCGAGAGGAGCAGCTCGTCTTTCTCGGCGCCGCTTCCTGAGTTCAGGGCATTGGGGTCGTAGAACAGGCCGCTGATGACGCCCTGATTCTTGACCATATCCTGACCGGTGTCGAAGGGCCCGCCGCCGCGCACGGCGTCACGCAGCCGGTCGTTGAAGGTGCCGATCCCGGTGCCGCCCATGTTGAGCTGGCTGGCCTGCTCAAAGCGGGCGTTGTCGGCCACCTCGCCGAAGTTCCAGCCTTCGCCGTAGAGGTAGATCTTCGAGCCGTCGACGCCGTCGTCTGCCAGCGTCAGCGAGTCAAGGGCCCCCCGCAGCTTGAGCATGTTACTCTTGGAGTGATGGCCCATGAGGTCGAAGCGGAAGCCGTCGACCTTGTAGTACTTGGCCCAGGTCAGGGCCGAGTCGATCAAAAGCTTCTCCATCATGTTGTGCTCGCTGGCCGTGTTCGGGCAGCAGGTGCTGGTCGCCACCACGCCCCGGTCGTCGAGGCGATGATAATAACCGGGCACGATGCGGTCCAGCACTGACTTCGGTGCCTGCCCGGCGGCATTGGTGTGGTTGTAGACCACGTCCATGATCACCCGCAGCCCATTCTGGTTGAGGGAACGCACCATCTCCCGGAACTCGACGATGCGGGTCGCGCCGTCCGGATTGGTGCTGTAGCTGCCTTCGGGCGTGGTGTAGTGGAACGGATCGTAACCCCAGTTGAAGCCATCCTGATCTTCGGTCTGGGTCACCGCCGCCTGCTGTTGATCCGAATCGGATGGGTACGTCTCCAACACCGCCGGATCGGGTGCCTGCCATTCGGTCTTGTTCTCGTTGATGGTGGCGATGTCGAAGGCGGGCAGCAGGTGGATGTGAGTCAGCCCAGCCTGGGCCAGCGCCTTCAGGTGGCTCACGCCGTAGCTGTCGGCCAGCGTAAAGGCCTTAAAGGTGCCCTTGAGCTCCTCCGGCACGCTGGGATCATTAGCGCTGAAGTCGCGCACGTGCAGCTCGTAGATGGCGATGTCCTCGGGATCAGCCAGCTCGGGTTTTTCGAGCGAGTCCCAGCCCCCCGGCTTCAGCGCGCCGTCGTTCAAGTCCACGATCTGGCTGCGGGCGCTGTTCATTGCCAGGCTCAAGGAGTAGGGGTCGGTGACTATATTGTGCTCGACCTGGCCGGTAGAGTGGACGTAGACCTCCACCTCGAACAGGTAGAACCTGTTCTTCCACGAGCCGTCGCCCGTTGTCGACCACGTTCCTTGTTCGCCTGGCGCCATGTCGATGACCTGTGCCGCTGGATCGGAGGTGGACGTGTCGAATAGGTGGATTTTGACCGACTTGGCCGTCGGCGCCCAGAGACGGATAGTGGGCGCGCCGCCAGCCCAAGTCACCCCCAGATCGCCATCGTAGGTATACAAGTCGTCCAGGACGCCGGGGATCTGCAAACCGGTGGCATCCACCGAGTTCCCGCCGGGGTCCAGGGCCGAGACGGCGATCTGGCCCTTCAGGACCTCAGGCACCAGCGCCAGGTCGGCGTCGGCGATCTTGAGCGCCGGCAGGTCAGCCAGATGTGGGAACTTGGCCTTGGCCGCGTCGCTCAGCGCGCCTGGCGCGAGCGTTATTGAGTCGCCGCCAGTGACCCCGCTATCGGTGGCCGTCAGCCCGCCATCGGGAGCGTATTGCAGCTGGTAGGTCAGACTGGCGTCACCGGCCGCCTCCCAGGCGATGGTGCTGGCGTCGACCCAGTAGGCGCGCTGCTGATTGATATTCCCCGGACTGGGGCCCGGCGCGCCCAGGATGGGCAGGATATACGGGTTTTCGGGGTCGGCGCCCTGCAACTGCCAGACCTCGTGGCCCCAGGTGCCGAATTCCAGGAACTGGTCCGGGCCGGGGTCCTTCTCGTCGCCCCGGTGTAAGATGTAGCCGATTTGCTGGGCAGGCTCTAAGAGCTCAACTTCGAAAACAGGGCCGAAAACGTCGAACCTTGCCGGCTTGCGCGGGGTGGTCCAGCCCGGATCGTTTGTGTCACCCCAGGTGTGCAGGCCCCAGAAGTCGTTGTAGTTTTCGCTGCTATAGTCGCCATAGTCGCCAGCCGGGCGATGGTAGTGCAGGGTGGCGAAGTTCTGGGCCGCCCCGCGCTGCGGGTAGATCGTCTCATCCCCCGACTGTTTCCAGACGGTGGCCATCTCCTTGGGGATGAAGCTCTCGTCAGGGCCGGGATCTTTGGTGTCGCCGCGGTGGATGATAAAGTTCACCGGCTGGGAGGCGTCGACAATCTGGATGGCCCAGAAAGCGCCGTAGTCGTCGACGCCGTCGAAGGGCTTGGGGGCAGTCCACTCGGTCCCCTCGGAGGGATCGATGGCGTCACCCCACAGATGCAGACCCCAGAAGTTGTTGTAGTCGGGGCTGGTGGGATCACCGTAATCACCGTCGTCGCGATGGTAATGGATGGTGACAAAGCCCTGCGCATCGGCCTGTGATGTGTACGTATTGGCATCGCCCCCCTTCAGCCAGATCTCGGGCGTGGCGCCAGGATTGAAGAAGCGGTCCTGGTCGGTGCCGTCCTTGGTATCGCCGCGGTGGACGATAAAGCCCACGTTGCTGGCATTTGGCGCCAGGCTCACCCAGGCAAATCGGCCATAGTCGTCCTCACCCAGGAAGGGCTTGGGGGCGGTCCACTCGATGCTTTCGGTGATGTCGCCCCACAGGTGCAGACCCCAGAAGTCGTTGTAGTCGCCGGTGGTGTGGTCGCCGTAATCGCCGTCCTCGCGGAAGTAGTGGACGACGGCGTAGTTGGCGGCCTCGGGCGGCGGCTCCGGCTCCTGGATCACGGGTTGGATGCCGGTCACCTTGGCCGAGTTGATGTGGCCGGACAGATCGTCGACGATGGCCTTGAAGGACAGAGATGTGCCCGCTGGCAGTGCGTCGACGGGGTAGAACACCCGGTAGGGTGGGTTATCGTCGGTGCCGATGGGCACGTAGGCGCCGCCATCGACGCTGACGGCAAAGGTGACCTCGGCGAAGATATCCGGATTCAGGGCCGCCACGACCTCAAGACGTTCGACGACGTCGTGTCCGTCCCTGTTTTCCTTGAGCAAGGTTACCTGTTGGCCGTTCACCAGATTGGTGATGCTGATGTTGGGCGCCGCCGGGCTGGCGGGGATGGGCGCCTCGGCGCGGTAGATCACGAAGTCTAGGCCGGGCACGGTCAAGGTCAGGTTCCCGCTGGCGTCGGAGGCCAGAGCCGGTCCACCAACAGGGTAGACCGGGGTGAACGTCGTGCTCGGTGAAGCGGTCCCCAAGGTCGCCGTCTCGGCACCCGTCGAGTTATTAAGGGCCACCACATACTCGAACCTATCGTCGCGGTCGATGCGCGAAAAGGCGTAGACGCCAGCACTTCCCCCGCTGTAGCGATGGATTTGGGCCCCATAGCGCAGCGCGGGGTGGGCCTGGTACAGCGCGGCGTAGTCGGCCAGCGCCAGGTAGATGGGGTGCGTGGGGTCAAAATTGTCGTCGGCGGTGGTGGCGTCGGTGCCGATCAGGTCGTCGTCGTTGTATTCGGGAACCTGGCTGGGGAACATGTCCTGGCGCGCCAGCTTATCGCCGCCGTCCCCGGTGAATCCCTGCTCGTCTCCGTAGTAGATAACGGGCTGGCCGCGGGCAAAGAACATTAAAGCGTGGGCCAGCTTGGAGCGGGCCAGCAACTCGGCGTCACCCGCCCCGGTCTGATCGACCCGCTGCAGGAAATAGCCGATGCGGCCCATGTCGTGGTTGCCGACAAAGGTAGGCATGGCATAAGCGTTGCTGTCGGCGTCGGTGTAGTAGTCGTCTTGTGCAAAGAAATCTCGAAGATTGTTGGTGGCCCCACCCTGGGAGGCGAAGTCCCGGGCGGCCATCTGGAAGGCAAAGTCGATGGTCGACTGAAGCTGGCCGCGGGTGGAAAACTCGCTCAAGAAGGAGGGGCCAAACTGCTGGTCGAAGACCTCGCCAAAGGCGAAGAAGTGGCCGATGCCTTGCGCCTCAGCCGCGGCCAGGATATCCGGCCCAAACTTCTGCCAGAACTCCATGTTGACGTGTTTGGTGGTATCGATGCGGAAACCATCTACGCCGAACTGCTCGATCCAGTAGGTGAAGATGTCGATCATGCCGTCGACCACTTCTTTGCGCTCCGTCCACAAGTCGTCCAGGCCAAAGAAATCGCCGTACAAGGAGTTTTCACCGGTAAAGCTGCTGTTGCCCCGATTGTGGTACAGGAAGGGGTCATTCAGCCAGCCCGGGTTCTTGGCGTTTTGCTCCTCGGCTGGTACGCTGGGCGAGTAGGGGAATGAATCGGCGTTGACTTCGGGGAAGGTGTAATCCGGCTGCCCGAAATAGGCGAAGTCCGAGTCATTAAACTCGTTTCCGTTCGCATCCAGATATGGAAAATCGGTCTTGTTTCGATAGGCGCTGCTCTCGAGCTGGATCACATCGGCGGTGTGATTGGTGACGATGTCCATGAAGACCTGAATGCCACGGGTGTGGGCCTCATCGATTAAGGCCTTCCACTCTGCATTACTGCCCAAATGGGGGTCAACCTGCTGGAAGTCGAGAATCCAGTAACCGTGATAACCGGAGGAAAAGCCGTACAGATTGGTGGAGTCGGGTTGAACGGTTTTGTTCAGATAGATCGGGCCGACCCATACCGCCGTCACCCCCATATCGGCCAGATAATCCAGCTTGGCTCGCAGGCCGGTCACGTCGCCGCCATGATAGTAGCCGCGGTCGCTGGGCAGGAAACCGTGGGTCAGCACATTCGCCTGGGTGTCGTTGTCTACGCAGGGTCCCGTGTAGTCGCCACAGTTATTGGTGGGGTCGCCGTTTTCAAACCGATCGGGGATGGCGAAATAAAGGATCTCATCCTGGAAGGGGTGCCGCAGGACGGGACGCACCAAATCCTCGTCGCCCGGCTCCGGGCCAGCCCCCTCCACTGTCACGTCGACCGCCGTCGTGCTCGAGTCGAAGGTGATAGTGACACGATCGCCGTCGGCATTCACGCTAAACGGCACGTTACTACCAGGATAAGAGACGTCCCAGGCTTCATTGAGAGCCACTTTGAACTCGTAATTGCCAGCCGGGATGTCAGTGGTGCTGAAGGAATAGATGCCGTCGCCGTCGATGTCCTGCAGCCACGAACGCAGGCACCAGGGCTGCCAGTCGTCGGGGCAGCCAATCTCGCCCTGGAAGCTGCCGGCCGCAGTGGCGATCACCGAGTTGACGTTGTCGGTCACCCAGTGGCTCTTGTCGTCGTAGTAAGATTTGACGTCTGTCGCGGCACCAAGGCTGAGCGGGATGTTGGGACCATCCCGCTGGGCATTGGCCCCGTAGTTCTCGTCCCAACTGTTGTTGAGCGCCGCCTTGTATTCCCAGTTGCCGGCCGGGAGGCTGAAGATCCCCTGCCAGACGTCGTCGTCAAAATCGTAGGCGAGGTAAGTCGCGGCGCAGTCCGGCTGCCAATCGCCGGGGCAGCCCAGCTCACTCTGTAAGCTACCGGCGATAGTTACACTGGTGGGTCCCGGAGGCGGCGTCGGCGCGCTGGTGATGGTCAGAATGTGGCTGACCGGGTCGTAATCGAAGGTTACGGTCATATTGGCGCCGACGCTGAAGGGGATGTTGTCACCATTGGGAACGCCGCCAGCCCCGTAGTTCTCGTCCCAGGACTCATTGTGGGCCACCTTGGCCTCGTAGTCACCGGCCGGGATGGCGCTGGTGCTGAAACGGTACAGTCCATCGCCGTCGGGGTCCTGGAGCCAGGAACGCAGGCAGCCGGGATCCCAGTCCCCCGGGCAGCCCAGCTCGCTCTGAAAGCTGCCGGGCACGGTGGCAATGACCGAGTTTTGGCTGTCGGTCACCCAATGGCTCTTGTGGTCATAGTAGAACTTGACGCTGGTCTCAGCGCCCAGGCTGAGGGGGATGTTAGGGCCATTCTGTTGAGCGTTAGCGCCGTAGTTCTCGTCCCAAGAGTTGTTGAGCGCGGCTTTGTACTCATAACTGCCGGCCGGAAGGCTGAAGAGTCCCTGCCAGACGTCGTCGCCAGCGTCGTAGCCCAGGTAAGTGCTGGCACACTCTGGCTGCCAATCACCGGGACAGCCCAGTTCGCTTTGGAGATCACCGGCGATGGTGACGCTGGTGGGGTTGGCAGCCTGTTGGGGTGGCAGACTCTCTGAAAGAGCCCCCGGTCGGGCGTGGCTGGCGGTCGCCAGCGAAGCCGGGGACGAAACCAGGTTAAATAGGAGAACGGTTGACAGGACAAAATAGGGCAGAAGTCTGATGCGCCGGCCTGATCTCATGACATTCCTCCTTGCTCAGATGGACAATAGGAGCCCAACCGAAAGACTCGTAGCTGACGCATCCCTACGCGTCAGCGGGCGGCAGATTTTCAGATAGGCACAAAGCGGTGGACAAAAGACGATCGACAGACAAGTGGCACCAAGCTGATGCCTACAGGATAATGGCCAACACAGCAGTGCAACACCATCCCAGGTGAATTACACTAAGGTTGGCTCAGAAGACGATCACGGCCGATTCTGAATTGTTAAGCGCGAGGGTCCGTGCACCGGGTCGAACTCGCTGGCGTGGTGTAGCCATCAGGTTGTGGTCGGGGCTAGGGCTGTAGTGGACCAGCATAATCTGGTCAGGAGCGCCAACCCGGTCGGAGCTAATATCTTCTTGGTAAGTATATCATGTTTAGCCATGGTTTACAACCCCTCTGGACAAACTCTAATAATTTCTAACTATTTCTAACAATTTACCACGAGTCCCCCTGGAGTGGAAAAGATGTCGCAAGGTCTAAGCTTTCGGGAAAGCCTACCCTCGTACTGGAATGCACCTCCCTTATATGATTTGTGAAATATCTCATTTTCCTGGCACCGAGCGCACATCGCGTTGGCGTGATCGATTAACACATCCCCCTGCTGCGTGGTATAATCAAGTGCTTCAGTCAATTTCATCCTAGACTGATAGACTGCAGGAGATTACGCTCCTTTTTTCTAGTCAGGCTTACACCCCCGGCGGCGCTATCTCTGGGTCATTGTCCGGGCAAAGCGAGCGAGGTTTCCAAGGGAGGCAAGCGATGTTTCATGGTGGTGGATGGTGGTCTTATATTCGATACGATGAGGAGAAGGATCGGCCGCACGTCAGTCGCGATTTGTTGCTACGGGTGATTTGGACAGCGCGGCCCTATTGGGGGCAGGCAATGCTGATGCTGGCCGCCATCCTGGCTGTCTCCCTGCTCGGCCTGATACCGCCGCTGCTGGTACGTGACTTGATTGACAACGCGCTGCCTGAAGGGGATGTGGCCCGCCTTAACCAGCTGGTGCTGGCGATGATCGCCGTTTCCTTGCTCAGCGGGCTGATCGGGGTTGGTCAGCGCTATCTTGGCGCGAATATCGGCGAGGGGCTCATCGCCGACCTGCGCCAGGCGCTATATGCTCACATGGAGCGTATGAGCCTGCGCTTTTTCACTCACACCAAGACCGGCGAATTGATGAGCCGCCTGAACAACGACGTGGTTGGCGCCCAGCGGGCCGTGACCGGCACTTTCATCGAT
>Ga0209536_100015405_pt1 | contig 10925 bp, 5 predicted proteins | sample DeeMarSeWOR28_12_FD_187461 | JGI IMG/M metagenome (GOLD analysis project Ga0209536, IMG submission 187461) | Marine sediment microbial communities from White Oak River estuary, North Carolina - WOR-2-8_12 (SPAdes) (version 2) | ecosystem: Environmental > Aquatic > Marine > Intertidal zone >... | reverse complement strand
CCGCCGGCGGGAATGCTGGAGATGATCCACAAGGCTTCTTCATGTGCATTACACACATTGGCTGTGCACACATTGTTGAGGCCCGGCTCAATATCAATAACGCTACCGAACTGAATGTCCTCCGGAGTTCGATACATGAGTCGGACATTAGTTAGATCCACAAATGATACGTTGCTAACAGTTATAGAGTAGAACAACGTTTCATTTGCAATGGCGGGAGTTTGCGCTGTGCTGATATCGAACAGCAGTGGGGAGATCGCATCCAACACCGTCACCGTATGTTCAGCAGCTACATCCACGGCGGCGCCACCGGTAAAGCTCAGTTGCGCCCTGGCTTTTAACTGATCAGTGCTGACCGTGCCGGCTAAATCCGGCGCGATGATCACCACTTCACGGTGTAAGGCGGCGCCAACAGCTATATCGTTAGTCGATAAATCCCACACTATCTCACCGGTACCAGTTTCCATGCCACCACCGTTGTCGATGACCGTCGCACCCGTAGGCAAGAAGACGCGCAGTTCGGTGCCGCTGAGTGGCGCACCACCGTTGTTGCCCATATCCACGTTTAATGTGTACGTCTCTCCCGGCATCACAGGGTCTCGATCCGCACTGATGGCTAGCTGGGCGCCCGGAGCATCATTGACGACAACTGTTTTATCGATGTTAATAGGATTGGCGATTTCGTTAGCGGTTACAGATACTGACGCCGCGATCAACGTACCGTTCGACTGACCCGCTAAGACTTGCGCATTAATATGAATGGTTTTCGAGCCACCGGCGGGTATGCTGGAGATGATCCACAAAGGCTGCTCACCCTCGTTACATATATTCGCGGAGCAAACATTATTGAGACCCGGTTCTATGTCACCAAAACTGGAAAATAAAATACCAGCCGGGACCTGGAACGTGACTCGAACATCATTAACCGTTACAAAAGAAGTATTGCTTACGGTGATCGAATAAAATGCACGCCCAGCGGGTGCGACTGGATCGGACAACACACTTACGTCTACCGCCAATGGTCCATCGGCTGATTCCAGTATAGTGATGGCAAAACTACCACTGTCCGACCAATCGCCGTTATTGTTGCTTTCCTGCACGTATAATGTGTGTGTTCCAACGGCTAAGGGCGTGCCAGGTGTGAAAGAAGTCGCAGTGGTTTCTACTGCCCCGCTATCGAGATTGTTGTCATCCAGTTTGTAACGATAGGTACCGTTTCCTCCGCCCCCGGAAGTCCAACTCCATGTGGGCATTTCATTGTAGGTAGGTGTCGAACCCGTCACTATCGGTGGAAATAGTGGTACCACTTCCTCCGTGATTGTGATGGCAAAGGAACCGCTTGCAGACCAATCCCCGTTGTTATTGCTTTCCTGTACGTATAAGGTGTGCGTTCCTACGGCTAGTGCAGAGCTGGGTGTAAAAGACGTCGCGCTCGTTTCCACTGCACCTATAGCGAGATCACTATCGTCCAGTTTGTAACGGTACAAACCATTACCGCCACCACCGGAAGTCCAAGTCCACGTGGGAGTTACATTATTCGTGGGTGTTGCGCCAGTAACGCTGGGCGCATTCGGTGGAGGAGGAGGCGGAGAAGTTGATGCGCAGACCTCCTCGCTTTCGGTGGAGCGCAACCCGGTCGCATTGAACGCTTTAACGATGTAACAGTACTCACTGTTCGCATCTAGATTAAAGTCTAAATATGAGGATGAGACGACCGATGCAATCTTCTCACTGACAGCCCCTTTCTCACCACTCAGTATGTCATAACCAATCACATCATCGGATGCCGATGGTGTCCAAAGTAGCGATATTTCACTGTCGCTATTGGCTGTTGCTGTTAAGTTCGTTACAGGATCCGGCGCAGTCTCAGTAACTGTGTCAGGCATTGTGACGCACACTTCATCGGTTTGTGGTGACACCCCGCCCGCGCTGTCAAACGCTTCCACTGTGTAGCAGTAAGTACTGCCCGCCGTAAGCCCCCCGTCAACATACATGGGAAATGCCGTGGTTACCGGGAAAGGGACGGCATTATCGTCACGATATACCCGATAACCCGCTACTCCGACATCGTCTTCTGATGGATTCCACGCCACAATGGCTTGTGAGCTGTTAACCGGGTAAACCACCAAACGATCCGGTGTGGTAGGTGGGAACGCATCGGCTTCTGAGAGATCGTTTGATAAGTCAAAATCTAGAATGATCGTAACTTGCAATTTACTTTCCGGATCGGGATCAACCAGTTTAATAGTGATCTTGCCTTGCTTAATATTTATCAAACTATGATCTAGCAACAGATCGAAACCGGTACTGTTCGCGTCGAAACGCGATCGTTGTATATCAAAATCTGCAGTGACGGAGAAATCGTCAAACGCCGCTTTTAATAAATTTTGCAGCGCTGAGATAAGTGCTTCAATTTCATCGGTGAGCGGCGCGTTTTCGATTTCTGTATCGCTATCAAATTCAGCGTCGATATCCCTATGTCGCGATTTAAACCAGTTTCTGGCGACCACATCAGAATAAGGGTGGATATTGCTAACACCTGTTTTTGGCGCTAATGAGTACAGCCGTTTTTCACTATCAACGCTGGCTTTTATTAAATATGGCGCCTCTAATTCTTTTACATCGATAGAAAACTTCCCATCATTATCGGTGCGCCCCTGTTTCTTTTTCCCCTTGGCACCTTTAATGGTGACTTCACAATCCCTAAGTGGCGAGCCAATGGCTGCCGTGCCTTCGATTTTCGTCGACGGCTCTTGCGGTGGTGTTCCACCTGAGCCGTCTATGCCACCACCACTGCATCCGGCAAAAATAAGTAACAAGCTAAGTAGTATAAAACCTCCGTTACCCCGATAGATTTTCATGATCTAGTCCTCTTGATTGTCATTTTTAAAATAGTAAATCCCTAATCCAATCCTGTATTTCGGTTCATCTGATTCTGGGTCATTCTGTTTGTCCTTTTCCGATAACCACTTGTTTAATTTAAGTAACAACTCCATTGACATTTCACGACTTAGTTCTTCAAACTCTTTAACTACACTCTGTGGCATATCCACGTACGTGACTTGCCGTTGAAATCGTGGCTCCTGATCGGTCTGCGTTAAGTTATGAGTGCCGGTGCTTAACAAGTCACTGGCATGAGTAAGAAAGATATTGATTTTTTCCGCATCATCACCATGCGGCACGAATCCATGATGGAGTAATTTCACATGGTCCTTATCCAACTTTTCCACGGCACCCGTGCGTACCATTTCATCCAATACAGCCCGCGCCGTAATGCCACCGCTATACCGGTCGACCAATGTTTCAAAACTGATATCTTCACCTCTCAGTGGTAACACTTTTGGTTCACTCTGTTCATCCAAAAAGTCGGAGTCACTTAACCATCCACCAATTACTCGGGTCGCCCGATTCGGTGTGCTACTCATTACATCTGCTTGTTCTTCGTTGATCGCGACTAAGCGGGCTACTTCGGTGCGGCTCAAGCCCGTAATTACCGATGCGCGGGAAATGGTTTGTTTGCGGTTGGGAATCGAGAAGTGTTTGAAGGCGACATCCACATAAGCTCGCCGGGTCATTTCCGCCAGTTCGCTGTGGGAGATTTCATAGCGCAGCAAAATGTGCGCTATTGGGTGCAATAACTTGAAAACTGCCTTGTTGATGGTTTTTTTAATTTTCTCCATAAATGAAAAAATAATTGCATTTTTCAATCGAGTCAATGAAAAATGAAAAAAATATTGCATATTTTTATAGAAAATGATCAATATTTATACATATTTTCGAGTTCGCTACAGATGTGGTTAAAAAGTACACAGCTATGGTTGGGAAGGTAATCGTCCGGAATATCTAGTGTGGGCAAATGTCAGAGATCGTTATCTGAGACAAAGGATCAGAAAGGCCGTACATTTACGATGATATGTCCTGTAAGACTAGAGAAATATGTAAGTAGCAATAGAGATTCGATTCTAGTCAGTATTGTTTGCTTTAAACGGAATTACATTTACCTTAGCCGGAGATTGTGCACATAGATGAGCTACAAATATTTCACCTTGATTACCTAGAGGCACCACCCGTTTCACAGTTCTGAAACATTAGCGGGTCACTTCAACGTAGGAATTCTCCTATATAGAGCATATCCAAATACCCGTGCTTTTACACCTCAATCACGGGCGCCTTGAAGGATTTCTAGGGTTAACCCTAGCTTCATCTGGGGTATGCTCCAGTTATTTTCCATGGTTGTATACCTTACTATTACACGCACTCAATCGATGATAAGTTGAAAAAGGGGAGCCTCTGTGCTGAAGCAACAAATAATAAAAAATTTGGCGATTGCCGGCGTAGTGTTCGGAGCCGTTATTGGCGGCACTTACGCTGCAGAAAAAGATGCGGGTCATGGACACGATTATCGAACTTTCCATAGCAGCGGTGACATCAAATACGGCCAAATTGGTGATTCTTACACCGCGGATTTGGTGATGTATTTGGCGGGCAATCAGTTTATGGCAATGCAAGAATTGATTGGTGATTTCCAGAAAAAAAATCCAGACATTAAAACTATTTATGTGGAAACCATCCCACCCGGCCAAATCTTGAAAGGCCAGATTTTAAAACAAGGTGAAATCAACGGGCAAAAAACTGCCCAAAATCCCGATTTGTTTGCCAGTGTAAACCTGGGTCACTTAAAGAAGCTGAAATCCGAAGACGTCATGAATGATTACATGATTTACACTCACAACCAATTGGAATTGATGGTGGCTAAAGGCAATCCTAAAAACATCAAAGGCCCCGAGGACCTGGCGCGTCAGGATCTAGTGCAATCCCATCCTAACCCGCTTACCGAGGGTATCTTTAAGTTTTACGGCTCGCAAATGCTGAAAGATCTTAATCTTTACGAAGAAGTGACGGCCGATAAGAAGTGTAAAGGTTGCTGGGCCATAGAAGGTAAAACCTGGTTTACCCAACGCCATCACCGCGAAACACCACACCGTATTGAAAACGGGGAAGCGGACGTGGGTATCGTTTGGACCACAGAAGTGAAACACGCCAAGGCCGAAGGCCGCAACATTGATGGTGTGAGCATTCCAGCACCGTACAATATGGCGCATAAAGTAGGCTATGCCATCGGTATGTTGAAAACCGGAAGGAATAACTATAACGCAGCGCGCTACTTGTCCTACCTGGGCACGAAAGACGCGCAAAACATTTATAAAAAATATGGATTCGTAACCGCGTCAACGGAAGACTTAAAATTAAAACCAATACCTATGCCCGAAAAATAAGGGAGTAGTATGGGGGAGGAGCGCTGGGTCACCAAATTTTGCCCCTTACCGGTGGCCCAGCGGTTTTCTTTTTAAGCGCAAGTTAGTGTAGTTTCATTTCCACAGCTGATCCCGCCTGCAACGCTTTATCTAAAATTCATGCAGATTTTCCACTTTTGTGCGTAACTTTTTCTCGCCAGTGATGCGGCTGAGTGTGGCCGATATAACATCGATGTCGTTATCAAACGAGCCATGAGCTAACGATATAAGCTCCTGGCCGTCCCATATTTGGGAGCGGTCTTTGCTGTGGATATTTAAAAATTTGATCTCGCTGGCGTAGTCGCGCCACGTTTTGATTTCATCGTCATAGACTTTATTCCACATGTCTTCGGATTGAGCGCTTTCTTTCCACGCCGCCTCCATACCCAGCAGCGGTGTCTTATGATTCTGCTCTAAAGCCCGGCTGACTAAATACAGTAAGGATTTACCATAGGGCCCCACCGAATCGGCTTGCTCGCGTTCGTCGCTGAGAACGTCGCAGTAAAAACGGTCGAACTGCAACGTACCCTGGTCGAGCGCCGGAGCGTAATGGCTGAGGGCAAAACCCAAAGTGCATGCTGGCGCGTACAACGAGCAAGTGGCGACTTTTTGCCGCTTTTCTCGCAGCTGATCGAGCAAATAGCCCACCAGAAAAGATCCAGCGGAGTGACCGATAGTGTGGATTTCCAATTCCGGCAACTGCTTTTGCAGATCCAATAAATGTTGGGCGAGCAACTGTAATCCAGCGCCTTCTTGGATACTGGCGGCGGCGTTTTGCTTCATCTGTACCCAAATGGGTTTTGCTAACAACTGTTCACAGGCCACCTCAATGGAGCGATCTCTGGCCTCGGCCAGGTGGCGTTTTAACTCCGTCACCCAGCCGCGCGCGGGTTCAGCTTCCGATGGCTGGAAAAAGCGGGTAACCGCGTCTTGTAACATACAGGTTAAACACTCGCGAAAACCGGTTTTCCAGGTGACGAACAATGGATATACACCGTTTTCCAGAAAATAAGGCGTCATCACCCGGACACGCTTAATGGACGCCTCCTCGTCGTTTAATCCACCGTGAGCATAGATGGCGATCTTGGGTTTTTGTTGTTGTTGCAACCAGGATAATGGCAACGTATACGCCGTCTCGCGCACAGCAGCGTGAGCATGTTCCATATCCAAAAAGCGATTTAGTGGTCGGCCGTCGTTGCCGAACACGACAGTGTGTTCATAGGCTTTGTTTTCGGCGAGCGGTTGCACGGCCTTATTTTTATAATCGTAGGGACGTTGCGCCGAATCCCGCCGCCAAAACCATTCGGCTTTTCCGGAGGCAAGGTCTTTTAAGTTGCTACTGCTGCGGGTTCTGATGCCTACCCGAGTTGCCATAGGCGCACCCAAAACCGCCACCCAGGCGTCTGTGCCGTGTTGCACCCAGTCTTCATACGTCATAATCGCAAATCCCAGGTAGCCCCAATCCGTACCCCAGGAATTTTGCACAATAAATCCTTGCGAGTTGTAACCGGTGATGGCGAACGCATGGCCGCCGGTTTCGCCGAATTTCATTTTAATCACCGGTAGTTTGTTGGATTTATCCAGAAACCAACCGCGATGCACCATGGCCGAAACATAAACAGCACCCACTTCCCGCACGGCCGCTTGCATATCCGCAATGGAATCTTTGTTGATGCGGTAATACGCGCCCAACGGCCGCAGCGCCGCATCCCGTTCCCAGCCTTCTTTGGGGCGTACAAAATTTCCTTCTGCATATGGCCAGATTTCTTCCACACAAACCCCATGCCGGTGCCAGCCTTTCATGGCGCCGCGGCAACTGGAACCTTCATAATCTTCACCCGGCCATTCATCGTACACTCTGGCCATTTGATACAACATGCGCGGGCTGACTTTCTTCAACGGTACTTGTTTGCCCTTACCGTGGCCTTTGTTGTGTTGGATATACATCAAATAGTTAATCACCGCCGCAAGCCCGAAGCCCGTACAAGCACCTTCCTGGCCCTGGTCGAGAACTAACTTGTGGGTGTCGGCGTAGTCCACCAGGTAGCGGTCAATTAATTCTGGATCGGGATATTGGTCCGGCAACGACACCAATGGCGGGTTGTACATTCGATCTCGATAGTCGATACGGTCAGGGCGAGCGTCAAAAATCCGATTGTTAATTGCTTTGATGGGCATAGCGTGTCCTCCACTCGATGTAGACGATTCCTATTTAAAGCGTAGACGAAGATTCACAATTTATCATGAGTCTGATAACAAGGCATTGACACACAGCAGATTTGATAAAAATCTGAATCCTACGGATGGTAAAAGTCTAGTGCCCGGTTTAGTGATTGGAAACAGTGCAGTCGGTCACGAATAGTACGTCGATTGTTTTCGTGCGTTTGCTTAGGTAAATTTCACTTTCTAAATATTAGTTAAGGGGAGTAACGAAAGTAGTCAATGTGTTTTTAGTTGGTTACGCTGGCTTACTGCCAAGCGGAAGTTTAGAATTTTCTAAATTTGGCATGTGCTACTGAGTAAGATTTTAATGGCTTCAATACTTTTTTGTACTTAAACCTCAAAGCGGACGCCAGCGAATTCCCTATAAAACACTAGATCATCACGCAGGAAGCAACTAATTAACTCAAAAATTTAAGCCTGAACCGGGCGTACCCTTAATGCGATCGATAGTCTGCTGGCCATGCTTGCCTCCAAGTTGCTCCATTATGTCTTACATATTCTATCTTATTAGCGCGCCTTGAGAGTATCGGAACTGGCTTTTACAGCCAGTTGCCACATCATGGTGTTTTAGATTTCTACTTATCTTGTTCTGCTTCATCCATACTTTTGAGCCGGTTAACGAGCGACTGAAATTGCTCTATGGCATCCTGCTCCACAAGATCGCTACTTTCCTTAGCTCGCTGGTTGACGCCTTCGAGCAATTGCTTAAATGCTGCCGTGCGTTTTTCCACACAGGCGCGATCACATTCTCCCTTCTCATTCACGTACAATTGGGCTTGCTCAAACAAACCAAACGCCATGGCTTCCGTCACGGATTGGTACCGCGTGCCTAAGGTCTCTTTACAAGGCGTGTTATCGTTGGCACTGTATAAACCAATACTGACACTGGTTATTTTCTGATACTGCGGTGAATCTTGTTCAACCTCTGATTTCACACGCACAGTTTTAGGTGTCGGCTGACACACGTGATAAAAATACGAGGTGTTGCTGCCAAACAAGAAACGGCCAGTGGTCGATAGTTGGTGACGAATTTCCGGAATCTTGGTGTTCCTGGTTATCTCCAGTTGCTCAAGTGTTAACCGACCGGTAAGAATCGGGGCGGTGGTTTTTTTGTTAACAAGATCATAACTTGAGGGACGAATCTTTATAAAAACAAAATCACAGTTTGGAGAATAGTCTTCATAAGCATACTCACAATGGAGATCCAATCCATGCTGCTTCCAAACGTAAATTGTGGTTTTCTCGTGTGTGTATCTGTGCACATGAACTATCGTTTTAGAGGGTTGGCCCAGCACCTCAATCCATGTTTGTGCGGGAGCTGGTAACGGTAAAAGCGTTTTATTGAATCGAAGTTCGGCAAGCTCAATTTCAAATGCATCGCGCGTGGTGTTTAGCTGCGAGGGAATCTCACCAAGTTGCTTGGCTGTTGCAGCGGTTATATTGCTGACTAATATAATCGTCACTAACCAACTGCGAACAATCTCTAGGTTGATGAGAACGAGTAACTTAAAATACTTCGCAGCCTCTAATTTCATCGAAAGTATTTCGCTAGCTCGTTGGGCCTATCATAATGGCCTTCTATTGAGGACCACCAATATTCAATGTTCATTAAACGCCTGTTTAGTCCCGACGGGACAATACTCAGTTTGTTATCGACATCCTTGACTTTTATTCTATATACCTGCTTTCCAAAACAATTGCCTGCTTTGATACAACCGGAAATATCCACGCTGACATCCACATAGTGACCATACGCATCCACAATCTCAAAACTTTTCCAGGCGTATTGCGGAATATCTACTTTGTCTGGACTTATATTCAAGTTTTGAAAAATCTCGCGATCGATATATTTTAGCTTTTCAGCGGTGAGCTTTTTCTCAAATTCCCCTTTCACCAGTAGACCAAAGAATTCTTTGACAAACGCGATGTTTCGTTCCTTACTCGGATTATTTGTGTTCACTTGTACTTGAATTTCTGCTTGGTTCTCATAGTAGTTACGAATCTGAACCCAGTGCCATTGGATATATTTGTTGTCAAAATAATTTGATGGAATAACTTTATAATGGCCATGTTCTTTGGCCACTTTGAGCCGAATTGTGTAATAGGGAAATGGACATGTAGGTGACGTTGCGCAGACCCAGTCATGGACACGGGCTTCTACATAAGGCCCATAAGAGCCAGTAATGTCAAAGTGGTCAAACATAAAAGTATCAATATCGGCTGTGTTACCATCAATACCTTTTTGTTTTAAAGCGCTTTTAGCTATAAATTGCTTAAGTTCGTTCTTCGTATTACGGTCTAATTCCTGTTTCGTCGCGTTAGTTATCATTCTATTCAAAAATTGTCTTACGACAGCTTCACTGTCTGCGTCGGCATGGGTTGCCGCCATACTTGAACATAACAGAACCCCTAAAAGTAACCGAAAAATCAAAACTACCCCCTTGCTTTTTGAGGACTTCTCGAATTATTTTGTTTTCCTGTGCCTATTCTTCCATGATCAGTCGATTTTTCGCGTGTAAAGGGCGCATTATCGACTCTGCTCCACTCACAGGTGGCGCTCTGGTGGTTTTAGCATCCGTTAGTATATCAATGTTTGTAAATGCAGGCAGCGTCAAATATAACTTATTGATTTAATGGCTGTGTTTAGACTGGAAAGGGACGCCTTTGATCACTTTAATAGCTGTGATTGCGAAGGTCCGCTGTTGCCAATATAGCAATCAATCAATGCTAAACAATCAACGGCAGCAACCAGTATAAATGAGATATTCATAATATTCTTATGTGCGGCTGCTATCCACTCGATACCGGACATTCCAGATTTCTTTACAGATTTTCTGGGTCTTTTGCTCGGGCAATTCGTGCAATCGGCCATAAGCGGAAGCTTGAGCTTTTTAATCAAATATTCACAATCTGCCAATAGCTGCCGCTTAAAAATATCAACTATTTTCTAGTGCGACTGAGTACGAAATCAATAATTTTAATTGCTCACTATGCTTATCTACATAGCAGACACTGGCACATTCTCTATAAAACGTGTGAATTTCGCAGAAGCAGACGCTCAATAATTGCCGGATTGCTAATTGACAATCTAATTTCAGCTTACCATCTTATAGCGGACTGCCATTTTCGAAATGTATGTTCCTGCATTGCAGCGATTCCAGACATTGATTATTTAAGTTGTGCTCCCACTGACCGGTACATGATTGAATCCTAGAATTTAAACCAAATTATAATTTATTTATATCTCAGTCCTTGTCCCCCAGAATAACTGACATATTTGCGACTATATAAATACTTGTGGCAAATAGTTGGCAAAACGCACATATAAGAGGTGTTACAATAAGCGTAAATAAAAACTTGCTCTGATAAATCGCATCTTCAAACCCACCATTGATTTTGCCATCTAAG
>Ga0209536_100015404_pt1 | contig 10925 bp, 7 predicted proteins | sample DeeMarSeWOR28_12_FD_187461 | JGI IMG/M metagenome (GOLD analysis project Ga0209536, IMG submission 187461) | Marine sediment microbial communities from White Oak River estuary, North Carolina - WOR-2-8_12 (SPAdes) (version 2) | ecosystem: Environmental > Aquatic > Marine > Intertidal zone >... | reverse complement strand
TTCTGCGGCTTCCTTGGGGGGCTGCTCGCCCATGCCCATGGCCTCTCGGTGCTGCTGGCGCCGAACGCGAACTCCTACAAGCGCTACCGGGCGGGGACCTTCGCGCCCACCGGGATCGCCTGGAGCTACGACAACCGCACCGCCGGCTTCCGCGTCGTCGGGCGCGGCGACGCGCTGCGGGTGGAGTGCCGCATCCCCGGTGCCGACGCCAACCCCTACCTGGCCTACGCCGCGCTGCTGGCTGCGGGCCTGGACGGGATCGAGGCGGGCCGCGATCCGGGCCCCGCCTTCGTCGGCGACGTGTACGCGGCCGAGCACCTGCCCCACGTGCCGCGCTCCCTGCCCGAGGCCATCGTGGCCTTCGAGCGCAGCGACCTGGCCCGCAGCGCCTTCGGCGATGCGGTGGTCCGGCACCTGCTCCACTTCGCCCGGACCGAGCAGGCGGAGGTGGACGCCCGCGTCAGCGACGTGGAGCGGGCTCGCTACTTCGAGCGAATCTGAGTCACCGCGAGGGTGGATCCCCGCGGGGATTACATCCAGACGACCGCCCGTTCGGCCGATGGAGAGCCTCAGCGCCGGGGGCTCCGTCCCCCGGGGTGGAGGACTGCGTGGCGAGGCCGAGGCGGACACTGCGCGTCGAGTTCGAGTGCGCCGAGACGTTTCAGCGCGAGTACGCGAGCAACCTGTCGAACGGTGGGGTGTTCGTGCGTACCGACGAGGCCTTCGAGCCGCGAGAGGTCGTCGAGGTCGAGCTCGCCTTTCCCTACGCCCACCGCTCCCTCACCCTCGCGGGCGAGGTGGTGGACATCGTGCCCGCCGGGATGACGGCGCTGGGCGGGACGGCGGGCATTGCCGTGCAGTTCTCGCTCCGCGTGCAGGAGCTGCGCCGGCGCTTCGATCGGCTCGTCGACGCCGGGACCGATGCTGGAGCGCACGACGACGGGGGCGATCGCGCTGCGCCGCGAAAGCCCGTACGGGTCGACTCCCAGATCACGGGTGAAGGCGGCGTGGTGCGTGGACGGACGCGCAACCTGAGCCTCACCGGCGTGCTGGTCGAGGTGAGTGGCGACGGACCCGCGCTCGGCGACGCGGTCTCCGTGGTGCTCAGCCATCCGACGAGCGGCGAGGTCCGGACCCTGTGCGGGCAGGTGGTGCGGCGCATCGACGCGGCCGGCGAGCTCGACGCGGTGGCCGTCCAGTTCTCCCCCGACGAGATCAGCTCCGAGGAGACGGTGCGCTTCATCGAGGAGATCCAGGGCATCGAGCATACGCGTCGGCTCGGCGCGATCACCGGACCGATCGACGCCCTGGGTCCCCAGGCCGTGCTCCAGATGTTCGCGACGAGCGCGCCCCGCGGCACGCTGCTGCTGCGCCGCGGCCAGGAGGAGGGCGTGATCTGCTTCGACGGGGGGCTCCTGATCCTCGCCCAGCTCGGCGGCATGACCGGGATGAGTGCGCTGGTGCGGATGCTCTCCTGGTGCGAGGGGGTGTTCGAGTTCCGCGGCGGAGTCGAAGAGCGCGAGGTGAAGGAGGCGCCGCTTCCGCTCGAGGCGGCGCTCTTCGATGCGGTGCGTCAGATCGACGAGGGCAACACGGTGGAGCAGAGCCGCTTCCCCCTCCAGGCTCGTCTCGAGACCCTGCCTGGCGCCGACCCGGACGCCTACGGGGCCTTCAGCAAGGTGGAGGCGGCGATCATCGACCTCGCCCACGCCCGCTTCACCATCCAGCGGGCCCTCGAGGTCATCCCGGAGCCGGATCCCGAGATCTTCCGCGCCCTGCAGGCGCTGGTGGATGCGGAGCTGATCGCCCTGGAGCGCTGACGCGGCGCCCCGGGCCGCTACCCTGCGAGATCATGGCCGAAGCGAACGCGGGACGACTGGCGGGGCGCACGGCCCTGGTGACGGGGGCGGGCAGCGGAATCGGACGCGAGAGCGCCCAGCGTTTCGCCGCCGAGGGGGCGAACGTCGTGGTGGCGGACCGCGACGAGGCGGGCAGCCAGGAGACCGTGGCGTCGATCCTCGCCGCCGGCGGCAGCGCCTGCGCGGTTCGGGTGGACGTGACCGTGGGCCGCGAGGTCGAGGCTGCCGTCGCCGAGGCCGAGCGTCGCTTCGGGGCGCTCCACGTGCTCTTCAACAACGCGGGGATCTTCCCCGGCGCCGACGCCTCCCCCGTGGACACGCCCGAGGAGGTCTGGGACCAGGTGATCGACGTGAACCTGAAGGGCGTGTTCCTGGGCTGCAAGCACGGCATTCCCGCGCTGCTGCGCGCGGGCGGCGGCTCCATCATCAACACCGCATCCTTCGTCGCCGTCGTCGGGGCGGCGACCTCGCAGATCGCCTACACGGCCAGCAAGGGCGGTGTGCTCGCCATGACCCGGGAGATCGCCGTCGAGTACGCGCGCCGGGGCATCCGGGCCAATGCCCTCTGCCCGGGACCGGTGAACACGCCGCTGCTCGAGGAGTTGCTGTCGGATCCCGCGGCGCGCGCGCGGCGCATGGTGCACGTCCCGATGGGGCGGCTGGCGGAGGCCTCGGAGGTGGCGCGGGCGGCGCTCTTCCTCGCCTCGGACGACGCCGCCTACGTCAACGGCGCGACCTTCATGGTGGACGGCGGCATCACCGCGGCCTACGTGACGCCGGAGTAGGGCTCACGACTCGGGCAGGTGCTGCGGGTCCGAGAGCTCGCGGCGCACCAGCTTCCCCGCGCGGTAGACGCTGCGCACGTCGATCTCGCCGTCGCCGTCGAGGTCCTCCTCGCGGACGTCCACGCGGCCCTCGGCGTCGAGCTGGTCGAAGCGGTCGAGTACGCCGTCGCCGTCGGTGTCGCGGCGATCGGCGTGCAGGGCACCGCCGCGATAGAGGAAGATGCGATCGGGGGTGCCGTCGCCGTCCCGGTCGAACTCCGCACGCTCGAGCGGCGTGCCCCCGTCGGCGAAGAAGAGCCAGACGTCGGGACGTCCGCGTCCGACGCCGTCCTCGAAGATCTCGCTGCGTGTGTCGCCGCGATAGGTGATCCAGCGGTCCGGTCGCCCGTCGCCGTCGGTGTCCTCCTCGCGCAGGATGGGCCGGGGAGAGCGACCCGAGAAGTAGTAACGGGCGAGGACCGATCCGTCGGGTGCGTAGGCCACGCGGGCCTCCACCGGATCGTCGGCGCGTTCCCGCGCGAGGTTCGGCCCGAAGTCGCTGCGCGACCGCACCTCGATGGGCCGAAGCGTCGACAGCACCTGGGTCGGGGGACTGTGCACGTCCTCGTCCAGCACGGCGAGCGCCGCCAGCAGCTCGTCGCGACGCAGCTCCTCGCGCTCGAGGTCCGCTTCGGCGGCGGCGCGCTGCCCCGGGCTGAGCTGGGGATCCACTCCCGTCGGGTCGGACGCCCCGGCCGACGCCGGTGCGCTGTCGGCGATCTCGCGCGCCAGTGCGACGCTGCGGCGCGCGTCCTCGAGGTAGGCGCGGGGAAGGGGATCGGTGGGATCGATCGCGACGGCGCGCTCGAAGGTGCGCTCGGCCTCGCCGAGATCGCCGGCGGCGAGCCGGGCGCGGCCGGAGCGCAGGGCATCGAGCACCTCGCGTCCGATGCCGGGAAAGAGAGCGCGCATGCCCTCGGCCCGCCAGCGCGGCTCGCGGTCGGCTCGCGCCGTCGAAACGGCGCGTCCCTCGTTGGACGCGAGCACCGCCTCGAAGGCCCGGCCCAGGGCCTCCCCGCGGCACGCCTCGCCGGAGCGGGGGTCGGCGAGCAGGGCGTCGAAGTGCTGCGGCGGTCGCTCCGACGGCGCGGCGCCGGCGGGACCCCGCACTCCGACGGCGGCGCGCAGGCTCGCGACGCCGATCCACCCGTCCTTCACGCTGAAGCCGCACCAGGCGCGATCGACTCGCAGCGTGAGCACGGCGCCGGCTTTGCGCGCGTCGAGCCAGTCGAGGGCCTCGCTCAGGCGGCGGGGGTCGGCCTTCTCGAAGCGGGCCGCCGGTAGACGGACGGCCACGCGGGCCGCCAGGCTCTCCACCAGCGATTCGTCGGGCCAGGAGGGGAGTGCCGCCGGCGTGTCCGGCTCCTCGCTCTTCAGCAGCAGGACCAGCAGACCCGCGCCGCCGCCCGCCACCGGGGCGTCGGGCAGGGGAGGGGGCGGGGGATCGACGGCGTCGGCGCGCTCGCGGGCGGCCCGTGCTTCTTCGTGACGCCCCTGGGCGTCGAGGGCGTGGGCGAGGGCGCGCTCCAGGCGGGGGTCGTGGGGCTCCAGGGCGAGTCCGCGGCGCAGCGCGCGCTCGGCGGCCTCGGGTCGTCCCTCGGCGTGGAGGGCGCGCCCGGTCTCCAGCTCCCGGCGTACCTGTCGCTCGCGCGCTCGCGCTGTCAGCTCCTGAGGGTCCTGGTGCGGAGGTGGTGCCCAGGACGGCGGTGCCTGGCAGGCGGCGAGCAGGAGCCCGATGGCGAGGGTCGGGCCGGGTCCCGACCGCGCCGACGCCCTTCGCGGCCCGCGTCGCATCAGCGGTCCGCTCCGGCGCCGGTCGTCCGTCGCGTCACCGGCGCACCAGCGTGTCCTGACCGAAGTTCACGTCGTCGCGCTCCGGGTGGTCCACGTTCGCGTGGAGTCCGCGGCTCTCGTGGCGACGCGTGGCGCACTCGACCACCAGCCGGGCGACCGTGGCCAGGTTGCGCAGCTCGACGAGGTCCGGCGTGAGCTTGAAGTTCCAGTAGTACTCGGTGATCTCGGACTGGAGGAGATCGATCCGGCGGCGGGCGCGGGCCAGGCGCTTGTCGCTGCGCACGATCCCGACGTAGTTCCACATCAAGCGGCGGATCTCGTCCCAGTTCTGGGTGATCACGACGGCCTCGTCGCTCTCGGTGGCGTCCCCCTCCTCCCAGGGCGGGGCCTCGAGCTCCGGGGCCTTCTCGTCGCGCAGCCGGCGCTTCGTGGTGGTGGCCGCGGCGTCGGCGTAGACGAGGGCCTCGAGCAGCGAGTTCGAGGCGAGGCGGTTGGCGCCGTGCAGCCCCGTGCAGGCCACCTCGCCCGCGGCGAAGAGATCGCGCAGATCCGTCTCGCCGGAGAGGTCGGTGCGGACGCCTCCGCAGCAGTAGTGGGCGGCGGGGACGACGGGGATGCCGTCGCGGGTGATGTCGATCCCGAACTCCAGACAGCGGGCGTAGATGTTGGGAAAGCGCTCCCGGAGGAAGTCCGCGTCCTGGTGGGAGATGTCGAGCTCGACCCACTCGTCGCCGGTGCGCTTGAGCGCGGCGTCGATGGCCCGGGCCACGATGTCGCGCGGGGCCAGCTCGGCGCGCGGGTGGACGCCCTGCATGAAGGCCTCTCCGGCCTGGGTGCGTAGCACGCCGCCCTCGCCGCGCACCGCCTCGCTGATCAGGAACGACTTCGCCTGGGGGTGGTAGAGGCAGGTGGGGTGGAACTGGACGAACTCCATGTTCGCGAGGGTGGCGCCGGCCCGGTAGGCCATCGCCATCCCGTCACCGGACGCGATGTCCGGGTTCGAGGTGTAGAGGTAGACCTTGCCGGCCCCGCCGGTGGCCAGGAGCGTCACGGAGGCGTGGAAGCGCACCACCTCCCCCGACTCGGCGTCGAGCACGTAGGCGCCGAGGGCGCGGTTCGGACCGCTGAGTCCGGACTTCGCGGCGGTGAGCAGGTCCACGCCGCAGTGGTTCTCGTAGAGCGTGATGTTGGGGTGGGTGCGCGCGCGGGTCAGCAGCACCCGCTCGATCTCGCGGCCCGTGGCGTCCCGGTGATGGAGGATGCGCCGGTGGGAGTGCCCGCCCTCACGGCCCAGGTCGAAGGCCGCCCCACTCCCGTTGCGGCTCTCGTCGAAGTCGGCGCCCAGCTTCAGCAGGGCCTCGATCATCGCGGGGCCCCGCTCGACCACGTGTTGGACCACGTCGGGGTGGCACAGCCCCGCACCCGCGACCAGGGTGTCCTCGGCGTGGGCCTCGTAGGAGTCGTCCGCGTCCTGGACCGCCGCGATGCCGCCCTGGGCCCAGTTCGTGGCCGAGTCCGCCGCGCGTTTCTTCGTGACGATGGCGACGCGCAGGTGCTCGGCGACCCGGAGGGCGTAGAATAGGCCGGCGATGCCGCTGCCGAGGACGAGGACGTCGAAGCGCTGCGACTCCTGCACGGGCATTCCTGCGGCGGGACGGCTAAGGGGGTGCGCCGAACGCACCGATAAGCCGGCCGAAATGGGGTCTCCGCATTCTATCCGGGCAGACGTGGCCCGATCAATCCCCCGAGGGGATTCCTGGCCTCGGGCTCGCTGGCTGGGCTCGGCGCTGGCGGTCCTGCTGCTGGCCTGCGCATCGCTGCCGCTGGTGCCGGGCGCCGCGAGGGCGGGCAACGCCATCTACTCCTACACGGACTCGAAGGGCGTGACCCACTTCACGAACATCCCTCGCGGCGATTCGCGTTACAAGCGCATCCGCATGGCCGACCCGCCGCTGCACGTGCGGTACCCGGCGCCGCAGCGGGCGGAGTACGACGGGCTCATCGACGAGATGGCACGCCACTACGCCGTCCCCCCGGCGCTGGTGAAGGCGGTCATCGCGGCCGAGTCGGCCTTCGACCCGCGGGCCGTTTCCCACAAGGGGGCTCAGGGCCTGATGCAGCTGATGCCCCAGACCGCGGCCGGGCTCGGGGTGAACGACCCGCTCGAGCCCAAGCAGAACGTGCGGGGCGGGACGAACTACCTGCGGCGGATGATCGACCGCTACGGCGACCTCACCCGGGCCCTGGCGGCCTACAACGCGGGCCCGGCCGCCGTGGACCGCTATGGCGGCATTCCGCCCTTCCGCGAGACGCGGGCTTACGTCGAGCGCGTTCTGACCTACTATCGCCATTATCATGGCGACTTCATTCGGTGAAGAGCCCGTCGCCCCCTCTTCGTCGAAGGCGCCGGAGTCGTCGAGCTCACCGGACCCCAAGAGCGCCGGGTCCGGGGCGAGCGCCGCGCCCACCCCGCCGTCGCCCGACGACTCCAGCGGCGGTCCGCCCCTCTCGCGCCACGCCCTGAGCGGCGCGCCCGTGGCGGGCGAGCCGCTGCCGACCGTGGATCCGCCCGCCGTGGCGAGTGAGCCGCCGCCGGCCGTGGATCCGCCCGCCGTGGCGGAGCGGTTCTGGAACCTGCCCAACACGATCACCAGCGTGCGCGCGGCGGTGGTGCCTCTGCTCCTGCTGCTGCCGTGGTTGTCGGGCGAGACGGGCAGCGCCTTCATGGCCTGGCTCTTCATCGCGGCGGCCGTCTCGGACATCTTCGACGGCTGGCTCGCGCGCCGCGGCCAGATGGTCACCCACATCGGCAAGCTGCTCGACCCCCTGGCCGACAAGCTGCTGGTCGCGACGGCGCTGATCGTGCTGCTCTCGGTCGGCCGCATCCCGAACTGGGCCGTCTGGATGGTGGTCGTCATCGTCGGGCGCGAGCTCGCGGTCACGGGTTTGCGAGGTATCGCCTCGGCGGGCGGTCAGGTGGTTGGCGCCTCGGGCCTGGGCAAGCTCAAGGCCGTGACCCAGAACATCGCCATCGGCGCGCTGCTCTTCCACTACGAGACCCTCGGCCTGAACGCCCACGTCGTCGGGCTCGTCTTCCTGGCCATCGCCACCGGCCTGACCATCACCTCGGGCTACGCCTACTTCGCCGACTACTTCCGCGGTCTCCCGTCCGCCGACGAGCCGCCAGGCGCTTAGAGGGCCGAGTGCGGCTCGGCCGCACCGGGGCAATTCGCCTCGTGGCTCGAAGGGAGCGGTTCGGTCCGCCCCTGGTTGGGGTGCGACGCGCCATGGTGCCGCTCCTCCCACCGGCACTTGTGATGCAATCCTTCAGGCACGCGGGTGTGCGCGGACGGAGCGGGCCCCCGAAGCAGGCGCCGGCGGCGGCGCTGGACCGGGAAGCGAGGTCATGGCGAAGCGAGACGGGAGCGGGTTGCGTCGGGCAGGGTTCACGGGGCTGGGACTCGTCGTCTGCATGCTGTTATGGAGCGCCGCCGCACCGGCTGCGGTCGTGGTCATCCCGCCTGCCCAGGACAACACCATCGCCGATGGCGTGGACCCCGGCTCGGGCGAAGACTTCTCCGACAACAGCTCCGGTGCCTGCACGGACGTCTTCACCGGGAGCACGAACGACGGCTTCGCGCGCCGGGCGCTGCTGCGGTTCGACATCGCCGGAAACGTCCCGGCGGGATCCACCGTCAACAGCGTGACCCTGACCCTGAGCGTGAACCGGTCCGGCGACAACCAGGACTCCAGCGTGACGCTGCATCCGCTGAGCCTCGCTTGGGGAGAGGGCACGGCGGGCTGCGGTCCCCGGGGTGGCGGGCAGGGCGACCCCGCCGGTGCCGGCGACGTCACCTGGGTCTACGCCGAGTTCGGCATCACCCCCTGGGCTTCACCCGGCGGTGACCTCGGAGCCAGCAGCGCCTCGGCCCTGGTGGGTAGCGCCAACGGCAGCCTTGCGGTCTTCAGCAGCGCCGGGATGGTGAACGACGTCCAGAACTGGCTGGATGCGCCCGGTACGAACCAGGGCTGGATCCTGGTGGGGGAGGAGGGGCGGAGTCCCACCTCCCGTCGCTACTCGAGCCGTGAGGGAGACCTGCCCCCGGTGCTCGAGGTCGACATCACGCCGCCGCCGGGCTCCGTCGCGTGCTGCTTCAGCGACGGCGCGTGCAGCGTCGAGCTGACGGCGCTCGACTGCACCGGCGTTGCTGGCACGCCCGCGGACCCTCCGACCGACAGCTGCTCGCCGAACCCCTGTCCGCAGCCGTTGGGCGCGTGCTGCAACCTGGACGAGAGCTGCTCGGACCTGGTAGACCGCCTTGCCTGCGAGAGCGCGGGCGGCAGCTTCCAGGGCGAGGCCAGCGCGTGCAGCGACGCAGGCGTGGACTGTGGTCTCACCCCCTTCGTCGACGCGCTGCCGCTGCCGCCGCCGCTGGCACCGACGGGAACTCGTCCGGACGGCGTCCCCCAGTACACGGTGGAGGTGGTGGCCACGACCCAGCAGCTCCACAGCGAGCTGCCCGAGACCGACCTCTGGACCTACAACGGAGCCTTCCCGAGCTTCACCATCGAGGCCACGGTGGGTGACCCCATCGAGGTGACCTACGTCAACAACCTGCCCACCGCGAAGGGCAACCGCGGCAGCCACCTGCTCGACGTGGACCGCTGCCCCCACGGTCCCAACTACTACGCGGACTCGGCGCGGATTTCGACCCACGTGCACGGGGCGCACGTGCCGGCACGCTACGACGGTCAGCCGGAGCTGACGATCCTGCCGGGTGAGATCGACGTCTACCAGTATCCGAATGCGCAGGAACCGGGCACCCTCTGGTACCACGACCACGCCCTCGGCATCACCCGCCTGAACGTCTATTCGGGCATGGCCGGGTTCTATCTCCTGCGGGACGACTTCGAGAACAACCTGGGCCTGCCGAGCGGCGAGTTCGAGGTGCCGATGGCGATCCAGGACCGGGAGTTCAATCCCGACGGATCGCTCTTCTACAATCCCACCATCACCTCGGCCTTCAAGGGCGACCGGGTGCTGGTGAACGGCAAGGTGTGGCCCTTCCTCGAGGTGAAGCCCGGGAAGTACCGGCTGCGTCTGCTGAACGGCTCCCAGGCCCGGGAGTACAGCCTTCGGCTCGAGAACCTGGCCGCCCCGGCCCAGGTGATCCCGTTCACCCTGATCGGGACCGATCTGGGTCTGGTCAGCGCGCCCATCGCGCTGGACACGATCTCCATCATGGCCCCCGCCGAACGGATGGATGTGGTGGTGGACTTCGCGGGGTTCGCCGACGGGACGGAGATCGTGCTGCGCAACGACGAACTCTCGACGCCGCGCGTGCCCAACATCATGAAGTTCATCGTGCGCACGAACCTGCCCGGCGACCCGCCTCACACGGCGGCGCTGCCGGCGACGCTCCGGCCGGTCACCCCGATGCCCGACCAGGGCGAGCCCACCCGCTACTTCCGCCTCGTGAAGGAGGACACGGAGTGTGCGAACGAGCCGGGTCGGATCCTCGGCGAGTGGCTGATCGAGACCCTCGACGGCCCCGGCGGGAGCGTGATCGGCAAGCACTGGGACGACATCACGGACTACCCGGTGCTCGGCACGCGAGAGATCTGGGAGTTCGAGAATCCGACGAACTCGATGCACCCGATGCACGTCCACCTGGTCCGCTTCCAGGTCCTCGACAAGGAGGATCTCAACACGGGCCAGCCGATCCCGCTCGAGCCCTGGGAGCAGACGACCTGGAAGGACACGGTGCGCGTGCCGGGCCAGTCCCGGGTGCGCGTCATCATGGACTTCGAGGACTACATGGGGAAGTTCCCCTTCCACTGCCACATCCTCGACCACGAAGACCACGAGATGATGAGGCAGTTCCAGGCCACCAGCGGTCCGGGCAACTGCGTGGAGAATGGTGTCTGCGAGGCGGGCGAGGACTGCTACGGCTGCCCCGCAGACTGCGCCCAGGTGAGCGGAGCCCTCTGCGGCAACGGCCTTTGCGAGGCCGGCGACGGAGAGAACTGTGTGACCTGCGCGGCCGACTGCGCCGGCAAGCAGACCGGAGGCGCGAACAACCAGTTCTGCTGCGGCTTCGACGACGGCCAGGTGGCCAACCCGATCCTCTGCGGCGACGACGTGGCCGATGAGCGCTGTATCGACGCGGCCGCGAACCTCTTCTGTCGGGTGGCGCCGCGCGTCCTGGCCTGCTGCGGCGATTCCCTCTGCGAGGGGGCCGAGACGCCGGCCGGGGTCTGCGACGTGGACTGCATCCCGCTGCCCGAGCCCGCCGCCCACTGGCTCTGGGCCAGCGGAATCGGCCTGCTCTGGCTGCTGGCGCGCCGCCGGCAACGGGCCTGATCCGGCCACGCCAGGGCCCGGGAGAGCGCTCTCGGGGCCCCGGATCCCGCGATCCGGGGCCCCGGAAGGCGCTCGGAGAGGATG
>Ga0209536_100015403_pt1 | contig 10926 bp, 7 predicted proteins | sample DeeMarSeWOR28_12_FD_187461 | JGI IMG/M metagenome (GOLD analysis project Ga0209536, IMG submission 187461) | Marine sediment microbial communities from White Oak River estuary, North Carolina - WOR-2-8_12 (SPAdes) (version 2) | ecosystem: Environmental > Aquatic > Marine > Intertidal zone >... | reverse complement strand
ATCTGAAATTGTTCAATCCGAAGCGTATTGTGATCTCTTACCAATTTTCCCTAATCTGGAAGATATCTTTCAAGAGGGGAGAGTTAAAGACGAGGATGAATTCCAAAGAACTATAAGACATGTATTTAGACTGTTTAAAATATTTCTATTGCTTAAATCTGGGAACTTTACTCATGATACTCTTTCATCAGAATCGTTAGTAGCGATTAAAGAAAAACTTTTGAATCAACATAATAAAAAAAAGGTAATAATTCCAATTATTTTAATGTATCATGATATTGGAAGAATGTATGACAAGAAAGAGCACCCTTATCAGAGTTATCAACTCATATCAAAAAGAAATATGCTTGAGCAGTATAACATCTCTGATACAGAGCAATTACTTATAAAAAAAATAATCCAATATCATTTGTTATTTGCAACCATCTATACAGGGGAATCTACTTTTTATGGGATATCTTCCCTTTTGAATGATTCTGAATTTAATGCTTTGCTAACTGATAAAGAGAATATTAACAGATTTATTGATTTGTTGGAAATTTTCACATATATTGATATTTTAGGTTATTCTTATGCTCGCATTTATGATCACTACGTTAATTATTACGATGAGATTAACAATAAGTTAAAAGACATATTAAATTCATGGCCAGATAAGGAAAAAGCCTTAAAAAAAGCTAAAGAGTATTCTCAAGAATGGATAGAATGGAGAACTGCTGGTGCTCTTAGGATTTTTCAATATGTTAACACAGAACCATACCTAACAAAAGAATTTTACTTCGAGAAGATAAAAAACAGTATTAACATTGATATTAAAGGTTTAACAGACCACTTAGAATGGGATATCATTAAGGAAAACCACTTAGTTAATACATCGAAAATTCAATTGAAATATGGTTTAGCAATGATAATGCTATTCGCTCTCGGTAAATTTTTTCGCGGTCCTATTAGGGAAGATCAACAGATTTCAAGTAACCTTATCGCATTTTGGGTTTTGCTTTCTAAAGAGATAACAATAAGATCTAAGTCTGAAAACGATCTTTTATGGAATGTTCATTTCACAGGGCTTCCAAACTGGTGGAAATGGGATAGAAAATTTAAGAAGGAGCTGAATTCTGAAAACCTTGAATTGATTATTAAGACGGGTTTACATGAATTTGATGAACGTAAGAAGGAATTTAATCTGTATTTAGATTTTTCTTCTATCTTTAATTCATAGTAAATCAATTTCAAGATAATTAACCTAATATGCAAGATATAATTCAAATATAATTAAAATATGATTTTTTTGATCAATCCTATATTATGAACGAAATCAATCAAACGGATAGAAGAAAAACATATCGTTCAATCGCTACATTGTATTTTATGATGTTCTTCTGCGGAGGAATTTTACCCGTGAATATTTCCAATTTATTAATATATCTCCCGAACACTACAAGATTTGGGATTGGTATAGTCACCGCTTCCGCTCTAATTATAGGAATAATTAGCATCCTCTCATTCGGATATTTTAGTGATAAGATATCAGAAAAATCTTTGAGAAAGAAGATTTTCATATATACTAATTTGATCTGGATAGTTTCTTATGGATTAGCCTCGTTTTCATTAAATTATTATTTTTATCTCCTTGCTATTATTACTGGGGCAGTTGGATCTGGAGCTTTTTTACCTATAGGCTTTTCTATGATAAGTGATCTCTATTCACCAATCCATAGAGGGAAAGCTTTTGGGGGGTTACAATTTAACTCAGTGTTAGGGGGTGGTATGGGAATCATTTTGGGGGGTTTGCTAGGAGGGTATGTAGGGCCGTTAGGATGGAGGTTTGCTTATGGGTTGGGATCTGCCTTAGGAGTACTGGTCTTAATTAGGTATATTTCTTCAGCTATAGAACCCGAACGAGGACGCGCTGAGCCTGAATTTGAGGATTTTCAAGGAGAATTAAACTACAATTACAAGATTACTCTAATTAATCTTAAAAAATTATTTAATACAAAATCACTTGGAGCTATTTTATTAGCTGTGTTATGTGGGGGTATAGCAAATACTACTCTTGGTACTTGGGCAATTTTCTACTTAGAAACTAAGTTTGGTGGTGCAGATGCAGGATTTCTTGCTACAACTATATATATTTTAGCGGGATCTGGTGCACTTCCAGGAATTATTGTAGGTGGGAGGTTAGGAGACCGATATTATAAAGCAGGAAAATATAAAGGTCGAGTTATCATCCCAATTATAGGATTAAGTTTGGGGATTTCTCTACAAATGGCATTTTATTTAATTCCCTTCGCAAGCACAACAGTTCTTCAAATTGTTCTCTCTTGGATATTTTTTCTCATCATAGGGTATCTCGGGGCATTCTTTGTAGGATTTTCTTCAGGAAATCAATTTGCAATTTACTCTGAAGTAGCCTTACCTGAAGTCCGGGGCACCGCAAATGCAATGAATGGGTTAATGGTAAATATAGGAGGAATATTTGGAAATTTCCTATTATCTTCAATGATTGAAAATAATATCTCGTCGTTACCTTCAGCGATTTTTTTAGTTCTCTTAATATGGCTATGTGGTTCTTTTTTCTGGATAATCGCATATTTTTACTATACAAAGGAATTAAAGGAATGTAGAGATACATTAACAAAAAGAAGAAATGAATTAGAGGAAACAAGAAATAAGAAAAAAGAAAATTAACCTCACTTTAGAACATTTTCCTCAAACATTTTTTGATTTATTTCCACCCCTAAACCGGGTTTCTCTAAAGATTGTAAAATTCCTCTCTCTGCCCTGATCGGTTCTTCTAAAAGTTGATATTCCTCAGGAATAAATGGAAACTCGCACCAATCACATCTAGTTGACATTATGAAATGAAGATTGGTCGCTAGTATATGCCCAAAACCAAAAATATGGGGAATACATCGAACACCCTTAACTTCGGCCATAGCATCTATTTTTTTCATTTGAAGATACCCACCACTTCGAGTGGTATCTGGTTGAATTATGTCATAGCAATCTTTAGACAGAATATCTTCAAATCGAAAGATCCCCATATCATTTTCTCCCCCAGCAATTTCAACCTGGGATTTTTCTCTTAATTTAGCTAAACCAGTTAGATTATCTGTGGGAATAGGTTCCTCTAACCAGCAAATATCATACTTTGCGCAGATATTCGCAACTTTAAGAGCTTCGTTTACAGATTGATAGGCAGAATTAGCGTCTACCATGATATCAATCTCCGGAAAGGCATCTCTTACTTCTTTTATCAATTCTTCGTCTTTTTTCAGACTGTTTCCAATACGTAATTTTACAGCATTAAAACCTCCTAATTCGGGTTTCATTGCGGATTCAACAGCACCCACCGCTGCTTTAGGTTTATATCCACGAGGCATGGAAGCGTAAGCTCTCACCTTTTGTTTCCTTCCGCCTAGAAGCCTATAGACTGGCTGTTTTGTCGCTCTTCCTATTATATCCCAACAGGCAACCATTATTGCTGAGGTTGATGAGGGGATCCCAAACATTATTCTGTTACTCGAGGTGTAAAGGGAATTAAATATTTCCTCAGTCATAAAAGGATCCTTCCGTATCAACATTTTCCTGAGAGCTTCCTCCACAAAAACCTTTTGGGCTGCATTACTCAAATTCCAATGACTTAAAGCCCATCCATTGATCCCTTCATCCGTAAGTAAATTTATGTATAAGCCCGTTGCTTTAAATCTTGGCATAGATCCAATTTTGATTTTAAAATCAAGTTCAAGTAAATATGTTTTAACATCGGTAATTTCCATCTTAATAAACCAACAACATTATTTTTTAACTGATTATTGATGGAATTAATTTGAAGTTTGTTTTAAAGATTCTGAAGAATTCATCTCTTGATTTATTTGAAAAATATGTATAAATTGATTCACATAGTTAAACTTTTAGAATAAGAACAATTTTATTTCATTGTAGTAAGATGAACTATTTGTAATAGAATAGCATATAAGAATGGTATCAAGTGACGGATATATTTAATAATTCTACGGAAAAGAATCCACATGAATATTTATGTGTAGTATATGTAATGTACTTTGATGAAAAAAAAGGACAAATCCCTTTATTAATGTATCCAGATGATAGATTTAGGAGCAATAAAAAATATATGCGTCCTATAGAATATCATCCGATTTGGTTTCTGGAAGCTGAAGACCTAGATCATATCGACTTAGAATATAAAGGTTATGCGTTTTTTGGCAAGAAATTCACTGCAAAATCCGATCGAAAGAAGCGACGTGCAGGACTTGAATCAGAAACTCCAGAAACAATAGTTATAATAGTGTCACTGCCCATTGAATTGACAATTTTTGGGGATGATTTGGTTCATAAATTAACGGATGAGATACGAAATAACTTTGAAGACCAGTTTTATGAAGTAATAGAGAGCGAAATAGCAAGAGACACAGTGATCAAGACCCCAAAAGTACAAGAACGTATTACAAAAGGGAAGAAGATAAAAGTTTTCATGAGAGAATTGATTGATAATACGGTTAAAACGTATTTCTCAAATGTGATTACGAAGATATCAGATTCTCCCTCACTTAAAACTCAGAAAGCTATCTCATATTTCTCATTAAAAGGATTTAAGCTATCTGATCTGAGTACTTATGGAGGAGAAAATGGATTTTCTTCCGTTGAGTTATTTGATTCAGAAAAACGCTCCAGTGATGAATTTGCTTCAAATCAACCACTTTCTATAACAGATATTAATCATATTGAAATAAGTCAAGAATTAGAAGTCACTGTCAAGAATAATACCGATAGGGATTTAACTAATGTATCGATAACAATTACACACTTGAAAGAATTTTTTGAAAAGGATGTTATGCAGCAAGAGGTTGATTTTTGGTTTCCTTATGAAGAACTTTTGTTTGTTTCTCCTATTGTACCACATATAGATGAATATTTATTCTCTGTTACCCTTCAAGATGAGGAAGGTAATGGTCAAAAAATACTTACTCAAAGAATAGATTTAAAATCAATAAAAAAAATAACAAGTTAATAGTGGGAAAATAATGTTAAGTGATGAAATGACTGATAAAGATATTATCATACGGAACTATCGAACTTCAGATTATCAAGCCACCTTAGAGATTCTTAAAGAACTTAATGAATTGTATGATATCGGTTTTAACGAAAACCAATGGAGAGAATCTTCTGGATTAAGGCAATTTAAACCGAATCTAAAGCGAATTACATTGATAGTGGAATTAAAATCTGGTGAAGTTGTAAGTATGGGTGTAATTGAAGCCCAAAAAAATACTTTGGGTCAATATATAGGATATCTTCAAAATTGGGCAACGAAAAAAGGATTTATTGGATTAGGTGTAGGAAAACTTCTCGCGGATAGGGCTATACAAATACTCCAATCTTGGGGATGCGATTCTATACGAATAGATCTCCCTTATAAAACTGATAAGAAATTACTTGATGTATTTGGAAAAACGGGATTTCATCCAATATTGACAGTGTTAGAAAAAAGATTTTAGACTTTTTTACGAGCTTAATTTTTCAAATCTTGCCTGGAAAAATCTGAGATACTGAGGTTCAAACACCATTTTCAACCCGTGAATTGATTCTCTTTTTTCGTAAAGACATATTATTGATTCTGCTGTATATTCCATATGTGTATTAGTGTATACTCTCCTTGGGATGGTTAACCTAACCAACTCTAAAGCAGGAAACACATTCTCTCCTGTGTCTTTATCCCTTCCTTTTGAGATTGCTCCCCTTTCCATACTTCTTACCGCCGAATCTTCAAATATAGCAGCTGATAGAGTTTGAGCCGGCCATTTTTCTCGTTCAATATGAGGTAGAAACTTGAGTGCATTAAGAAAGACGGCATGACCACCTATAGGTTTAACAATTGGGACCCCTGCTTTCATTAATAATTCTCCAAGATAACCCACTTGATTAACCCTGTATTTTAAGTATTCATATTGAGCACTCTCTCTCAAACCTCTAGCAACAGCCTCCATATCTCTTCCTGCCATTCCCCCATATGTGTGTAATCCTTCATAAACCACGACCATATTCCGAGTGGCTTCAAAAATTTCCTTATCATTAGTAGCAAGGAACCCCCCAATATTTACTAAGCAATCTTTTTTCGCACTGTAAATACATCCATCAGAATAACTCATCATTTCTCTCAAAATTTCAACAATGGGCGTGTCTTCATATTCCTTCTCTCTCTCACGAATGAAATAAGCATTCTCGCTTGAACGCGTGGCATCAAAAATTATTTTAAGCTTATAATCATCACAAAATTCTCTTAACTTTCTTAAATTTTCCATCGAAACAGGCTGGCCTCCTGCCATATTAACATTTTGCTCTACATTGACAAATGCGATTTTGTCTAAGCCATAGTCATCTATAAATTTCTGCAACTTTTTAAAATCCACGTTTCCTTTAAATGGGTGTAAATTTTCAGGTTCATGAGCTTCATCAATAATAATATCAACCATCTTCCCTCCAGGAAGTTCAACATGCAATTTAGAGGTGGTAAAATACATATTTCTTGGGACAATCTGCCCCGGTTTAATAAGATGGCGGTACATAAGGTGTTCAGCACCTCGACCTTGGTGGGTTGGAACTAAATATTTATACCCCAAAACATCTTGAACCGATTTCTCAAGATGATAGAAATTTTTAGCTCCCGCATAAGCTTCATCACCTAGGAGCATACCACTCCACTGATAATCAGACATCGCTGACGTTCCAGAGTCAGTAAGTAAATCAATAAATACATCCTCAGATTTCAGGAGAAATGTATTATAACCAGCTTCTCTAATTGCTTCACTTCTTCTGGTGGCGTCTGGCATTCTTACATGCTCAATCATCTTGATCTTAAAAGGTTCAACTGGACCATTCATAATTTAATCATTGGGAAGGATACTTTAATCTATTAAGGGAATTAAGGAACGAAGAATTGAAAAAGGTTCTTATTAAAGTCTCCCATAGTATTCCCATTGGTGATTAATCTAAATAGAAATTACTCTTGCTTAAAAAAATATGAAAAGCTTTCCTCGCTCAGTTGTAAGTTATACGAAATACAGTGAATATATACTAAATTATGATCTTGTTATAAATCTTTTCTCCAAAGTTTTCTTAAAAAGTGTGCAGCCATTTTGGGTCGCCGATCTCTTGTAAATACACCTTTATAATTAAACCCTCCCATTCTTCGTATACCCTGTGCTGTTTTAAAATCACATAAATTCCAGACATGGGCACCTACGATATAGTCTTTCGTATTAAGTAATTCAATATGTTTACTCAGGAACTCAACCTGATATTCTTCACTAAACATTTCTGGGGGTTGAGCATGAGCTCCGGGAATAGTATCCGCTCCAAATTCACTTAAAATTATGGGTTTTTTGTACATTTTATGAATTTTATCGAGTCCTATTGATAGGTATTCTAAACCCTTATCAATCTCACCAGGATTTAAATACCACCCATAATATCGATTCAAACAAACTATGTCGCAAAATTCAAATGCCCAATCTTTAACACCATGCATATTAACTAGAGTTACAAGTCGGGAAGGATCTAAGTTTTTGGCTTGTTCATAAAGACTGCGGAAAAAATCCTTTGAACGAGAACTTGTCTTGCTCGGTTCATTGGCAAGTGACCAGGCAATCACACTTGGGTGATTCTTATCACGAGAGATTAATTCCTTAAGGTATTGCGAGCATAATTCAAGATGATGGTTCAGATGTTCTTTATCAAATGTTAATCCAACTGCGGGTATTTCATCAATGACTAGAAATCCTAAACGATCAGCAAGATCCATCATTTGATCTGAATAGGGATAGTGGGAAGTACGAAAAGAATTGGCGCCAACCCATTTCATGAGGGAATAATCTTTAATAATTACTGCTGGAATATAACCTCGACCAACAATTGGGAAGTCTTCATGACGTCCGAACCCTGTTAAATAAAGCGGCTCGCCATTTAAAAGAATCTGATTTCCCTTGACCTCGATTGTTCTTATTCCGATTGATATAGTATAGGAATCAGAGATAATCTTGCCTTTAAGTAGGCTTATTGTGAGTTCGTAAAGGTTAGGTGTATCAGGACTCCAAAGTTTAGGGTTTTCTACGTTTAATATTGAATCTATATGATCAATATTCTTTAACTCCTTAGTCTCAAAGACTTCTCCATGCCCTTCTAATTTAAAACTAATCTCATCTTGTATTCCCTTTTCAATATCAACTTTTACATGCACCTTAGCTCTACTATCAAATATTTCTGTTATAACCGTAATATCTTTGATGTAATTACTAGGAACCGAATAAAGAATTACGGGTCTATGTATACCGCAGTACGGAAAAAAATCAAAATTAGCTGAAGGGTAAACAAAAGGGCCTCCACTGGGAGGAACCCGATCAGGAGATAGCGTACCATCTACTCTTACCACGAGAATATTGCCCTCTCTATTTAATTTATCTGAGATATCAAATTCAAAAGGTAAATGCCCTCCCTCATGGGCTCCAATATTTTCACCGTTAATCCAAATATTTGCGAGGTAATTCACAGAACCAAACCATAAAAATATTTTCTGATTCCTCCAAGCACTTGGAACTTCAATTTTAACTTGGTACCACGATGGTCCCAAAAAATCTCGATCTTCAGCAAATTGTTCATTCCAGCTCGCTGGAACTGCGATTGGGACTCCACCGTCAAATCCTTCATTCCATTTCTCATATATTCCTATATTGGAATAATCAAACCGAAAATCCCAAAAATCAGATAATTCAATATATTGTCGATATAAATTTCTTTTTGGATAGAGAATAAAATCACCATAAAAAATATTATAAAATTTGAAGAAATATTTTAAGATTGAAAAATTCAGAATCATATAATAAGTTAAATATCATAAGAAAGGGAGAAGTAAAAAAATGATTGGGATAAAATCTTATGGTGCCTATTTACCAAAGTACCTTATGTCTCGTGATTTAATAGCTCAAGCTTGGGACTTCCCGGCTGTTCCTGGAAATAAAGCTTTTGCAAATGCTGATGAAGATAGCTTAACAATGGCAATTGAAGCAGGTTTGGATTGTCTAACTGGAATAGATCCAAAAAGTATTGATGGTTTGTTTTTTGCATCTACTACTCAGGTCTATACTGAAAAAGACTCCGCTTCATTTATTGCGACCGTTTTAGATATGAGAAAAGATATCATCACGAATGATTTTAGTGATTCTCTAAAAGCGGGAACTTCTGCATTAGCAAGGGCGGTAGACACAATTAAAGCTAACGAAGATATTAAAAGCATTCTAGTTGTAGCAGCGGATAGTCGAGTTCCCGAACCTTCCACAATGTGGGAATTTGGATTTGCTGATGGTGCTGCAGCACTTTTAGTGGCTGAAGATGAAGAGTTACCTATAAGTATTGAAGATTATTATTCAATCTCTGCAAACGTAACTGGACCTTGGAAGAGGACCAAAGAAGATAAATTTATTAGAACGTTTGAGGCCAAAATGGACAATCGTTTCTATTCAGAAAATATTACAAAAGTGATGGCAGAGATAATGAAAAGAAATAATTTAACTCCTGAAGATATTGATGTTGCTGCCTATTATTATAATAATCCTCGATCCCATGCACGAGTTTCGAAATCTATGAAATTTGGGCAAGGAGTAGCTCAAAATGGTTTGTTTTTTCAAGTTGGGGATACTGGAACACCAATGCCATTCATGTTGTTAATCTCTGCTCTGAAGAGACCAAAAGAAGATGCTAAAATAATAGTAGCAGGATTTGGTGATGGTGCCGATGCCCTGTTAATGCAAATACGCAACAGAGGATTAGTAAGAAGTCTTTCCAAGGATCATTTGGGAATAGCGGGACATCAAAAATCTATGGTTGCGGTTAAAAATTACAGTTCCTATATTGATAATAAGGAGTTACTTGAGAAAGACAGGTATACAAGAAAAAGTTCAGCAGTAATTCATTGGCGTGAGCAAGCTTCACTTTATCAACTTTACGGAAATAAGTGTAAAGAATGCGGAACGATCCAGTACCCTCAAATGTACCCTACGTGTTATGGATGCCGAAAAAGTGGCACAATGGAGCCGATTAAGTTGAAATTGAAAGGAACTATCTTCACATTCACTTTAGATCATTTACTTGGAGGAAACTATTATGTAACTCCTATTCCTCGGTGTGTGGTAGATCTGGAGGGCGGTGGAAGAATATTATTAGATATGACAGAAATTGAAAAACCAGAAGAAACTGTATCCATCGGTATGGAAGTTGAATTGACTTTTCGAAAGATGCATGAGGGTGGTGAGTTTCATAATTATTATTGGAAAATTAGACCAATAAGAGGTCGGAAGTAATGGTGAGGCATGGTATCGCGAATAAAGTAGCGATTATTGGGTGTGAAATGACCAAATATGGTGAGAGATGGGATAAAAGTCAATACGATTTATTAGGTGAAGCGTGTGAAGGTGCCTTTAAGGATGCAGGGATAGTTAAGGATGATGTAGATGCAGCGTGGCTAGGGGTATTTTACTACTTTACAGGTATTTCGGGAACTACACTCGAAGATTCTTTGAGACTTGACGGGAAACCTGTAACTAGATGTGAAAATTATTGTGCCTCAGGAATGGATGCCTTCCGTAATGCGTGTTTTGGAGTAGCTTCTGGAGCTTACGATATAGCTCTTGCTTGTGGTGTGGAGAAACTGATGGATGAGCGGACCACCGAGCGGAAGCGTGTTCTCGAGATCAACCCAGAGCATCCGCTGGTCCAAAACCTCGGTACCCTTGCCAAGCGCGACCCGGAGTCCAGCCACATCGGGCTGTGGTCGGAGATGCTCTACGATCAGGCCTTGCTCAGTGAAGGGGTGGTCGAGGACCCGGCCAAGCTGGTACAGCGCATCCAGGATCT
>Ga0209536_100015402_pt1 | contig 10927 bp, 10 predicted proteins | sample DeeMarSeWOR28_12_FD_187461 | JGI IMG/M metagenome (GOLD analysis project Ga0209536, IMG submission 187461) | Marine sediment microbial communities from White Oak River estuary, North Carolina - WOR-2-8_12 (SPAdes) (version 2) | ecosystem: Environmental > Aquatic > Marine > Intertidal zone >... | reverse complement strand
AAATTCGTTCGAGCTTAGAAGCCATTTTGACAACCTTTAATCAACATATTGTAATTATCACTAACATGCTTAAATAATATTGGTCATCCTATTGAAAATATGTATGGTAGTCGACAGGTGTATAGACTATAACAACTTTTACCTTGCCGGGTTCTCACACCGCCATTTTTCAGTTTCTTTTGCGACCTTTTCATAGAACTCTGTCCGTCGCGGTGCGAGCTCAGTTAGGCGATACTTCTGAACTCGCTGCAAATTGCGCCTCGACATTTTTTCAAGTCTTGATCTGTTAGTGATAACTGACATAATTTTTTCTGCTAAAGCCTTTGGGTCGTTCGGTGGAAATAAATCTTCAGCTTCAACTAATTCAGGAATACCACCGACATTACTACCGATGCAAGGAAGACCTCTGGCCATTGCTTCTATCATTGTGCGGGGCAGACCTTCCTGCCGAGAAGGCAAAACAAATATATCGGATTTATCGAGTTCCTCGTAGACCGCTTGACCCGCGGGCACATTTCCCAAAAAACGTACTTTGTCCCCAATTCCTAACATCGCAGCCTGCCCCTCAAGCTGATCCCGTAAAGCACCATCTCCCAGCAGCACCAATTCTAAATTAATGCCGTTTCCAATGCATTTACCAATTGCACTTATAAGTATATCCTGAGCCTTATACATCTGTGACATCTGTCCCACAAAACAAAGACGTATGGGTTCTTTTGCTTTAATCTTTGTTTCAATACGCTCGGAGCGTCTGTCGATCATTGATTCATCCAAAATTGTCTTGGCGGGTAAGTCTATAGTTGAGTAATGCGTTGACCAGCATCGAGAAGGATACCGTTTCTGCAAGCTGTATTCTGTTACATATGATGCTACACTGGCGCAACGACACTGACGAACTAAATCCCAAGTCATTTTTCGCCTTAAAAAGGGACGTAACTTCGTCTTTACGCTGCCGGGAGACAATACATCCCATGGGTCACCCACAACCTCAACACCGTATGGAATACCTTTTTTCATAAGATGGTGCCATAGTAGAGTGCCGACGGAACCGGCGACTCGTAAAATATAGGCATCAGCGACATTTACCGCTTGTTTAATGTTGGATTTGACTTTTCTATATCGCTTCAGAAATTGTATCGGTCCGAGATAATACGGCAAAGGAAAGAAACTTACATTTGGACCATCGGCTCTCTTTTTGTTGGGGGGAATCTCGTCTGCGTTTTCCACCCGTGCTAAGACAACAACCTCATCAAACACAGCCAAATATCTGCTTAGGAAACTGTAATCGACCGTCCCTCTGGTATAGATGTGTCCATCTGGTGTGCTGATGAAGCGATGCTCAAAAGTTACCATAACACGCATTTTTTATTCTCTATGAGTTGCTTATGTTTTTACAGACTTTTCTGTTGTATATTTCTTTGCCTGGAATCACTGCACCGCCTCGGTCAGAATGCTTTCGAAACGGTTTGCTAATTTGCTCCTGTCAAACTCTCGCTCCGCCAACGCACGGGCATTGCTGCCCATCTCTCGACACAACTCAGGATTAGCTGCAAGTTCCTCCAATGCCTCGGCTAACATATCGGGACGGCGAGGATCGAGATACCTTCCACAGTGATTATTCTCAATCATCTCCCCAAGCCAGCCTGGTACGTTAACCAGCACGGGTTTACCCGCTGCCAGGGCGTCAAACATTTTGTTGGGAGACCATGTGCTCTCCTTGGTCGCTCGATAAATCGTCATGCACACTTGACAACCGGCCACAAGCCGGGCGATCTCTCGTTTATCGGGCACGAAATCATTAAATATCACATTAGTCAGTTTGTAGTCACGTGCCATCTTCTCCAAGGCCTCACGTTTTCCGCCGCCCCCGTGCAGGACGAAAACAATGTGGTCATTACCACGTTCAGCCAGGATTCGGGCGGCTTCGATGACATACTCGAGGCCGTTGGCAAGCCCCATGGCGCCGAAGTAAATCGCGGCAAATCGCTCGCCCAGCCCAAGGCGGTCGCGCCAACATGACCCGTCAAGGTCTGGACGGAAAAGATCCAGGTCACTCGCATTGGGAATCACGGTCACACGTTGCTCCGGTACACCAGAGCGAACAATTCCTTCTTTCATACCGGGTGACAGTGCCACGATATATTCTGCCTCGGTATAAATCTTCTTTGCCATTCGTCGCAGCCACCATATCACCAGAGGATTCTTCAACCCACCGACGTTGACCAACGCCTCCGGCCAGAGGTCACGCACTTCAAAGACAAAAGGAACGTTAAAGTAACGGCTAAGCGCAATACCGGCCAGACCAATGGTCAGGGGAGTGTGTGTGGCGTAAACTACGTCCGGCTTGCCCAGTTTGCGGCCGACACGAGAAGCTAACCTCGCAAAGCGATAGAAACTGAGCATGCGCTGCCAACTGTTCAACCTCGTGCCGATAGGGGATTCATTGTAAGCCGCGGCTATCGGAACAACACAAATACCTTCAGATTCAAGCTCGATATATTCTTTGCCTTTTGGGATCGGGAACTCGTTGTTACTTAAACCCGAAGTTATCATTGTAACGCTGTGGCCTTTGTCTACAAGATGTCGGGCGAACTCATACGACCGCGTCCCCGTTTTGCCTTTTAGCGTTACAAAATATTGGTGTAAATAGAGGATATGCATATCTTTTGTGCTACCAGTAGATACCTTCATACCCGTCGTCTCGGCTGTCCACCCCATCTATACCGGCCAGGTCCAGTATGCGGATACCGGCGTTCAGCCAGTTACGAATTCGATCGGCGTCTATTGTTGGATGATTCACTATGATCAGGTTCGCGGCAGAGAGTTTCTCTGGAGAGTTAACGAGCAGACCCTCCAACCGGCCCAGTGTTTTTTGAACCTGCTGCTTGTTACTTCCCATAAGCCTCTCCGGTTGCACAGTGGAGTCGTAGATTCGCAGTTCTATCCCTTCACTGATTAGCGCCTTGGCAACCTTAACATAGGGACTTTCACGCATATCATCTGTGTTCGGCTTAAATGCCAGCCCGACCATCCCGACAATATCCGGACCATACGACAGGACGCGGGTGATAAGATTGTGAATCTGTAATTCGTTGCTCTCTACGATACCCTGAAGCATTGGCAAGCGCAGAGAGTTGATTGACGCCAGCCTTAAAATCGCTCGCAAGTCCTTGGGCAGACATGAGCCGCCGTAGGCGAAACCCGGCTTGAGGTAGCATGGGCTGATGTTAAGTTTGGTATCGGCGCAGTAAACCTCGGCAATGTGCCGGGCATCCGCACCTATGGACCTGGCAACCGCGGCCACTTCATTTGCAAACGTTATCTTCATAGCGTGAAAAAGATTATCGCAGTACTTGACCATCTCCGCCTCGTTAAGTTCTAAACGAAAGCATGGCGCATCATATTTCTGATATATACTCAAAAGCAAATCTCCGGCTCCGGAGTGGGCTTCACCCACGACGATTTTCGGCGGATTGTCGAAGTCTTCCAGCGCTACGCCTTCACGTAGGAATTCCGGATGGTACACTACGTGGATGTCTCTGCCCACTTTCAGGCCGGATGTCTCTGCCAACAAAGGGATAACTCGGTTGCTCATGGTCCCGGGCAAGCAAGTGCTTCGAACTACAATAAGTGGACGGTCCTTGGAATTCCGGAGCGCTTTGCCAACCTCCCTTATAACAGTGTCCAGGGCCGAAAGGTCAACTTCACCGTCCGGTTTTGACGGTGTCCCCACGCATATCCATACCATGTCACTACCTGTTGTTCCTTCGGAGGGGTCGGTCGTCGCTTTGAGCCGACCGGCTTTGTGCCCTTTCGCAAGCAATTTCGCCACACCGGGCTCTTGGATCGGACAGAGACCTTGTGCCAGGTCGGTGATTTTCCCAACCACTGGATCGACTCCAATAACTTCGTGGCCGTCCCGAACCAGGCAGGCCCCACTGACAGTCCCAACATAGCCCGTCCCAAAAATGCTGATCCTCATATTCTTCTCCGTGTCCACTGAAGGACGAATTTATGTCAATGGCCCATCTGTGACTCTATTGGGGTATGCAGAAAATATTCGTGAATGTAAAGATTGTGCAGAGTCCTGCATCCTGTTACTCGTGATTTTATCATCTCCTCACCTTTCCGACAATCCGGTTATAAGGCTTTATTTTTTACCTGTTATCATAAAATAGTTGCGAAATCCCGGATAAAGATATGCCAGACATAAAAGTGCTGAAACAATACGAGGCCCATAAGGGATTCCAAATCGGCACGTCTTTTCTATGCTGAAACCGGATTTCCTCATGTAATATTCCATCTCATCAGGGACATATTCACGTATGTGATTGCGTCCGGAAGGCGAGGGCTCAAAGTAGTTTCGCAAAGGATTTTTGCCTAAAAGTACTCGAACACGACTGGAAATGCGGAGGAAATTCGTGGTCGAGAGGCTCAAATATCCCCCGGTTTTAAGCTTTTTATACATATTATCAAGGACGTTATTTGGATAGGCGCACAAGTGTTCGATGGTCTCCAGGAACAGTATCACATCCACGGATTCATCCTCTAATGGTAGCGGTTCGGCCTGAATATCGCATGTTTTCAACTCAATCTGGAAGGCCTTGCACAAGGCTGATTGATCATCATTGAGATCTATCCCTATCACTTCTGCTCCTTTGAGCCGTTTTACCAGCGCGCTCATGGGACCAATCCCGATCTCCGCCACCGTACTATCTGATGAAATCAAGGGGGATATCTGCTCCCATGTGTATCTCATCCGTTTTTTGATTCTGGAATGATAGGAATTGTCTGTAACACGTACTATTTCTTCGTAGAGGCTGTCAAAGTCCATGATTCCTCTCGAGTTGTCCTTGCGTTCTTTCACGACAAATTATGATTGGTTATCTTAAACCTTTCGGCGTGATAATTACGGCCGCGCCTCGCCCGAGTTCGACATGTGCCTCATTTTTTACTACCCTGCTCGGAGGATTTCTCATTCCGGTTTACACAGCTTCAGATACTCTTGGCTCATTTGTTGGGCAACTTGGCGCCAGGTAAAGCGGGAGCGCATCAGTTCATGCGATCGCCGGCCTATAGCTACAAAAGAATCTCGTTTTTCATATATGGATTTAATCGTTTCGACAATTGCCCCTGGATTAGGCTTACACTCCCATCCTCCGCATTCACGGACCAGTTCACCCGTATTGCTCCCCGGCGTAACAAGGCAGGGACGACCTAATGCCATGGCCTCAAGAACAGACATTGGCATTCCCTCAAAACGGGATGTGTGCACAAAAACATCACAAGCAAGAAAATAGCGCAGTTTCTCTTCACCATATTTCGGGCCCAATGACTTTACTCCATCTTTTAAACCCAGCGATTTAACTGCCGAAAAAAAAGACTGTTCATCTTTTTTCCTGTGGAATGGTCCGATTACAAAAAGCTTACATCCAAACTCACCGGCCTGCGACTTCAAAATTGCCATTGCCTTCAGTAACAAATCGAGCCCTTTGTGATACATATCTATCCGACCGACGAAACCAAGTATTAAATCTCCTGGACACTTGAAATCACCCAAATCGGCCGGGGATAATTTCTCGCGGGCTTCAAGTAAATAATCCTCCACACCGTTGCTTACAGTGAAGATTCGTTTGACTTCGAACAAATCCTGAATTTCCTTTGCTTCTCCGGGGCTCAAAGCATGTATGGCTGCGGCATTTTTCACGTAGGAGCGAAAGAACAGCAAATTGGCAATGCTCTTTTTCATCCGCTTAACATTTTGGGCCAGAGAATTCATGACTCCTCGTGCCGTAATTATATAAGGCCAATCGGCTTGTTTGCATCGCCGCGCCAATGCCGTGTGGAAGGGAATGTACGTACTATGAAAGTTCACAATATCAGGTGTGCCGAAATCACGCCGTATGTGTTCAATCCAGTCATGCGAAATCAACCACGGATTGTAATGTGGCTTGCTTGGGCTTTCAAGCAACAAAACGCCCGGCACTTCTTCCATTGAAACGCCCAATGGCAGTGGCAGCGAGGGCAGCAGGCCGACACTAAGCCCGATTTCCGCTTGTGCTGCTGCTAAACCACGAATACTGTGATTCTGTCCGCCGGCACTCCGTGATGGTTCTATCCCGCCGACATGCAATATCTTCATAACAGCTTGGTTTTCATTTGTTTCAGCCACGGTATCGTGCTCAGATAACTTTGCACCCGCAACACACAGGCATCACTACTCAACAAAAATTTGCTTGCTTATAGCATTAACCTTGCAATAAGCCTTCAGATACTGCCTGACGCCTAAGAAATCAGGTAGGGGTAAAAAGGTCACTGCCGGGCCGCTGGATTTTGGCGGCATAGTCTCCGGGGCTAACTTTATGTTTTTTCTCACCCGGGCAAACACCAAAACCTCATCAAAAACATCAAGGTAACGACGCCGGAATGTACAATCAAAAACCGAATACGGGTACACCGTCCCGTCCGCTGTCTCCCTAAAATGATGTAAAAGAGATACTATAACACACGTACTCTTCCCTTGTTTTATTATAAGGCCATAAAGCCGTTGGTTGTTGCGCTGCCAATGGGCACCGTCCTAAGTCACGGCCTCCCGCGAGTATGACAGCTTTTATATTTTGTCTTTTGACAGACTGTCTATGTGACATCGTCTTTGCTCACATTTTCTGACTTGGTTTTGCATTGAGGGTGGAGCAGGTCAGGCAGGCCCTATGCTTTGCTCCACAATATCTTTTACGTCCCAGACTGCAGGCATTTCGGGGACGATGCTCATATCTGCAATGCCCTTCACTAACAGGAAAGCGCTGTCCTGTGTGTGTTTGCCGGAAAAGACGGCTTTGTCCATTAATCGGTCGGCTTTGACCCTCGCCTTAAGGTTGAAACCTTCGGCACCAACCAAAACCAAATCCGGCGCATTTTCAAGATACGGGCCTGAATAGAGCCGCTCTTTTCTGTAGATATCTCTTATAACCTTCCTGCCGTCTATCTCCAGCGAGTTGAATAGATTCTCAAGCCGGCACAAAAGGCTTTCGCGTTCGGAGCCGTCGACAGCTCCGCAGGGGAACTTTCCCTTGAGGTTCAGATAAATCCTTGCCGGGTCAAGAGCAAATGCCTTTGTTCCATCACTTATGTTTTCCAAAGAAACAGCTCCGCCCTGTTTTAACCGCAGAAATCCTTTCTGTGCGAGAAGATAACTGATGTAGACATCGTAATCGAGTCTTTCGAAGCCGTGGTCGGAAAGCATAACAAGTAAATCATCATCACCTATATTTCCGACGATTTCGCCAATCACCCCATCGATTTTTCTGAAATGGTCGAGGAATGAATCATGGTACTGGTGGTTTTCGTCCTCGTAGGCGCTCCACAAAAAGTGCATCAATCGGTCCGTACCTGTGAATGTGAGCATAAAAAACCGCCAGTCAATATAGTCCCACAGGTATCTGTACGCTTTGATTCTCGAAGACAATGTCTGATCCAAATCCTCCATAAACAGCCCCAAATCCTCGTGTGCCTTTTGAGAATCCACATCAAGACGGTAGTCGAGTTCTTCCAGCTTCGGGATCAACAAACCCGGATGCACACTTTTTCTTATATCAATGGAGACGAAGCCTGAGATATGCACACCGTTCATTTCCCGGACGGGGTAAGTAGAGGGGACATTAATTATAACAGACTTTCCTTCCCACCGGCACCAAAACGGTTCAGCTTTCAAATCATTAAAGTTTGGGAACTTCATTTTGTATGAGTGATCGAATAAATCCATAAAACCGAAGATTCCGTGCCGGCCGGGATTTTGGCCTGTAATAATCGATGACCATGCCACGGAAGAGACCTCCGGGATGGATGAGCTCATTTTCTTGAATATTCCCCTGGAAATCAAATCGGCTGTATTCGGCATTACGCCTTTTTCAGCGAAGTCCTTAATCATACCGAAAGGCACACCGTCAAGGCCTATCATTACAGTTTTTGGGATTTGTGTCATTATCTCAGCTTACAGAAGTGATTATTCCGCCGGCACATATATTTTCATTCTGGACAAGGACGAAACGTCCCAATTCCTGGACATCGTTGAAGTCTTTGATGGCCACAGGTTTTTTGGTTTTGATGATGACTTCGGCGACCTCAAGATTTTTGATCACGTCGGCGTTTTCAGCGATAACTTCGAGCGTTGAGGAGTCGATCCTTTTTTCAATACTCTCAACTTTACATCCTGTTTCCTGAGTTGCGCATCTTATGGTCAGTTTCTGGTCTTTTCCGAAGTCCGACTTGGTCATCCAGAAAATATTCGCAGGAATCCTGTCGGTTAAGGCAGGTTCTTCATCCGGCAAACACAACACGTTGCCGCGGTCGAGAAAAACCGAATCGGCAGTTGTAATGCCGATACATTCGCCGGCAACAGCTTTGTCGGTATCCTCAAGGTATTTCTCGATGGAATTGACACTTGTAATCCGGCCGGTCGGCAGGACCTTTACCCGGTTACCTTTCTCTATAACGCCGGATTCCACTCTGCCGACATTAATTCTCTTGTCTCCAATCTTGTATACGTCCTGGATGGGCATAAGCAGGGATTTGTCTTCAGGCAGCTGCCTATTCTGCAAAGTGTCCATACTCTCCAGGAACGTCGGGCCGGTGTACCAAGCCATATTCTCAGACTTGCTCGCAACATTGTCACCTTTTATCGCGGAAATTGGAACGTAAAAAGTGGGCTCGATAGATATAGATTTGAGCCACCCAGCCACGTCTTTTTTGACGGTGTCGAAACACTCCTGAGAAAAACCCACCAGGTCCATTTTGTTCAAGACAACAATAACCTGACGCAATCCGAGCAGAGATAACATATATGAATGCCTTTTGGTCTGCTCTTTCACGCCCTCGTTAACATCGATTATTAAAACGGCGGCTTCGGCCTGGGAGGCGCCGGTAATCATATTCTTGACAAATTCCACATGGCCGGGAGCATCGATTATTACATAACGCCTTTTGTCGGTCTTAAAGAAAACCTGCGTTGTATCAATGGTAATGCCCTGCTTGCGCTCTTCTTCCAAATGGTCCAAAAGATAGGCGAACTCGGTCTCCCTGCCCGCCTCCGCCGAAGCCTTTTGCACTTCCTTAATCTTGTCCGGCGGCAGCGAGTCGGTATCGTAAAGCAGCCTTCCAATCAGTGTCGATTTTCCGTGGTCAACGTGGCCTACAATAACAAAGCTAAGCACATCCATTTAAATCCTCGCTGATATAGCCTAAATCCTTGAGTTTATTCTTAACCTCCTGCATATCGTTTTGCTCTAAAGGTCTCTCGACAGGCAAAGACGACAAAGGATGCTTTTTCGTGCCAATTCCGACGAAGCCCCAGATTCTTTCGTGGAAATAATAAAGAATAAGCTTTGTCACCACCTCGACAGCGCCTACGCCGGCAGAAAGGACAAGTTTGCGAGTAAAGGCGAAAACAATCAAAACCGTAGTGGCAGTGGCAAGAAACCGCCAGCTTAGTGCTTTTAGAATTGAGCGATAATGAGTATCTTTTAAGGTGGCCATCTTACATGTACCCCAGCGACCGCAGTTTCTGCATCATATAGTCATCTTCCTTGTCCTGTGCCCGGCCGCTTCTTTCCGAAATCTTGGAAACTTTCAATTCCTCCACAACCTTGTCTATGGTATCAGCATCCGAATCGACAGGCATACAACAAGTTTCGCATCCGATGCTTCTATATCGTTTCCCGTTTTTGGCAAAATAGAGGTCAACAACGGGGATGTTTTCTCTCTTGACATATTCCCAGACGTCGATTTCCCGCCAGCCGAGTAAGGGATGGACTCTGAGGTGTTCTTCCTCGGCAGCTTTAGTTTTATATTGGTCCCATAGCTCCGGCGGCTGGTTCTTGTAATCCCATTCAAAATCCTCATCGCGCGGACTGAAGATCCTTTCCTTCGCACGGATACCATGCTCATCTCTTCTGATTCCAAGATAAAGGGCCTTGAAACCGTGTTTGGCAATGGCCTTTTTTAACGCGATGGTCTTTAGTTCATTGCAGCATTTGAACTTGCCTTTATCCGGGCCAACCTCCTTGCTGATTGCTTCTTCGTTTCTGGCAACGATAAGCTTCAGATCCCATTCTTTCGTATATTTGTCTCTGAAGTCATAAATTTCCTTGAACTTGTAGGTGGTGTCGATGTGAAGAACCGGAAAAGGTATCTGGCCGAAGAAGGCTTTCCTGACAAGCCACAGCAGCGTTGTGGAATCTTTGCCGATTGACCATAGCATAGCTACATTCCTGAACTCGCTATAGGCCTCCCTGATGATGAAGATGCTTTGATTTTCCAATTTATCCAACTGATTTATGCTGTAATTCATGCTAAGTACATTCCGATTACTCAATACGGTTTTTAGTTACTTCTGAATTGAGGTTGTTTTCCCTTATAAGGATAACAGCGCTAATTATTGTCAACTTGTTTATACCGACATTTCCCATTTACACGGTTCATAAGAATATACTTCTACGTCCGAAGCTAATAATCTTATCAAAATCACCTTGAACTTTCAAGATTTTCGTTTTCGATGTGGTTCTATTGGAAATTGCCGGGAATACAAGGCTTTTTGTGCCCCACCTTTCTGCTAATACCTGCTTTTGCATAGGTCATGACCGCTCACACATTCACAAATCCATGTTTTTCAGCTATTACTATCATTAGCCATACTCAAACAATACGTAACTCTTTAAGAGGATAATCCACAGAAAAGTGGCTATTTCAAGCTGATGATACGAAAATTAATGACGGATTCTTCGCTCTTCAATTATTTCTATTATCGTCTCCGCCTATCGTTCGGAACCGAGGTCCAGGGGTAAAGGTGTGAACGCTTCTGATAATAGCACTTTTACATAAACATTTCTGATATGCTTTCGTCAAGAGATCTTTTCGGGTTCCATCTGCAATG
>Ga0209536_100015401_pt1 | contig 10927 bp, 10 predicted proteins | sample DeeMarSeWOR28_12_FD_187461 | JGI IMG/M metagenome (GOLD analysis project Ga0209536, IMG submission 187461) | Marine sediment microbial communities from White Oak River estuary, North Carolina - WOR-2-8_12 (SPAdes) (version 2) | ecosystem: Environmental > Aquatic > Marine > Intertidal zone >... | reverse complement strand
CCACCCCCCCCCAATGTCCCCCCACCATTCTCTCTCCCTTCGGGTGGGGGGACATATTTTGTCATGGAAAGGTGATCCTCAGGGGCAAATCAAATCTTAATGGCTTTGCCAGTAAAGCTAACGAGTGGATTTGGATTATTGGAATACTTGAGTATGAGAAATTCCAAATCACAAATCACAAATATCAAACAAATCACAATGACCAAAATTCGAAATTCCAAACTTGCTTTTTATTTTGGTCATTGAATATTGGAATTTGAGATTTGTTTGTGATTTGGTGCTTGGGATTTGTTATTTGCAGTGCTTCACCACTCCACCATACTGCCCATTTGGGAAAGACCGCAGTAACCCCGTCCTGAAGTGGCTAAGTCCCCATGGCCTGATATCACTAGACTGATAACTCTCGCTTGTCGATTTCTTCCAGAGCGTTGCAAAGTGGTAGAAAAATAGGCTGGGGGATATGGTCCAGTGAAACCCACCGCCACTCCTCACACTGGAGTGGCTCTGCAACAATTGCCTCTCCAGATTCGTATTCTGACTTAAAGAAGAGAGTGATGTAGTGGAGGCCCTCGTCATGAAAAATATCGTTGGTAAAAACCACCGGGCTTATGTTTTTGATTGTGAGTCCTGTCTCTTCCAGGACCTCTCTCTTGCAGCACGCTTCGAATGACTCCCCAGGTTCCAGATGACCACCGGGCAGAGCCCAGGTAGACGCACCGTGAGATCCTTTTCTTTTACCCACAAGGATTTTACCGTCTTTTTTGATAAATACGCCAACTCCCACTTGAGGCCCTTTCACTTGTTCCCTCCATTCTCCTTTCTCAGTAACCGTAATCTAAGAACTCGGAAAGGAGCCTGCAACGAACTTATTGACCTTGGAGAGCTTACAAGACCAAATCATCTGAGGCTTTCTGCCAGCTTAGGTTGAAAAACGGAAACTAGAATTGGCTGAGCTGAATGGTAGTGTTGACAGCAAAGATCTCACGACTTAGATTAATCTCAACCAGAGGGCTGAATAGCAAATTTGGAAAATATACGTGATTTTAGATTTTTGAAAAACTGTTGACTAATCTATTTCCAAAGTGCAAAAAGCCCACAGCCCAGTGAATTGATCTCTATCAATCTAAAGGAGGAGAAGAAATGTCAGATGAAACTGAACGGGGGAAGGCGTTTGTTAAGGTGAAAGATGCAGCAGGCAACGATTGGCTGTGTCCCTTGGATGCCTTGATGGATCCCAAGGATGCCAGTGATGAAGAGCTTAACAGTTGTGTTGACGATGCCACAGTGGGAAGATACGCCGGGGATATCAATGTTGTGGACTAAAAGATCAAAGCAAGGAGTGATGGTATGAGTCCCGATTTAGATCGCAGGGTGTTTGGTGACTTGAGTTATGGTTTGTATATAGTGACTTCTCGCGATGGAAACCAAATGAATGGTCAGATTGTAAACACCGTAATCCAGGTTACTTCCGATCCACCCCGAGTGGCGGTGATAATCAACAAGAAAAATTTGACCCACGACTTCATCTCCAGGAGCAGGGTTTTTGGAGTTACTGTTTTGGATGAGGCCACTCCGATGAAGTTCTTGGGACCCTTTGGTTTCAGGTCAGGAAGGGATATAGATAAATTTTCAGAAGTGCAATTTACAGAGGGTGTAACTGGCTGCCCTCTTGTGACCGAGCACGCCGTCTCCTTGCTGGAAGCAGAGGTTTTTGATCAAATCGATCTGGGGACCCATACCATTTTCGTTGGCAATGCCGCCAGCTCTGAGGTACTTAAAGAAGGCCGCCCATTAACATATCAGTATTATCGGGAGTCCCTTAAAGGCAAATCGCCCCCCAATGCTCCCACCTACACGCCGAGCAAACAAGCCGAAAAAAACAAGGGCGGGGCAAAATAATCCGGCTACGGTGATTGTACCGGCCTCAAAGACTGAGTGAATAGGCATCTGGATAATCTTAGAAAGGAATCTCAATCTTAGGGGCGGAGCAAAGAAGAATCTAAACATCCTTAGCGGAGTCGATCTTGAGCTTACCGAATGTCGGAATGACCTTCGCGGTAGGTTTTTGAGCAATCTCTAGTGCACTGCTGAAGCTCTTTCCATTATCAACTGCTTAGCCAGGTCCTTCGCCTTAAAAATCGCCAGTTGCATCCGATTGATGGTCGAGAGTCCTCCATGTTGTTCCACAATGATTTTGGCCAGGGCTGAGATGATGTCTGGTCCTATGGTTTTCCCGGCAAGGTAAGCTTCTCCCTCGCTGGAAATGACAATAAAGAAGTCGTCAACTTCAGGATCAGTGGTTATCGCCTCAATACGATTTGACAGATCAGATTTTGCTTCCATCACTACCCTCGTTGTCGGTACACTCAGAACCAACTGCTGTGCTAGTGGCATAATTGGAATGTGCTCATTAATTAATAATTTCTGTTTTATTGGATGAACTTCCAGGCTAAATAAATTTCCACTTTTTCGCCCTAAAGATCTCTCTAAATCGTCCTGGAGAGGCTGTAAGACAATGTCATTCTGAGGCGTCAGCCGAAGAATCTCGAAATCGTAAGTACCCGAAACTATGAAGATTCTTCGCTTCGCTCAGAATGAAAATGCCAGGTATTAGAGAGGTTGTCGGACAGCCTCTCTGGGCGGATTCTAATGTGCCGGTGGTCCTTTTTCTTTTACTCTTTTACACCCTTTTGCGCTTTGTAACGGGCCTCAGCCTCTTGCTTGACGGAGGCAAGGAGCTGTCTGGTGAGACTGTGAAGACGTCGGGGAACCAGGATTAATCTCGCCAGCCAGATCAGGGGGCCGCTAAACTCCTCGTGGCTGATGAGAGTCACCCTGCCATTTATCTCTTGAAAGGTCCAGGTGTGGACTGCGTGAATCCCGAGACGTTCTCCCTCCCAGACGACCTTCTGTCCCGGGTCGCACTCGGTGATGCGCGGCTTTACTTTGATCGGTAAAGTAAATGGCCGAACCACGAAGGAGAAACAAGCCCCAGCCGCCATTTCCTCTCCCTCGATCAGGTGACAGCTCTGACAGGCGGTATTCCAGTCGTCCCATTGTTCCAGGGCGGAAAAGACAGCCCAAACAACCGACATTGGGGCTGCTATCTCAATCTCCTCTCTGATAAGCATAACTTTATCTCCACCCTTGCACACCGGCCTTACCGGCACTATAAATAAGAACGTGTGTCATAAATATCTCCAAGCGAGAACAATATAGGTACGATGCATCACTCTGGCAAGACAGGGCTAAAGCCACGACTTGGACAAATTTGCTGTAATGAGGGTTAAAAAGTGCCTGAGAACAAACCAAAAATTCTGGTCACAGGTGCATCAGGTTTTATAGGAGAAGAGGTTTCTCGCCATCTCTCAGAGTCGGGATACCATCCCAGGCTGATGGTACGAAGGCCTTTGCAGGATCTTAGAATCCGTCATTTCGATGCCGAGTTCGTCCAGGCGGACCTCACAGACCCCAAGAGCCTGGCCCAGGCAGTCAAAGGAGTGGACTGCGTACTTCACCTGGGCGCAAGAGCCACCTTTGAATCCTATGACACCCTTAGGCCTGTAATATTGGATGGCTCTCTTGCTCTTATGGAAGCTGCTGCGGAGACGGGCGTAAAAACTTTCGTCTACAGTTCAAGCCTCCTGGTTTACGGTGACCTTCCGGGTGAGGTTGACACTGCAACTCCAGCCAGGCCGGTCCTGGACTATGGTCGGATCAAATTGGAGACCGAGAAAAGGCTGGCTCGAGCGGCGTCCTCGGCCGGAATCACCTTCGGGGCCCTTCGGCTGCCCCATGTCTATGGGGCCATGGATCTCTATTTTCAGCAACTCCGGGATGGACTCCTTGTTCTGCCTGGCCGGGGCAGAAACATATTCACCCATTTGCACGTGGCGGATACGGCCAGGATTCTCATTGCCTGCACAGAGCAGGGATACGAGGGGATATCACCTGTTGGCGATGACATGCCCGCGACCTGGGCCGAGTTTCTTCGCGTGGTGAAACTTCACCACACCCGCGCCCGTGTACTTGCCTTTCCTCAGTGGCTGGCCCTGACCACTACTGCCGCGATCGCGCCCTTTCGCCGCTTCCGCCCCCGCCCAGGGCTGGAAACCCCCGGAGCCGTGCGTAGTTATAACTGCAACATTGCAGTAAAGCCCGGCCTGGTCTGGAAGGATTTAGGATTGAATCTTTTGTTTCCCACCATTCACGAGGGTGTGCCTGCTGTTCTGAAGGAATGGCAGGAGACATCCAACTCCTAATGCCTATCCACCAGTGAGTGGCGCCAATGGAAGGAAATCAAATCATCGAGGGCAGCGGGTATTCCCTCTTCTATGGTTGGATACGTCAGTTCTAAACCAAGGACATTCTGAAAAGTATTCGGTTCCACCGGAAGGTTTGAGGTCCAGCTCTTCACTGCTGCCAGAGAGAATCTGTTCCAGTAGGAGGTGAAGCGGTAGAGCGCGTCCAGTGCACCGGTCACAGCGAGTGCGGACCATGTGGGGACGTGGATGATGCGAAGCCTTGGATAATAATGTTTGGTAATGGAAAAGAAGTCGTTCCAGGTGCAGGATTGATTGTCGGCTATCATCGAAATACCCGGTTTTCCCGTTTCGGCAGCCTTGATCAAGGCTCGAGCGGCATCAGCAACGTGAAGGTGAGAAAATAAATTGTCCCCTTTTCCTGGAAACAGTATGAGTCCCTTCCGTATTTGGTCAAAGAGCAGACTATTCACCCCGTAGGTGTGAGACAAGCGAATTGAGGTGAAGCAGATATTTGCTTGCTCCGCCATTCTTGTCAAGATAGTTTCTGCCTCGAGTTTCGCCCTGCCGTAGCCAGTAAGGGGCGCCGGTTTTGTCTGCTGATTGATGGGCTTTGGCTGCTCACCATATACCAGGATAGTTCCAGGATATACGAAAGTCTTTACTCCAGCATCTATCGCCGCGGTCATCAGATTGATTGATCCTTCAACAATTGAAGGCCGTATGCGTCCACCAGGTTCTAGGGCGGCACGGGCACCTAGGTGGATAACAGTATCGACTCCCTCGAGTATTCGTTTCAGGCTGGTAGGTTGTCCCAAATCACCCAGCATCAACTCAGCATCCAGAGATTTCAACAGGAAACCGCGGAGAGGTCTTCTGACCATGAGCCTGGGCCTATAGCCTTTCTGGGACAGCTGTTTTGCCACTTCATAGCCGATAAATCCAGTAGCGCCTGTTACCAGTATTTTGCCGGTGTTTCCGGGCATTACTCAACTTCTCCCGCTAATCATTCAAATCGATTGCTATTACTGACGGTTCTCAAGAGTTTCACTGTAGTTCGCAGTATATAGTGATGTCGCCTTGGTTTCGCAAGTGGGGTTTTGCTCCATTCAGCCAGTCACAAATCTTCTTGAATTTCCTCAACATAATTTTACCAAGAGCAAAAAAATAGACTTGCAAACCATTTAATTATTGCTAATATAGCAAAATTAAACTTACAAATACTACCGATGACGAGGACCTTCAGGTTTGCCCTGGATTGGGCTTACAGCGGGCCAATCAGCAAGGGGGATAACTCAAGGAGCCTCTCAAAAGAAATAACACCACCAACCAGATCCACATCATTGCCTTGGATCCGATCTGAAGTCTTAAGCTGTATTTTGCAATCTAAGTAATTTAATTAAATTAATTACAAGGAGGAATAGATGAAAAAGAACATACTTTTGATTGTTGTTGCCCTGACCACAATGTTGCTAGTTGGTGCCGATCTGGCCACAGCCCTGGAGCCAGTGCGCAACGAATCCGGGTTCAGTGGATTTTTCCGACCGGGGGTTGGCTTTCTGAGTTACAAGACCAACATGGTGGCGAGCTTTCTGGGGTTTGATTTGTCGGACAAGAAGACCGACTCGCTCTTCGACAGCCCAGATTCCGAATCCACAGCCATCGTACTTTTTCCTTTCGCCCTGCAATATACCTTCGCCAGCACCCGTACCGAGGTGTTCCTGGGAACTGTATTGGAAGACCTGGTTCGATTTGACTACGCTCAGCAATTGGGCGTCAAACAAGGAATTGGGAGGTTTGGCATCCTGCAGGCCGGTTTTTTGTTTAGTAGTATTCCGGCCAAAGTGTGGAAAGACCCCTATGTGGCAAACCAGAACCGCAGTGACACCAAGCGGAAATCCATGGGATTTCGCCTGGTGTGGGACCGGATTGTCGACACCGATCTGCAGCTGCAGTACACCTATCGCAACATCGACATCAGCAAAGAAAGAAGCGGCGAATTTTTAGGATTGAACGCCGGTGACCGCGACCGTCTGAAAAGGGACGGCGATAATCATTCAGTGGAGGTCCTGTACCGCTTTACCCTTGCTGAGAAGCACCGGCTGACTCCCGCATTTATTTACACCTATGACGACCGGGACGGGAGCGCCATGAAAAATAATATTTACGATTTCCAATTCACCTATGGCTATGACTCAGATCCCATCACGCTGATTTTGAATGCTTTCATCGGCTGGGCTGATTACGACAAAGAAAACCCGATTTACAACAAGAAACAGGATAACGACCGCTACGGCATCAACGCCCAATTTTATTACGTAAATCCCTGGGGCTGGACCCTGCTCAACAGCAAACCCATGAGGTTTTACGTCAGCGCTGCCTACATAGACATCGACTCCAACATCAACTTCTATGACGAACAGGGCTTCATCACCACAGTGGGTGTGGGCTGGAGGTGGTAGGCTCTATATAAAAAAAGGGTCTCAGATCCGCAAACCTAAATCAAAGAATCCAGTAGCCGGTAGTCAGTAGCCAGAATCCAAGAGGCATACGGCTCAAGGCTCAGGGCGCAAGGAAAAACATTAGCCTTTTAATGCCTTGAGCCTTGCGCCTCTTCTTAATTCCTTAATTCCAAATCGTTCAATCTGCAATCTGAAATCTCAAATCCCAAGCACCAAATCTCAGGGTTTCAGGTGTCGGGTGTCAAATGTCAGGAGGTAAGTATAGGGCATAGAGCAAAAGAATTCGAATTTTCCCCTGGTCCTGCTGAGTTAGTAGAGCAAGCCTCTGCTCCCGCCAATGTTAGTCTTTTCGGTGCCTAGTTCCTAGTGTTTAGTGTCTAGTAGTTTTTACTGTGGGAGCGGCTTTCCAGCCGCGATCTTATACCGATTACAACCAATGACAGCGAAGCGAAACTGGGAACCCGCTTGCGGGACTGAGCGGAGCGCAGCGAGCGCGAAGAAATGACCTAATGACGCCGCAGGCATATGACTACTGTCCTACCCCTAAGAGGCATAAATAGAACACTTCCTTACCGCCATGGCCGCTTCCTGCAGTGCCTCGGCAAAGGTGGGATGACCGTGGACAGTCCGGGCAATGTCTTCTGAGCTGGCGCCGAACTCTACCGCCAAAACGCATTCTGCGATCATGTCCGAGGCACGCGGGCCCATGATATGTACCCCCAGAATTCGATCGGTCTTGGCGTGAGCGAGTATCTTGACGAACCCATCCTTTTCACCCATGCATCGCGCCCTGCCGGCCCCGGCAAATGGATACGTACCAACACAATAGGGGATATCGCGCTCTTTTATCTGTTCTTCGGTCAGCCCAACACTTGCAACCTCAGGCCAGGTGTAGATTATCGATGGAATAGCGTCATAGTTGACCTCCCCAGGTAGACCGGCAAGGCTTTCAACCGCAGCGATTCCCTCAGCAGAAGCTGTGTGAGCCAGTGCCGGGCCGGGTATTAAATCGCCAATGGCATAAATGGATTGGACATTAGTCCTGTAATTTTCATCCACCAATACATGACCGGTGCGGGGATCCAATTCCACCCCCATCTCTTCCAGACCCAGGCCGCGAGTTAGGGGACGGCGACCCACCGCAACCAATAAGCGGTCACAGTTCATGCTCTCTTTCTTGCCATCACTTTCCAGCTTCACCTGGACCTTATTCCCAGCGACTTTTGCACTTGAAACCTTGGTCTGTAAACGAAAGGTGAGGCCTTGTTTGGCAAGGATGCGCTCCAGACCTCGTGCCACCTGCCCATCCAGGGTGGTGGCTATTTGAGGCAGCATTTCAATAACTGTCACCTTGGAGCCCAAACGCAACCACACGGATCCTAACTCCAGCCCGATGTAACCGCCTCCCACAATACCAAGGTGTTTGGGGACAGAGTCGAGGGTCAGGGCTTCGGTGGAACTGACAATGCGATCGCCGTCAAATTCCAGCCCGGGCACTGAGATGGGATCGCTTCCAGTGGCCAGCAGAATGGATTTTGCCTGAATGGTTTGGCGATCACTCTTGCGGCGGGAGCCGGATTTTTTCAACACCTCCACCTGATTTTCACTTGCCAGGCGAGCGGTACCGTGGATTATGTCAACCTTGTTCCCCTCCAAAAGTTTGCGCACGTTATCAGTCAGTTCCTTGACCACCTGCTCTTTTCTCGCCATCATGGCAGCCAAATCCAAACTCACCTTGCCCGTCTTAATTCCATGAACTGCAAAATGATCCTTGGCAAGGTGAAAGTACTCGCTGGAGTCAAGGAGTGCTTTACTGGGAATGCAGCCCACATTCAGACACACTCCACCCAACCGCGGCTCCTTCTCGATGCAGGCCACCTTCATGTCAAGCTGCGTCGCTCGCACTGCCGCCACGTATCCCCCAGGCCCTGAGCCAATGATAACCAAGTCGTAGCTATCTTTCTTTGCCATGTCTAGATCCTATCCCATTGTGAGGTTAAAACCCCAGTCTACGGTTACTAAAATTAAGGAAATGTCTAAAGTGGCTAAAAGTCGTTGAAATCGTTCAAATCGTAAGATCGCGGCTGAAAGCCGCTTCCACAGGAAAATCCCTTTCTACTTTCCCTCTGACTTCTATCTGGTTTCCTCTGTCCTCTACCGATTACAACAAATGACAGCGAAGCGTAATGACCTAATGATGCCGCAGGCATATGACTAATTCCCGCCCCACGCTCTCTGCTCCATGCTTTATTCGCAACGGACTACGGACAACTGACCACTGACAGATCCCCTAGACTTCCATCATGATCCGTTCCGGGTCTTCAATGAATTCTTTGATGCGCACCAAAAAGGTTACTGCCTGGCGCCCGTCCACAATACGGTGATCGTAAGTCAGGGCCACGTACATCATGGGCCGCACAACAACTTTTCCATCCAGCACCATGGGACGGTCCTCGATCTTATGCATGCCCAAGATACCACTCTGGGGCATATTCAAAATAGGGGTGCTCAGAAGAGAACCGAAAACTCCGCCATTGGTAATGGTAAAGGTGCCGCCCTCGAGATCGGCAAGTTCCAGTTTATTTTCCTGGATCTTGTTGACATAGTCTATGATGTCCTGTTCCAGCTGGGCGAAGCTGAGTTTGTCTGCATTGCGAATCACCGGCACCACCAGACCACGCTCGCCGCCAATGGCAACCCCTATGTGATAGTAGTTGTGATAAACAATATCTTTCCCTTCTATGGAACCGTTTAATTCGGGAAATTCCATCAAGGCTTCCACACACGCCTTAATGAAGAATGACATGAAACCCAGTCTGACCCCGTATTTCTTCTGGAACGCATCCTGGTAATGAGCGCGAATTTCTTTGACCCTGGCCATGTCAATTTCATTGAAGGTTGTGAGCATGGCCGTGTTCTGCTTGGCCTCCAACAGACGGGTGGCGATCCGCTGCCTGATCCGGCTCATGGGCTTACGGGTGATCCCTTCTTCAGGGGGCGGGGCAATCTCGCTGAGTGGCGCTGCTTCTGCGACTGGTTGAGGAGGTGCAGCCACCGCAGCTTGCTCCAGATAGAGAATTACGTCACCTTTTGTGACTCGGCCGCCGGGCCCGGTAGCAGGAATTCTGGCAACATCAAGATTATTTTCAGCGACCAGTCTTCGCACTGAAGGAGCCAAAACCGGCTGGACGGCTGCCAACGGAATTTCCTTTGGCGGCTCAGCCACAAGAGGTTCGGACGGGGGTGGTGGGGCGGCCGGGACAGGTTCCACCACTTCAGGAGGTGGGGGTTCTTCCACGATTTCTGGGGCAGCCTCCGTATCGATGGTGCCAACAACTGCACCGATTGCCACCGTTTCGCCCTCTTGTGCAGTTATTTTCAGAACTCCGTCCGCTTCGGCCTCGATTTCAAGGGTGACTTTGTCAGTTTCAAGGACGAACAGTGGTTCGTCTTTGCCAACCATATCACCGTCCTTTTTGTACCACTGGGCCAGCGTTGCTTCCGTGACCGATTCTCCCACGCTAGGGACCTTGATGTCTAACAACATGGTTGCTCCTGAGTGTGTTTGTCCTTAGTGATGGCTTTTTGGCGGGTACGGTGACCCGCCCTACAAATAACCTGTTTAGTTGGATTTCGTAGGGCCGGTCACTGTACCGGCCTTAAAGTCTGAAATATACTAAGTGTACTAAAATGCCTAAATTGCCTAAATTGAGGAATTCTGGAATTTAGGGATTTAGGAATTCAGAAAATGTAGATTCCCTAATTCACTAGCTTAATGCCCTGTTTTAGTTCTTCAATTCATCAATTCCTTAATCCGTCAAATCCCAAATTCGCAATTCGAAATCCGAAATTACTTCCCTACTGCCGCCTCAAGAATGGCCTCCTGCTGCCTACTGTAAATGCTGCGAAAGCCAGTGGCCGGGCTCGCTGCCTCATCCCTGCCAACATACTTGAGGTGTTTATGCACCAGGGATGCAAGTCGTGAGCGGACGAAATCCCAACCCCCCATATTTTTCGGCTCTTCCTGCACCCAACACCATTCTTGGGCCCGGCTGTATTTGGCAATCACCTTCTCCAGTTGCTCTTCCGGGAAGGGGTAAAACTGCTCCAGTCGTATGATACCAATATCGGTTGCTTTCAGATCCTGGCGTCTCTGAAAAAGTTCGTAGTAAATCTTGCCACTGCAAAAGAGGATGCGGCGGG
>Ga0209536_100015400_pt1 | contig 10927 bp, 9 predicted proteins | sample DeeMarSeWOR28_12_FD_187461 | JGI IMG/M metagenome (GOLD analysis project Ga0209536, IMG submission 187461) | Marine sediment microbial communities from White Oak River estuary, North Carolina - WOR-2-8_12 (SPAdes) (version 2) | ecosystem: Environmental > Aquatic > Marine > Intertidal zone >... | reverse complement strand
ACAGCCGGGTGGCTGCGATCCGGCGACCTGGGCACCATGGATGCAAATGGGTATGTCAAGATCACCGGACGTTTGAAGGAAATGATCATCCGCGGCGGTGAGAATATCTACCCGCGCGAGATTGAGGACTTTCTTTTTACCCATCCCAAGATCGCCGCGGTGGCCGTGTTCGGTGTGCCCGACGAGTTTTACGGTGAAGAGGTGGCCTGCTGGATCGAGCTGCACCAAGGTATGACCGCAACTCCAGAGGAGATCGTCAGCTACTGCAAGGATAAGATCGCTCACTTCAAGATCCCCAGGCACATCCGGTTTGTTGATACGTTTCCCATGACCGTGACCGGCAAGGTCCAGAAATTCAAAATGCGCGAAAAGATGCAAAAACTGCTGAGTAGATAGATGACTGTCACTTTAAAAGAAATCAAGGCCGCTGCAGATACTATCCGGGGTTACATCAAGAACACACCCTGCGTGCATTCACTTACGCTGTCGAACCTCTGCCACGCCGAGGTCTGGCTCAAGTTCGAGAACCTGCAGTTTACAGCATCTTTCAAGGAACGCGGCGCACTCAATAAACTGCAATCCTTGCCGGAATCGCAACACCGGCAAGGCGTCATCACCATGTCTGCCGGCAATCACGCCCAGGCGGTCGCCTACCATGCCGGGAAACTTGGTATTCCGGTCGTAATTGTCATGCCGCGCTACACACCCAATATCAAGGTCGAACACACGCGTGCTTTTGGAGCCGAGGTCATTCTTGCAGGTGAATGCTTTGACGATGCAGCGGCACATGCCTTGAAACTGGCCGATGAACGCAGCCTGGTGCTGGTACACCCTTACGATGATGAAAATATTATTGCTGGTCAAGGCACCATTGCCCTGGAAATGCTCGAAGTCCAACCGGAGTTCGATGTATTGATCATACCGGTGGGTGGAGGTGGCCTGATCAGCGGCATTGCCGTTGCAGCCAAATCGATCAGAAACGGCATCAGCATCATCGGTGTAGAAACTGAGCGTTTCCCGGCCATGATCAATGCCATTCAGGACAGAACACCACATTTCGGCATGTGTTCCCTTGCTGAGGGCATTGCGGTGAAGCAGCCAGGTCGGCTTACCGTGCCTATCGTCAAGCAATATGTGGATGAAATCCTGCTGGTGGATGAAGATAACATTGAACAGGCGGTATTATTACTGCTGGAAGTAGAGAAGACTGTTGCCGAAGGCGCCGGAGGAGCTGGATTGGCTGCACTCCTGAAAAACAAGGAAAAGTTTGCGGGTAAAACTGTAGGTCTCGTTATCAGTGGCGGCAACATTGACATGCCCGTACTGGCCCGGATCATCCAGCGCGGCCTGGTGCGTACACAAAGACTCTGCCGTATCAGGGTCGAGGTGCGGGATATCCCGGGTATATTGGCAAGGCTTACCGCCTGCATTGAAAAAACAGGTACCAATATCCATCATGTTCACCATCATCGGCTTTTTGCAAAACAGGCAATAGAAAATGTCATTGTCGAGTTTATTTTACAGACACGCGGCAATGAACATGTTGTAGAGATTCTTTCAGCACTTAAAGAAGAAGGCTATTCTGCCCAACTGGACGAGGACCATTTAAATTAGAATCCCTCTGGACTTTTCATTAGTATAATGCATGAGGTTGTGACCACCTTAAAGAACAATTCCCTTGAATTTTTCACCGTGAATCTCTCTCAAGGGCAATTGAAAGCATATTTACCTGAAAGACGAGAATTCCATGATATTCCGGTATTCTGGATCCAGGATCCATCTTGTCTCACCATGGCCCGAAATGATGAGACTATTTAAACATTATCAAGAAACAATTCCACCAGATTCGGGTCAAAATGAGTGGCGGCTCGTGAACGAATATATTCCACAACCTTTTCCCGGTTCCACGCCTTGTGATACCTTCTTTCAGAAATAAGCGCATCCCAGTTATCGGCCAAGGTGAAAATTCTGGCAGCAAGCGGGATCTGTTCACCCCTCAGCCCCCTGGGATACCCTGAACCGTCCCATTTCTCATGATGGCAGTATGGAATGTCAAGGGCGGGTCTGAGATATGCAATCGGCATGAGTATATCAAAGGCATACAATGGATGTTTCTGCATGATTTCCTCTTCCTCGGGTGTCAGGGCCCCTTTTTTCAGAAGTATCGAGTCAGGGACACCCATTTTACCGATATCATGCAGAAGCGCTCCCCGGCGCACATGTACAAGTTCCTTTTCACTCATGCCATAAGCACGGAGGATGCTCAGCGTCATTTCAGTAACGCGCTGCGTATGATCTTCTGTTTCCCTGTCCCGCAAATTAAGAGCTTTCCCCCAGCTTTCAATGGTTGAATCATACGCAATCACCAGTTCAATGTTCGAACTTTGCAGTTCATTGAAAAGGGTAGCATTATCAATGGCAATCGCCGCCTGGGCAGCCAGGGCCTGCAGGAATTCAAAACGCTCCTGATCGAGCATTGACTTGTCACTGTGGAATATTTCCAATACCCCTTTGACCTGACCTTTGGCAATGAGGGGAATAGCACAATAGCTCTGAAATTTTTCCTCAGAAATTAATGATTGACGTACAAAAGCAATTTCCGGATCTGCCATATCATCAATCTGGATTATGCGCCTTTCAAGAGCTGCAACTCCGGCCGGCCCTATGCCCAAACGAAGTTTAGACTCCTGAATAAGGGTAGTCTTAAAGCCTATACCGGCTCCATATTCGAGGGTCTGGATATGGGCATTAAGAAGCAGAACAGCAGCGGCATCAATTTCCAGTTGCGGCACTACCTGCTCAAGAAAAATCGTCATTGTCATCCTCAAGTCCAGGTTTGAGGTTATCATCAGGTCCATGGTATGCAATGTCGCCAGTTGCTGTAACCTGGCCTGTGCCTTGTATTCAGCCTTTCTGCGAGCACCTATCTCCCTCTCCAGTTCACTGTTTTTTGCAACGAGAGTTTCGTTAACTTCGCTTAACCGGGTTCTGCTTTCCTGAAAATTCCTGATGGTGATGCTGGTGAGCTGCATAACGAGGAAAACAAAAATTGCTCCGCCGCAAAACACTGTGCTGGTCAGTAATTCCAACGGGAATGGTATATCCCACAGCTGAATGATGAAAAAAATAACATATCCCGTCATGAAGAATAAAATAAGGTAGGTCATTGCCAACCATTTTGTCTTGAGAATATCAGGGACCCCCCTACTCATGCCTGTACACATGACCAGGGATGCAAGCATGAAAATACTGGCAGGAAAAACGAGCAGGACTGACAAGAATTGTGTAGAAATCATAGGTTACTCCCCCGGGTGAAGCATTCTTGTTTTCAATGCACTCCAGATAGGAAGCTGAGCTTTTCAGCATGAGTTTGCCAAGCATCTATATTTAGAGCTTAAATACCACAGATATAAGAATAAAGAAAAAATTTATACTGCTATTGAAAATCTCATCTTAGGACTATTGCCGATGCAGAAGAAAAATGGCTGCTTACTGGTGTAATACATTTTTGCGTGGCGGTCTGGCCACCATAGAGCACCAAGAAAAGGTCAGGCTTTGGGACCACCTTAGTACTTGCGGCAGTCCCAAAAGATGAATTGATTACCTAGTCAGCAGAACGACAGGCATTAAAAAACCATACAGCTCCGGGAATAGGGTCCGGCCGCCATCGGAGACCACCGGCAGCTAAAAATTTTGCTTAATAGCTTTCGCTGGCTTTCTCCCTGGACTGTATAGCTTTTTCTTCTTCACCGGTTTTCAGATAAGCTTTTTCCATTAAAAGCCAGTTTTGGCGAACAATTGCCCCGTTCTTACCGGCAAGGCTGTTTGATTTCAGGCAAAATTGTATCGTTTGGGCATAGTTGCCCTGCTCAAAACGGATCCTGGCCATCCCATGCCAGAGTTGTGGATCTTGCGGGGACATACGCAGGGCGCGTTCAATATGCATCTCGGCCTTATCCAGTTGCCCTGCTTGCATAGCCTCGTTGGCGCTCGTAAGCAGGGTGCCTGTCTGGCCGGGCGGCAGCGGAACCTGCTCCTGCGGTTCCTGCCTGAAGATAGGGATACTTACCCTCTTTTGCGGGGCGCAGTTGGCAATAACACAAGACAAAACCAGCAGTATCATGATTAGCCTTAATCGGCAGGGCTGCTCCTGATTTCCACTCAACATCCAATTACGGATATGCACCTTCACATCCATCTTCAATTAATTCAATCAATACTCTTGTTCACCATCCATTCAATCCCGCTCCTGGCTAATCCTGAATACAGCTTGCATAAAAGTCACTGTTTTAGGGAGGGGTATTGGCAATGAAGGGCAGTTTAACCTGTCCGGATGCAAAAAGGAAGGGAAAGGAAGAAAGTTCAAGGGTATCCGGCCGAAGCCATTGCCACTTAATCCCCTCAGGTTCAAGAAGATCAAGAGGTTGCGGATGCAGGGCACGCATGATTTCGCCCCAAACCTCGAGGGCTCCGCTTGCACCGGTCAGACCGGTGGGCTTGTTGTCATCCTTGCCAAGCCAGACCACCCCAAGTTGATCGCCTGTGAATCCGGCAAACCAGCTGTCCCGCAGATCATCAGAGGTGCCGGTTTTACCTGCGATCTTATAAGAACGGGGCAGAAACCGGGATAGACTTTTGGCCGTTCCTTCGCTTATGACATGCTGGAGCATGCTGTTGAGAAGATATACCTGCTCAGAAGGAAAACGCTGCTCCACAGAAATCCCGAAACGTTTTACCACAGTATTATCCGCAGCCAGCACGGTGCTGATAACCCGCTGAGGCAGATAAAAACCGCCTGATGCCAGGGTCTGGTACATTTGTGCCACTTCGAGCGGCGTTAGAGAAACTGCCCCCAGAAGAAAAGAGGGGTAGGCGGGAAAGTCACCGTTCACACCGAGATCCTTCAGAGTCCGCACAACCACTTCAACACCCACATCCATGCCTATTCTGACAGTGGCCAGATTCATGGAATAAGCAAGCCCGCGATACATCGGGATCCGTCCATGTTCCGTCCGGTCAAAATTCACCGGGCTCCATGGCTCTCCGCCCAGGTTAGGTATGGTCAGGGCAGTGTCATCCACCGGAGTCGCCAGGGTATACCCTTTACCTAGGGCGGCGAGATAGATGGCCGGCTTGATGAGGGAGCCGACCTGCCGTCTGGCGGCAAGGGCTCTGTTGAATCCAGATTGCAAAATGGTTCTGCCGCCAGCAACGGCGAGGACCTCGCCACTTTCCCGGCGAGTGACGACCACCGCCCCGTCAAGGCCGCTTATCCCGGTGTTTTCTTCCAGTCTGACAATGGTTGCCTCAAGCTTCTGTTCCACTACCTTCTGCACCTGGGGATCAAGGGTGGAAAAAATCTTCAACCCATCGGAAGTAAGGGCCTCTTCTCGATAATCCTCGGCTAACTGGCGCCGGACCAAATCGAGAAATGCCGGAAAACGGTTGAACGCGTTGCCTGTAACCGCCTGAGTATCCAGCGGAGCGGACATGGCTACTTTATAGGTAAGCTCATCAATGACTTTTTGGTTGCGCATCACATCCAGAACAACCTGTCTGCGCTTCAAACAGCGCTCCGGATACTTTCGCGGATTATAGTAAGAGGGACCCTGCACCATGCCGACCAGGGTTGCAGTCTGTGCTGGGGAAAGATCCTTCAAATCACGGCGGAAGTAAAATAAACTGGCCAGGCCGAAGCCATGCACCGCCCTTCCCCCATCCTGGCCAAGAAAAATTTCATTGGCGTAAGCGGTCAGGATTTCATTCTTGTCGTAATGAGCCTCAAGGAGCAGGGCCATAATCGCTTCGTTGAACTTGCGCCAGATAGTTCTCTCATTGGTCAAAAAGAAATTCTTCACTAACTGCTGGGTGAGGGTGCTACCGCCCTGTACGGTCTCTCCAGCCATGGTGTTGGCGAGCAGCGCCCTAAGAATAGCACGAAGATCCAGGCCGGAATGGCTAAAGAAATTATGATCCTCCACCGCCAGGAGGCCCTTGACCAGTAACTCCGGCAGTTCCGACCTGGAAAGAATGATCCTGTCTTCGTGCTGCTTGGGGTGGAAGCTGCCGATTCGGGCTGGATCAATACGAAGACCGTCCACCTTCTCCCCGCCTTCTGTGCGGGAGATACCCACCAAGGTGCCATTGGCAAAATATAGCGTATATTCCCCGGATTTCTCTAGACCATCCGGGAAATTGAACTCTCGGGTGACCAGGTGGATAACTCCTTCCTGCCTGTCGTATCCCCCCGGATCCTCAGCCCCAGTGTCCCGCCGATAGCCGGCAAGCTGCAGTTCATCTTCAAGCTCCGGTATCGAAATTTCCAGCCCCGGGTAAAGCTCGAGTGGACGGGCATAGACCACCGCGGGAAGAGACCAGCGCTTGCCCTCGAATTTCTGCCGGATTACGCTGTCCAGATAGCCGACATAGAGAAAAAAGGCGACAACCGAGAAGAGAAAAGCCCCAATACCCCATTTCACAAAAGGCGAGTATCCGCCCATGCTTTTTATACGGGCAGCCCATTTTTCAACTTTATTTCTTTGCTGTGCCACTGAAATCAAAACACCAAAATTTTTATTCCCATCTAACGAAGAACAATTATCGCATGTTCTTGCAACAACTTCCACTGGTAACTTTTACAGCGCGCGCCCAAAGACAAGAGGTGGTAATACGGATGACTGGCACGGTTGTGATTCTCGCTATACTCACCTAAACGCCTCTAGCAAGCATAGTCGCCTGGAAAATTACCGCACTGGACACCGCAAAACGAACAGAATTGATCGCTGAATTATGGTATCCATTCCCCATGAAACCGGAACTTTGTGCAGAAAAAGTTACTGTTTCAGCAAAAGATCCGGGCACGTTATAGTACAAAAAATTATTGAAGGTATTTAACTATCAGCCAGGTCTGTATGGCTTTGTTCAGAGGCAGGTATTTATCAAGTAAAAAAAGGTAACTGCATCCCACTTTAGTCAATCACATGAACACTTGGTCTTGGGATAAAAGAGGCGAAAGCGTAATGAAGCAAAACTACATGGAATTCTTTAATTGGAGAATACATCTAATATATTGCAGATTTCATCGGCCGGCAAAGGTTTATAGAAAAGAAACCCCTGAGCGAGATCGCACTGGATATTGCGAAGGAATTGATGTTGTTCGGACGTTTCAACTCCCTCAGCCAGCACCTTTAAGTTAAGTGTATGCGACATTAAAACAATCGCCTCGGTAATTGCAGCATTACTAGAATTCTGGGTGATATTGGTAACAAAGGAGCGATCGATTTTTACAATATCAATAGGAAGGGATTGGAGATAATTCAACGAAGAGTAACCGGTGCCGAAATCATCAAGGGCTATTTTAACCCCCATGCCTTTCAATTTATTCAACGTAGCTGTTGCATTTTCCCGGTCTACCATAATGCTGGTTTCGGTCACCTCAATACCAAACAATCCGTGAAACTCTTCCTCTTCCTTCAAAACATCAAGGATATAATTTTCGATACCCTGTTGAAAAAAGTCACGCGCGGATAAATTTACCATTACCGGAACCAGCCTGCAGCCAGCTTCCTGCCATAATTTGAATTGATCAAAAACATAACGAATGACCCATTTACTGATATCATGGATAATGCCCCTATCTTCAGCAAGCGGGATAAATTCTCCTGGTAAGATTATGCCTCGCTGGGGATGGTGCCAACGTATAAGTGCCTCAAGCCCGATTATCTTTTTACTTGCCAGATCAATCTGAGGCTGAAAATGCAGGATAAATTCTTCTTTAACCAGGGCCCGCCGCAATTCATGCTCAACTTCCAACAAATTGAGCATTTTCGTGGTCATCTCCTCGGTACAATATTTAACCCGGTTTTTTCCTTCCTTTTTAGCAGCGTACATAGCAGTATCAGCACTGTTTAGAATTTCATCCGCAGTTTTCCCGTTCTCAGGATAAACCGCTATGCCGACACTGCATGAAACTGTAAGTTTATTGCTTTTTATATCAAAAGGCTTGGCCAATTCATCAATAATCCTATTGCCGAGATTGACAGGACAGGAAATCTCACTCAGAATCCTTTGCCCAATATTAGAGGAGTCCATATAGAAGTTCAGATTGGGAAGGATCAAGGCAAATTCATCTCCACCCAGGCGTCCGAGCGTATCAGTAAGCCTCGAATTTTTCTTCAACCGGGCCGCAACCTCTTCCAACAAGAAATCTCCGATATCATGACCAAAAGAATCATTAACCATCTTGAAATCATCGAGATCAATATAAAGAACGCTTAATTTTTCACTATTCCTCTTTGCTCGGGCCAGTTCCTGCTTGAGTTTATCTAAAAATGCAGAGCGGGATGGAAGTTTCGTGACCTGATCGTAATAGGCTAATCGTTTTATTTCTTCTGTCTGGGTCAGAATTTCCTGCTTTGAATCAGCAATTTTTTTAGCCATATTGTTGAAGGCGTCGCTTAACCTGCCAAATTCATCATCAAATTTGCTATTAATTCTCCACCCAAGATTTCCTTCGCCTAGCTCTACTGTCCCGGTAATTAATTCTTTTAGATTGGCGGAAAGGATCCTGTTGAAATAATAGAGAACCACAAAGGTTCCGGTGATTACTATTAACATATAGAAAACAAGACCTTTCTGAATAAATCGTGTACCTGTTAAAACCTTTTCATCAGACTCGGCTATCTGCCTTCTGATAATACTGATGATGTGATTTAGGTTAAGATTGATCTTAATTATACTTTCATCTATTATTTCAAATAGTTCTTCTGTGGACGAACTGGCGGAATCATATATTTTGTTTTCCTTGTAATAGATAAGGGCTACCTTCAATCGCTTTAACTCATCTGCGAAGTCATATAGGTACTTCTTGTCATTATCAGCAAGAATCTTCTCATTGGTTAATGCATCAACTTCAGGAAATATTTTATCAATAAGCTGTATTGTGGCCCAGTTATCGATTATTTCGCCGCTTATCTGCTTATGTAATTGCAGGTCAAGCTCGGAGGTTATTTTTTGCAGGTTGATTATTTTACTTAAATACGGCCTCTCTTCCTGAATGGGCTTAGACATGGCCTCTATTACAACTTGAAGACTTAAAAGGAAGAAAAAACCTCCCAATAGATTCAAAAGTATTAAAAAGCCGAAACATAAATTTCGGAGAGCTTTAAATGATAAAAATTGTGCCATGGGAGAGTTTGCGCCTTAAGATCGCATGTAATTGGGGTGGCATCAAGAATATTAATTATTTTTGAAACTCAAGAACCAACATTTCTGTAATATCTCCAGAGCCAAAGAGCGACTCATCGGAGGCTTCAGGAGGGCGGCCCGCAATCTCGTATCGGGAGACACCAAACCCATAAGTCCTGTCAGTGTTCTGGAAATTCACGTCATCTTTATTGCCAGTAGCCAGGGCCCTGGCCAATTCAATAGCCCAGCGTCCTTCCTTCCACACGCCTTTCGCTTTTACGTCGGCCGGGCTAAACTGGGGTAGTCTTAGTGTATAACGCGGAACAACACCCCCTTCATAGGCGATGAAGATATTGGTCTTGTATGCACTGCGCCCGGCATCTCCTTGGCGCTGTATATACATTTTCGTGCCTGACTTTGAGATGACTTCAAAACTGTCTTTCGCCTGATAACTATATAATCGCTGAATTTTATCATCAGCAAAACCTAGAGGATCTGTTCTGCAGGCCTTCCAATACCATATATCAGCCTCATATGCTTCATCACCGAAAATACTCAGGTCTTTAGTTGTATCATCTAGCTTCCACTTAAATACGAAAACGTCCTCCCTGTCCGGTCCTTCATCGTACATCTCTTTTTCTTTGTTCCAAATCCAGCTTCTATGTGTCCTGGACTCGTTTTTGTCCGGAAAACTTACAAGAAAGAAAATGGTTGAATCTGTGTATACGGACTTAATAGTAATCTCCACCTGGGCTATGGAATCAAATGTGGTTACCGAATCCACATTTTTCCATACATCTTCAGTTTCGAGCCCATCGACTAGAGGACTATGAGAAGTTTTAAAGGACTTTACAACTTGCTCAGCCTTAACCATTCTACCATCGACCAGTGTGATACTGATTATAAGGACCAGAAAGAATGACCATTTCCTCATAATTTATTTTATCTATATTTTCAGGAGGTTAGTGAATGCAAAGTTAGGCTTGCCATTTCACATTTAACCGCAAGTAAAACGGATTTTTATTATGGTTTCAAATGATAATAGGTTTTATTATCATTTGAAACCATAATGTCAACTTACGACCTCTAGCAGAGTAACCTTGAAAGATAAACACGCCTGCATATAGTTAACTTAAGAAATTGTAATAACTGCAATCAACTCATATTTTTCAATACTTTCGGTTGCATTCTCTCCTTTTCACATTCGCAGTCCGTTTTTCTGCAGTTATAGACAGATATAAAAATTACATGTGGAAAAGGCTGGTCCTTGCCCTGTTCATTATTGTTATTTCTTATAAGTCGGGCATTGGCAGAGGTGATGACCTGTAACAGCTGTTGAGCACACTGATTCAGTGTATGTACTATACAGGGAAATTGAATGTATTGTATAGCTAAGATGTCAATGAGACATGGCAACTTCATGAATTGCTCAATAAAGTTACTATTGTGGCAGGCATAATTGACTTTGTTATTTCAAGATAATATATGGAAGTATTTAGTCAAAAAGACAAATACAAAAATAAACAATTCCGTTAGAAAATATGCCGGAATAAGATTAGTCTTTGGGGAAATCCTCATATCAGGCCATAAAAGCGAAGAATTCGAATGAGCGACACATCAGAGAAGAAAAGACTTGAAGGGGCGAGAAAGCAGAAAAACCTCTCGGAGAAGTGGGGGCTTATCTGCCGCGTATTAGTTAAAAAAGATATTAAACATGGCCGCCACAAAATGTAATAACTTA
>Ga0209536_100015399_pt1 | contig 10928 bp, 10 predicted proteins | sample DeeMarSeWOR28_12_FD_187461 | JGI IMG/M metagenome (GOLD analysis project Ga0209536, IMG submission 187461) | Marine sediment microbial communities from White Oak River estuary, North Carolina - WOR-2-8_12 (SPAdes) (version 2) | ecosystem: Environmental > Aquatic > Marine > Intertidal zone >... | reverse complement strand
TTCCTTCAAAATAAGAAAGAATTAAATAATTTCCTCTGGAAAAAAGAGGGATATATCTTTACAACCATTGGCGAATATGAAAAGATTGAAGGGACCCTCCCCCGGAACACCAAAATAATCGAGCAGAAAGGAGAGCTTTTAGTATTATACAAGCCATGAATAAATTAGATTTATCAATCAGTACACCAACTTACAACGAAGCCAAAAATATTGAGACCCTGACTGTTCGTATTTTCGATTCGCTGAAAAAATATGATATTCAAGGTGAATTGATCGTCGTCGATGATAATTCGCCGGACGGCACCGCGGCCGAAGCCGAGCGAATGGCGAAATCGTACCCGGTCCGCGTTCACGTCCGGAAACATCGCGCGGGCCCCGGCCCCGCCATTATGGACGGGATCCGCCTTTCCGAAGCGCCGGTCGCCTGCATCATGGACGCCGACCTCAGCCACCCGCCGGAGGCGCTTCCGGAAATGTATAAACTGATCAAGGAAGGAAAAGCCAATCTGGTGATCGGCAGCCGCCATGTTGCCGGCGGCGGGACATCGGAATGGGTCTGGTACCGGAAGTTTTTCTCCTGGGGAGCACGGCTCCTGGGAAGGTTCCTAACTCCGGTCGTCGACCTGACTTCCGGGTTCTTTATGTTCGATAAAAATATCCTCAAAGGCGCCGATATCAATCCTATCGGCTGCAAGGTCGGATTGGAGCTGATGGTCAAAGGCAATCATCACGGGAAAGTCGTTGAATATCCTATTATCTTCCAGGAGCGTGCAATGGGCGAAAGCAAAATGGGCTGGCGCGAGACCCGGGAATACATCAAACACCTGTTCGCATTAACCTTTTACAAATTGGCAAAAATCCTTAGGCTCAAATGATCGATCTTTCCATCATTATCGTAAATTATAACGGGGAAAAATATCTCAAAGAGTGCCTGGGCTCGGTCTACGCCCGCACCCGCAAATCAAGTTTTGAAGTGATCTTTGTCGACAACAACTCAACCGATTTGTCGGTGGAGTTGGTTAAAAGCAAATTCCGCCAGGTCAAGATCATCGAGAACAGATCTAATCTCGGTTTCTGCAAAGCCAACAATCAGGGGATCGCGGTCAGCGAAGGGAAGTATATTGTTCTGTTGAACACCGACACGATCATCGAAGAAGGCGCCTTAGACATCCTGGTAAAATTCATGAACGCGAGTCCCAAGGCCGGCGCCTGCGGGCCCAAATTGCTTAATCCGGACGGATCCCCCCAGCACCAGGGAGGATTATTTGCCCGGCGATTCTGGCTTTCGGATAAACCCTCAAAAGTCAGCTACGTTGTCGGCGCGTGTTTGCTGGTCCGCCGCGAAGTGGTTGATATCGTGGGCGGGCTCGACGAGAATTTTTTCTTCTCCAATGACGATCTCGACTGGTGCCGCCGTATCCGCAAGACCGGCTGGGACATCTATTTTATCCCCCAGGCGCGGGTGATCCATTTCGGCGGCTTTACCACCAAGAAATTCAGCGTCAAACCCTTTGTCGAAGGTTTCCGCGGAGGTCTTTATTTCTGCAAAAAACATTACGGCTTGCTTGCCTACCTGATCTATCGCTTATTGCTCGTAGTCGCCATGCTCCTGGCGGTCGCAGGAGCCGGCCTCGCCTATCCGTTCCTAAAAAATAAACAGAAGCTTAACGCCTTCCTTCAAATATTAATTATTGCCATCAAAGGAGAAATCTATCCAACCTATGAAGATTCTTCTCGTCAGTAACGGCCACGCCGAAGACCTGGCGGCTGCCGGGATCGGGGCCAAGATCCAAAACGTCCAAGTCAAAGGCCTGCCGCTCGTCGGTCTGGGAAAAGCCTACGATAAAGCGGGCATTGAAAATCTGGGAATAAAGAAAGTTCTCCCCAGCGGCGGTTTTGCCAAAGAAGGCCTCCCCTATTTCTTAAAGGATTTAGGCGCCGGATTAATTGCCGATCTGTCTCAACAAATCAAAATTATTAAAAAAGAAGGCAAAGATGCCGATCTCCTGGTTTGCGTTGGAGATATTTTTCTGGCCGCCTTATGCGGTTTTTTCACCGGAAAACCGATTATCTATGTCGATGGCCCTAATTCGGTGCGCATCCGCAAGTATTATCCGATCGAAAAGCTGATCCTGCGCCAATACTGCAAAAAAGTGATCGTCCAGGACCAGGAAACCGCTGATTTCCTGAAAGAAAATAAAATCCCGGGCGAATACCTCGGGACCTGGGTGATGGATTATGTAAATGTGACTGGCGAGGACTTCGGGATCGATAAAAATAAAAAAGTGATCGGCATCCTCCCCGGCACCCGCGAGGAAGCCTACGCCAATCTCTTCCTGATCCTGGAAGTTATCGAAACCTTACAAAAAAATTACCAAGATCTTATCGGCCTGGTTGCTTTCGCCCTGGACATAGAAAAACTTAAAGAAAAGTTCAAATCTTCCCTCTGGGAATATCAGGAATCAAACGCAGATGAACAAGCAAGAGGTATTATCGGGAAACTTATTTTCCCTTCGGGGATGACAATATTAATTGCGGAAGGAAAATTTGGCGACGTCTGCAAGGCCTCGAAGTTAATCATTGGTATGGCGGGGATCGCTAACGAGCAGGCGGTCGGGTTTGGCGCGCCGGTCGTCGCCTTCCCCGGAAAAGGCCCGCAAACCACCCTGCGACGCTGGCAGGAGATCCACAACATCACCGGCGATTCCATGGCCATCCTCCAAGGAGAGCCCAAAGAAATCGCCGATCAGATATTTGAAATATTAAATGAACCCAAAAGATTGGAAAGGATGAGCCAGATCGGGATCGAGAGCAAAAAAGACCGGGGCGGCATCCAGAAAATAGCGGACTTCGTATCAAATTATTTAAAGGTTCAAAATGGATAGGATCGCCTACGCTGTCCATAACTACCTCGGGCTCTCCGAAACCTTTATTTACGAACCGTTACGCAATATTAAATCCTTTCAACCGTTCGTCCTGGCCGTGACCAAAGAAAACCTGGATAAATTCCCCTACCCGAGAGTCTATTCGGCCTCCGATCTCCCCCTTCCTCAAAGAGCGCTGGAATATTTGACCAAAAGTTTTGATAAAAAAGTTATCCGCGAAGAAAAACCAAAACTGATCCACGCCCATTTCGGCTGGGAAGGTATCCATATGCTGCCGCTCAAAAGACATTCAAAACTTCCCATGGTCACCAGTCTTTATGGAGCCGACATCAGCATGTACCCGAACAACCCGATCTATCGCATGCAGTTGAAAAGACTTTTCCGCGAAGGAGATCTCTTCCTGGCTGCCTGCGAGGATCTCAAGAAAAGAGCTGTTGAACTCGGCTGTCCGGAGAACAAAATCCGTGTTCAATACTGCGGGATCGATCTGGAGCGCTTCCAATTTACTCCTCCCCACATCAAAAGGAGCGAGACTATAACAATTTTAATGCTCGGCCGCCTGGTGGATAAAAAAGGCTTCGATTATGGCATAAAAGCCTTTGCGGAGAGCTATAAGAATCATAAAAATATCCGCCTGCGCATTATCGGCAACGGTCCGGAGAAAGGTAAATTAATCAAACTGATCAACGAACTGGGGATTGGATCAGCCGTTACCCTTGAAGAAGGGAAAAACCACCAGGAAGTCGCCCATGCCATGCAGGAAGCCGATATCTTCATGATGGCTTACGTTACCTCGAAAAGCGGCAATGCCGAAGGCACTCCTAGCGTAATTAAAGAGGCGTCGGCGGTCGGTTTACCTGTTGTCACAACCAGACACGCCGGCGTTCCCGAGGGAGTCCTCGACGGCGAAACCGGTTTCCTGGCCGAAGAAAAAGACGTTAAAAATTTATCAAAAAAACTGAACCAGCTCATCGAGAACCGGGACCTGCGGATCCAATTCGGCGAAAAAGGCCGGAATTTCATCAAAGAAAAATTTAATCTCCTCGATCAGGTCCGCGAGCTGGAAGATATCTACCGGGAATTGTGTTAAAATTTTTATATGGATATTGAGCGAAAAAAGAAAGAGATCATCGAAAAACACGGAGCATGGGCCGCTTCGAACATCCGTTTGGGCGAGAATTCTTTTACGATCAGCAATAAATTGGCCGGGGATGAGATCAAGCTTCGCCGCATCCTGCAAATCGTGGCCGATAATGCAGGAAAACCGCTGAAAGACCTTCGCATTCTGGACCTCGCCTGCCAGGAAGGCTGGTACGCGATCGAGCTCGCCCGCCACGGGGCCAAGGCGGTCGGCATCGAGATCCGGGAGCCCACCCTTGAGCGAGCCCGTTTTGTTAAAGAAGTTTTAAACTTAAACAATCTCGAATTCCATCAGGACGACGTTCGCAATTTAAGCGCGGAAAAATACGGAAAATTTGACGCAGTTCTCTGCCTGGGAATTCTTTACCATCTGGACGCCCCGGATATTTTCCAATTTATGGAAAAGATCGGCGAGGTGTGCGAAGGGATCGCAATTATTGACACGCACGTAAGCCTGGCAGCCCGCAAATCACACATTTACAAGGGTAAAAAATACTGGGGGAAAAATTACCGCGAGCATCTCCCCTTCACCAACCTTAAACAAAGAGCCAAAGCCCTCTGCGCCTCGATCGATAATCCCAATAGTTTCTGGTTCCCCCGCCGCTCGCTTTGCAATATCCTGGCCAACGTCGGTTTCTCATCCGTTTACGAATGTTTTAATCCCCCGGAGCCGGATAAGCCCAAGGACCGTATCACCATCGTTGCCAAAAAGGGCGAACGGCAAAAACTAATGACGACGGTTCCCCGGGCAAATGAAATCCTGCCCCGGGAATGGCCGGAAAAACGGCGGATCATTTAGCCATGCCAAAAGTAAGCGTAGTTATCCCGACTTTCAATCGCAAAGACGCTCTCAAACAGACGATCGAATCTTTTAGGAACCAGACCTTTACCGATTTTGAGATCATTGTCGCCGACGACGGATCGGCCGACGGGACCAACCAGATGGTCAATACCCTAAACCTCCCCTTCCCGGTAAAACACGTCTGGCATGAGAATGCCGGGCGTTCGGCTGCCCGAAATTTGGGCGCCACCGCTGCCGAAGGCGATATAATAATCTTTAATGACGACCATGTAATCGTTGATAAGAATTACGTTGCCGAACACCTCAGATATCACGAGGAATATAAGCCGGGAGCAGTGCGCGGTCAAATGCATTTTATTGACGACCCCAAAGACGCACCGGCAAGCCCTCCCTGCCTTCCTTTCCTGACATCAATAAAAAAGGGCCTCGAAGAAAACAATCCTTTAAGATTCCACACCGGGAATGTCTCGGTAAGCAAGGAAGCTTTCCACAAAATAAACGGTTTCGATGAAGACTTTAAAGAATACGGTTTTCAAGACCAGGAATTCGGCTACCGCCTGAAAAAAGCCGGTTATCGGACAAAGTATAATCCGAATGCGGTCGGTTATATCTTTAAAACCGTGTTCAATTTTGAAAAAGTGAAAGATAAAGCGCGCCAGGCCGGCCACAGCGCGGTCCTCTGCCGCAAAAAACACGGCCATTTCGGCATGCACTGCGGCGCCAACCCGGTCAATCTGCTCCTTTATAAAATTCTATCGCCCAATAACTGGTATCTGCGGCGGATGGAGGATAAACTTGAGCGCGCCAAAGACCCGGCCCAGATCAAAAAATACCAGGAAAAAATTAAATTCTTCTATTTCCTGCTGGGGATCCATGAAAGTTCTATTTAATTGCGTCGGGATCAAGCCTCTGCTCTTCAAAAAAGGCGGGGCCATCCAGAAACTGGTAAGCTACCAGGTCCAAAATTTAAAAAATGATCATGAAATCACCGTCGTTGGGCAAATGGCGGAGCCGATCAAAGGGGTAAAGCTCGTCGAATGCAAAAAGACACCTTCGGTAACCACTATCCCGGACTTTTTTTTAAACGGTATCCTGGATTTTCTAAAAATCTGGAAAATTGACGCAGATCTTATTATTTCCACGCACCAGCGAAACTTTCTCCCCTCTCTTATCTATTCGTGGATAAAAAAGAAGCCGATGATCGCCTGGGAGACCGACCATGATTTCTGGGTCCCGCCCTTCAATTGGGCCAAAAAGACCTATTATAAATATATCCGGAAGGCGCCGTGCATCGTCACTGTCAGCGAAGTGCAAAAACAGCGGATCATTGACCAGGGCGTCGATCCCAAGAAGGTCCATGTCGTCCTCAACGCGATCGATATTCGGAAATTCACGCCGGGCAAACGGGAAAAACACGGCGAATATATTTTATATGTCGCAAAGTTCGCTGAGCGCAAAAACCAATTACTGCTCCTGGACGTCTTCAAAAGTGTCTCCGATATTAATCCAGATGTAAAACTCTGCCTGGTCGGGCCGAAATCGGGCGCTTTTACCTCCCGCAGCAGCAAGGGCAGCCCCTATTACCAAAAGTGCATAAAGTTTATCAAAAGCAACGGGCTCGAAAACAAAGTGAAGATTGTAGAAAACCTGGACGATGAAGCATTGATCGAACTTTACCAAAACGCCTCTCTTTTCGTATTTCCTTCCTATGAGGAAGCCTTTGGCATGACATTGCTCGAGGCCATGGCTTGTGGATGTTGTTGCTTAGTAAATAAACTCGGCACCTCCCTCGAACTCATCGGCGACGCGGGGATCTCCGTCGACGTGAATAACAAGAACGCGTTTGTGGGAAAGATTGAAGCCATCTTAAAAGATGAGATTCTAAGAAAGCGTTACGAAATATTAGCGCGGCAAAGGGCAGTTAAAATATTCGATTCCAGGGTCGCGAGTCGGGAATTCGCAGCTATATTCGAAAAGGTCCGATCTTAGCCGGAATATATTTATGCGCTCTTAACCAGCGGTGGAACAAAGTTCCCTGGTTTTCAATCTCAAACTCATGGAATGAACCATCAAACTTGCGGGCGACTTTGTAACCCGGATCATTTTCAATAAAACAGCTGTCGATATCGGAGAAAGATCTATAAGTGTTTGAAAAACCCGTCTCGATATTTTGCTGTTTTTTCTTCAATACCTGAGAGACCGAGCGCATTGGATAATGCTTAAAGATCGGAAAATATTTATAGATCTGCCAGCCGATACCCTTGGGCAGAACATTGTGACGTTGCGACAACTCATAGCAGAGGCCCGGCTTGTTCTTGAACTGCCGGATCTCGATCGATCCCGGATGGTACCAGAGCACTCTCTTCTGCACCGATTTGATCGAATCGAGGTCGCGTTGCTTATCCAAAGGATGCAGGAAGAAATTCATGCAGTACCAATTAACCTTCTCCGCCCTCGCCTTCTCGGCTTCATTTACCACCCAGTTTGGATCATTATGGAATATCTCGTCGCCATGCAGAAGGGTGAACCAGCCTTCGACCGGGAACATTTCCTCGGCTTTCTCGAGGAGGAACTGCCGGGCGCCGTCCTCAAACTTGCGGTTGGGAAGCTTATCAATGATCTCGCTGTCTTTAAGAAAATATTTTACGGCATCGTAACTGCGGATAATCTCTTCGGTGCGATCGGAGGAGCCGTCCAGAACCAGGATTTTATCGAAGTATTTAATATTTTCATTCATTACCTCTTCGATACAATCCTCTTCGTTACAGGTGATCATTAAACCGATGTTCTGAACCATCTAAGGAAGCTCCCTTTTCACCGCCTGAAACAGGTCGTCAACTTGAAGCTCATCCATACAATTCGGTTTTAGATCACATTTCTTCTTATAACAAACCAGACAATCGACTTTCGGATAAACTTTTTCGCCCAATCCATAAAGCTCGATCTCCCAGGGAGAAGTCGGGCCAAAGAAGACGACGATCTTTTTGCCGGTCGCGATGCCGAAGTGGAGAGCTAAACTGTCGGAAGTAACTAAAAGCCGGCATTGATTGACAACGGCCGCGAAATTACGCAGGGAATGCACTCCCCCATTCGGCATATCGATTTCTTTAGAAATAATCTCGTTCCTCTCCTTCTCATCCGGCCCTCCCAGGATCAACGAAACAACTCCCAATTCTTTCCGCAGACGCTTGACCAGATCGATCGTCTTCTCAATGCTCAAACTCTTCAACGGCCAGCGTTTACCAGCCCCTGTGTTTATTCCAATTATCTTGTCCCTAGCCCCTAGTCCCTGGCCCCTAGTAAATTTTAATCCGTATTCAATTTCCTCTTGCGTTAAATTAAATACGTAATTCCCAACTTTTACCTCAAGCAATTCCGCCATATGCTGCTGAAAAGTCTTGCGGTTCTCCTTTTTCAGCCGATTCGCTTCGTCCAATCCATATTTAGAGATAATCGACATATCAAACCAGGCCGAAGGAGTATAAGTGATCTTGCCGTCCTTCAGATACGCCCCCAGAATTTTGTTGGATTTAACGCTCGAGGCCAGCTCACACGCCTCCCGATCATCCTCCAGTCCAATAATTAAATCGTAGTCCCTAGTCCCTACTTGTCCCGAGCGAAGTCGAGGGAGTCCCTGGTCCCAGGTATATATGTTTTTAATATAAGGATTATGTAAAAGAACGTCTTGGGCCGAAGACGCGGTTATCCAGTCTATTTCCGCCGGCATTAATCCGGGGAGAACCGAAGTCGTCCGGATCACGTCGCCAATAGCTCCTAATTTAATTATAAGTATCCGCATGTTATAATCTATTTTAACATGAATCTGCTGATCTTTTTAGGAATAATAAACATCTTTAAGTTATGGATCGCCCGCTATATACCGCTGGTCGGCGACGAGGCTTATTACAACCTCTGGTCGCATTATCCGGCAGCGAGCTATGTCGACCACCCGCCGATGATCGCCTGGATCCACGGCCTGGTGGGGCAAAGCGAATTCGGCGTGAGGGCAATGGCCATTTTATTGCTCTTCATATCGACCATTTTGATCTATTGGATCGGCAAAGATTCCTTTGGGGAAAGGGTCGGATTCGTCGCCGCGGTGCTTTTTTCGCTGGTCCCGACCTATTTCGTAGGCGGATTATTCCTTATTCCCGAGCAGCCGTTCGTCTTGTGCTGGCTTTTGAGTCTTTTATTTGCCGTCCGGCTGATCCGGAGCCAAAAACATAAATACTGGTATCTGCTGGGGATCTCGGTAGGCCTGGGCTTCCTGAGCAAATATCCGATGCTTATTTTTGTTCTGGGATTTTTTGTCTTTCTGACCTTTTCCAAAAAAAATCATTACTGGCTGGCTAAAAAAGAACCCTATCTTGCCCTGGTCCTTGCGCTCTTATTTTCCTCCCCGGTGATCATCTGGAACATCCAGAACGGTTTCCCGGCACTGCTGCACCACAGCGCGCGCCTGGGAAGCACCGATTATTTTGGTAATATCCTTTATTTTGCGGTCTTACAGTTCATGATGTACTCGCCGCCGGTTTTTGTCTTTGCGCTTTCATCGTTTTTTTACGGCATCTGGCACAAAATGAGATTCAGGTTTATGGATGACTACACCATGCTTTTCGGCTCGATCTTTGTGACCGGTTTTTTTATCTTTCTGGTCCTCAGCCCATTTACCATGATCGGCGGCCATTGGACCGCCACTTCTTATCTGGGGATCATTGTCATGATGGCCCATACCCTGATCTCGCGATTCAAAAACCCGTTCAAAAACTGGCGGGTCTCGGCCAATCTCAGCGTGCTTATTTTGTTGAACGCCCTGGTGATCAGTTATTACGTCTTTCTCTATCCCATCCCGGAAGATCTGCGGGGAAAAGCATATAAGATCAACCATCAGCTTGACGAATATATCCAAGAGAAAGACGTGGATTATGTTTTTTCCAACCAGATGGGCGTGGGCAGCCTGGCCGCCTTCTACGGAAAAACCAGGGTTTATCTGCCAGAGGGCGACTGGAGACAATTCGATATCTGGGGCCGTCCGATTCTCAAGGCGGGAGATGATATCCTTTATTTTGCCTTCGATGACCCAAAAATGGCGCATAAATTGAGACCTTTATTCAAAAAAGTTGAGGTTGATCCGCAAAAGAGATTATTTATTAAAGACTTGGGTATCTCCATCCGCACTCAGGTGATCCGCTGCATCGATTTTCAGGGCGGGGCCATTCCCTAACCGGCAAGTTTTAAATTGCGGGCTACTTTTTGGAGAAGTATTCGATCGCCTTCCGGACGCCGCTTTGGAAATCGATCGTATATTCAAATCCATGTTGTTTGAGTTTGGAAGGATCCCCCGCGCGGGCAAAGACCCCCTCCGGCTTATCCGATGTGCCAGTCACCTCCGGCGCATAGCCACAAGCCTCTGCCGTTATTCTGGCAAAATCAATGAAAGTTGTATAAATACCGGTGGCAAGATTAAGCGCATCCGCGTTATCAATCTTATCCATCGTCTTAAGTACTCCCGAAACACAATCTTCGATATGGATAAAATCGCGCATCTGCTTACCCGTTCCCCACACCCAGATCGACGGCTTTCCTTTATTGGCGATCACCCGTTTGCAGATCGCCGGGAACGGATAGGTGTCATCCTGGTCCTCGCCATAACCGGAAAAAGGCCGATAGACAACCGATTTTAAGCCGTGCTTTTCGTACGCCAGCTTGGCCAGGTATTCACAGGTCAATTTCGCCCAGCCGTAGCTCATGTCCGGCATCCCGATATCATTTTCAAATGAGATCATGTCTTCTTTTAACAATACATAGCTGTCTTTTTTCTGCAGACCGATCGGGTAAGCGGCGCTCGAGCTGAAACATACCGTCTTCTTTGGCTTGGTCCGGGCCGCCCATTCCCAGTATTCGGCGTCGATCGAAAGATCGTCCGCCACCGCCAGAGGGTTGTTCTCGATCATTAAGCGCCCGCCGACCATCGCCGCCAGGTGGAAACAGTAATCAAAATCCGTTTCCCCCACCCGTCGGAAATAATCGCGGCAATCTTCGTGGTAAAAATGAAAGTTCTTAAAATCTCCCGGCAAATAGAGCGGCCATTTTTCGGGGAG
>Ga0209536_100015398_pt1 | contig 10928 bp, 10 predicted proteins | sample DeeMarSeWOR28_12_FD_187461 | JGI IMG/M metagenome (GOLD analysis project Ga0209536, IMG submission 187461) | Marine sediment microbial communities from White Oak River estuary, North Carolina - WOR-2-8_12 (SPAdes) (version 2) | ecosystem: Environmental > Aquatic > Marine > Intertidal zone >... | reverse complement strand
CAGCATATACAGGTCAGCTTCATTAGCAGCCAGTCGGCTGATTTGAGCCCCGATTCCGCTGCTAAGAGCAGGATAAAAAGTCAGACGCTGGATGCCTTCAAGCGTATCCAACTCGCCCTGGGCTTCTTGCCTGAATGTTTCCAGTTCTTGGGATGTGTGTGCTTTTTCAGCTTCCCTGAGATAGCCCAAAACGGCCTGCCACTCCGTCCGTTGCCGGGCAGGGGTGGTAGCGCTGACAGCTCTTATACGGGCGTCTTCGGCTTGCTGCATATTGGCATCATACTGCAGGCTGCGACCAAAGCGGGAATACATCACGAATCCAACCGTGACCACGATCACCGGAACGGCAATTGCGATAAATGTCAGGAGAACATTGGATGACATTGTAGAAGGAGTGGATCTGTCACCGGCTGGCAACAGGCTGGGCAGGAATTTTTGCAAACTAAGACCCAGCGCAGCAACCAAACGACGCCAGGCCTGCATCCCGCTAACCAGTCCGCGCGCCACCTGACGGGTTGTTTCCGAGGGCTGGCGCGGCTCTTCTGGTTCTTCGGGCTCATCCATGATAGGCTCGTCCAATTCGTGCAGCGGCGGCGCTTCAGGTTCTGTTTGCGCTCTGGGAATAGAACGTGGGATCGAGGCCGGGAATTCCGGCAGCACCTCTTCGATTTCGGGCAGACCCTCGTCTTCCACCTGGAGCGGGATGGCATACGCCGAGGGTGTAAATTCAGGCTCGGGAGTTTCAGCCTGGGGCATAGATTCCGGCTCACGCAACTGGGACAGGCTTTCGGTCGCGGGGGGAGGCGTGGAGGGCAATACTGCGGGCGCGGGGGCCGCAGACGACGCCGGGCGCAGCACGGTCAGATTGCCCGTCCCTTCCCCTGCCCGAATGAGCACCGCGTTTGAATCCTCGCGCGAAAGACTGAACAGCCGCCGTCTGGCCGCTTCGATCGATTCGCGCTTTACCTGGCTGAACACCCCTTCCCATTCGGGAGGCAGCTTGCCAGAGAAGATCAGCCGGTCGCCAGGTTTCAGTTCGGACTGCGTGAAATAAACAGTTGCCGCCTGACCCAGGCCAAGCCCCTTGCCGGAAAGCGCCGGGTCGTGGGAGTGTGTAATGGCTTCGCTGCCCAATGTATAAATGTGCGTCGGGCCAGATTGCAGCAGCGTGCATTGTGCGCCGCGCAGTGCAGCCAGCACCAGCCAGCCGACGGCATACTGACCGCGCCCGGTGGAACCCATGTTGCGGTCGAGCAGAGCGCGGTTGAGCGTTCCGGCGGCAGCGCGCATAGCAGTCGTCAACGCGCCGGGGGTTTCGAAGAAACTGCTGGCAGTCTGGCTGGTCAGTTGCAGGTATTCGGCAGTGGAGAAAGTAGCATTGCCCGTCAACACCAGGTAAACGATCAGACGGTCATGTTCGCGGCCGCGCGCGGTTTTGCGCGGCGGCGTCATCGCCAGCAGGCCAGGCAGGGCTGGCAATTCCTGTCGGTTCAGGCGGTACAGCGGAAGGAGGGTGAAGTCAAGTATAGTCACAGCGTAAGATTGTTAGTTGGGTTGCCATCATTATACTGGTAAAATTTGAGCGCCAAACGCAACATTTGTGCGTCGCACCTTGTTACCAAAATCTAATTCAAGCGAGAACTAATTCTACTAAACCGCATCTTCCCCAAAGATAGGTGCGACGCACCCTCTAAGCCCCATGAAATTCACTCTACACAAAAACTTTTCTGAACTTGACCCTACTGAATGGAACACCCTGCTCTCTGAAAGCATCAGTGATGTGCCTTTTCTGCGCTACGAATATCTGAGCGCTTGGTGGGAGACGCGTGGCGGCGGCGAATGGGAACAGGCTGAACTGGCATTGATCTCTGCCCGAGACAACGACAGGCTGATCGGCATCGCCCCGCTCTTTCTAAGTGAACACGATGGGAAGCAGGCCCTGCTGTTATTAGGCAGCATTGAAATCTCGGACTATCTGGACTTGATCGTCCGCGCGGATGATCTGCCCCGTTTTCTCTCCGAAGGCCTGGACTTCCTCGCCTCAGACTCAGTCCTGGCCTGTTGCAGCCTCGACTGGTACAACCTGCCCGACAGCTCTCCCACCTTAGCCGCGCTGGAAGCAGAAGCCGCCAAACGTGGCTGGAATTTCAAATCTGAACCCTTCCGACCTTCGCTATCCGTGCCGTTGCCCGGCGACTTCGACGAGTACCTGATGAGCATCGACAAAAAGCAGCGTCACGAGATCCGTCGCAAGATACGCCGCGCCGAAGCGGACGAGCGGGATGTGCGCTGGTACATCGTCGAAGATGAATTCACGCTGAATGCCGAGATTGACGACTTCCTGGCGCTGATGGCGAATGACCATCACAAAGAAGAATTCCTGACCGAAGTGATGCGTACCCAAATGCGCGCCTCCGTCCATGCGGCCTTCAAGGCGGGTTGGCTGCAACTGGCCTTCCTCGAAGTAGACAACCGTAAAGCCGCCGGGTATCTCAACTTCGATTATGGAAACCGCATCTATGTCTACAACTCCGGGCTGGATTTCGATTACGGTGATCTGTCCCCCGGCTGGGTGCTGTTGGGCTATTTATTGCAATGGGCCAACGAAAACGACCGCGCCGAGTTCGATTTCATGCGCGGGGACGAAGATTACAAATATAAGTTTGGGGGTGTCAAACGGGATGTGATGCGGGTGAAAGTGGAGAGAGCTTAGTCTTTCAATACACTTTGTATTTCATTCTGCTTTGATTTATAAATGTTGATAACACAAAACCCAACAAGGTAAGTCCAAGTATAGTAAATGGCATTTGCCAAATAATTGGATTTAAAAAAGTGTGAATGTAGGAGTGGGGTTTGAAGAGAACAAGCCATGATAAAGGCGCAAGAATTGAATACCATACTGCAATTGCGAGGGCCTTCCCTTTTTGCATGGAATCAAAAGAAAGGTGTTTTTCATAACTGAAGATAAAGATACCAGTACACACAAAGAAAAGAGTAAATAGGTGGAGAAAAGTAACAGTCCAATTTACATTCGAAAATCCAATACTCATCGCAGGAATATTGAAATAATTCCAAATAACAATCAAAGTGTTAGCCTTCATGCTTTCTGCATAAATACCGGTGAAGTTTTCAGGACTACCGGCCATACGATGATTAAGCGTTTTTAGTATATAGGCAATTGCACCAGACGCCCCCCCCTCAACTGCGCTAATTTGAAACATCAGAACACATAAGCCAACAATAACTGCAATAAATAGAATCAAGCAAACCCAAATGACACGTCTAAGAAAGACTCTTGAGCCCCAATTATCACGCTTAGCAAAGTAAACAAAGGGCACTGTTGTCATGATGAGTTGGGTGGTAATAAATTCAAATCCACTGAACAAGATTTTTATTACAGTTGTAGTGAAAAGTATCCAATGGACTTTTGAAACAGGATAATCTCTTGTCCTAGCATTGCGTTCTAATAAAAAAGTAATCAATACAGGCGCTAGGTAAAATGACCAAAGATTCCAATATAGGTTTCCTCCTGGTAATATAAACCATTTTGAAAATACTATAAAAAGAATTGCAAGAATATACGCACCCCATCCAAATTCAAAATACAGCCCAATTGCAAATAAGGCCAAAACCATAGCCGAAGTGAGTGCAACACTAACTCTAAAAATTTTTATATTGGTATTAGGGTGAAACTTTGTAATCTTGTCAAAAACACTAAAGATAATTCCCTGAAAACCAGGAAAAGACTTGTATTCAAGAAATGTTTTGAACTCTCCTCCACTTTTATATATTTCATACTGGTGAATAATATTCTTTTTTCCAAAATCCAATTGCACAGTAATGTCCCCGATCCCAAGGAGTGCTCCTGCAGAGAAAATACCGTCTTGGTTGGATTTTACTAGTCTTCCAACAACTAGACTTTCCCAGCCACCTCGCCACTGGGTATACTCAGCCGTTGGAACTAGATTCCATCGATTTTGATAAAATCCTTGTGCTAATATTATCGATGAACAAATAAATAATAAAAAAACGATTATTCTTTTTTTTGGCATTTTTCTCCACGAAAATTATTGTGAAAAATGAATTAGATAAACTGTAAAATGAATTTATCGAAATAGGTTCGTTTCAGATGGATAGCCTGATAATAACAACAAAATTATACGCTACCTCGTAACAAACCATGTGACCGACTCGTCAGAAAAGATGATCTCCCACAGCACAAGAGAAGTACTTCGTCACCCTCTTTTTATTCAATTTGCAGTATGATTAATGTATAGTTTATTATGGAGGTACCTATGCGAGACCTTACAACTGAAATCCTCGAACTGATTCGGCTGACATCCTCCAGCCTGCCGCCGGATGTGGAAGAACGATTGAAAGCCTCGGTCGAGAAGGAAGAACCGGGCTCGGCAGCGCGCGGTGCGATGGAAACCATCATGAAGAATATCGAGCTGGCACGGGCCGACTCCACGCCCATTTGCCAGGACACCGGCACGCCCATCTTCTACGTGCATTACCCGGAGGGGTGGTCCACGAGGAAGCTGCGGACACAGATCCGGGATGCGATGGCGGAAGCAACCAAACGGTCGTTTATGAGGCCGAATGCGGTGGATGCCATCTATGACAAGAACTCTGGCAACAACCTGGGTGGCGACGATTTCCCCTACATCCATTTTGATGAAGTGGATGCTGACAAGCCGCTGGTCATCGAGTTGATGCTCAAGGGCGGCGGATGCGAGAACGTCGGCGCGCAGTATTCGCTGCCCAACAATGACCTCGGCGCCGGGCGGGACCTGAAGGGTGTCCGCAAGGTGGTGCTGGATGCGGTCCATAAAGCGCAGGGCAAGGGCTGTGCACCGGGCATCCTGGGCGTGGCCGTGGGCGGCGATCGGGGCTCGTCATATTACGCGTCGAAGGAAGTGTTGTTTGACAAGCTCGGCGAACGGAACGAGGATCCGACGCTGGCCGCGCTCGAGGAACGACTGACCGACGAAGCCAACCAGCTGGGTATCGGCCCGATGGGCTTTGGTGGACAGACGACCGTGATCGACACCAAGATCACTGGCCTGCATCGTTTGCCGGCTTCGTACTTTGTTTCGGTTTCGTACATGTGCTGGGCCTATCGCCGTCGCAAGATGACGGTTACAGGTGAGGAAGTTAGTTACGACTAGAATCATGTCATTACGAGCCCCATAGTGGGCGTGGCAATCTCAAGACTCATGAACACAGGAGATTGCTTCGTCACTTTTGTTCCTCGCAATGACACATGAAAAGAGAGAAAATAATGCGCGAAATAACCATTCCCATCAGCGATGAAACCATCCGCAGCTTGAAGGTCGGTGAACCAGTAACCCTCACCGGCGTGATGATGACCGGGCGCGATACCGTCCATAAGTGGATGATCGAAACCTTTATCAAGAAAACTCGCGAACCACAGGGCGATGACTTGGAAGTCTACGAAGCTATCAAGCCATTGCTGGAACAGGGCGTGATCTATCACTGCGGACCGGTCGTAGCGGGGCTGGATACTAAAGACTACAAATTTACCGCCGCCGGGCCGACCACTTCCATCCGCGAGGAACCGTATCAGGCAGATGTGATGAAGCACTTCAACATCAAGGGCGTGATCGGCAAAGGCGGCATGGGACCCAAGACGCTGGCCGGTTGCCAGGAAGTCCCGTTTGTGTATCTGCATGCCATCGGTGGTGCAGCCTCATACATTGCCCAATCGGTGAAGAAAGTGCTCGGCGTGTACAAAATGGACTTCGGCGTTCCCGAAGCGATGTGGGTGATCGAAGTCAAAGATTTCCCCGTCGTTGTGACGATGGATAGCCACGGCGGCAGTCAGCACGCGGTCGTTGATGATATTTCAAAAAATGTACTGAACGATCTGCTGGCAAAAGTATAAAGGATGCTTTGGGCAGGGTTAATACCCTGCCCGTTTTTTGTTAAGCCCGTAGTAGATTTTATCCGACTACCTGATCGTCACTTTGAGACAGTGCCCATATTGAGTATGCGCCAATCGCTGTGCCAATGGGGAAATTGAATAGAATCAGCACACTTAAAACCAGCACGAAAATCCTGGCCCAATCTTTTCCCTTGATAAGTGCAATTCCACCAACGATCCCAGGGATGGAGGTAAGCAGGATGAAGAAACTCAAGAGAGTTCCGATGGTAGAAAGAATTAATAAAGGAATTTCTTCATCTGCAATCATGTTGACCAGTATGCCGGGGGCGAGCGTGAAAAAAAACAGGGAGCAAGCGCCAAGAACTCCGGTAATCCCTAATCCAATGTGAAGCGCGCCAACAAGGTTTACGTATTTTTGCATGATTTTATCCTTAGAATATTTTTAGGAGTTAATACTACCAGAATCTTGTAAACAAAAGAACAATCTTTAGGGTGGATTACTTTTCTTTCTGGTATTGATGAAAATGCTTCCTCAGAAGGGGAGAGAATCTAATCTTGGAATAGTACTTGACAATTTTTTTTTATTTGCTACACTATAAATGACTGACCAGTCAGTTATGCAAGGTAAATAAAGGCAAATATGTCCCCTAGACCCGATGTAAGCGAAGAACGCAAAGACCAGATCATGAATGCTGCCGAAGAAGTCTTTTCAAAGAAAGGCTTCAGTGATGCGCGCATGGATGATATCGCCGTAGAGACCGGCTTGAGTAAAGGCACGCTTTACCTGTATTACAAAAGCAAAGATGACCTGATTATCGCCATCCTTGACCGCATCTTCCGGCGTGAATTCAGGGCATTCGAGAATCTCGATCTTGCCAGCATGAGCGCTACAGACGCCATCTGGAACTTTACCGAAACAACCAGCAAAGATATCAGAATGATGCTACGCCTGTTGCCCATCACCTATGAGTTCATGGGGTTGGCCTTCCGCAACAAATTTGTCCAAAAGACTTTCAAAACGTATCTCAATCACTATATGGACATACTCATCCCCGTTATCCAACATGGAATCGACACGGGTGAATTCCGCCCTGCCAACGCGAAGGAAGTCGCTATTGCAATTGGCGCTATCATGGAAGGCACACTTTTGCTGTGGGTCTATGATAAATCGCTGATCGAGCCTGAAAAACATCTTCGCTCTGGGATGAAATTGTTGTTGGAAGGGGTAAAAGCGCCGTCATGAAGCACTAAAAGGATTTTGAAATGATTGCCTGGGTAAACTTCGCCGTACTGATTTTTTCTACGCTGTTCTTCCTGTATTACTATTTCATCAGCGTAGGCCCGGCTGCCCTTGAGAAGGTCAAAGGGGAAGATGCTTATCGTTTGTGTGGGCGATATCGCGTAGTGGCGATTATTTTTGAGTTCATCACTATCGCCAATTACATAATTTACAAGTTCTACCCTTTGGATACTCCCCTTCCAGAAACCTTTCCCTGGCCCTGGTGGGTTTCGGCACTCATCGCCGCGGTCATCGGTATCCCGACCACCTGGGTGATGGGTGTCGGCATGAAAGACGCTGGCGAGGAAATGGCCTTCCCGAAAAAAGAACACACTATGTATGGTGGTATTTATGCCAAGATCCGTCATCCACAGGCGGCCGGGGAAGTTTTTGCATGGCTATGGATCGCCTTCCTGCTGCACTCGCCTTTCCTGGTGATCTTTTCATTCGTCTATTTTCCGATATTCTTGATTATGTGCTGGGCGGAAGAGCATGATTTGCTCTTACGTTATGGCGATGCTTATGCAGAGTACTGGCATAAAACCGGCGCGTTTTTCCCGAAGCGCGCGCGATAAACCCTGTTCACAAAAGGAGTGAGAGATGGAAATCGTATATCTTGTTTTAGCAATGATCGCGGTTGGTTTGATTATCGGCTGGATCGCTGGACTGATCTGGAAGGACAGAAGCCCTGAAGATGCACGTAGAGACTATATCGTAGCAGTCGTCGCAACCGTTATCACCGGCCTGCTGGACTGGTTCGTCGTCCCGGCAATGGGCTTCAGCGACGGCTTGCGCAACATCGCCACAGCCATTGAACCAGCAGGGATGGCACTGATAGTTCTCTGGCTTATCCGCAAAGCAAAGAAATAATTTTTTTCACCCTGAGCGAAGCGTAGCGAAGTCGAAGGGAAAAAATTGGAAGAAACAATGAACGACGCCAAATCTATCATCGAGACAAATCGCCTCACACGGGATTTCAAGTCTGCTACCGCTGTAGACGAGTTGACTCTGTCGATAGCCCCCGGCGAGCTGTTCGGGCTGGTCGGGCCAGATGGTGCGGGCAAGACTACCACCCTGCGCCTGCTGGCTGGCCTGCTGGACGTGAGCGATGGAGAGGCCACGGTTTTAGACTTTGATCTCAAATCTCAAGCCGAAGCCATCAAACCGCATGTGGGGTACATGGCGCAGCAGTTCAGCCTGTACGGGGAACTCTCGGTGTTGGAGAATTTGCAGTTCTTTGCTGAATTATTCGACGTTACAAAGCAAGAGCAAAACGAACGAACGCAACGTCTGCTGGAATTTGCAAATTTGACGGAATTCACCAACCGCCGCGCGGTGCATCTCTCAGGCGGGATGCAGAAGAAGTTGGCGCTGGCCTGCACACTCATCCACCAGCCCAAGATCCTGCTGCTGGATGAACCAACCACCGGCGTTGACCCAGTCTCACGACGCGAGTTCTGGAACATCCTGACCGAGCTGCATGTAGATGGTACAACCATCATCGTCAGCACACCTTATATGGACGAAGCGGATCGCTGCTCGCGTGTGGGGTTGATGTATGCGGGCAAATTGGTCGAGTGCGACACGCCGCAGAATATCCGTGGCAAGCTGGAAGGGGATGTGATTCAGGTACAGGCGGAAGACTGGCAAAAAACCCTGGAAACGGTAGCAGGCCTGGAGGGCGTATCCGAAGCGCAGACCTATGGCGAAGCAGTCAATCTGCTGGTTGATAATGGAAAGAAACGTCTGCCTGAAATCGAGGCTGTCTTGAAGAAGTCCAGTATCAAGTATCGCAGCATCCGCATCGCCCCGGCGCGTATGGAAGAAGCCTTCATTTCGTTGATCCGCAGGATGGAGGCCGAGTGAACCTGAGACACATCTGGGCGGTGACCCGTAAGGAATTCCATCATATCGTGCGCGACCGTAGCACGCTGATTTTGGTGCTGTTCACGCCGACAGCGCTGCTGCTGTTGATGGCTTACGCGCTGACGGTGGACATCAAACACGTGCCGCTGGCGGTGTTGGACTATGACCAGAGCCAGACCTCGCGAGCATTTGTGCAGCAGATTACGGCCGGGCAGGATCTGGACCTGTACGCCTATGCTGCGAGCATGGACGAGATTGATGCCATGTTGATGCGGGGGGACATCAAGGCAGCCTTGGTCATTTCACCGGGCTTTGCAGCCGACATGCAGGCGCTGCGCGGCATGCCAATGCAGATTATCATTGACGGCACCGAACCTGAGAGCGGCGGCTTTGCAGTTGAACACATTGCCCAAAGGGCAGAAGAGTTCATCAGCACGGCGCTGGCTAGCCAACTGGCGGCACGGGGCTTTTCGGTAAAGACGTTACAGCCGATCGACTTACGAATCCGCACCTGGTTCAATCCGGATTTAAAACCCCGCAACGACCTGATCCCCGGCCTGCTCTCGATGGTGCTGGGCTTCCCTGCCCTATCAGTAGCACTGACGCTGGCACACGAGCGTGAGCATGGCACGCTGGAACAATTGCTGGCAACACCGATTGGTCGCACCGACCTGTTGCTGGGAAAGATCATTCCCTATATTCTGGTGGGGCTGATCAATGTGATCATCATTCCAATCTTTGCGATTGCCTGGTTTGGGATTTCATTCAACGGCAACTTCCTGCTGTTCTTTGGCCTTTCGGCGCTGTTCATGTTTTCCATCTTGAGCATGGGCATGATCCTGGGCGTATTCATGAAAACGCAAGCCGCAGCGCTGGCCGTCTCATTTTTAGTGATCTTCTTCCCCGGTTTCTTCCTGACAGGTATCTTTTTCCCAATCGCTTCTATGCCAGAGATTGCTCGTCTGGAAGCCAGCTTTTTGCCAGGCACGCATTACGCCATCATTACTCGTGGCGTCTTTTTGCCGGGCGTTGGACTTGACATCCTGTGGCCGAACGCGGTTTTCATGGTTTTTTTAGGCGTGGCATTCACGTTGGTAGCAGCGTTGTTCTTTAGGAAGAAATTGGGATGAAAAATAACGTAGGGGCGAGGTCATCTCGCCCTGTATCTAATTGCAAACCAAGGCGGGGGAACCCCGCCCCTACGTGGAAAACCAATGTTTAGAAGAATCTGGTCTCTGGTTATCAAAGAATTCATCCACCTGCGCAATGACTGGTGGCTGCCGGCCTTTATGGTGCTGGGCGGCGCGATGGAATTGCTGTTGGTTGGTTGGGCGACATCCCGCCCCATCAACAACCTGCCCATTATGGTGCTGGATCATGACCGCAGTGCAGAAAGTCGGGCACTGGTAGTTTCGCTCGAAAACACGGGCACTTTCCGCCAACCGGAATACGTCAGCGACATGCCAACCATCGAAGATGCGCTCGTGCGTGGCAACATCAACGCCGCAATCGTCATCCCGCCAGATTATGAGGAGCAGATGGCCTCCTCAACTGGCACACCAACGCTCTTCTTCATTTTGAATGGGGCTGAAAGCACACCTGCGATAGCTGCCAAACGTGCCATCGAAGGCCTGACGCAGGGATTAGGAGAACGCATCACGATCGAACGTTTGGGCCTGAGTCCCGATGAATTTTCCGGATTCACGCCCAGTCTGCGGGTGTGGTTTAATGAATCCCTGAGCGAAGCGCTGTACTCGACCCCTGCCGAGTTGGGACTGATGCTGGAGTTCACCGTCCTGCTCTTTGCAGCGCTGACTTTCTCGCGAGAACGGGAACTGGGCACATTGGAGCAGTTGCTGGTCATGCCGTTCTCTT
>Ga0209536_100015397_pt1 | contig 10928 bp, 7 predicted proteins | sample DeeMarSeWOR28_12_FD_187461 | JGI IMG/M metagenome (GOLD analysis project Ga0209536, IMG submission 187461) | Marine sediment microbial communities from White Oak River estuary, North Carolina - WOR-2-8_12 (SPAdes) (version 2) | ecosystem: Environmental > Aquatic > Marine > Intertidal zone >... | reverse complement strand
TCGAGTGGCTGGCCCAAACCTTGGCTGAGTCGCAGGGCACACCTCAGCCGACGGTGGTCGAGCGCTGGACCTGGTTGTGGATACAGTATGCTCTCTTCCTACAACGGTTGGCCGACGGCGATTCCCTGATCGACACCACGACGGTACTGGAGGCCATGTGGCCTGAGGTACTGATAGGCACGGTTGAAAACTACTACGACCGACTCGTTGCTGAACGCGTCACGGTGGGTGACCGGCAAGTGGACAGCGCCTATGCGGCCGGCAATCACCTCCTGATCGACCATATCCTCATCGCCACAAATGTGCAGTTGACGCCGGAGGAAAACCGGCGCCGCAGACTTGCCGCCGAAGCGATTCGTGCGCGGTTGGCCGCCGGGGGCGACTGGGAGCGTGAAGTTGAAAACAGTGAAGACCCGGCGACACGACACGTCAGCGGCAGGCTGGGCCTGGTCACTCCGGGAGAGATGGTTCCCGAATTCGAACGGGCCGCCTACGAGCTGGAGCCGGGTGAGATATCGGATGTCGTCGACACGCGATTTGGCTTCCACATCCTACGCCGTCCCGCTCTGGAGGACGTGAGGGAAGAGTTCACGGAGCGCATCACCGATGTTCTGATCGAGCGGTGGAAGGCCGAGTATCTGGAGGAACTATCGGCTCAGAGGGGGCTGCAGGTGCTGGATGAAGGGCCCGAGATAATCCGCGAAGCAGCGGAGCGTCCCATCCGAGTGTTGGCGCTCGAACCGCGTAGGGTCATCGGTACCTACGACGGCGGTGTGCTCACGGACGTGACTTTTGTCGGCTGGCTGCAGGCGCTGCCCGCCTGGGAGCACATGAGTATCGAGGGCGCGGGCGACGAAGAGCTGAAGGAGCAGGCTCGCTTGGCGATGCAGAATGAGATCCTGTTTCTGGAAGCCAAAAGCGTCGGGACACAGTTGGAAGCGGAGCAGTTCGATTACATCAAGGGCCAGCTCTCCAGGCGGCTGAGCATACTGCGCAGTGCGATGCGGGTGGACACGGTGATGGCTCGGGCCGCACCCGAGGAACGACACCGCGTTGCCCGGCAGGTCTTGGACGACTACTTGTCACGGGTCATCACGGGCGGTGGCACCATGCAAGCCGTGCCTCCTTTCCTGTCGCGCAAGCTCAGGGCGGAATCTGACTGGCGCTTCTCGTACCCTGGTGTCAATAGAGCGATTCGGCGTGCGGTCGAACTGCAGGCGCGAGCGGGCGAAGAACAGGCTGGTGCGACCAGAGGTAGTGGGCCCTAATGGGGCGTGCGGTCGTCCGGTGGCCCGGGTGTCAGTTCCCGGTGGGGCAAGTATGGAGGTACTGGGCGTGCGGCGAGTCGCCCCAGGAACGGCGGCATCCCCGGGGACGGCAGGCTCTCACGATCGCTCTTGTGGTTGGGTCTGTTGTTGCGTTCGGCGCGTGTGATGCGTTCACCGCCCACTCGGATCTGGTTGCGCGCGCTGCCGGGCACGAGCTGACGGTCGACCGCTTGGGTGAGATCGTTGCGCGGGGTGCAAATGTCCCGCTGCGGAGAGACGTGGTCGAACGCATGGCCGGGTTGTGGGTCGACTACTCGCTTTTGGCTCAACGGCTGGCCGGCGGAGACTCGCTGCTCGATTCCGCGACCGTGGTGAACGCGCTGTGGACCGAGGCCCAGCAGCAGATCGTAACCCACTACCACTCCCAACTGGTCGAAAGTCAAGTGGTAGTGTCTGACGAAGTCGTCGACAGCGCCTATCATGCAGGTGATCACCGATTGATTCATCACATCTTGGTTCGAATCGACGCGGAGATGGCGGAGTCCGAGCGGGAGGCGAAGCGAGAACAGGCCGAGCGGCTGAGGCAGATGGCCCTGTCGGGTTCGAATGGCTGGGCCAGGGCGAATCGGGAGAGCGAAGACTCAGTGTCGCGCGTGGAGGGTGGCAGTCTGGGGGTGATCGCCCGTGGCGAGACCGTGCGTCCGTTCGAGGAAGCGGCGTTTTCGTTGGGCCCGGGGGAGATCTCGCCGGTCGTGGAATCGGACTATGGCTTTCACATAGTCAGACGCCCCGCTCTTACTGAAGTGCGAGAGGAGTACGAGACTCGGCTTCGTGGTATTCTGATTGAGCGCATGAACTTCGGTTTCATACACGAGGTAGAGGCTCGCTGGCAGGTCGCGGTGCGGCCCGATGCGCCAACCCTCATGCGAAGGGTGGCCGAGGATCCGGTGGCAGCCGGAGAATCTGATAGGACTCTGGGCACCTATCTGAACGGCGAGTTCACGGTTTCCGATCTAGCCCGTTGGCTGCGGGCACTGCCCGCCGAATACGCGGCCGAGGTGATAGACGCGGACGACGAACAGCTGTTGCAGTTCGCGCGCGGGCTGATTCGTAACGACGTGTTGGAGCGGGAGGCGCGGGATGCCGGCCACCGGCTGACGCAGGAGGACTTCTCGTTTTTGCGGGAGACGCTGGCCCAGGATTTGACTCGCCTAAGCCAGGCGATGGGGCTCGACTCGGCGCTGGCCTCGGTGGTCGCCGAATCCGATCGGTCTCAGGTGGTCGGATCGGTGGTCGCCAACTACTTGGCGGCCATCACCAGAGACTTGGCGCAGCTTGCGATCGTGCCCCCGTTCCTTGCCGAGGAGCTGCGCCAGGAGATGGACTGGCACATCTCAGCGAGCGGCGTCAACCGGGCATTGGAGCGCGGCTTGCGACTTCGTTCGGGTTTGACCGCCAGCGCAACGCCAACCGCGTCGGTGAGTGCGGACTCGAGCCTGGAGGAGAATCGCTGATGGCGACTGTTGTCCTGCGGCTGCTCCTGATAGTAGCTGTCGTTGCGGCCGCGCAACTGCAGGCTCAGGGAGTCGTGGCCATCCCGCGCGATCGCATCGTGGCTATCGTGGGTGACACCCCGATAGCTCTATCGATGTTGCAGCAGCAAGAGCAAACCTGGATGGCGCAGGGCGGGGAGCTACCCACGGATCCGGCGGAGTTGGCCGAGCTGCGCCGGGACCTTATCAAGGGATTGGTCGATCAGGAGCTGTTGGTCCAAGCTGCCGAGCGCGACACTATGGTTCAGGTGACAGAGGAAGAAGTGCAGGAGGCAGTGGAGGAGACCGTTCGAAACATCCGCGAACAGTACCCTTCGATGCTGGATCTCGAGCGGGATCTACGCGAGGCGGGATTCCGGAATCTGGACGACTACCGTGTGTATCTAGCGGAGCAACAGCGCCGACAGTTCCTGCAGGACGGGATCCTGCAACAGATGCAGAACAGCGGCGAGATCGAGGACCTTCCGCCGACGGACGAAGAGCTGCGCGAGTACTACGACGCGAATAAGGAGCAGTTCGGCCGCAGACCAGCCACCGTATCCTTTCGCCAGGTCGTGGTGTTCTCGCGGCCCGATACGGCGGCCATCGCTGAGGCGCTCATCGAGGTGGACTCGGTCAGGCGTAAGCTCGAAGAGGGTGTGGACTTCCGCGAGATGGCGCGGGTGCATTCCGATGATCCCTCGACCAAAGATGCGGGCGGGGATCTTGGCTGGTTCCGTCGCGGTCAGGGGATGGAGCGCGAGTTCGAGAACGTTGCCTTCAGGCTACAGCCGGGCGTGATCTCGTTTCCGGTCTACACCAGCTTCGGGTTTCACCTCATCGAGGTACTGCGGGCGGAACCGGCCTCGGTTCAGGCCCGGCACATCCTGATTGCACCCACGATAACCGCGGCGAACCAGATGGAGGCCAGGGCCCGGGCGGATTCGGTGATACAGTTGCTCGAGGCCGGGATCCCGTACGATTCGGTGGTGGCGCAATACCACGAGCCAAACGAGGAGCGGTTCCTAACCGATGTGCCGCGGGACCGGCTGCCACAGGAATACCAGGACGCCTTTGCGACGGCGCAGGTCGGTGACGTTTTCGGTCCGCTGGAGGCCGATCGCGGCAATGGCAGGCTGACCTACACGGTGGTCGAGCTGCAAGACGAGCGACCCGAGGGTCTGGTCTCCTTCGAGGATGTGCGCGACCAGTTGCGCTCCCAGTTGGCCCGCCAGAACGGCATCGAGCGATTTCTCCAGAAACTGCGCGATGCCACCTACATAGAGATCCGTCCCTGAGGGTGCGGTGCACCCGCGAATCGCCATCACAGTCGGAGATCCCCGCGGTATAGGTCCCGAGATCGTTGGCAAGGTGTTGGCCGATCCTCCTCGTGGTGCCGAGTATCTAGTGGTGGGGCCTGACGACGTCCTCGAGGATCTGGCTGCCGAGCATATCCCTATCGGAATGCGAGCAAAGTCCAAGCTGCCCAGTGGAGGCCGACCCGGCGCACTCGCCGCTAGGGACGCTGGTCTCATGACCGCGCGCCAGATCGAGACAGCGGTTTCCCTGGCGCTCGAGGGCTCGGTCGAGGCCATCGTCACCGGACCTGCCGAGAAGCGCGCCCTACACTTGGCCGGTTACCTGGTGCCGGGCCATACCGAGTGGCTGGGGCAACTCGCTGGTGGCGTCGAGACGGCGATGATGTTGGTGAGCGGCCGACTTCGAGTGGTGTTGCTCACCACTCATATCGCACTCAAGGATGTTCCCGGCGCGGTTACTCGAGAGCTGATCGTAGCAAAGGGGAGGATGACGATCGCGGCGCTCGCGGATTGGTGGGACATTACAGAGCCGCGCATCGCGGTTTGCGCGCTCAACCCCCACGCGAGCGAGGGAGGCCTGTTTGGCACCGAGGACGACGAGATCATGGCTCCCGCCGCCCGGCAAATCGGCGCGACCGGGCCGTTGCCCGCGGACACCGTGTTCCTGAGGGCGCTGGGCGGCGAGTTCGATGCGGTGTTGACGCCGAGCCACGACGTAGGGATGACGGCCGTGAAGGTGGCGGGGTTCGGCAAGGGTGTGAATATCACCTTGGGCTTGCCGTTCATCAGGACGGCGCCGGACCACGGAACAGCGTTGGATATAGCGGGTCGGGGGATTGCTGATCCCAGTTCGCTGCGAGAGGCTGTCAGCTTGGCGGTGCGGCTGGCGGTTCCCCGGCTCCGGCGTTAGCGTGGGGCGGGGTGGCGCCAGAGATCTTCACCCTGTCCACCCTCCGCCCATCCATCGCCAGCACTTCGATGGTGAGCTCCGCCAGATTGATGCTATCACCCACTTTGGGCAGACGGCCAAGCCGTCCGAAGACGAGCCCGCCTATGGTCTGGTAGTCGTCGCTGGTTAGTTCGCAGCCGAATCGCTTGTTGATCTCAGCGAGGCCGGTTGTACCCGGGAGGGTCGTTCCGTCGGCAGCTACAGGTGGCCGGGTGTCATCCCTATCGTACTCGTCGTAGATCTCACCGACGATCTCCTCGATCAGGTCCTCCATGGTCACGATGCCGGCCGTTCCGCCGTACTCGTCCAGCACGATCGCCATGTGGAGCTTCAGGTGCTTCATGTCGGCGAGGACGTCCTCGACTTCGCGCGTCCGCGGAACGAACAGCGGCTCACGCATGATGTCGGCCAGCCGGACCTCGCCGCCCGACCGCAGCGCGCCCAGCATCTGTTTCACCAGTACTATGCCAACTATGTCGTCCAGCGATTCACGGTATACCGGGTAGCGTGACCGGCCGGCTCCGGCGACCAGGTCGAGGATTTCATCCGTCGTTGCGTCGACCCGCAGCGCGATGACGTCGGTGCGCGGCGTCATCACCGCGCGCACGTTCTTCTCGGTGAACTCGAACACGCCTTCGATCATCTCGACATCATGTTCCTCGAGCGGGCCCGACTCCGTGCTCTGCTTGACCAGCATCACGATCTCTTCGGGCGAGTGGATGCCCTCGAGTTCATCGACCGAGCCTTTGATACCGAGGAGACGGACCAGGCGGTTAGAGCTGAAGTTCAAGAAGTTGGTGACCGGGCGGGTAATCAAGGAGAATACGATCAATGGCGTGGCGATCCATCTGCTCGTGGCCTCGGGGAACGTTATGGCCCATGCCTTGGGAGCCTGCTCTCCGATGATCACGTGCAGCGCGGTAATCAGCGAAATTGCTATGATCGAGATGATGGTGCCGCGTGTCAGGAACTCCATCGCGCTCGGCAGTCGAGAGAACCAGTCGCGCAGCAAGACGGCGATAGTATCTTCCGCCACGTAACCGAGCAGAATGGATGCCAGTGTTATCCCCAGCTGGGCTGCCGACAGTTGGCGATAGAGATCTTGCAGTGCGGACTGCACCGTCTTAGCCTTCCGATCACCGCGGCGCGCCATCTCTTCGATCTTGGTACGCCGCGAAGCAACCAGGGCGAACTCGGCTGCAACGAAGAACGCGTTGGCAGCGAGCAGCAGCGCGACCGCGGCGCCGCGGATCAGGAGGGAAGCGAGAGTTATCTCTTCCATGGACTTGACGGAACCAAAGGTAAGTCACCGAGCCGCAGCGGCACAATCCGATACCATGCTGGAGTGTGTCGCCGACGCCCCCGTGCGCAAGCACACCCGGGCGCTCAAGGTGGTGCTCGGTCTCACACTCGTGATCATGGTTGCCGAGGTGATCGGCGGCTGGTTGGCCAACTCGCTGGCCCTGCTGGCCGACGCCGGACACATGCTGACCGACTCCGCTGCGGTCGCGCTCGCGCTGTTCGCCTCCTGGATTGCGGGACGCCCGGCGACTGCGGCGAAGACTTTCGGCTACTTGAGGTTCGAGATTCTGGCTGCGCTGGTCAACGGTACCGTATTGATCGGGCTCGCCGGATTGATCGTGTGGCAGGCGATCAGTCGGTTGATGGTTCCACCGGAGATCGAACCGCTGATCTTGTTCGGCGTCGCTGCGCTGGGACTGATCGGCAACGCCGTGGCCCTGAGAATGCTGCATGCCGGGCACGAACAGTCTCTCAACGTGCATGGTGCTTATCTGCACGTGTTGGGCGATTTGCTTGGCTCGATTGGGGCGTTGGCCGCGGGAGCCATCATACTGGTGACCGGATGGACCTTGGCGGATCCGCTGGTCTCGCTGTTCATCGCGATACTGATCTTGATCGGTGCGGCAAGACTCGTGAGGGAGAGCGTGGACGTGTTGCTCGAGGCCACCCCGCCGCACATCGATCTCAACGAGGTCGCCGACGCGATCGTGGCAGTTCCTGGCGTGACCCAGGTACACGATCTGCACGTGTGGACCGTGACCTCCGGGGTAGTAGCCATGAGCGGTCACGCAGTGGTGTGCGAACCGAAGCAGAACCAGGACGTGCTCTCGGCGGTCCAGGCGCGAATGGCGGACTTGGGGATCCATCACGTGACGGTGCAGATCGAAAATGACACGTCGTGCTGTGAGTAGGGTACAGGGTGCAGGGTGACCTGAAGCGGAACCTCCGCTATGCGGGATTCAGCTCTTCCAAACGGGAGTCGCTCCTTTCATTGAGTAACTCTGCACTCTGCACTAGTCCTCAACGATTGGAACCACAAACGTAGATGACATACCAGGAAAGTCCCAGTCCCATACGCAACGTCGCCATAATCGCCCACGTCGATCACGGCAAGACGACGCTGGTCGATAAGATGTTGCGGCAGGCCGGGGTGTTCCGTTCCAACCAGCAAGTGGCGGAGCGGGTCATGGACTCCAATCCGCTGGAGCGCGAACGCGGCATAACGATACTTTCGAAGAACACCGCGGTTCGCTGGGGTGGTGTGAAGATCAACATCGTCGACACACCGGGTCACGCCGACTTTGGCGGCGAAGTGGAGCGGATCCTGCGGATGGTACAGGGGGTGTTGTTGCTGGTCGACGCGGCCGAGGGGCCGATGCCGCAGACCAGGTTCGTCACGCGAAAGGCTTTGGAGTTGGGGTTGCAGCCGATCATTGTAATCAACAAGATCGATCGAGCGGACGCGCGTCCGGCGGAGGTGCACGACGAGGTGTTGGAGCTGCTGATGGAGCTGGAAGCCACCGACGAGCAACTCGATGCGCCGTTCCTGTACGGCTCCGCGCGGGACGGCTGGGTGGACGCGCAGACGCGGATTGGCAGCGTTGCACAGGCTGCTGTCGGCGCGAGTCTCGAGCCGCTGTTCCAGGCCATTGTGGATACGGTGCTCGCGCCCCCTAGCGAGCGGGACCAGCCGTTCCAGATGCTCGTCTCGACGATCGATCACTCCAGTTATGTCGGCCGGATTGCGATTGGGCGGATCGAGCGGGGTCGGGTGAGGGCAGGTGAGACGGTGGCGCTGCTGCCGTTGGGCGATCCTGGCATGATCGCCGATGGAGAGAGCGTGCGAGGGCGCGTGCTCAAGCTGTTGGGCTTCGAAGGGTTGGAGCGGGTCGAGCTGGAAAGTGCCGCGGCCGGTGAGATAGTGGCGTTGGCGGGTCTGCCAGACATCGAGATTGGGACGACGCTGGCTGACCCGGGACACCCCGAGCGGCTGAGCGGTATCGCGGTCGAAGAGCCCACGATCGCCGTCGACTTCATCGTGAACGACTCGCCGTTCTCCGGCCGGAGTGGCAAGTATGTGACGACGCGGCAGGTGCGGGAGCGCCTCCACCGGGAGCTGGAACGCAACGTTGCGCTCGGTGTGGAGGACACGGAGCAGCCGGACGTGTTCCGTGTCTCGGGCCGGGGAGAGTTGCACCTGGCGATCCTGATGGAGACCATGCGGCGGGAGGGATACGAGTTCCAGGTGAGCCGGCCGCGTGTCATCACGCATGAGCGGGGCGACGGTCTCCTGGCGGAACCGTATGAGGAGCTGGTGGCGGATGTGCCAGAGGAAATGCTTGGCGTGGTGATCGAGAAGATGGGAGTGAGGCGCGGCGACATGATCGACATGAAGAACCCGGGTCAGGGACGTGTGCGCATGAGTTTCAGGGTGCCGTCTCGTGGCCTGTTCGGGTTCCGGTCGGAGTTCCTGACCGACACCCAGGGTGAGGGCACGCTACATCACCGGTTTCTGGAGTACGGGCCGTGGTGTGGACCGCTGGGCGGCCGGAATCGCGGCGTACTGGTGGCGGATCGGGAGGGTGAGGCGGTAGCTTATGCCCTGTACGGACTCCAGGACCGGAGCACTCTGTTCGTGCAGCCGGGCGACTGGGTTTACGAGGGGATGATCGTGGGTGAGAATTCGCGGTCGGGTGACATGGATGTTAACGTGTGCAAGGAGAAGAAGCTCACCAACATCCGGGCTGCCGCGTCGGACGAGAACGTCCTGCTGGAAGCTCCCAGACGGATTACGCTCGAGTATGCGTTGGAGTATATAGAAGAAGACGAGCTGATCGAGATAACGCCGGATGCGATTCGGCTGCGCAAGCGCGCACTCACGGCGAGCGCGCGCAAGAAGGCTGCACGGCCGGTGCGCGCGGCGCGGGGGTAGGAAAGGTCCCACTCAAGTAGAGGAGTTCTGGAGGAGCCATGTTGTCCTGGGAAGCGTCGGTCTCGGTGATAGTCGACCAACGTGATGAGGAAGAGGATCCATGGGAGCAGGGGTACGACTTCGAAGAAGACGACGAGTACGAGTACGATGAGGATGATGAGGAAGACGAGGATCTGGAGGACGAGTACGAGGAGTACGAGGAGGAGTTCGACCAAGACGACACTCCGAAGCACGGCCGGCGACCGGCCGAGTGGGATTGAGCTGCAGCTCAGCTGATCCGGTGGCTCTTCGGGGCCGCCGTGGGTGTGGCAGAGATGGTGAGCGCTGGGGTGATCCGCGGGGCCGGGTTTAGACATGCCGGCCGTGGTGCTAGATTAGACTTCCAACAAGGGCCAGTAGCTCAGGTGGTTAGAGCGCACGCCTGATAAGCGTGAGGCCGGAGGTTCAACTCCTCCCTGGCCCATTTGATGTCGCTAGAGTCCGCTGGTAGTGTTATCCCAGCGGACTTGTCACTTCGGGCGAGCTACCCCGGCGGCCACGACGGAGAGAAGCCCGGTGCCCAGCCACCCCGCCGTCCCAGCCTCGCCGCGGGCCTGTTACCGCACCATCTCGGCCAGCCGGACCAAGCTCGTGAATCCCAGCAGCTCGGGCATGAAGAAATCGACCGTAACCGTCGAGCTCACGTCGAGTCCGGTGAGTGCGGAATCCGACAGCGAGAGCGTAACCGTCTCTTCCACTGTGTCGCTGATATCCCGGGTGCCAGTGCCGTTCTGAATGTCGACCACTCCGCCCCCCGTGGCCGAGCCGGAGGTTGCCAACGTCACGTCGCGGTTTTCGGTGACCACCAGGTTGCCGAATTGGTCCTGGGCAACCACGGTCACGGTGACGGGCGTGCCCACTGTCCCGTCTTCCGGATCCACGATCGCGAACCGCACCACCGCTCCGACCGCGAACACCACGTCCTGACTCGAGGTGACGTCCAGCCCGGTCAAGTCCGTGTCGGACAGCGTGAGGGTCACTGTCTCCGGTGTCTCGTCATACACCCACGTCATGCCAGCGCCTGCTTCGAGGTTGACGTACCCACCCAAGGCCGAGCCCGATGCCACCAGCGTAACACCGCGGTTCTCGCCGGTTGCCAGATTCCCGAAGGTGTCCAGCGCGTGCACCGTGACCGGAATCGTGTTGTCGACGGTTCCGTCGGTCGGATCTAGGATAACTAACCGAGCCGCCGCGGCGGCAGTGAACTCGACTGTCTGCGTCGAGCTCACGTTGAGCAATGTCCCTTGGGTGTCCGAAAGCGACAGGGTTACGATCTCCGGAACGGCGTCATTGATCTGCCGGGTGCCGACACCGCTTACGATATCGACCAGGCCGCCGCCGGTGGCCGAGCCCGTCGTCACCAGCGTTACGTCACGAGTCTCCGTCGTAGCCACGTTGCCGAACCCATCCTGGGCTTGCACCGTAACGGTAATGGGAGTGTTCACCGGTCCGTCGGTGGGATCCAGAATCACGAAGCGCGTTGCGACAACTTGGAAGGCGACGGTCTGCGTCGAACTCACGGTGAGTCCCGTTCCTTGAGTATCGGACAGCGACAGCGTTACGGTCTCCGGTACGGCGTCACTGATC
>Ga0209536_100015394_pt1 | contig 10929 bp, 11 predicted proteins | sample DeeMarSeWOR28_12_FD_187461 | JGI IMG/M metagenome (GOLD analysis project Ga0209536, IMG submission 187461) | Marine sediment microbial communities from White Oak River estuary, North Carolina - WOR-2-8_12 (SPAdes) (version 2) | ecosystem: Environmental > Aquatic > Marine > Intertidal zone >... | reverse complement strand
TCGAGGAGATCGCCCGCCAGTCCGGGGCCGATGAGCGCGACGTGGAGAGGGTTCTCGCTGCGATCCAGAAGCTCGATCCGACCGGCGTTGCGGCCAGGGACCTGCGCGAGTGCCTGCTGATCCAGATCGACACGCTGAAGATCGGCGGAGAGCTCGTTCGGCGTCTGGTCGACGAGCACGTCGACCTCTTGCAGAAGCGCGACTTCCGCAGCCTGGCCAAGCTGACCGGGGCGACCCTCCAGGAGGTCGCGGACGCGGCCCGCGTGATCGGCACGCTCGAGCCGCGGCCGGGGCGAGGCTTCGGTGGCGATGATCCGGTCTACATCACGCCCGACATCTACGTGTACAAGGTCGGCGACGACTTCCACGTGCTGCTGAACGAAGACGGCCTGCCGAAGCTGAAGATCAACTCGATGTACCGGGACGTCCTGTCGAAGGATCGTCGCGCGCACGCGCTCGATTCATCGCGCACCGTCGGCGCAGCCGAGCTCGGCGAGAAGGACACGAAGAACTACGTGCACGACAAGGTGCGCTCGGCGATGTGGCTGATCAAATCGATCCACCAGCGCCAGCGCACCATCTACAAGGTGATGCAGAGCATCATCCGCTACCAGCGAGACTTCTTCGAGCATGGCGTCGCGCATCTGAAGCCGCTGAACCTGCGAGACGTCGCCGACGACATCGAGATGCACGAGTCGACGGTCAGCCGCGTCACGACCAACAAGTACGTGCACACGCCCCAGGGCATCTTCGAGCTCAAGTACTTCTTCAACTCGAGCATCAGCCGCTTCGACGGCGAGGCGCTGGCCAGCGAGAGCGTGAAGGAGAAGATCCGCAAGATCATCGAGAACGAAGACCCGGTCCGACCCATGTCCGACCAGCGCATCGCCGAGATGCTCAAGGCGGCCAACATCGACATCGCCCGTCGAACCGTCACGAAGTACCGCGAAGCGATGAACATCCTGTCCTCGACCAAGCGTCGGCAGGTGTGTTGACGCTTGCTTTCGGGGCGGGGCCCCGGATCGCGCGCGCCCCGAGCCGCCCGGGCCGGTCGCTGGCCCGCCCTGGGATAGCGACAGGGGCACGGCTTGGGATAGAGTGCCGCCGCACCGCGGAGCGCCGATGAAGATCACCGACATTCTCGTACGCGAGGCCTCGATCCTCGATCTGGTTGCGACGACCAAGGATGACCTCCTGGCCGAGCTCGCTGGTGCACTGGCCGTGGCCGAATCCGGACTCGACCGCGACGTCCTGCTGGGGATCCTGCGGGAGCGGGAGTCGCTCCAGAGCACCGGGATCGGTGAGGGCGTGGCGATTCCCCATGGGAAGATGAGCGGCCTGGACCACCTGGTCGCGACCTTCGCGCGCAGCAAGGCCGGCGTGGATTTCGAGTCCATCGACGGCCAGCCGACCCAGCTCTTCTTCCTGCTCGTCGTACCCGAGCAATCCGGGGGCCAGCACCTCAAGGCATTGGCGCGCATCTCGCGATTCTTCCGGGACGCCAGCTTCCGCGAGAAGCTGCTGGGCGCCTCCGACCTCGACGAGATCTTCCGCGCGATCGAGGAAGAGGACGCCAAGTTCTAGAGGCCGGCCGATCGGGCTGCGCGATCCGGGAGAGCAGCGCTTGAGCGACGGTCCGACCGATCAGATTCACGGGTCGTTGGTCGAGGTCTCGGGGATCGGCACCTTGATCCTCGGGCCGAGCGGCGTCGGCAAGAGCGAGTGCGTGATCGAGCTCGTTCGCCGTGGGCAGCGCCTGGTCGCCGACGATGTCGTGCGTCTGCGTGCCGAAGCGGATCCGCCTCGCCTGATCGGCTGGTCGCCCCCCCATATCCGCCACTTCATCGAGGTCCGTGGGCTCGGCCTGCTCAGCGTGTCCGATCTCTTTGGCGCCGAGGCGACGCTCGACGAATGTGAGGTCGGCTTCGTCGTGCGGCTCGAGGAGTCCGAGCGCGGTGTGCTCTTCGAGCGGATCGGTCTCGAGCGCGAGCGGGAGACACTGCTCGGGGTCGAAGTCCCGACCGTTCGGCTGCCGGTCCACGCCGCGAGCAATCTCGCGACGCTGGTCGAGCTGGCGATTCGCGATTGGCAGCTGCGCCTGGAAGGCGTCAACGCGCCCCGACGCCTGGATGAGCGATTGCGGGCGGTCGGTGGCATGCTCGGCGACGATCGGTCGAGCGGGGGATAGCGAAACGTGGTCGAAGAGGGCTCACAGCAGATCATCTTCGTGAGCGGCCTGTCGGGCTCGGGGAAGACCACCGCGATGGCGGCTCTCGAGGATTTGTCGTTCTACTGCGTCGACAATCTCCCCGTGCAGCTGGTGCCCCAGTTCATCGCCTTGTGTGCCACGGCCTCGACCGTGATCGACAAGATCGCGCTGGCGCTCGACGCCCGGGAGAAGAATTTCCTCGACCGATTTCCGGAGGTCGTGGACGAGCTGCGTGAACGCGGATCGGCGGTCGAGGTGCTCTTTCTCGACTGCGCCAACGAGACGCTCGAGAGGCGCTATCGCGAGACCCGGCGCGTCCATCCGCTGTCGCCGGAGGGGTCGGTGATCGACGGCATCGAGCGCGAGCGCACGCTGCTCGACCAGGTCGATCGCATGGCCGATCTGAAGATCGACACGACGAGGCTCAACGTCCATCAGCTGAAGGACACGATCGTTCGGCACGTCTCGGGCGCGGGGCGGGAGACGGTGATCAATCTGGTCTCCTTCGGCTACCGCCACGGGACCCCGGCGTCGGTCGAGCTGCTCTTCGACGTGCGTTTTCTCCCGAACCCGTATTTCGACGAGCAGCTGCGGCCCGGGACCGGACTCGAGGCACCCGTGGCCGACTACGTCCTGCAGAGCGAGCGCGGCCGTGAGTTCTTCACCCGCCTCGATGAGTTCGTCGACTACCTGCTTCCATTCTACGATGCGGAGGGCAAGGCCTATCTGACGATCGGGATCGGCTGCACCGGTGGACGACATCGCTCGGTCGCCGTGGCCGAAGCCGTGGGGCAGCGATTACGCGAGCAGGGCCGCGAGGTGAACGTCTCGCACCGAGACGTGGAGAGGGCGAATTGACGACCGCAACGAAGGCGAAGACATCGGAGGTCGGTGTCCTGATCGTGACCCACTACCGGCTGGGCGAGGAGTTCCTCCAGGCGCTTCGGCTGATCCTGCCCGAGGCGCCGCGCTGGGAGGCGGTGTCCGTCGATCCGAAGATGCCCGTCGAAGAGGTGCGCGGCGCGATCGCCGCGGGGCTGCGGGCTGCGGACAAGGGCGAGGGCGTGCTGATCCTGACGGACATGTTTGGCGGGACGCCTTCGAACATGAGCCTGTCGTTCCATGACGAGCATCAGGTCGAGGTCGTGACGGGCATGAATCTGCCGATGCTGATCAAGCTCGCGACGCTTCGCGAAGGCAAGCCCCTGAACGAGCTCGCCGCCTTCATCAAGGCCTACGGACAGCGCAATATCTCGGTCGCCAGCGAGCTGGTGCCGGAAGGCGACGTATGACGAAGGACGTGAGCACCGATGGGGCGGTCGAGAAGGAGTTCACGGTGCGCTCGGAGCTCGGGCTGCATGCCCGGCCGGCTGGCCGCCTCGCCTCGATCGCCAGCCGCTTCGAGTCGGAGATCAGCCTCGGACGCGGTGACGAGTGGGTCAGCGGGGCCAGCGTGCTCTCGATCCTGTGTCTGGCCGCCACACAGGGGACGATCCTGCGCGTGCGAGCGATCGGGCAGGACGCCGAGCAGGCGGTGATGGAGCTCGGGGCCTTGATCGAGTCCGACGACGAGGATTCGGTGACGCCTGGGCGCAAGGCCTAGGTCCGCGAGCGCGCCCTCCGCGAGCGGCCCCGGCGCCCGTCCTGACGTCGACGAATCCAGGGCTCGGGTGTTTGATCCCGGGGGATCAAACGCCTACCCTGCGGCCCTCAATGAAATGGAGGCCTCGATGGCATCGCGCTTGATGTTCACCTCTGAGTCCGTGTCCATGGGACATCCGGACAAGATGTGCGACCAGATTTCGGACTCGATCCTGGATGCCATGTTGGCTCAAGACCCTCGATCGAGAGTGGCTTGCGAGACCGCGACGACCACTGGCCTGGTGCTGGTGTGTGGCGAGGTCACCACCTCGGCCGTCGTCGACATCCCGACGATCGTTCGAAACGTGGTGCACGACATCGGCTACACGAGCTCGGAGATGGGCTTCGACGCGTCGACCTGTGCGGTCACCGTCGCGCTCGGCAAGCAGAGCCCCGATATCTCGCAGGGCGTTTCCGAGGGCGAGGGCCTGCACAAGGAGCAGGGGGCGGGCGACCAGGGCATGATGTTCGGCTTCGCCTGCGACGAGACGCCCGAGCTGATGCCGGCGCCGATCCGCTTCGCGCACAAGCTGATCGAGAGCCATCGCGGACTGCTCGAGAGCGGCGAGCTCGACTATCTGCGACCCGATGCCAAGAGCCAGGTCACGATCGAGTACGACGAAGAGGATCGCCCGCAGCGCATCAACACCGTCGTGCTCTCGACCCAGCATTCCCCCGACGTGAGTCACGATCAGCTCCGCAAGGACATCATCGAAGCCTGCATTCGCGCGACGCTGCCGGCGGACCTGATCGACGACGACACGATCTTCCACGTGAACCCGACGGGACGCTTCGTGGTCGGAGGTCCCATGGGTGACGCAGGCCTCACGGGCCGCAAGATCATCGTGGATACCTACGGCGGCATGGGAAGACACGGCGGCGGGGCGTTCTCGGGCAAGGATCCGTCGAAGGTCGATCGCAGCGCAGCCTATGCGGCTCGCTACGTCGCAAAGAACCTGGTGGCGGCCGGAGTCGCGCGTCGCGCCGAGGTACAGCTCGCGTACGCGATCGGTGTGGCCGATCCGGTCTCGATTCGGGTCGACACCTTCGGGACCAGCACGCTCGACCACCATCGACTCGAGCAGATCGTGCGCAAGCATTTCGACCTGACGCCGCGCGGGATCGACGAGGCCCTCGACCTGCGGCGTCCGATCTATCGCGCGACGTCGTACCACGGTCATTTCGGGCGCGAGAACGTCGGCCTGCCGTGGGAGCTCACGGACAAGGCCGAGGCCATCCGCGCCGACCTCTAGCTCGGGTGCCGGTCGGCACGTCCGCAGGGTTGATCGACAGGGTGGAGCGACTGGCTGGAGCGATGGGGACGCAGCGCAATGCGAGCTCCCGCCGCCCGCTGGGCTCCAGGGAGTCCGGGAGAGTGGGGGGAGAGTGGCCGAGCCAGCCAGCGCGGGGGCGCATGATGCGCGTGCATAGAGCCGCGTGGATCGGCCTGATGGTGGCTGCTGCGACCTGCGGCTGTGCGACCGCGCGTGCCGAGGGACCGGAATCCGTCCGGGTGCTGGTCTACGAGGGCATCGATCCGATCGCGGTCGGTCCTGCGGGCTCCGCTCGCGAGGTTCGGATCGCGCCTGACGGGCTGCTCGTCGGCGGTCGTCCGGTCGGCGTCAGCTGGACGCCGAGTGGCTCGGGTCCCTGGCGGGTGGGCGAGCGCACGTTGCGGGGCCAGGTCCGCGTGCGGGCTCGATCGGGCCAGCTCGAGGTCTTGAACCGCGTCGGGCTCGAGCAATACGTCGCTTCCACCGTGGGCGGCGAGATGTCTCCGAGCTGGCCGCGAGAGGCGCTTCGGGCCCAGGCCGTGGCCGCGAGAACCTATGTCCTGCACGAGGCCGCCAAGCGTCGGTCTTCCGCCTGGGATGTCCGCGCCACGGAGCTCAGTCAGGTCTATCGGGGCATCGAGGCCGAGACCGACGAGACCCGCTCGGCAGCGCGTTCGACTCGCGGCGAGGTGTTGACCTACCAGGGCGAGCCGATCCTGGCCGTCTTCCACTCGACCGCCGGCGGCCGCACTGCGACGGCGGGCGAGGTCTGGGGACGGGATCTGCCCTACCTGCGCGTGGTCGAGGTCGATGAAGAGGACGACGCCCCGCATACCTATTGGCGGGCGGAGTTCTCGCCGAGCGATCTGGCGGGTGAGCTCGCTGCCGCCGGCATCGCGGTGCCCCGGGTCGAGGCGCTGCGCGTGACGCGACGGACCCGAAGCGGCCGGGTCGAGCGGCTCGAGGTGCGGGGTGCGGATGCGATCGAGGAGCTTCGAGGGGAGCGCCTGCGACAGCTGGTGCGGGCGCTCGGTCTGCGCAGCACGCTCTTCGACATCCGCCGGGGGCGCGAGGGCTATGCCTTCGTCGGCTCCGGCTACGGGCATGGCGTGGGGATGAGCCAGTGGGGAGCGCGCGCCCTCGCGGAGCGCGGCGTCTCGTATCAGCGTATCCTGGCGCGCTTCTATCCCGGGACGCGTCTCGAGAAGATCAAGACGCGGCGAATGGCCGCGACGGACTCCGAGTTCGGATCCCGATCCATGGACGGCTTCGGCCTTCCGCTCGCCGCATCGCGAGGCGCCGGCGCCTCGCGAGACCCCCGAGTGCTAGCCCATCGAGGAGAAGTCAGATGAGTTCGTTCGGTTTCGTACCGCTCCAGGCCCAGTCCGGAGGCGCGGACTTCTCCTTCTTCCTGATGATGGGCGCGATCTTCCTGATCTTCTACATGCTCGTGATCCGTCCGCAGCAAAAGCAGCAGCGCGAGCGCGAGGCCTTCCTCAAGACGGCGGCCAAAGGCGACGAGGTCGTGACGCAGGGCGGGATCCACGGCAAGGTGAGCGCCGTCGACGGCGACGTCCTGGAGGTCGAGGTGGCGCGCGTCCGGGGCGAGAAGGTGAAGCTCAGGGTCAGCCTCGCGCGCGTCGATCAGCTGACGAAGGCCGGATCCAGCGCGGGCAGCGCGGACGCCAGCTCCGATTCCTCGAAGAGCGCGAACAGCTAGGCAAGGGAGAACACCTCGTGGATGGTTCGACTCGGATCAGGGCACTCGCCATCGCGGCGCTCCTCGTGCTCTTCACGTTCATCACGGCCGCGAACTTCGTCCCCAAGGCGCAGCGGCTCGAGAGCGGCCTCTGGCCCGACGACGGCCTGCGTCTCGGTCTGGACCTGCGCGGTGGCATCCACTGGGTGCTCGGCGTCGAGCTCGAGGAGGCCATCACCCGCGAGCTCGAGTTCGTGCGCAAGTCGATCGAAGAGCGTCTCTCGGACGACCAGGTATCGCTCGCGTCCACCTCGATCGAGGGCGAGGAGCTGGTCCTGGTGCTGGCGCGAGAAGAGGATCGCGCCAAGACCATCGGAGAGGCCGACGACACGACGGTCCTCGAGGAGGTCGGCGGCAGCGGCCTCGAGCTGCGCTATCGGCTGACGGAGGACTGGAAGGCGGACGTCCGGGAGCGGACGATGTCCCAGGTGCTCGAGGTGATGCGACGTCGCATCGATGATCCCCAGACCGGCGTGCCGGACTCGGTGATCACGCGCCAGGGCAAGGATCGGGTGCTGATCCAGATCCCCGGCGAGCAGATCGAACGCGATCGACTGCGCAGCCTGGTGGGCACGACCGGCTTCCTGGCGTTCAAGATCGTCGAGGACTCGGACAACTCCGAGGAGGCGCTGCGCGCCCGCTACCCCGGCGGCATCGGCTCTGACCGCACGATCGTGCCGCAGGTGGACGAGGAGTCCGGGACGACGGTGGCGGCCTTTCTGGTGCCCAAGGTCGCCAACATCACGGGGGACTATCTCGAGGACGCGCGTCTGCAGTTCGACCAGCAGCAGCGCCCGATCGTCGAGTTCCGATTCAGCCCGGCGGGCGGCGAGATCTTCGGCGAGCTGACGGCTTCCAATATCGGCAAGCCCCTGGCGATCATCCTCGATGAGCAGGTCTACAGCGCCCCGACCATCCGCGGCCGGATCTCGACCCGCGGCCAGATCGAGGGCAACTACACGGCGCAGGAGGCGGCGGATCTGGCCGTGATCCTGCGGGCTGGCTCTCTGTCGGTGCCGGTCGTGATCGAGGAGGAGCGCACGGTCGGCCCCGGCCTCGGTCGCGATTCGATCGAGAGCGGCGCGCGAGCCTGTGCGATCGGTCTCTTCCTGGTGCTCGCCTTCGCTGTCGCCTACTACCGTCTGTCGGGCGGCTTCGCGAGCGTGGCGCTGCTGGCGAATCTGGTCCTGCTGGTCGGTCTGATGTCGCTCTGGGGCGCGACCCTGACGCTGCCCGGGATCGCCGGGCTGGTGCTGACCGTCGGCATGGCGATCGATGCCAACGTGATCATCTTCGAGCGCATTCGCGAGGAGCTCCGGGCCGGGCGCGCCGTGCGCGCCGCGATCGCCACCGGCTTCAACAAGGCCACCTGGACGGTGCTCGACGCCAACCTGACCACGCTCTTTACGGCCGTGATCCTCTTCGAGTACGGGACCGGTCCGATCAAGGGATTCGCGGTGACCCTGTCGGTGGGCATCGTGACCAGCGTGTTCGCCGCTCTCGTGATCACCCGGCTGCTCTTTCAGATCTATCCCGGCCATCGCAACGTCGCCACGCTCTCGATCTGAGAGGGCGGCCCTTCCCGCTCATGCCCTCGAGCCTTCGTCTTTCCGAGCGTCCTGCGCCCGGGAGTCCGACGGCCGATACGTCACTAGGAGAAGCCCGTGCCCTTTGAATTGGTTCCGGCCGGCACGCACATCGATTTTCTCGGAAAGCGGCATATCTGCCTGGCGATCTCGCTGGGCCTGATCTTCGTGGGCGGCGTGGTCGCCGCCACCCAGGGCGTGAAGGTCGGCCTCGACTTCGCGGGTGGGACGGAGGTCCAGGTTCGTTTCGCGGAGGGCGTGAGCGTCGATGAGACGCGCCTTCGGGAGGTCGCACGCGGGGCGGGCTTCGTGGACGCGACGGTCGTGCGCTTCGGCGAGCAGGACTCGGGCGAGTACCTGATCAAGTTCACGGACGCTTCCGGCCTCGAGGCGAGCGAGGAGAGTCCCGAGGGACTGGCAGCCAATACCCAGGTGCTCCAGCTCGAGAAAGCCATCAAAGGGGCGATCGGCGCCTTCACCGAGGAGCGGGTCGAGTACGTCGGCCCCAAGGTCGGCAGCGAGCTGCGCGAGGACGGCGCGAAGGCCTTGCTCTACTCGGCGATCGTGATCCTGGTCTACGTGGCCTTCCGCTTCAGCTCTCGCTTCGCTCCGGGCGCCGTCGTGGCCGTCATCCACGACCTGCTGATCACCGCCGGCGTGCTCGTGATGCTCGGGCAGGAATTCGACCTGCGGATCCTGGCGGCGATGCTCGCGATCCTCGGATATAGCCTGAACGACACGATCATCATCTACGACCGGATCCGTGAGAACATGGAGCTGCGCACGACTGCCGACCTCGAAGAGGTGCTGAATACGAGCGTGAACCAGACGCTGTCGCGGACCGTGCTGACGTCGATCACGACGATCCTGGCGCTGCTCTCGCTGTATTTCCTGGGCGGCGAAGTCATCCAGCCTTTCGCCGAGACGATGCTGATCGGTGTCTTCGTCGGAACGTACTCGTCGATCTTCATTGCCTCGCCGCTGCTGCTGCTGCTCGAGAAGCGCTTCGGCGATTCGAGTAAGGGGCAGGGCGCGGCCAAGAAGGGCCCAGGCGTCAACAAGAGCGTGCGCGTCTAGCGCTCTCGCCGCTCAGGCGGCCGGATGGGCCCCGCCGGCGGCGGGCTTGACCGGATCCGAGTCCTGGCTCCTGGCGCTGGTGGACGTCGACGACGAGGGCTGCTTGGCCGCCGGGGCGCCGGCCCCCCCCGTCATCTCGATGCTGCCGTTCAGCACGGCGCCTTCCTGGACGTTCAAGCGCGGGGCCTTCAGGTCGCCCGCGACGACGCCGGTGGCCTGGACCTCGATCCGCTCGCTGGCGGTGAGATTGCCCTTGACCTCGCCGATCACGACGATCGACTTGGCGTGAACCTCGGCCGTCAGTCGACCATTTGCACCGATCGTCAGCTGGTGATTGGCGAGCTGCACGATGCCGTCCACCTGGCCCTCGATCTCGAGATCCTCGTCGCCTGTCAGCTCGCCCTTGAATACGATCGATTGTCCCATGGTCGCCATGCCCGTGTCCCCCCGTGAGCTCTTGCTCGTGTGCTTGGTTTCGCTGCCAGTCGTCGATTTCGTGCGCGGGGCGGGCTCGGAGCTCGCCTGATCGCTGGCTTTTCGATGCGAGCCCGGCCCGGATCCGTCGCGTGCCTCAGCGTCTGCGGCCAGAGCCTCGTCCGCCCCGGATGCCGCCGAACCACGGCCGGCTACACCGCGCTTCGTCCGGGAGCTGGATTGCGGGTCCTGTCCGCCCGCCGAAGCCCCGGTCGACGTGGATTGGCCCTCTGTCTCAGTCGAGTCTTTTTCACCTCGGCTTCGAGAGCTGAAGAGTCCCACCTGTATCCCTCCCGAGCGGTCGTATCGCGGGCCGGGCCCCGATCCGGCGGGCGAGCGTAACGCATCTGATCTGCGCGCGAGTTGCGATCCGCTCGCGCATCGTCGTTCTCCGGAGCGCGCGCCGTCGGTGATCCCGATCACCTCTTCGAGTTACGCGCCGAGAGCCTCCGGCGCGGGTCAGCCGTTGGGCGGATCGACCGGTTGGGCACTCTTCCTCGGCTCGCTCCATGATCCGTCGTGCCGCCGACGGGCGAGGTGGCAATTCGACGATCGATCGCGGGACGGGGTCGTCGCTGGATGCGAAGGTGTCGAATACCCGGGGCACTCGTCGTCGCAGACGATCTGGACGGCAACGGCCCGCGCTTGCATCCGGGACAGTGCGCGCGCATCATCGGGCCCGCGCCCCCCAACAAAGAGCCGGAAGACCTTTCGCCTCGCGAGTCGAATGCTCGCGGCTCGGCCAAGGCTCGGCCTCACGCCGCCCGGGGCGCAGGGGCAGACCGCTCCGGCTGCGGTCATCTGGTGCGGGGCAGGGGTCGTAGGACTCGTCTAAGATGCGGGCCGGAGGAATTCGATGAGATCTGGAGGGCCTATCAAGATGGGCGCAGCGTCCCCTTCTTTGGAGTG
>Ga0209536_100015393_pt1 | contig 10929 bp, 12 predicted proteins | sample DeeMarSeWOR28_12_FD_187461 | JGI IMG/M metagenome (GOLD analysis project Ga0209536, IMG submission 187461) | Marine sediment microbial communities from White Oak River estuary, North Carolina - WOR-2-8_12 (SPAdes) (version 2) | ecosystem: Environmental > Aquatic > Marine > Intertidal zone >... | reverse complement strand
CGGCGGAAATCACGACTATGGCAAATGAACTCCTTGTGTACCTGCTAATGAATGTATGCATGTAACCGCGGAAAATGAGTTCTTCAAATATCCCCACCAAAAGCAGTCCAAAGGTAAGATCTATCCAGTTCCAGACAGGGTTCGTAATTTTTGGCATACGGCCAAGCGGCGAGTAGCCGGGAAGCTTCGCTATTAACTGATACCCATTTTGATCTATTATAGTACCAACGAGTGCCACAACCAGAAATACCAATAAGAAAGACGGTATTGTCTGAGTTGTTAGCCCGAACTCCGAGGGTCGCCTTTTCTTACCGTGGATCAACCAGAGCACGACCAGGAAGGGAAAAAGCTTCGCGCCAGCATAGTCTATAAACAACCACCAGCGCCAGTTCTTAACATAGATGTTCGCAAAATCGTTCAAATAAAATGGGCTAGCCAATAAGACTAGAGCCAGGATGTAAATCCTATTTTCTCCATTTTTTGCATCTTCTCGCATGGTCTGCATATATTTAAATAGCCGAAGGCGAGGGCTTCTGGATCTCAGTCTAGACTAGCAGATTCTGCGAAGAATTCACATCTGATAACATAATCTAACCCAACTCAATCACTGCCAGAGTTTGGATTCCCTTAATTCACTCGGCCGGAATTTGGCCTGGCACAGGATATTGGGATATGTCAATGCTCAGAAAGGAAGTCCCCACCGATCCAACCACACAAAGGCTTATGATGGAGCATTCGAGATTCTGATGTAATCGTGAACAGCTCTTCTGGATAATTCGTCAAGACTCAAAAACCTTATTCCTGCCGTAAATAATGTCCCTTCATGTTCGGGAGTATCACCATGGAATTGACGCCAGATCACTTCACCCTCAGCTTGAACAAGACCGATCGTGTCTGGCAGATGGAAGGCCAGTGTTAGCCTTTCCCTCCTAGCAATAGGGTAGTTGGTATTTATCCCGATCCCTCCGGTGCTTAAATTGTAGATCTTGCCTCCCATTTCTTGGAGATCAGCCTGCCGGAGATGAACCGTGCTAGAGATCTCAACTCTCGGGGCTTTGCGCCTTGTCTGATGTTGCTCTAGTATCTTTAGCGAATCATCAAAGACTACAAGGTTTTTAATGCAGCACTTGCTAGCACGTATCCTCTGATATTCCTCAAAGGTAACGAACTGGGGGATAAGGCATATCTTCTCTACTAGCTTTTGTTCGGGACAAATGCTCTGAGCAAAAAGGGGGCAAGAATTGAGGGTATGATACATCCAAGGCACCCCTTGCTTGGTGTAATAGCAGTGATGGCCTACATATTTTTAACTTATAGAAGTACGAACAACTGGTCTGGATTAGCGCGCCGAAATAGGAGAATAAAACTATATCTAATATACCCCAAGAGACCAGCTTATGCAAATACAGAAAACCACCATATTACATATCTTTTATCAACAATCGTGAACTACACGCAGGCAATCAGGGAAAAAATGAGGTGGGCAGTATGGACGGGTTTGAGCGGAAAATAAGATCGAGAAACGCAAACTCCAATCGACCACTGCAAAACTTTAGATTCCCTTGATTTACACTCAACTGGAATTTAGCCTGGCACAAGATTTTGTCTACTGTCAACGTGGAGAAAAAGAAGCCCCCACTGGCCAGTCCAGCTCCCAAGGCCAATGGGGGCCACCCTTAAAGGGGCACCAGGGCGAGGCAGATGAAGAGTATCATCGAGGACCTCGCCCATTAGGTTTTCTACCATAATGGGAAAAGAGGGGTCAAGGAGGGGAGCATCGCCAAAGCTGGTGATTAAGAATTAAGGATTCTCAAAAGGTTATGGTAGTATAAAAAATTGGCAATAATACCATTGAGACAGACGGCTATGAACAAAGAGCGGGGAGCTAGACTATGAAAAACTTACAGATGGAAGTCAAGGGCAACAATCTCATCATCACCGTAGACCTAACCAAAGATCACGGTCCTAGCAAATCAGGTAAGACCATTGTAGTTGCCAGCACCCTTGGCAATGTGAACGTGCCTGGAGACGAATTTGGCCACATTAAGATTGGCTTGAACGTGAGGTATTTTACACAACCCACCGGATTGGCTCAGTTTTAGTAAAGCAAATAGCCCTTCCGCAGTTCACGCCATCGTGCTTCAGCGACAAGCCAGCTCTCCGCCACGCGTGCCGGCTCCTCTCCTGCCTGAATGCGAGCAAAAACCTTTTCGGATCCTAGCAGACTCTTAGCCGCCTCGAGGCGATACTCCTCCGGGTAGAGACGATGAAGGGTTGCGGCAATTTCCAACCCAAGCCGGACAGGCTGCAATGCCTGCCGGTTGGTGACCAGCAGGAACACTCCCTGGCATTCTTCTCCAGCATATTTGCTAGATGTCGGCACGAATGTCACAGGATAGAAGCTAACCCCCGGTATCGTTCGAGTATTTAGCTCGGCAGCAAACCGGACGCCATCGATCCAGGGAGCACCAATTTGTTCAAATGGGGTGTCAGTTCCTCGGCCTACCGAAATATTGGTCTCCTCGATGGCCCCGATTCCAGTGTACAAAATGGTCTGGATCAGATTGCGAATATTAGGTGATGGGTTCACCCAGGGCAGGCCGGTATGGTCGAACCAGTCTTTTCGTTGCCAGCCTTTCATTTTTACCACGTCAAGGTCTACGTCGATGCTATTTTCGCCCTTAAAAAGCAGTGCCAGCTCGCCTATGGTCATGCCGTGGCGAATCGGCATTGGAAAATACCCTGTGAATCCTATACGGGAGCGCTCGAGCATGGGGCCTTCAATCTGAAGGCCATTGATAGGGTTGGGGCGATCCAGGACCAGTACGGAGATGTGCCGCTTGGCCGCCTCCTCCATCACATATGCCATCGTGGTTACATAGGTGTAGAAACGCGTGCCTATATCTTGTAAATCAACCACTATAATATCGATACCTTCAAGCATCTTTGCCGTCGGACGCCGGTACTTTCCATAAAGCGAATGGATTGGCAATCCGGTATCGCGATCACGCGATGAAGGCACAGGCCCCTCGAGTATTCCATGAATGCCATGTTCTGGGCTAAAAAGGGAAACAAGCTCCACATTCCTGGCTCTATGTAGCAGATCGATCGTTCTGGAACCATTTCGCACTAGTCCGGTTTGGTTAGTGAGCAGGGCTACCCTCTTGCCGTACAATCGTGAGAAGTCTTCAGCTTGCAATACGTCAATGCCGGTGAGAACCAATGGGTGGCGCTCCGATAAAGTTCCTTGCAACGGCTTGCCTCTTTGAAAGTCATAGGGGTGGTTTCCCTCGGAACGGAGCGATGAAGCCGGCTTGTTCCTTAGCGCAGAAACGGCAATAGTAACTACCTCAGCGCGAAGATCTGTCACATCTCCATGGCCATCGGGATGAAGGCGATTCGAGAGAAAAACTACATAAAGTCCAGATGCGGGATCAAGCCAAAGCAGGGTCCCAGTGAAACCGGTATGACCGAAGGGACGAAGACTCCGAACTGTGCCGCCGTCAGTTGCTTCTGTAACGTCCAAATCCCAACCAAGTCCGCGCACGCCAGGCTCATCCGATGGCGTCCACGGAGTGGTCATGGCCTTAACGGTCAGCGGCGACAAAATTCTCTTTTTACCATAGACACCACCCTTGAGTAACATCTGGCAAAAAACCGCAAGGTCATCAGCCGTGCTGAATAGGCCTGCGTGCCCAGTTACGCCACCCATTCGTCTGGCGGTCGGATCGTGGACCAGCCCTCGGATAATTTCCCCGTTTGGTCCTCCACAAGGCATCAAATGCGCCTCGCAGCGCGAGGTGGGAGCGATGCGGCCTCGCAGTTCCGCTGGAGGGTTGAACCCTGTATTGAGCATGCCGAGCGGTCCATACAGGTGAGCAAAAGCAAACTGGTCCAGCGACATGCCGCTCACACGGCCGACTATTTCTCCCAAGAGCAGAAAGTTGACATCGCTATAGATAATACGCTCGCCCGGTTTGGCCACCGGCATCTCATTCGTTGCCAGGAAAATCGCTTTGTCATATCCCTCCCAGGGGTCAGCTAGATCGAGTCCAGGCTTTATGCCCGACATGTGGGTCAGTAAATGACGAAGTGTTATATCCTTTTTGCCGTTACGGTCGAAATCCGGAATATAATCTGAAACTAAAGCGTCCAAGCGAATTCGACCCTGCTCGACCAGGAGCATCACACTGGGTGTCGTCGCCACGACTTTGGTGAGTGAACCGAGATCGAAAACCGTATCGACCGTCATAGGCTCGATCAATGGCATTACAGCACGATTACCCAAAGCCTTCCGATAATGGATTTTCTCGTGTCGACCCACAAGTACAACTGCCCCTGGCAACATTCCGTCTCTTATGGCTCTGTGAACAAGCTCATCGATGCGGCCAAGTTGACTCGTGTCGACGAATTCGGCTTCGGCTGCTAAAGAAGCAGTTGTGTGAATAGGCGCAGTTGCGATCATGAACAGACCAATCGCGATTGCCACAAGGTTAAGAAGCATAGACATGCAATCTCGTGATGTTACGTGCATCTTGCGTGATCTCACTTTTGATTATGCTTTATCTAAATGATTAAGATAGGCCGCCGCTTACATTTGACTTCTACCAAGTCTATCAAGAAATTGCTCTAGAGATGTGGGAAGTCGGATTCCGTGCAGAGAACTCTCTTCTCATGCTCATCAGTGACGGTGTCTGTGATAGTGACGATAAGGATACCAAGGACGGTACCAGGGATAATACCAGGGGTCATACCAAGGATCGTACCAGGGGTCATAAAAGTAAGGGTAATAAGGCCTGACGTATTTGTATTTTTCGGGCCAGAGATAGATTTCTTGGGCCTCAATGACCGGATACACATAGCTACGATTGCCCAGCGATCCTTGGCGAGTGCCCGTAACCATCCCTCCAACAGTGATTGCGCGGTCCTTGCTATAAACTTCAGGGTCGAGAAATTTCCTGGTCCGTACCAGAAAACGCCCTTTGGTCAGGTCGGATGATCTGGGTTTGTTTCGGGAGTCCAGTGGCGCCTGTAAAATGGTCAGCAGTGAGCCATCCGCATCGTTTGCAGTCTCCAAAATATAGCCGCCCAGTATTACAACTCGGCCCTCATATGTGTCCGGTGATTGAAGAAGTTCTGTAAAGGGGATTGGGGGCTCAGCCTCCTGTCTTAGTTGTTTCGATAAGACCGGGGCACAACCGGTAACACCCCCCGCAGTCAAAAGCAGGAACAAAAGTGAGATGAGTTTAAACCAGCAATTGATGTTGAAAGATGTCATTCTAGGAATCCGACTAAAAGCTCTTAAGGACACCAAAACCAAAATGCACGCTCGGACCTCCATATTTGTCTTCCGACCAAAGCTTGACTTCCATAGGTTCTATGACGGGATAGTTATATTTAAATTCATCAATAGTCCGAGTCTCATTGCTAACAAGCATACCCACCACGGTAATAGCCATTCCTTTTCTATACAAAGCGGGATCCAGAAGCTGTTTGGACCGGATCAAAAAACGGCCTTTGGATTGGTCGCCAACCTGAGGCCGGTCACCTCCACCCAGAGGCAACTGAAGAACTACAATTTCTGATGAGTTAGCATTTACACTGGTATCTATGATTTTTCCGCCGAATAGGACGACCTCATCTTTGTGATCGTCAGGGTTTCTTTGGAGTTCTGAAAAGTCGCCGGAATAAGTGACTTGCGATCGCGCCTGCTTGGAAATTCCTTTTGTGCAAGCAGCCATGAAGACGATGAATATAATACCAACAAGATAAGAAGTTTTTTGTAAGATCATCTTTGCTCTTCTCAATTCAGCGTGAAAAAGGTTAACTTGATTATATCACGATACCAGCACGTTGGAATTGGCACTAGGGGTAGGAGGCAATTCATTGATCTGCTGGCCTTGTTCTTGTGGAGCTCTTGCTGCATAGTTGATTAGAGAAACGAAGACTGGGTTGCGCTAATTGAGGGTCTGATAGAGCGGGGTGACAATGCTCTGTTGATTGTTGGCGGTGGTCATCTTATTGATGACCGAAATGTATTTTTTAGAATAATAGGATAAGAGGTAATATAGAGACAGATCAAGGATATGAATCCCCAGATCATACAAATTATCTTAGGAATTGCTGTCCTTACCTCCGGTAGAAAGCTGTTTTGGATTTTCGTAGGCACAGCTGGTTTTTTGCTAGGTTCCAGATTCGGGGCACACTTTTTCATTGGTGGACCTGAGTGGGTTCCCTTGGCAGTTGCTTTGTTCGCCGGATTGATCGGTGCGATCTTTGCTATATTTATGCAAAGGATGGCAGTTTGGATCGCTGGGTTTATAATGGGTTACTACACAATGGCTTCGCTGTTTTTTACTATGGGATTTGAAGGAACAAGTTGGACATGGGCGGCTTTAATCGGAGGGGGTATTACTGGTGCCGTTTCGGTGCTTTTCATTTTCGACTGGGCATTAATCGTATTATCCTCTCTAGCGGGCGCAATGATGATCGTTCAAGCTGCCAGTTTGAGACAGCCACTGAACATATTGCTTTTCATCATATTGTTTGCAATTGGCATTGCCATCCAAGTACTTATGCAAGAGAGGCGATAAATACTCTTTCCAAGCAAGGTGATGCTCTATGATTGATGGGTGGCTTCTTTTATTGTAACCCAGAAAGTCTTCTTTTAAACTAAATCTACTTTAATACCTCTCGCTTTGGAGGCATTGGCATGGCATACATGGCAGAGCCAAAATTCGGCTTTCTCTGGCGACTTCTCACCACAATCGTGCTTTTTTCTATTACGACATACCCATCAGTTGTCACGGTCGCAACCGCCGACAGCAATGAGACCTACAAAAATCAACAATATGGATTTACCCTCAAATATCCTTCTATTTATAAGCTAAAAACCTTTGGACGAGGAGGATTTGACCTTATTCGAGAAGACAGAATAATACTTAGAGCCAGCATCGAAGATGACGTCTTTAAAATATTTATCAAAGAATCAGAGAACAAAGAAAACCTCTTTCTTGACTTCGCCCGTGAGCGAGCTAGGGTGATCTGTGCTGCTGATGGTCCTGATGGCTCAAGCTACTGTGGTGCTATCGTAAGCGAGAGGCAATACACTTCGACAAATGGTTTGAACTGTCTGGAGTTCTACTTACTAATGACTCGTGAAGATTACTCGACCGAGACCAAGCATTTATCAAAAGTGGGGCCTGTTCATGTCGTAGACATATCGAAGGAAGAGAGGCCTTTGGCTCTTATGATTTTTCCTGGATATGGGAAAGCAGCTCCTACATCGACGGAGCTGCTGATGAAAGAAGTGGTTGATACGATCAAATTGGCCCCGTGACGACTTATGCGCAGCGATAGGATTTTTTGGGGAGATATATTTTGTACACCATAAATAGATCAGTAGCCATAATCAGACCCAAGAGACTTTTTGTCGATTGGGTCTGATTCTGTTTCAGATGGGGAAGATTTTACAATTGAAGACTTAAATGCTGAGTGCAATGCTGTATTGTTGCCTGAGTATGATGAAGATAATTATGCTGAAGTTCTGCTTGAGGATTTTTACCAGGACATCTTTGAGTTAGAACTTTCAAGCTGGACAACCGAGGATAGCCAATGGTCGAAGAATAGAAATTATGACGAGTTTCTAAAGTGGTTTGAAGTTGAGTTGCATTCTATTGTTTTTGACTCTCTCGATAAGGTAATTGAAAAAAACCTTACTACCATAATATCATTAATAAGTTCTAGAGATAGTCTTTTTTTCTACTTCAATACCCCATCTTCTCAGGAATCACCCCTCTTACGACTCCTCTGGGATTCGGTGTGTCGCCATCCCGCCTTGAAATCCGTTTGCGCTTATAGATCCGTTTCCTTCACATGGCTCGCAGCGGTCCTCGTTGACAGTGTAACTCATAGCTCGCTATACTCCACAGAGAATGGATCAAAATCCAGGTGAAGGCCGTAATCCCATCAGCGCGACAATGGCACAGGGGAGGAGGTGTGGGCATGCCTACTTACGAGTATCGGTGCATGAACTGCAAAAAACCTTTTACCGTAATGATGTCCATAAGTGAATATGAGAAGGGCAAGGTGAAGTGCCCTAAGTGTGGCAAGAGACGGGTAAAGCAGCAGATCACTCAGTTTATGGTCCAGACTTCCAAAAAGAGTTAACCCGGATATTTAGCGAATCGTGAAATGTCCGAGCTAGATCTCTTAAATGGGTTCTTTGGTTGGATTCTAAATTCGGCAACGCTAGGGTGTGGTGACACTCTATGCCGCCTATCTTTTAATTGGAACGGCTAACCATGGCTAAGACCCGAAAAAGTAAAACGGGCAGGCGAAAAGACTCCATCCATAAATCCATCCAGCAGATCACTGAGAGGGCAGAAACCCGAAAGGAAGCTGGTCGAGACGAATTCCATGCAGATTGGCAAGCTTCTTTGGAGTTATTGCTCTTGATGGCGGAGAATCATCTGATCGAGCATCCGGGCCAATTGGAACCCATGCGGATCAATAACCGGGAGGAATGGGGGTTCTATGTGGATGTCTTGGAGAAGCTTGATCTTCCGCCGGATACCTGCGCCTTATTCATAACGCCAAGCGCTTTCAAGGGTATGCCCATTCCCACACCCGAGAAATGGGAGGATGCTGGCTTGATGGCATTGCAAAGGGACTCGTGCTCGGTGCTCATCAGTCGCTGCAGGGATCGGAAAGTTATCATGCAAGCCTCACTTCCTGGCCTTGAATCGGTCGGGGTTGATATCTTCGATGATGGAGCGCATATAGCGGACTACTCTTATAAGAGCATCAACGAGTGCCTTGAGGATCTGTCCAGAATAGTGTGGATCTATTTCAAGCCGGAGGAAAATTGGACAAAGGAGAGAATAATCCGGTACACGGAAAACTATTTTGCCAAGACTCTATACACTTTTGGCATTGAAGATGTACCGCTTCACCCAGAATACAGCTACTTGCATAATTCTGAATTGCTAAATTTATCACCGCTAGATTCTGTCTTTAGGGTGCTAAGGGCAACCATCCCAAAGAGATTCGATAGCCTTGATGAATTCATCAAGTTTGCAAATCATCTGAATAGGGATTGGGATCTGGGAGATCCTATGGTCACCAAGATAGGAGTATTGAACGACGATAAAGCTCAATGCCAGGCCCTGCTGGATCGGATCACCCTTGAGATCGACCAGCATCTAGATATCCTGGGTTCGGTTGAAGGCTTGGACCTTACATTTAGGAGAGCGGATAATCCTGATTACGATCGTGCTTTCGATGAGGCTGCTAGGGCAATATACGAGAGGATTACTTCTCGGGTGTGTCCAAGTTCGTTGAGTGTTGAGTGATGGGGCTGTTGGAGTTGAGCAAGAAAAGGGCATTGAAACGATAACAAATACCTGGGTATTCCATGAGCCACCAAATCATCCCAATCTTTCCCTAATCCAAGCTTCTATCGGTTCGAAAGGGGCTTTAGTGCCATTAAATAGTATCTCCATATCCTCATCATAGAATATCCGGTACTGTGCTTTATTCAGTTTCAATTGAAGGAGGGCTATGTTCAGATATTCGATCCTTCTGAGGAGCTCTCGCATTCTCCATTTTTGCGTTTCTCCGGGCGCATTGAAACTCTTCAAGGAAGCCTTCAATTCGATTATGTATGGAGCACCATTTTTTAAACCAAAAAAATCAAAAGGTGTACCTCTGAATTCAGGTCCTTTTTCAATCCACTTAAAGCCCTCATAGTTAATAAGAATATCTGTTGCTATTGCCTTGCAGTGACCTTCCAGCTCTTTCCCCGGTATCCGCTCATACAGTTGATCTATGATACCCCGGTATTCGGCATCATCGAACCTTTTTGGCCTTGGAATGGAGGATGCAGTCGGCTGACTAGTGGATCTATGGTTCATTTTGCACCCCACTTTGCCCTTGATGGCAGTTATGCATCTCGAAAGCTCGTGGTTGGAATCCACATGATGTGTTGCTTCATCAATAATAGGCCTGAATATTTGTTCGCTGGAGCGTCCAAGCTCAAAGAGGTCCTTTATTTTTTCTGTGAAGGTTTGCGGTAAGTTGGTTTTGGAAACTGAAGCATTCACATCCAAACCGACCATTACCTCTAAGGCCTAGCTTCTTTGATCAGATAATACATAATGAAAACAAAGATGCCCAATATCAGCAACGCACTGAACAAAGGGAAATCTTCAAAGAAAAGGACTTCGAGCATAGCTTACTCCGATCATGACGTTTTGCTTTTGTTTAGAAATATTATTTTTACTACTGGGAGATCAAGGATGCAATGTTTGAGCCAGGTTTGTCTTAATATGACTATGTGATCAACCAGCCAGAAAACTCTGTCCCGTTTGTTTCCTAGAATTCTTCGCATTGAAATAAAAGAGAAAATTCTAGCCACCTGCATCTCCCTCTATTTACACCCTGCCTTTTCACACCCCCCATTACCAAGCCTCTTCTTAATAAATCAGTATTTGTCTTTATTATACAAATGACCAGACAAATCTAAGTTTCCAGTTCCGTGGTGTATCCAAACCAGCAAAAACCTCACGTCGCACAGAAACTCTGGAACTGCCGGAAGAAATCCGCAAAAAAGGACGACCATGAAAGAGATCCAAGTAGCAGAACAGGAAGTTCAGGACGAGAATACTAGAAACGTCAGCTACTACAAGAATAAAGAGTTCTTCAGCCTCTGCGGTTTTGCCATAACTGCCGAAGGATAGCTCATCAAGTCCGAAATGTTTAAGTTCCTTCAGCTAGACCCGGAGGAGTACGGGGATATTGTCCTTACTGCAGAAGATGCTCGCAGGGTTCACGGGAGGCTTATAGGTGTCAAATGGGGCGGCGCCGCTGCAAAAGTACCCCTGTACTGCGGCGGAGAGGAAATCTGTCCTTTCAAGGATGACTGTCCCT
>Ga0209536_100015392_pt1 | contig 10929 bp, 8 predicted proteins | sample DeeMarSeWOR28_12_FD_187461 | JGI IMG/M metagenome (GOLD analysis project Ga0209536, IMG submission 187461) | Marine sediment microbial communities from White Oak River estuary, North Carolina - WOR-2-8_12 (SPAdes) (version 2) | ecosystem: Environmental > Aquatic > Marine > Intertidal zone >... | reverse complement strand
TACTTCGAAGATGTTCTCTTTAACGCGCTCTAATTTGCTCAGACAGCTTCCCGACCTCAACGAAATCATCCGGCGGCTTAAGGTAAATCGTGACCGTTAAGCATTCAATCGGAACCTATTTTTGGCAACTGCTATAAAACAGAAAAGAATTTATCCATCATGTATTCATATTTATTTAATCAAATCCCATAACAATGGATTCAACACGTCGGTTTTGTCGTCGGCCCTCACTGGTAGTGTTGTCTGCTATCGGATCAGCAATTCCGTACCACTGGGTGACAATCTGGCCGACACTGACATTGAACTTGTCGATAAGGTACGCTTCAATGCTTTCAGCCCTTCGTCGTGCCAGCCCAAGATTATATTCGGGAGAACCGGCAATGTCTGTAAAACCCGTCAGGACCACATACGTACCGGGATTATTCTTTAAAAATTCCCCGAGTATATTGAGCTCGTCATTGTATTCGGAACGAATCTGAACACTGTCAAAATCAAACAGAATGTTATCGATTTTAACATCAGCCAATCGATAGGTTGTTGTCAGAAATTTTTCGATTCTGGTCTCAATGACAAAAAGCGCTCCGGCCAGATAGACGGGCTTTTCAAACACCTGATCAAATGGGACAACCCGGGAACACTCGTTTATGGAAGCAACCGCTTTCAAGACATCTTTTTCTAAATCGCCTTTGGCAGTGCTGATAGCGTAAAAACAAACATTATACTTATCAGCAAGCTCCTTGGCTATGTCCGCCGGCTTCTTGGATCCCGGCGTTCGACTGTACATACCATCGGTGAATAAGAACACCACCGTTCGTCCGGTGAGTCCCGACAGTATGCCATCCAATTTAAGAAGCCCCTGCTGCAACAATGTGGCTCCCGATGCCTCTGCCGGAAGCTGGTCAATGGCAGCAGCAAATTTATCCCGGTCATATTTTTGCATCATGTAAACGGGTTTAAAGGGTGTAAACAAATATAACCCTGCATTGTATCCCAGATCCGGAAGAATTTCATTTCTATCTTTTAATAGTTTCTTGGCGGCATCTAATGTTGTGAGTCCGGTATCTTTATATGGTGCTTCCATGGAGCTTGAACTGTCAAACAACACAACGAAATTGTCCGCGGTTTTAATAATTTCTTCTGTTATAACGACACCGGGCACCTTTTCTTTTTCCACCACAGCTTCAGCTGCAAAAGAAATCCCGGCTATCATGCTAAAAAAAAGCACCGCCATAACCATTGACTTCCATCTATAATTTTTTCTCATAATTCCACCTCCTGTTGTGTTTAAAGTTGAGTTTCCTAAATGTTATGATCTTTCTATGGAACTGCTCAAGTACTTGCCCACCAGCATGGCAATGAGAATCGTCAAATAAAGCTGGCCGACGATGGCAATAACAATGGTTAAGGACTTGGCAAACGGAGAAACGGGTGTAATATCCCCATATCCCAAAGTGGTCAGCGTAACAAAACTAAAATATAAATAATCGTGAAACCCTGCAGCAGTTGCGCCTGCAAAGTTGATGGCTCCAGAATCGATATGAAAAAAGAATTTTTGAACAAGTTGCATCATTGAAAGCATTACCGCTCCCAAGACACCGATGAGGAGATAACCGTTAATGGAATTGATGATAAGGGTCAAAGTGACCTGTTGACTCCTGGCAATATGCTGGATCATGAAGACGGTAATAAACATGTTGAAGCTGAAAAATGACAAGAAAGAGACAAATCCCAAAGCATCGTTTACAATAAAATAATAAAGCCAGATGAAAACAATGGTAATAATTCCGGATATGAATAGGATTCTACGGGTTTTTTTTGCAAAATCGAGTGAATACGTGCCAGAGAGAATAATGGCCGTGAAAATGATGTCTCTCATGAGTAATCGCTGAGTCGATAAAGCGGGATAGAAAAAGATAATGAGAAGTAAGCAAATTAAAAGAATGATATTATTTCTGGTCAATTTCTTTTCTATCATAACACCATGCCTTGAAAGAACCTGGAAAGATATCGGCTTTTAAGGTTGTTTTTTGGGTGTTTCCGGCGGATATTGTGTCTGTTCCATTTCCGCTTGTGTAAGCCATCCCCCGCCCAGGGCTTTGTATAATCCGACATAGGCATTATAGAATTGTTGTTTCAATTCAGATAACTCCAATCCAACATCGAATAAAGTCCGTTCCGTCTCCAAAACTTCAAGATAACTGGTGACGCCTTTGTCATATCTCATTTTTGACAGGGCAGCGGCATTTTCCGCCGCCTTATATTTTCTTTCCACCGCGGAGATTTGGTTTTTATAGGTTTGAATATCATTCAAAGCATCCGCCACTTCACGAAACGCAAACAGCACCCTGTTTTCGTAACGATACAATGCCTGCTGGGTCCTTTCTTTCTCAATTTCAACCCGCTGACGGCTCTTTTCAAAGTCAAAAATAGGCCCCAATAGACTACCCCCCACCGACCAGATGTCTCCATCCGTGGAAATGGATGACAGTTCACTGCTAGCGACTCCGAAAAGACCTGTTAAGGTAATGGAGGGAAACCTCAGTGCTTGAGCAACACCAATCCTTGCTGTTTGTGCCTCCAGCAAGTACATGGCTTCAGCAATATCAGGCCTGCGTTCTAAAATGCTTGAGGGTATTCCGCTGGGTATATCCGGAGGAAGCGTTTGTTGGTTCAGATCATCCCCTGTTTTTATTTCTCCGGGGAATTTTCCCAACAAAATGCTCAGCGCGTTTTCGGTATTGGCAATTAATCGTTGGAATAAGGGAATGGCCCCGGCGGCAATTTCTTTTTGAATTTGCGCCTGATTCAAATCAATTTCGGGAATAATCCCTTTGTCAAAGCGCTTTTGAATAATATCAAGACTATACAGCCGTGATTCAAGGGTCTGCTTGGATATTTTCAATCTTTGATGATAATCCAACAACAAAAAATACGTGCTCACAACTTCGGAAATCAGACTGATTTGAACGGTTCTCAGGGAATATTCAGAAGCCATCAATTCAGCTCTCGCGGCTTGGGTAGATCTGCGGAATTTGCCCCAGAAATCAATCTCCCAGCTCAATACCGGCGCGATATAGGCCGATTTGTCGGTTGTTGACGATCGTGACAAGCCCGTAAAATTTCCTACCCTTGCGCCACCGTCTAAATCCAATCGGGGATATTGATCCGCCTTGGTAAATCCAAGAGCTGAACGGGCTTCTTCGATACGGCTGGCAGCAATCAGTAAATCTTTATTGTCCGCCAAGGCCGTGACAACCAGTGAATACAAAACAGGATCTTCAAACAATTCCCACCATTTCAAGTTAACCACTTCTTTGGATTCTGAATCGGAAAATCTAAAATTATCCGGTGTTTCCACGACAGGTTTTTTAAAATCAGGCCCCATAGCACAACCAATAAAAAACACAAAAAGTATCAATGTAACGATTCGAGTTATTTTTTTCATTTCAATAACCATCATGATTCTTTTGAATCAGGTATCAACTGAAGATCTCGTTTCTGTTCATATTTGGCAGTTTTGCCGATGAAAACAAACAGCATGGGATAAAAGAAAACCCCTAACAGTGTCGCAATAGACATTCCGCCCAGCAATGCCATCCCCATAACGACCCTTGCCTCAGCGCCGGCACCGGAAGCAACAACCAGCGGTAAAACGCCTAATATAAACGAAAACGCCGTCATCAATATGGGTCTGAATCGCAGCTCAGCAGCTTTTACGGCCGCATCGAACAAAGAAAGGCCCTTGTCAAATTCCAGCTTGGCAAACTCAACGATCAAAATGGCATTTTTGGCGGCCATGGCAATGAGCATCACCAGTGCAATCTGGGCAAAAACATTGAGCTCATAGGTCTGACTGAACTGCCGGGAAATATACAATGCGATGAACGCACCAAAGATAGCAAAAGGCGTTCCCAACAGGATGCTAAAGGGCAAGGACCAGCTTTCGTACTGGGCGCAGAGGATAAGAAATACGAACAACAATGAAAACACGAACACGATGGCACCTGTACCGGAAGCTTTCTTTTCCTGAAACGACATGTTGCTCCACTCAAAGCCCATATTCTCTGGAAGAACATTTCCAGCGACTTCTTCAAGTGCATTCAATGCCTGGACCGATGTATATCCGGGGGCCGGCCCCCCGCTGAGCTCTATGGCCCTGTATAAATTAAATCGGTTGGTATAATCCGGCCCGACAATTTCTTGGATATCGACAAATGCCGCCAATGGAACGCTTTTACCTTCTCTATTTTTAACAAAGAAAAGGTTTATCTGATTTTCATTCTGCCGGTACTGGGGTTCCGCCTGAATATAAGCTTTGTACAACCTTCCGAATCTGTTGAAATCATTTACATAGGCCCCTCCCAGAAAAGCACCCACCGTGGTATATATGTCGTTTAATGAAATACCTGCTTTGAGGACCTTATCCCTGTCGATTTCCATGAATCTTTGGGGAACGGTGGCCCGAAACGTCGTAAATATCGAACCGATTTCAGGTCGTTTCATGGCAGCCTGGACAAAAGTTGCCGTCTGTTTGGCCAGATAATCGGGTGTGTTCCCCCCTTTGTCCTGAATCATCAAGGTGAAACCGGAACCACTTCCTAATCCGGGGATGGCCGGTGGTCCAAATGCAAACACTTGTGCTTCATTAATGGCCAAATGAAAATCAACGTTTAATCGTCTAACGATGTCCTTGGCAGTTTTTTCCCGTTCACCCCAATCCTTAAGGGAAACAAAAATAAAGCCCGCATTGGAGGACATGCTGTTTGAAAGCAGACTGAATCCCGTGGCGGTGGTAATATGTTCCACTTCATTGTATTTTCTGATAATTTTTTCAACTTTTTGGGCAACCATATCGGATCGTTGCAGGGATGCGGCATCCGGTAATTGTATGTTTACCAAAAGATATCCCATATCTTCTTCGGGCATAAACCCCCCCGGAACATTTTTCCCCAAAAAACCCATGGCAATGGTTATGATAAGAATAAATATCAATCCTCTAACAATTTTACCGGTTACGATACGGGTAAACCCCATATAGGCATCCGTAGACCTGTCAAAGGCTTTGTTAAAAAGACGAAAGAATATTCCCAAGGGACCGCCATAGGGTTTCTGCTTTCTGAGCAGCAAAGAGCAAAGGGCAGGACTCAGGGTTAATGCGTTAATGGATGAGAACACCACGGAGACGGCCACCGTAATGGCAAACTGTTGATACAATCTCCCCGTGATGCCTCCCATAACCGCCACCGGAATAAACACTGCCACCAACACCAGTGTGGTGGCAATGACCGGGGCGGTGACCTCATTCATGGCATGGACGGTGGCCTCTTTTGGATTCATACCCTTTTCAATGTTGACCTGGACGGCTTCCACCACCACAATGGCATCGTCAACAACAATACCAATGGCCAAAACAAGACCCAGAAGCGAGAGGACATTGACCGTAAAACCGATCAGCGGAAAGACAATAAATGCACCGATCAAAGAAACGGGTATGGCGATGGTGGGAATTAATGCGGCTCTCCAGTCCTGGATAAAAATGAATACCACCAATATAACCAGTGCCAGGGCGATAAAGAGCGTCTCGATGATTTCATCGATACCTGCGGTAATGGCCAACGTAGTATCCAGCGACACATCATATCGGATACTCTCCGGAAAAGATTTGGAGAGTTCCTTCATGGTCTTTCTGATTTCTTCGGCCAGTTGCACGGCATTGGAGCCAGGCGCCTGATACAGTGCGATAAGTGCACATGCTTTGTCATTTAATCGGGTAAATGCATTGTAAGTTTCAACGCCCAATTCGACACGGGCGATGTCTTTGATCTTTACCTGAGACCCTCCCTCGGTGGTTCTGACGACGATTTCACCGAACTCTTTTTCAGATTGAAGACGCTCCGGCAATCTGACCGTGTAGGTAAATTCCGTCCCCGGAGGGGCAGGCTCTGCACCGAATTTACCTCCCGGCACAATCACGCTCTGCTCTCGGATGGCATTCACGATTTCGGGTACCGTGATGCCCAAGTGGGCCAATCGGTCGGGCTCGATCCATATGCGCATGGAATAATCACTGGCCCCAAGTACGTTCACCCGGCCGATTCCCTTGATGCGGGCCAAAATATCTTTAATATTGATCAATGCATAATTGCCAAGAAATTGTTGGTCATATCTCCCGTCTTCCGATGTGAGGGTTACCAGCATCAATATATTCGGAAGGGATTTCTCTGTGGTCACCCCTAATCTTTTAACCTCCTCGGGGAGCTTGGCAGTTGCGGCGGCAACCCGGTTTTGGGTAAACACCGTGTTCATGTCCGGGTCGGTGCCGATCTCAAACGACACCTGAATGTTCATGGTGCCGTCATTGGCATTGATGGATTTCATGTAAATCATATTGTCCACACCATTGATTTGCTGTTCCAGGGGTGTGGCCACCGACTGCTCCACACTCACGGCGTTTGCTCCGGTATAGGTGGCCCGAACTTCCACCACCGGCGGGGTGATGTTGGGATATTGTTCCGTGGGAAGACCTTTTAAGAATACAACACCCACGATGACCATAAAAATGGCGATAACCATGGCCACAATGGGCCGTCTCACAAAAAAATTACCCATATCTGATTATTTGCTCTCTTGCTTTTGGTCGGTTGATTCGATGTCTTTTACGGTGGGTTTTACCACCGCCCCGTCTTTTACTCTCTGTAACCCTTCGTACACAATGTGTTCACCCGGCTTCAACCCCTCGGTGATCAACCAGAATTGTTGGATCTTGGGGCCTACTTTCACGCCCCTTGTCTGAACCTTATCACCCTCGCCAACAACATAAACACTGTATGTCCCTTGAAGTTCCACAACACACCGTTGGGGCAACAGAATGCCGTCTTTAACGACGGTAACAAGGGCCTTTACCCTGGCAAACTGTCCGGGGCGCAACAATTCCTGAGGATTGGAAAACGAGGCTTGAACCAGCATGGCACCGGTGGTGGGATCCACGTTCCGATCGATAAACTCGGGGCTGCCTTTGTGTCCATACAAAGATCCGTCTGCCAGAATCAGTTCCAGTTCGCCCTTTCTGGCTTTCCGAGCGGCCGATTCGCTCTCCGATCTAGCTTTCCACCCAGCCGATTCACTCTCCGATAAAAACTGCCGAGCCAACTGAAGATATTGTGTCTCTGTGATAAAGAATTCCACGAGAACGGTGTCGATGCGGGAAACCGTATTCAAAATCACCGGATTGGGGCTTCGGCCCACAAAATCTCCCACTTTGGCTTTCGTTTTTCCGATAATTCCGGTGATGGGCGAATAAATCTTGGTATAACCGAGTTGGATGTTGCTGGCCTTGAGATTCGCTTCAGCCGCTTTCACCGATTCAATAGACGCCTCATATTGGGCGACGGCACTATCCAAATCACTCTCACTGACCGCCTTCTCCTTTGCAAGGGGTTCGATCCTGTCCAAATCGCTTTTGGCTTTTGCCAGCATGGTTTTTGCTTCCGCGACCCGACTCATTTTTGCGGCAACATCAGCCTCAAACGGCTGACTTTCCAAGGTATAGAGTAGAGCGCCTTTTTCAACCCGCGACCCTTCTTCAAAATGGATACCTTCCAGAAAACCTTCCACCCTTGCCCGTATGGCAATATCTTGAAATCCGTGTGTCTGACCGACAAATTCCTGGTAGATAGGCACGTCTGTTGCTTGTGTAACCACAACGGTGACTTGGGAGGGCGGTGCTTGTGCTTGCTGTTCCTCTTTTTGACCACACGAAAAAAACAGCGGAAATAAAATGCATAGTAACGTTAATTTTGTCTTCATTTTGTTCTCTTTATCTATCTTAACAAAAGTTAAGTGTTATAAGAATTCATTCTAAATTCACAACAGCAATGCTATATGTTATATCTTCTGGATCAACGTTGACTCAACCGTACATTGCTGATGCCAAAACTTAGAGCAAAAAGTCTTTGAGGTTGAACGGGGCGGTCAGAAATAATTCCTTTTAGAAAACGATTTATACGAAAATTTGTGAATTTATGACTATGTATGAAACTTAGGTAGATCTAAAAAATGCGGGTACATCTAATTCTCGGGTGATAATAATGTAAAAATGCCACAAGTCATCCAGGATGTCAACCGCCACTAACTATGAATCAAAATCAGTTAAATCACCCATCTCGTTCTGCAATTATAGTGCCGATAAAAATAGCTTTCTTTTGAAGCACACGAAAAGAGCCGAATTTTTTAAAATCTTCACATGTTCAACAATCGGAATGTAAACCCGACAACGCCACTATTTTGGTTCTATGAGACAGTATTGTATCATTAAATGTATCATGAAAACCTTAAGGCGTATGCACTTTATGTTTGACAAAAGTGGATTTAAGCATAATTTATTGATATATTAAATAAATATGTTTTTTTAATATCTGACGCCATTGGCATAAATTTTGATTTATAGAAATTGTTGAAGCGCTGGATGAATTTTAAAAAAGCTTTTTAGAGCGTTTAAACAATTCTCATAGAAACAATAAATTTTTACTTTGACATTGAAAGGAAAACGATCATGACAAACAAAGTTCATGTATGTAATAATTGTGGAAAAGTCGCTGAAGGAACCGGTCACCTGTGTGATCCTGTGGAACTAAAAGAAGCCTATCTATGCGAGCACTGTGGGGTTGCAAACGAAGACCCCAGACATATCTGCAAGCCAAAACTGCAGCACATTAATTTTGTTTGCATATCCTGCGGCCGGGTGGCGGAACTGCCCAAGCAGCTGTGCAATCCAAGAGATATTGTGCTCATGGCAAAGGGGGAACCACCAACGAAAATTATTTAGATTCTAAAAGTATTTACTTTTTTTAACAATCGATTTGCTTCAAAAACCTATACATTTACAAAATACGGAACATCCGATTTATGCCTGCACTTGGCAGTAAAACCTGTCTTTGTTTAGAGTTGCCGCTGACGGACTATGGGACAGTGCTGGATCTCCAGCGAAATATCGCCCGTGCCAGACAAACCGGTGTTATCAAAAATAATGTTGTGTTGGTTTTAGAGCATCTTCCTGTTTTTACACTGGGTCGAAGGGCTGGTATTGAAAATTTAAAGACATCAAGAGCTTTTCTGGACAGAAAAAAGATTCCGGTAGTATCCGTTGAACGTGGGGGGGATATTACGTTCCACGGGCCGGGCCAACTGGTTGTTTATCCCATCATCGATCTAGCCAAAGCCGGTCTGAATGTGAGGGATTTCGTGTTGAGTATAGAAGAAATCATGCTTCTAACGGCTTCAGATTGGGGTATACGCGCCAAGAGGAATTCCATCAACAGAGGGATCTGGGTTGAAGGCAATAAACTCGGCAGCGTCGGCATTTCTGTCAAACGGGGTGTCTCCTTTCACGGCTTCGCACTAAACGTCAACCTGTCGCTGAAACCGTTTAAATGGATCCATCCATGTGGACTGACCGATGTTGGGGTCACATCCATGGCTCAAGAGCTATCTCAAAAAATATCTATGAATCCGGTGCGACAGGCTGTAATGCATCACTTTGAAACCGTTTTTGGATTCGACCTTGTCGGCATTGATGTTCATGACATGAATCATCTTGTAAATTGCTGTGCCGCTGAAAACGTCTTTATGAAACAATCGAGGTCATCATGACAACACGTCGATTAGCCGAAGAACAAAAGGTGACACGTCCCCACTGGCTTAAGCAGCGATTGCCGGCTGAATCCATATACGGAAATATTGGCACTTTGATAAACAAAGCAAACGTTCATACGGTTTGTCAGGAAGCACGATGTCCCAATATATGGGAATGCTTTTCCCGTAAGACCGCAACTTTTATGATAATGGGGGACCGCTGTACCCGAAACTGTCGGTTTTGTGCGGTTGCCTTCGGCCCAAAACATCGTCCGGATCCGGAAGAATCGCTTAGGATCGCCGGAATGGTTCAGAAGTTAAAACTGGACTACGTTGTCATCACCTCGGTTACCCGGGACGATATTCCCGATGGTGGGGCCTCCTTTTTTGCCCGGACAGTCAAAGAAATTCGTCGAAAGGTTCCACATGTACGTGTCGAGCTGTTGATTCCCGACCTTCAGGGAAATAAAGATGCTTTGAGAATTATTACCGAAGTTCGACCGGATGTGTTAAACCATAACATAGAAACGGTTCCTCGCCTGTATCCCACCGTTCGGCCTGAAGCAGTCTATCGGCGTTCCCTTAATCTTTTAAAGCAGGCTGTCACTTTTGATTCCACTATTATTGCAAAATCCGGTCTAATGCTCGGCTTTGGAGAGCAACCCGAAGAGATTCTCAACACGTTAAAGGATCTTTGTAATGCAGGATGTCAACTGGTGACAATGGGCCAGTATCTACAACCCACCAAAACCCATCTCCCTGTTGAACGCTATCTTCCGCCGAAAGAATTCGATAACTGGCGTAAAATTGCCCTTGAAATGGGATTTGTTGAAGCGGCCAGTGGACCGTTTGTCCGCAGTTCTTACCACGCCAAAAACCTCTACTTTGCGGCTAAAACAGTTCCAATTTCTTCATCAGATCAAAGGAAGAAAACCCCATTGACATTTTAATCTTTCCAAATAACCACAGTTCTCACTGGATTCCATCTTGACAACCTTCCGGTCATCCTTACCTTTATTAAAAAATCACGTTTATAGCTATCATTCCGTTTCATCCGCCGGATGATTTCGTTGAGATCTGCAAGAACTCGCAAACAAAAGCGCGTAAAAGATAACATGGCCATGGCTTTTTAGAATATCGTTCAGTAGTTTGATTTTACTTTTTAATTTGAAATACTTCGAAGATGTTCTCTTTAACGCGATCTAATTTGCTCAGACAGCTTCCCGACCTCAACGAAATCATCCGGCGGCTTACGGTAAATCGTGACCGTTATTCATTCAATCGGAACATATTTTTGGC
>Ga0209536_100015391_pt1 | contig 10931 bp, 9 predicted proteins | sample DeeMarSeWOR28_12_FD_187461 | JGI IMG/M metagenome (GOLD analysis project Ga0209536, IMG submission 187461) | Marine sediment microbial communities from White Oak River estuary, North Carolina - WOR-2-8_12 (SPAdes) (version 2) | ecosystem: Environmental > Aquatic > Marine > Intertidal zone >... | reverse complement strand
ATAAAGTCATGCAGGCCCTGGACCTGATCACCCATCCAACCGGGATCGATCCGGCAACCACCCTGACCGGCGTGGGCACCATCCTTTTGATCCTGGTCCTGGCGCGCACCCGCCTGCGGAATTTTTCGCTGGCCCTGGCAGTGCTGCTGTCATCCATCGCCGTAGCCCTTTTAAATCTGGATAGCGTTGCCCTGGTCGGTGATGCCAATGAGATCTTTGCTGCAATCCCCTTACCCGCCTTACCGGATTTGGCACTGGTGCGTTCACTATTGCTCCCAGCAGTTGCCATTGGCCTGTTAGGCTTGATCCAGGGTGCCGGGATCAGTCAAACTGTCCCCAACCCGGATGGTGAATACCCCGATCCATCTGGAGATTTCAGCGGACAGGGCATTGCCAATATCGTTTCAGGGTTCTTCCAGGGCTTACCCATGGGCGGCTCCCTGGGCGGTACCGGCATCATCATCAGCGCCGGGGCCAAATCCCGCTGGGCAAATGTCTTCATGGGTCTGCTGGTGGGTGTCTTCGTCATGCTGTTTGCCAGCCAGGTGGAAATGGTGGCAATCCCGGCCGTGGCAGCGGTGCTGATCGTAGCAGGTTTTGAAACCTTCCGGTTTAAGGCCATCAAGGATATTCGCGATGTCAGCCGCTCTTCGATGGTTGTGATGGGCGCCACCTTCCTGGCTACGCTGGTCTTGCCAATCCAGGAAGCCATCCTGGTGGGTATCGTGCTGTCGATCCTTGATTACGTCTACACCTCTTCCCGAAACTTCCAGCTGGTAGAGATCGTGCCGACAGAAGAGGGCCAATACGATGTCAAAACCCCACCCATAAAACTGGAAGATCAGCAGGTGGTCGTGCTTTATGGCTGGGGCAGTTTCTTTTTTGCCAGCGCCCGCACCATGGAAGCGCTGCTTCCACAGGTCAAAGAGGCGCGCCAGGCTGTAGTTATCCTGCGCTTACAGGGCGTCAGCCAGATTGGGAGTACATTCATACTGGTGTTGGAGCGTTACGCCCAAAAGCTGCAAGCCAACGGTGGCAAACTGATCCTTTCGGGGGTGAGTGAAGCCGTCAAAGCCCAGTTGGATCGCACGGAGACCACTGAAACGATCCCCGCAGCGGATATCTATCTGAGCAGCGGCAGGCTAGGGGCCTCAACCAGAACAGCCATCACAGCAGCCCATACCTGGTTGGCACAATCTGCGCAGAAGGCAAATTCAAATCAGGAGGAGTGATCTATTGGAGAAATTATTAAATTTTCCCGTTCCAATGTTTATTAGAGATATCCATTATCTCGCTCCAATGCCAGTTTCATTTTGAACGAGACTGGTGGCAATATCAATAAATTAAGTAGAAGCAAAATCAACTATTCAATAAGGAGAAAATCATGCGTACGGTGAAAAGTCTAAATATCGGTTCGGTAGTGTTATATGGTGCTGTCTTGGCAGCCGTCTGGACTTTAGCATTTGGTATTTATTACTGGATTTTGGGCTGGATCTTTGGCGCCCAATCCTGGTTCATCGATATGAACCTGGTCAACTGGACTGGATACACGCTCTCGACATTCCTGTCTGTGATATGGCGGATGTTCGTCAATGGTCTGGGTGGCGCCCTGGCTGGTTTACTGGTTGCCTTGATTTATAACGGCGTCGCTGGCGTCATGGGTGGCATCAAGATCGAGCTTGATTAAAAGAATTGGTAAAAATTAGTTTGTAAAAGCTAACTACGCAGTTACCCATGGATTGTAGTGATCAAAAATAAACAAAAAACAAGGAATATAGATTATGTCAGATCAAACAAATACAGAAAACACGGATAACGGGTCAGGGAATTCGAAAACGCTGATCATTATCCTTGCAGTGGTTGCCGTTGCTATTATTGCCGTTTTGGCCTTTGTGGTTTTTGGTAATCAAGACAGCGCACCTGCCGAAGGTGCCAACCCAACCCCGGTTCCCCCGGAAGTGGGCGCCCCCACACCTATGCCCGATAGCGCCTCCGTGACCGCCAATGTAGAGATCAACGTGCGCAGCGGGCCGGGTACAAATTACCCCTCTTATGGCGTCGCCCCAGCAGGTGCACAGGCGCCTGTGATTGGTGTCAGCCCAGATGGCAGCTGGTGGAATATCTCAGTCAAACCAGAGAATGTTCCATCGGGGAATGCCTGGGTGAGTGCTGAATTTGTGACCGCCCAAAACACGGATAGCGTCCCGGTTGTCCAGCCACCACCTGCCCCACCGGAAACTGTCCCACCGACCCCCGCACCAGATGAACCAACCGCGACCACGACAGATGTGGTTAACCTGCGCAGCGGCCCCGGATTAAACTACCCCATTTATGGTCTGGCCCCGAAAGGCGCGACCGGTAAAGTGGTTGGTGTTAGCGAGGATCGCGGCTGGTGGGCCGTTGAACTGCCAACGACCACTGCCCCAGATGGCTTTGGTTGGGTGAGCGCCGATTGGGTGGTCACCAAGAACACCGAAAATGTACCGGTCATTCCGGCTGGTGAGTTACCCCCACCCGCCGAAGTTCCCCCGCCGGGTCCGGAAGATCCCCAGGCGACTGCCATCGAACCGATTAACGTTCGCAGTGGGCCAGGGACTGCCTATACCAGTTATGGGGTCGTCTCAATCGGCACGACCGGCAGGGTACTCGGCACCAGCCAGGATGGCAGTTGGTGGGTAGTGGCGCTGCCGCCTGCAGTTGCACCCGATGGCATGGGCTGGGTCAATGCCGCTTACGTCACCACAGCCAATACGGATGGTGTCCCGGTGATTGACACGCCACCACTGCCGTAAATTCGCGATGCGAGCGGGGATGTTGGTGTGAACACACCAACATCCCCCATATGGAAATCCCCAGAGTAATAAACCAAGGAAAAATTATAATGTCTGAAATTATTGCCGTAATCGCTCAAATTGGAGCCCTGACTTTCATCCTGACCAGTATGCTGGCGATGGGGTTGAGTCTGACGGTTCAGCAGATCATCAACCCACTCAAGCAAATTCGTGTTGTATTGCTGGCCTTGCTGGCCAATTTCGTGCTGGTGCCCGTGCTGGCCTACCTGATTACGCTGTTGATCCCTCTGGATGAAGGCCTGAAAACCGGTTTGATCATCGCTGGCGCTGCCGCCGGAGCGCCCTTCCTGCCCAAGCTGGTGCAGGTCGCCAAGGGCAACGCTGCTTTCTCAGTGGGTTTGATGACCCTGCTGATGGTCGTGACCGTGATCTATTTGCCCCTGATGCTGCCGGTGCTGTTACCAGGCGCTTCGGTCAGCCCCTGGGCCATCGCGCAATCCTTAATCACCACCATGCTGCTGCCCTTGGGCATTGGCCTGTTCATCAAAGCTCGCTATCAAGAAACAGCCCAAAGTTTGCAGCCGCATATGTCCCAAATATCCAGCCTGGCAATGGTGGTTATGCTGGTGACCATCCTGATGCTGCAGTTCAGCACAATCATCGGCACGATCGGGACAGGCGGCCTATTTGCGGCATTGCTCTTCCTGATCGGGGCCTTACTGATTGGCTTATTGCTGGGTGGTCGAGAAGCCCGCATGCGTTCGGTGATGGGTTTAGGAACCGCACAGCGCAACCTGGCAGCAGCCATGTTGGTGGCAGCGCAGAATTTCTCAAACGATCCCAATGTGCTGGTGATGGTCATGCTGATCGGCATCCTGGGTCTGGTCTTGTTGATGGTTGTTGGTGGTGAGATGGGCAAACGTACCGGGTAACAAACATCAAAAACGGAATTTCCCCTCACCGTTCATCGGATGAGGGCAGCATCAAAAGGTGAATCCATGCTTCTAACTCAACTGAAAGTCCCTCGAAAAACGCTGATTGGCGATCTGATGTCCGGGCTGGTGATGGCGGTCATCACGGTACCTGGGGCGGTTGCGAATGGCGTTCTGGCTGGAGTCAACCCGATCTTCGGCCTTTATTCGATGATTGCCGGTACCACGGTCGCGGCCATCTTCACCGGTTCAGTAATCATGAATGTCGATTCAACCAGCGCCACAGCCCTGGCTACTGCTGAGGCAGTCGGTGGCATTGGCAGCGAAGAACAACTGGGTTTCCTGGTTGTCTTAGGAATCCTGGTAGGGGTGTTTATGCTGACCCTTGGCCTGCTAAAACTAGGATTCCTGGTGCGATTTATCTCAAATGCGGTCATGACGGGATTCCTCAGCGGTTTGGGGGTATTGACAATCTTGGGTCAGGTGGGAGATCTGACCGGTTACTACAGTGATGCTGGAAACAAAGTCTTCCGTACGATCGATACGTTCATCCACTTCCGAGAAATTGATCCAGCCACTTTCATCATCGGCGGCTTGACGATCTTGACCATTATCGTGGTGGAGCGAACGCGCTTTAACCGCTACTCTTTAATTGTTGCCTTAGGAATGGTTACCGTGCTGGTGACGCTCTTGGGATTTGGAAACATTGCGGTGGTCGGCGATTCCACCGCAATTCCACGCTCACTACCTACACCGAAACTGCCCGATCTATCGCTGATTCCTCCCATGATCCTGCCTGCCTTCTCAATCGCCATCATTGCCTTGGTACAGGCTTCCGGGGTTAGCCAGAGCATTCCCAATCCGGATGGCAAATACCCCGACCCCTCGGATGATTTCCGCGGACAGGGTATCGCCAATATCATCGCAGGTTCAACGGGTGCGATCTCGGTGGGCGGTTCCCTTTCGGGCACCACATTGATCAAAAATATTGGCGGGGTTTCGCGTTGGGCAAATATTTTTACAGGTCTATTTGGAGCGATCATCGTGCTGCTTTTCGCGCCATTGATTGAGATCTTACCGATGCCCACGCTGGCTGGTTTGCTGGTCATGGTGGGGGTGAGCATGATCAAAACTCACCGGATCCAAACTGTTTGGAATACGGGTCCGGCGCCTGTTACGGTCATGTTATTCACCTTTATTCTGACCCTGTTTACCCCCATTCAAGTAGCTGTATTTGTGGGTATCGCCTTGCACATCTTGCTTCACATCTTTCGTTCAGCAGAAGCAGTCCGCATCGAGCGCATCCTTGTACAAGCTGATGGCAGCTACACGGAAGCCCCTTTGCCGACCAAACTGACTAGTGGCGAGATCGTAATCCTAAACCCGATTGGCAATTTATTTTTCGCAGGAGCAGCACAATTCGAGGAGAACCTTCCCGAAATTGGCGAGGCTAAAGGCAGCGTCGTCATTATTCGCCTGCGTGACCGCGATGAAGTCGGCAGCACTTTCATCCGCATCATTGAGCGCTACAATCGATCCTTAAAAGCACAGGGCAATTTGTTGATGTTGACGGGTTTGAATAAATTTGTCTTGGAGCAGTTGGAGAAAACCGATCTGCTCGAGTCGATCGGTGCAGAAAATATCTTTCCAGCCGAGGCTCGTTTCGGCGCCTCTGTTGAGCAAGCCCTTCACAGGGCTGATACCTGGATCAACCAGGATTAGCAATACAACCTGAAATAATAGATGGAGAAATATGACAGATTTACTAGGTAAAACAATCGGAGAATATCAGCTCGTTGAACTGATCCTTGAGACACCAATTACTGTGGTGTTAAAAGGGTTTCAACCGAGTTTAAACCGCTATGTAGCACTAGAAGTTCTAAAACCGAGTGCCTTGCAGGATGCTACCACCAGCCAACGCTTTTTACAATTTGGTGAAATCGCCTCCCGGCTGCATCACCCCAATCTCATGCCAGTGTACGATTCTAGTCAAGAAGGCAGTGTGGTTTATCGTGTGATGCCCTTGATGCCAGGTGGAAGATTGGTAGATCATTTGACCAGCTACCGCGATCCATTGAATGCTTTAGCGCTTTTCCGGCAAATTGAAACTGCTTTAAGCTTTATACATGGGCAAGGATTTATCCATGGCCACCTTACCCCTGAAAATATCTACTTCGACGAGAATCAAAATCCAGTGCTATCTGAGTATGGGTTTTCTCAATCACCCACCGAAGCCCCCTCTCCTTATCAAAGCCCAGAACAGGTACAAGGGGGAATCATCGACAAATGTGCTGATATTTACGCCTCTGGCGTATTGCTTTACACATTATTAGCCGGTCAAGCACCACCGCCAGGAGTGGTTGTCAGCTTACGGGCAGTTCGCCCTGACCTACCCCAGGAATTGGAAATGCTGATCTTGAAGGCCATGGCTCAAAACCCAGATCAACGTTACCAGACTGCCAATGAGTTTTACGCGGCACTGGAAACGACCCTCCGAGCGCCTGTTCCGCCTCAGCAGCCAGTGCAGACATCAGCGCCAACGCCTTACACGGCTCCCGAACCGTCAACTGCAAAGAGAGGCCCCAATTGGCTGGTGATCGTGCTGGGGGGGTTCCTGGTGGTTGTCATGTGTTTATGCGCCATTTTGATAATCCCCCAGGTAATCGACTCTTTTGCCCAACCCACCGATGTAGCCGAGGCTCCAGAGCCATTACCAACGGAACCGCAACCCGAAAATACCGAGATCATCCCAACTCAAGAACCTCGTCCGACGCGTCCAACAGTCGATCGTCCAACAGAACCACCTGCTCCTGAACCTACCCAACCGCTGGAGCAAACCCCTGAGCAGCTTCCAGAACGGACTGAGCAGTCACCAGGCCAGGGGAGTCCTGAGCTCCCGAACATCTGTAGTTCAACTGGGTTTATCGGTGGATCAATTTTATTTGGTTTCGTGTCCGTATATCGGAAGCGCAAGAAACAGGATTAGTTTTAATGGATTGAGGATAATCACATATTCTTAACCAATCGAGATTTGGTATTACATGGTTACAGGCACTCGCTGTTGCTGATGATTGCATCAATCATAATAGATGAAGGGATTCAGGGAAAGTACATAATTGAGAACAAATATTGCTTTTGGAATAACACTTTTTCGAGCATTCTTGGCAATAATCTTAGGTTTGGTGCTGCTCATCCAGCCCGATAAAACCCAAGTGATGCTTGGCAATTTTATGGGTCTTTTTTGGTTGACCAGTGGAATTGTCAGCCTGCGCTGGGGAGCCACCGGTAAGCGTGCCCATGGCTGGTCTCTTTTGGCTGGAGTTATCGGTATATTGGCTGGGATTGGATTCTTGAGCCGTGCATTTAGCACAAAATGGATCCCAGAAGAAACGCTTTTTCCTGTGGTGGGAGGGGTTGTTCTGTTGACTGGGATGCTACATATCATCGGTGGATTCCGAGTTGGATATCAGCTGTTGCGCAAATGGTCGATTACAAGCTTCCTGTTGGGTTTGTTCGAGGCGGTGCTGGGTATCATGCTGATCGTCGATCCATTGGGGCGTAGCAAGCATTTTTATCTGGTTGCCACGATATGGGCCTTGGTGGGCGGTTTTATCTTGATCGGCGATGCTTTCCGATTGAGGCGAGCTCACTCCGAACCATCCAAAGAAATCGTAAAACCCAACCTATCATGAAAAACCTTAGTTTCGATTAGGTTCGAAAGATGATTAAACCAACTCCTGCAGTGGGTGAAACGATCCTTTTTACTTGGATACTGCTTACGCATTCCTTTACGGTTGGTATGATGCTTTTTCGCTGGCAAATACGGAAAACATCACCCACGATAAAGCGCGTCAAGGAGATGCATTCCTGAGTCGACAACAACTGTTCAGTTTATCAAAAGTCCATGCAGCTGAACACTTGGTTATATAGACTTGCAGGCTTTGAGAGAACAGAAAAACATAAAATTTTCACACCGAGCGATCCGACAGAGCCTGCTGCCAACCTTCATAAAGCAGGAAGTGTGATTGAAGGATAAATAAATGGATAAGAAAAGAATCATTATAATCTCAGCAATCTTACTGCTGGCGCACATTTTCCTGGTAGCTTGCAGCAGCTCACCGAGTACGGTGGTGCCTGTTACACCTACCATTGGGCAATTCACACCGCCATCTGAGGAAACACCTTCAGATCAAGTGATCCGCACACCAACACCTGTACCCACAGCAACCCCCGGCCCGCTGGTTGAACTCGTCGATGAGCTCACAACCACCACCGGATTAGGACGCAGGGTGATTTTGGGATTGAGTGGCGAGGATTGGATCAACCTGTTCATTTCGATCCTGATTGCCGCAGCAGGTATTTATTTGGTTTCTGGCGTGGTGTTCCTGCTGCTAAAAAGAATCGTTAAACGCACAACGTCGACCTACGATGAACAGATCTTAGCAGCCATCGGTTCTCAGATACGTGCGATCCTGGTAGTGATTGTGGTGCAATTTGCCACGGATCGGCTGCCGTTTGTGGCGGCAAATTTCAAACAATCTCTCAACCAGATCTATTATGCACTGTACATCGTTCTGGCCGGAATCATCCTGTGGAAATTGTTAGATTTCGTTCTGGATTGGTATGGGCAAAAACGTGCAGAAACCGGAGCAGATGTCAGAACATTCCTGAAAGTATTGCGGAATATTCTGCGCATTTTGCTCTCGGTCATCGTTATTTCCATTCTGCTAAATCATTTCGGCATCAATATCACCGCTTTGATCGCTTTGCTGGGGATTGGCGGTCTGGCCCTTTCTCTGGCAGCACAGGATACCCTGGCTGACGCCATCAACGGCTTTATCATTCTTTTCGATCGACCGTTTCGGGTTGGAGATCGCATTGAAATTAATGACTTGAATACCTGGGGAGATGTGATTGAAATTGGCATGCGCACAACCCGCATTCAAACGCGCGATAACCGCATGGTGATTGTGCCCAATTCCCAAATCGGGAAGAGCCAGATCGTCAATTACTCCTACCCAAACCCGCAGTACCGGCTGCAAGCTGATTTCCTGGTCACCGACGGACGTGATCTGGAAGAGATACGTGAGATCATGATCGATGCCGTCAGAGGCTTGGATGGCGTGATTGAGCAAAAACCGATCAACGCCTTGGTACAGGAGATTGGTGACGGGTCGCTGCGCTTCCGGGTACGTTGGTGGATCTCATCTTATACAGACACCCGCGATATTTCTGATAAAGTCAATACGGCAGTTTATTACGCATTAAAGCGATCGGGGATCAAACTGGCCTCCGATTCATATGACTTGAATGTCACCATGAATTCAGCACCCCCGCAAGGGTCATCCCAGTCAGAAATGTGAGATTTGACTCAACCAGTATGAATACCCCCAAAAATATCAAGTGGATTTGGATTACGATTGGGACCATCCTGCTCGCAATCCTCATTTTTGCAGTTTTTATCGATATTGATACACTGATCAGAATTTTTCAACGCGTTCGCTGGGATTTTTACCTGATCGGTATGCTCTTTTTGGTGATGGGGATTGGACTAATCACAGTTCGGTGGCGCTTTCTTTTGCGCAACAAGCCAGGCTTTGTCCCCACATTTCACGCCAACAGCATCAGCTATATGCTCAAACTCCTGCTGCCCGTGCCGCAAGCGCTGATCAGGCTGACGGCGCTTTCGATTACCAGTTCAATTGATATCTACCAGTCCGCGCCGATGATGATGATCGAGCGATTTCTGGAAATGATCATGCGCTTGGTGGCAATAACGCTGGCGGGTGTTCTGATTTTTGATTTCCCACTTTGGATTGCTGGTCTGCTAATCGCAGCAATTCTAGTGCTGGCCATCCCCGCTTTTGTGGTGTGGTTTACCAGGAATGCATCTTCAGCCGTTCCTCGCTTAATTTCAAGGTTCACAAAGATACCTGGTTTGAGTAAAGAGAAATTGCGCCAAGCAATGCTGGATTTCCAGACCAATATCTCAACGATGAGAGCAACCCGCGGTATTTCAATTGCGGTTGGGTATTCTCTCGTGATGTGGGGATTATTTCTCTTATATTACGTTTTGGGTTTTCTATCCTTGGGGATTCGCTTGGATAATTGGGAAATCTTGGCAATGTCTGCTGCGGTGTTAGCTATTCTGCCCCCCTCAACCCCAGCCATGATCGGTGTCTATCAAGGCGTTATCGTTGCAATCCTGATCCCTTTTGGTGCGCTGGATGGGAATCAAGCGACAGCCTATGCACTGCTCATGTTTGGCGGCCAATTAGCCCTTTGGGTCATCTTGGGTGTTTGGGGGTTGAAACAAACAGATATAAACATAAATAAGCTGTCTCAGGGTAAGCTGAATCAAGAATGATCAATGGTCTGGCTTAGACTTATCTAGGTTATAAGGCAATCGCATATTCGAGTATTACTCCCACTACATGCGGATGAATAGGGGGTTTTTGTGGAGCGTGGCTCCACAAAAACCCCCGTAATACGATTTTTTGAGGCAATGCGCTATCTGAAACAGGCTATTTACAATCGCCCGTATTTAGTTAATTCTCACTATCCTCGCGCACTAGGTCGCGCCGGAGTACTTTTCCAACCATGGATTTCGGCAGGCTGGCGCGGAATTCGACATACTTGGGCACCTTGTAGCCGGTCAGTTTTTCTTTGCAATAGGCTTGAATTTCTTCGGCAGAAACCTGCTGACCTTCATGCAGCACGATCCAGGCCTTAACGGCCTCACCCTGATAAGCATCTGGAATGCCGGCAACACCCACTTCCGCCACCGCCGGGTGCGCGGCGATCACTTCCTCCACATCGCGCGGCCAGACCTGGAAGTCGCTGGGCTTGATCACATCTTTTTTGCGGTCCACGATGAATATATAGCCGTCTTCATCCAGGTAGCCCAGGTCGCCAGTGAACAGCCAGCCATCACGGATGGTGTTGGTTGTTTCAGTTGGTCGCTGGTAGTACCCTTTCATCAACTGCGGTGCCCGCATCAGGATTTCGCCGACCTCCTTGGGGGCCAGCTCTTCCTCACCGCTATCGGCATCCACCACCCGGATCTCCACGTCTGGGGCTGGAATCCCGACCGCTCCTATCCAGATCGATCGGCAGTTCTGCCTCGCTGACCAAGTCAGCGACCATGTCCCGTTGTTCAAAACTGAGCATCGCTAAAAACTGCGCGATCGGTACCCCGGCGCGAGAT
>Ga0209536_100015390_pt1 | contig 10931 bp, 10 predicted proteins | sample DeeMarSeWOR28_12_FD_187461 | JGI IMG/M metagenome (GOLD analysis project Ga0209536, IMG submission 187461) | Marine sediment microbial communities from White Oak River estuary, North Carolina - WOR-2-8_12 (SPAdes) (version 2) | ecosystem: Environmental > Aquatic > Marine > Intertidal zone >... | reverse complement strand
CCGCGCTGCACGAGCCGCAGAGGCTGCAGGCGTGGGGCAGCTCGCGATGGGCTTTGGAGTCGCGGCCGGGCTCGAGCACGGAGCCGATCGGGCCCGGGATGGGGGTGCCATAGCTGTGGCCGCCGCTGCGCCGGTAGACGGGACAGGTATTGAGGCAGGCGCCGCAGCGGATGCAGGCCAGCGCCTCGCGGAAGGCGGGCTGGGCGAGCAGCCGGCTGCGGCCGTTGTCGACGATCACGATGTGGAGCCGGGCGGGGCCGTCCTCGCCGGGGGTCGTGTCCCGGGGACCGCGGAAGTGGGAGGTATAGGCGGAGATCGGCTGGCCCGTCGCCGAGCGGGCCAGCAGGCGCAGGAAGGGGGCGAGGTCGCCGGGCGCGGGCACGATCTTCTCGAGGCCGACGCAGGCGATGTGCAGGCGCGGCAGAGCCGTGCCCAGGTCGGCGTTGCCCTCGTTGGTGCACACCACGAGACCACCGGTCTCCGCCACGGCGAAGTTCACGCCGGTCAGGCCGGCGTCGGCGGTCAGGAACGCCTCGCGCAGGTGGGTGCGGGCGACCTCCGTGAGTCGCGCCGGGTCCGACAGATCCGGCTCGCTCCCGAGCTCCCGGTGGAAGAGCGCGCCCACCTCCTCCTTCCGCAAGTGGATCGCCGGCATCACGATGTGGCTGGGAGGCTCCCGCCGCAGCTGGACGATCCGCTCCCCCAGGTCGGTGTCGATGACCTCGAGCCCGTGGGCCTCCAGGAACGGGTTGAGGCCACACTCCTCGGTCAGCATCGACTTGCTCTTCGCCACGCGGTGGACGCCGCGCTGGCGGAGGATCTCGAGCACGATCGCGTTGTGCTCATCGGCGTCCCGGGCCCAGTGGACCGACGCACCCCGGGCGCGGGCGTTCGCCTCGAAGGTCTCGAGGTAGTCGCCCAGGTGGGCGAGGGTGTGGCCCTTGATGCGTGCCGCCGCCTGGCGCAGCGCCTCCCAGTCCGGCACGTCGCGGCTCGCGGCGTCGCGTTTCTCGCGGACGAACCAGAGCGCCTGGTCGTGCCAGTGGGTGCGCTCCGCGTCGGCCACGAAGGCAGCGGCGCGCGCGGCGTGGGAGGTCAACGGTCCCGCTCCGCACTGGCCAGCAGCTCGGCCACGTGGAGGACGCGCAGCCGGCGTCCATCGCGGCGCACGAGCCCATCGAGGTGCAGCAGACAGGACACGTCCGTGCTGGTGACGACCTCCGCTCCGCCACGCGCGTGGTCATCGAGGCGATCGCGCCCCATGCGACAGGAGACGGCCTCCTCGTCGACGGCGAAGATGCCGCCGAAGCCACAGCATTCGTCGGTGCGTTCGAGCTGGACGAGCTGGATCCCGGCGAGACTCGCGAGGAGGAGGCGGACCGGGTCCGGGCGCTCGCCGGCGATCTCCGTGGTCGGGCCCTGGCGCAGCTCCCGCAGGGCGTGACAGCTGCCGTGGATTCCGACGCGGTGGGGAAAGCTCCCGCGCGCGGTCGTCAGCCCGAGGACCTCGGTGAGGAAGGCGCAGAGCTCGTGGGTGCGCGCGGCGAGGGCTCGGGCCCTGGGGTCGTGTGCCAGGCTCGCGGGAAAGCGGCGAATCGTGGCGACGCAGCTGGCCGAGGGGCAGACCACGTGCTCGTAGGGCTCGAACACGTCGAGCCAGCGACGCGCCAGGCGAGCGGCCTCATCCCCGGCGCCGGCCGAGGCGAAGGGCTGACCGCAGCAGCCCTGGCGCTGGGGAAAATCGACCTCGACGCCACGGCTCTCGAGCAGCTCGAGGCTCGCGAGGCCTACCGACGGCGCGAGCTGATCCACGTAGCAGGGAACGAAGAGACCGACCCGCATCCACCCTCGCGCGCCGGATCGGACCCCGCGGCGTCTCCGGCGTGTCCTACCATAGCCGCCTGCGGGTCCGGGGGCGGCAGGGCGAGGCGTGATGCAGATCGGAATGACCCTGCCGTCGATGGCAGGAGGCTACGACCGGGAGACGACCCTGCGCTGGTGCCGCGGCGTGGACGACGGGCCCTTCGACAGCCTCGCCTGCGGGGAGCGCATCACCTACGGGAATCAGGAGATGCGGGTGCTGCTGGGCGCGGCCGCGGCGCTCACACAGCGGGTGCGAATCGTTCCGACGCTCTACGTGCTGCCTATGCACCCGGTCGCCCTGGTGGCGAAGGAGGTGGCCACCCTCGACGTGCTCTCCGGGGGCCGGGTCACCCTGACGGTCGGGGTCGGGGGCCGGGAGCACGACTATCGCGCCCTTGGCGCGAGCTTCGAGGGGCGCTTTCGCCGTCTGGACGAGCAGGTTGCCGAGCTGCGTCGGCTGTGGTCCGGGGCAGCCGCCTTCGAGGGGGCCGATCCGATCGGACCTGCCCCGGTCCAGCGTGGCGGACCGCCGATCTGGGCCGGCGCGATGGGCCCGAAGTCGCTGCGGAGGGCGGCCCGTTGGGCCGACGGGGTGGCGGGCTTCTCCATGGGCGGCGATCCCGAGCAGGTGGGTCGCGCCTTCGATGCGGCCGACGCGGCCTGGCAGGAGGCGGGGCGCTCCGAGCGCCCGAGGCGCATCACCAGCTTCTGGTACGCGCTCGGGGAGGGCGCTCGGGGACGGCTGCGCGCCTATGCGCAGGACTACCTGCGGATCTTCGGCGAGGCTGCCGCACGAGCGCTGGCCGAGACACCGCGCGTCGACTCGGCCGACGCGCTTCGCGATACCGTAGACGAGATCGAGGGCCGCGGCTGTGACGAGCTGATCCTCGTTCCGACGACGGCGGATCCCGCCGAGCTCGACCGCACGATCGAGGCGCTGGCGCGCCGTGGAGTCCGATGAAGTTCTGCGCCTCCCTGGCATTCACCGACCCCGACGACTACTGCGAGCTCGCGGTCCTGGCCGAGGAATGTGGCTGGGATGCACTCGTGCTCTCCGATCACGTCGTGCACCCCCGCTCCATCGAGTCGAGGTATCCCTACGCGGCCGACGGTCTCCGCCCCTGGGAGGCGGACGATCCCTGGCCGGACGTGTGGGTCGCGATCGCGGCCATGGGCGCGGTCACCACGCATCTGCGCTTCCTCACCGGCGTCTACGTCGTGCCGATGCGCCACCCCTTCCACCTGGCGAAGGCCCTCGGGACCGCTGCGGTGATGACCGGAGACCGTGTGACCCTGGGCATGGGCCTGGGCTGGATGCGCGAGGAGTTCGCGTTGCTGGGCGAGGACTTCGAGACCCGGGCCGCCCGTGCCGAGGAGATGCTGACGGTGATGCGGAAGCTCTGGAGCGGAGAGGAGGTCGAACACCACGGCCGGTTCTTCGAGTTCGGCCCGCTTCGCATGCGTCCCGCCGTGAAGGAGCGCATCCCCGTCGTCGTGGGTGGGGTGACCGAGGCCGCGTATCGCCGCATCGGCCGCCTGGCCGAGGGCTGGCTCCCCCACGCGCTCTCCACCGCCGATGCGGCGGTCGGTATCGCGCGGATCCGGGCCCATCGCGCCGAGTATGGCCGGGCCGACGAACCGCTGACCGCGATCGTGCCCCTGCTCGACGCCCTCGACGCGGACGGCTTCCGGCGTGCCGAGGACGCGGGCGTGACCCACGCCCTGACGGCGCCCTGGCACCCGTCGCGCAGCCTCGCCGACAAGCGCGACGGGCTGCGACGCTTCGCGGACCGGGTGATCTCCGCGATGCGCTAGCCGCGAGGGGCGACGGGGAAGGGGGATGAGTCCGGGGAGGCGACGGACTCCTCCTCGGCGGTGACCCCCTCCATCGTGCGGGAGCCGCAGCGCGCGTGATGTCGTCGCCGGCCCCTCCCCGGACCCAACCTCGGGGCCGGGAAGCGGATCGCCCGCGAAGGTCGGTCCCTAGCTGCGGACGATCACCGACGAGCCGTGGCCGAAGAGGCCCTGGTTCGCGGTGACGCCGACTCGCGCGCCCTCGACCTGACGACCCTCGGCCTGACCGCGGATCTGCCAGGTGAGCTCGCAGACCTGGGCGATCGCCTGGGCGGGGATCGCCTCTCCGAAGCACGAGAGCCCGCCGCTGGGATTCACCGGGATCCGACCGCCGATGGTGGTGTCGCCATCGTTGAGGAGCCGCTCCGCCTCCCCGGGCTTGCAGAGGCCGATGTTCTCGTACCAGTCGAGCTCGAGGGCGGAGGAGAGATCGTAGACCTCGGCCAGGTCCATGTCTTCGGGCCCGAGCCCCGCCTGCTCGTAGGCGCGCTTGGCGATCGAGTCCTTGAAGGGCGTGTCCGGCACCTGGCTGCCGGCAGCGGAGTCGGTCGAGAAGTTGGGCATCTCGATCACCGTCTGCGGAAACTCGGGCGTGACGGTCGAGACCGCCGCGATCTTCACCGGCCTGGTCGTGTGCTTGCGCGCGAACTCCTCGCTGGCCAGCACGAGCGCCGCGCCGCCGTCGCTGGTCGCGCAGATCTCGAGCAGACGCAGGGGATCGGAGACCATGGGGGAGGCCAGGACGTCCTCGACGCTGAACGCCTTCTTGTAGCGGGCATTCGGATTCGCGAGTCCGTGGCGGCCGTTCTTCACCCGGGCCCGGGCGAAGTCCTGCTCGGTGGCTCCGTAGGCCTCCATCCGGCGCCGGGCGTAGAGGCCGAAGTAGATCGGGTTGGTCGCGCCGAGGAGGCGGAAGCGGAGCCAGTCCGGGTCGTCGAAGCGCTCGCCGCCCTGCGGCGCGAAGAACCCCTTCGGCGTGGTGTCGGCACCGACGACGAGGGCCACGTCGCAGAGGCCGGCGAGGATCTGCGTGCGCGCCGTGTTGATCGCCTGGGCACCGGTCGCGCAGGCGCCGTAGCTGCTCGCCACCTGGGCGCCGGACCAGCCGAGGGCCTGGGCGAAGGTGGCGGCGGGAACCTGGCCCGGGTAGCCGTTGCGGATCGTCGCCCCACCGGCGACGAACTGGATGTCGGTCCACTGGAGTCCCGCGTCGTCGAGGGCGTCGCGGGCGGCCTTCACGCCGTACTCGACGAAGTTGCGTCCCCACTTTCCCCAGGGATGCATGCCGACACCCAGGATCGCTACGTCCTTGCCCATCGCGGATCTCCTTCGGTCTTCGGGCCGCTCAGGCCGCGACCGGCCGCCACTTCCACATCACGTACTCGTTCTCGTCGTCCTCGAAGAGCGTGTCGAGGGTGAGCTCCATCTCCATCCCCGCCTCCAGATCCTCGACGCCGGCGCCGGCGACCTGGCCCAGCACCACCATCTTCTCGGCCTCGAGCTCGACCGCGGCGACGGTGTAGGGCTCGAAGGGATCCGGCGACACATAGGGCGGCGGCGGCGGGTAGCAGTTGTTCGTGAACGACCACAGCCGACCGCGGGTGGAGAGGCGCACCTCGGGCAGGTCGCTGCTGGCACAGCGGGGATTGCGACAGAAGACCTTCTCGGCCGGGAAGTAGACCGTGCCGCACTCGGCGCAGCGGCTACCGACCAGGCGGGGCTTCTGCTCGTCCATGTCGAACCAGCCTTCGACGGCGGGCTTCTTCGGTTTCTGGGGGCTCATCGGGGCTCCGTCGTTCGCGAAGTGGGGTTCGCAGGCGGGATCTCTTATGTAACACAGGGGAGAGGGGGGATCCGGCGGGTCAGATGCGGCGGCTCCGTCCCTCCCAGTAGGGATCGCGCAGCTGGCGCAGGTAGAGCTTTCCCGAGGCGTGACGGGGCAGGGCTGTCACGAAATCCACGGACCGCGGCACCTTGTAACCGGCCAGTCGCTCGCGGGCGAATGCGCACAGCTCCCGCTCGAGCGCCGCCGACGGGGTCGCCGCCGGCGTGAGCTCGATCGCCGCCTTGACGCTCTCGCCCCACTCGTCGTCGGGTACGCCGAACACGGCGACGTCCGCGACGGCCGGGTGATCCTGCAGGACGTGCTCGATCTCGGCGGGGTAGATGTTGACCCCACCCGAGATGATCGTGTGGGAGGCCCGGTCGGAGAGGTACACCCGCCCGTCGGCCTCCACCCGTCCGATGTCACCGAGGGTGAACAGGTCTGGCTCGGCGTGGCAGGCGGCCGTCTTTTCCGGCGCCTCGTGGTACTCGAAGACGGCGCCGCGCTGGTGACGGGCGTAGAGGGTGCCGACCTCCCCATCCGGAAGGCGGCGCCCCGACTCGTCTGCCGCGAAGACCTCGAAGTGGGGAAGCGCACGACCCACCGTCTCGGGGTGGGCGAGCCACTCCTCGGAGTCGGCCAGCGTGATCACCCCGCTCTCCGTACCTCCCCAGTACTCGACCAGGACCGGTCCCCACCAGTCGATCATCCGGCGCTTGATGCCGGGGGAGATCGGCGCGGCCCCGTGCAGCACGGTCCGCAGCGCCGGCGCCCGGAAGCGGGCCCGCCGCTCGTCCGGCAGCCGCAGGAGCCGCACGAACATCGTGGGCACCAGGTGGGTCTTCGCGATCTCGCGCTCGCCGAGGAGATCGAGTGCCGCCTCCGCGTCCCAGCGGGGCATGACCACCAGCGGCGCGCCCGCCAGCTGATCGTAGACCGCGAACATCAGGGGCGCGGCGTGATAGCACGGGCCGGTGATCAGGTGTGGCCCGACGCCGTCGAGTCCCAGGGGAAGGGCGCCCGCACGCTGCGCGTCGAGCGTGGCGGCGAGGGTCGGGGGATGCCAGCGCTTCACCCCCTTCGGGCTGCCCGTCGTCCCGCTGGTGTAGATCATCGGCCCACCGGCGGGGCCGTCCGGGTCCATCGGCGCATCCGATGCGGTCTCGAGGGCTGCGTCGAGCTCTGCGCCCACCGTGATGACGGTCCCGTGGGCCGCGCTCGCGGCGATCTCGCGGTGCTCGGCGTCGGTGAAGACGGCCCGCGCGCCGGAGTCGCCCAGCACGTAGGCGATCTCCTCGGGGGCGAGGTGCCAGTTCACGGGGGTGAGCCACACGCCGGCCCGGATGGCGGCGTGCATCAGCTCGACGCACTCGACCCGGTTCGTGAGGAGGGCGGCGGCGTGGTCGCCCGGCTCCAGGCCGAGATCCTCCCGCAGCAGCCTCGCCAGCCGCGAGACCCGGTCCCAGAGCTCGGCCCAGCTTCGGCGCCGGCTGCCGTCGTCCAGGGCGAGGCCGTCGGGGTCGCTCGCGGCACGCTGCTGCAGCACGCCAATTACGATACGATGCGTTTCAGAATCCGCAAGTGGCGCGCGCTTGCTTTACAGAAACGATACGTCTCGTTATTCTGCGCCCCGGTCGCGGTCCGCTCCGCCCCCTATGCTTGCGGCCGGCCGATCGGCCCGGAACCCGCGATCGCGAGCGGGTCCGGAGCGGCGGGGTCCCAGGGGGTCCCGGAAAGCCCTGGAGCCACCATGGACAAGCGCACCACGCTCTCCGAGGCCGTCGCCGAGCTGCGCGACGGGATGACCGTCGGCATCGGGGGCTGGGGCTCGCGGCGCAAGCCGATGGCGATCGTGCGGGAGATCCTGCGCTCGCCGCTCCGGGATCTCACGATCGTCTCCTACGGTGGCCCGGACGTGGGCCTGCTGTGCGCCACGGGCAAGGCCCGCAAGGTCGCCTACGGCTTCGTCTCCCTGGACTCGATCCCCCTCGAGCCCCACTTCCGGGCGGCGCGGCAGCAGGGCAGGATCGAGACCTTCGAGCTGGACGAGGGAATGTTCCAGTGGGGCCTCTACGCGGCGGCCACCCGCCTGCCCTTCCTGCCCACGCGGGCCGGGCTGGGCTCGGACGTGATGCGGGTGAATCCCGAGCTGCGGACGGTGCGCTCCCCCTACGACGACGAGGAGGAGCTGGTCGCGATGCCGGCCCTCGAGCTCGACGTGGCGTTCATCCACATGAACCGCGCCGACATCCACGGCAACGGTCAGTTCCTGGGACCGGACCCCTACTTCGACGACCTCTTCTGCGGCGCGGCGAAGCGCCGCTTCATGACCTGCGAGAGGCTGATCCGCACGGAGGACCTGCTCGCGGAGGGAACGATCCATACCCTGAAGATCAACCGGACCATGGTGGATGGCGTGATCGAGACACCGAACGGTGCCCACTTCACCGAGTGTCCGCCGGACTACGGCCGCGACGAGGCGTTCCAGCGCGAGTACGCGGCGACGGCGAAGGACCCGGACGCCTGGAAGCGCTTCGTGGAGACCTATCTCTCCCTCGAGAGCGAGGAAGCCTACCAGCAGGCGGTGCGGTCGCGATGACGGTGTTCAGTCGTGCCGAGTGCTGTGCGATCGCGATCGCCGAGGTGTTCCGCGGGGACGGGGAGGTCCTGGTCAGCCCGATCGGAACGCTTCCGATGATCGGGGCCCGGCTGGCGAAGGCGACCTTCGCGCCGGACCTGCTGATGACCGACGGGGTCGCCCCCCTTGTGGCGAACGTGCTGCCGGTGAGCGGCGACGACAGGCCGGAGCCGGTGATCGAGGGCTGGTTGCCCTACCGCGCGGTCTTCGACCTGCTCTGGTCGGGCCGTCGCCACGTGATGATGGGCGCGACCCAGATCGACCGTTACGGCAACCAGAACATCGCCTGCATAGGCGACTATGCGCAGCCGAAGGCCCAGCTGCTCGGCATGCGCGGCGCGCCCGGGAACACGATCAATCATCCCACCAGCTATTGGGTGCCGAACCACAGCGCGAAGGTCTTCGTGGAGCAGGTCGACGTGGTGACGGGGATCGGGTACGACCGGGCCGCGGCGCTCGGCCCCCGGGCCTCCCGCTTCCACGAGATCCGCCGCGTGGTGTCGAACCTCGGGGTCTTCGACTTCGAGACGCCCGATCACCGGATGCGCCTGGCCTCGGTCCACCCCGGAGTGACGGTGGAGGAGGTGCGGGAGCAGACCGGATTCGAGCTGGTCGTCCCCGAGGCGGTACCGGAGACGCGCGCGCCCACCGGGGACGAGCTGCGTCTGCTGCGGGACGTGATCGACCCGGAGGGCTTCGGCGGCCGCGAGGTCGTCGGCTGAGAACGGGAGGGGACGTGTCGTTCCACACGAAGATCGACGGCGGGGTCGCGGAGCTCGTGATCGACAATCCGCCGGTGAACGCGCTCACGACCCGCGGCTGGGCGGATCTCGCTCGGGAGCTCGAGCGTCTGGGCGCCGCCGACGACGTGCGCGCCGTGGTGATCCGCGCCGAGGGCCGCGGCTTCCAGTGTGGCGTCGACGTGAAGGAGCTGGCGAGCGACGGGTCGCTCATCGTCGAGGCGAACCGGGGCTGCTACGACGTGTTCGCCGCGATCTACGACTGCAGGGTGCCCGTGATCTCCGCGGTGCACGGCTACTGCCTCGGCGGAGGCATCGGGATCGCCGGCGCCTCCGACTTCGTGATCGCCTCCGAGGACGCCACCTTCGGACTGCCCGAGATCGATCGCGGGGCACTCGGCGCTGCGACCCACGCCATGCGCATGTTCGGCATGCAGGAGGCGCGCCGCATGCTCCTGACCGGCGAGCCGATCGATGCCCAGGAGGCGTACCGAAAGGGTGGGCTGCTCGAGGTGGTGCCGAGGGCGAAGCTCCGCGACGCGGCACTCGGGCTGGCGCGAAAGATCGCCGAGAAGAGCCCGAAGGCGGTGCGGCTGGCGAAGTGGTCGCTGAACGGCATCGAGCTCCTCGACCCGAAGCAGGCCTATCGCTTCGAGCAGGGCTTCACCCTCGAGCTCTACACGTCGGCCGACTCCCAGGAATCACGCGACGCCTTCGTCGAGAAGCGCGGTGCGAAGTTCGACGAGGAGCGCTGATCAGGATGGATCTCTCCTACACCCCCGCTCAGGACGCCTTCCGGGAGGAGGTTCGCAGCTGGCTCGAGCGTCACGTGCCCGCCGAGCCCCTGCCGTCCTTCGATACGAAGGAGGGCTTCGATGCGCACCGGGCCTGGGAGAAACGGCTCGACGAGGGGGGCTATTCGATGGTGCCCTGGCCCGTAGAATACGGCGGCCGCGGTGCCGATCTGCTCGAGTGGCTGATCTTCGAGGAGGAGTACTACCGCGTCGGTGCGCCGAAGCGCGTGAACCAGAACGGCATCTTCCTGCTCGGTCCCACGATCATGGAGTACGGGACCCCCGAGCAGCGGGCGCGTTTCCTGCCGAAGATGGCCTCGTCCGAGGAAGTGTGGGCCCAGGGCTGGTCAGAGCCCAATGCCGGCAGTGACATGGCGGCGATCCAGGCCACCGCCGTCCGCGAGGGCGATCACTACGTGGTCAACGGCCAGAAGACCTGGGCCTCGCGAGGGGCCTACGCGGACTGGCTATTCGGCATGTTCCGCACCGACCCGGACTCGGTCCGCCATCGCGGGCTCACCTTCATCCTGGTGCCGCTCGACCTGCCGGGCGTCACGGTGCGTCCGATCGAGCAGCTCGACGGACTTCCCGGCTTCGCCGAGGTCTTCCTCGACGACGTCCGGGTACCGGCCGAGAACCGGCTGGGCGACGAGGGCCGTGGCTGGCAGGTTGCGATGTCCACTGCAGGCTTCGAGCGCGGCCTGATGCTGCGGAGCCCGGCCCGCTTCCAGGAGACGGCCCGGCGGCTGGTCGAGCTCTACCGGGCCCACGCGGATCGCGCCGAGCCGGCGCTGCGGAACGAGGTGGTGCGTTGCTGGGCGGACGCGGAGGCGTACACCCTGGAGACCTATCGCACCGTGTCCCGCCTGCTCGACGGCGCGAAGATCGGACCGGAGGCGAGCCTCAACAAGATCTTCTGGTCGGAGCTCGACCTGCGCATGCATGAGACGGCGCTGCAGATCCTCGAGGAGCGCGCCGAGCTGCTGCCCGAAGCGCCGGCGGCCCACGACGTGGGGAGCTGGCTCGACGGCTATCTCTTTGCGCTCTCCGGTCCCATCTACGCAGGCACGAACGAGATCCAGCGCAACATCATCGCCGAGAGGATCCTCGGCCTGCCCCGGGCCTAGAGGAGGTCATCCAGGTGTCCCCCCGTACATCGAGGAGCGATCGGGCTGGGGTTCAGCTGTTCGACTCCGCTCGCCAGGGGCTCGCTCCGC
>Ga0209536_100015389_pt1 | contig 10931 bp, 5 predicted proteins | sample DeeMarSeWOR28_12_FD_187461 | JGI IMG/M metagenome (GOLD analysis project Ga0209536, IMG submission 187461) | Marine sediment microbial communities from White Oak River estuary, North Carolina - WOR-2-8_12 (SPAdes) (version 2) | ecosystem: Environmental > Aquatic > Marine > Intertidal zone >... | reverse complement strand
AGACTGTCAAAATCGCCCCTGTCATCCAGGAGCTCATCGACCAGGAAGGCTGGGTCTCCGGCAATGCGTTAGAGATAATCATCGGTGTCGACCCGGATAAGCCAACATTCACGGGCGTTCGCTGTGCGGAGTCATTCGATGGTTCTCCTCTGAGTGCCCCGCTGCTCCACATAGAAATTGCCGTTCCATACGCGACAGAACCAAAGCCACTTGATGGCACTGTAATTGACGATACTTGGGCAACCTTCATGTGGTCACCTGGAACCTCGGCGGTCTCAAACGATGTGTACCTCAGTGATAGTTTCGATGACGTGAATGATGGTGCTGCTGACGCGTTTCGAGGTAACCATGCCTTTTCGTTCTTTAATGCTGGGTTTCCGGGATTCGCCTATCCTGATGGGCTTGTTCACGGAACGACGTATTACTGGCGAGCCGACTCGATTGAAGCAGACGGCACTGTTGTGATGGGCGATGTTTGGAGCTTCATGGTCGCCCCAACGACTGCGTACCATCCCAGCCCATCTGACGATGGCATGTATGTTGACCAGAATGTTGAACTCAGCTGGACGGCTGGCTTTGGAGCCCAAACACACACCGTTTATTTCGGGGACAACTTTGACCAGGTGAACAACGCTTCCGGTGGTCTGCCGCAGAAGGCTGCAACCTACGATCCCGGCCCCCTGGAATTAGGGCAGACTTACTACTGGCGCGTCGATGAGTTTGATATAGTCGATACACATAAAGGTGATGTCTGGAGCTTCAATACCGTACCGGTGATCCCGATTAGCGATCCTAATCTTGTAGGCTGGTGGAACTTTGATGAAGGACAAGGCACTGCCGCCGTTGACTGGTCAGGCTACAACCGTCACGGTTACTTTCTCGGTGACCCGCAGCGGGTGGCTGGCACAGATGGCGATGCCATGGAATTCGATGGTTCCGGCGATGTAATTGAAGTTAGAGGTTATCATGGTGTAACCGGTACGCACTCTCGAACCTGCTGTGCCTGGTTCAAGACAAGAGCCGGCGGTGAGATCATGTCGTGGGGCAGCATTGCCTCCGGTGGCCAAAAATGGATACTGCTGGTACAGACCGGCGGTGACACGTATGGTGCGATACGGACAGAGGTTCGCCAAGGCCGCATTACAGGTCAAACTGAGGTACGCGATGGCGAGTGGCATCACGCAGCAGCAGTTCTCGAAGACGACGGCTCACCGAATGCGAGCGAGATAAAGCTCTATGTAGATGGTGTTCTGCAAGGGATCAGCGAACAGGTTGCTCAACCGATCAACACAGCCAGCAGCAGCCATGTCAGGATAGGCGACTCGTCGTGGCATGACAGACCTTTCATAGGCGCGATTGATGATGTCCGTATCTACGATGTGGCACTGAGTCCAGAGGAAATCGCGGCGATCATTCAGTAGAGCCACTCCAAAAGAGACAAAATGCCCAATATAGTCGCAGGGCTGGCGGCTTGAGAGAGTCACCAGCCCTTCATTCTTGACGACGTGCACCCATGAGGAGCCCAAAGTCAAATACTTCAGCCCCATTGCCACAAAGATTTCGCTTTGCGCCTTCCATGTCACAGCCTGCGAACCATAGATCATAGTCTATCTGGACAGCCCTTCGACTCAAGAGTGCATTGTCATGGAAAGCGTGAAGCCGCTCAAATCATCGTCGAACATCACGATGTTCGACAACAGTAGAAAGAAACTGATCTCGAATATGGGTGCTTGAATTTCTTAGTGGTTTCTATGGCATGGAGTATTGAACCTACCGAAATAATGTTGAAATTAAGATAGGACTACGTCATTATGCGGCTTGAAGCGTGCAGCATCACAGTAGAGTGCATATGGGACATCCCGAATAATGTTACATTTATGTTGAAATCAAATTTCCAGTTAGCAAACCATCAGCTTGATTTGCAGGGAGAATAGGATGTCATCGAAAGCCAGATTGATTTGTTCCCGTTTCAACACACTTCTCATATCCGGCCTCTTTCTGGAGTTGCTGATCGCCCAATCTGCGGCACAAGGGAACGTCACGTCGCCGGAAAAGTACTTTGGATTTGAGATGGGGGCAGAGCGGAAGATAGCCCGTTGGGACAGAATCGTGGATTATTTCAGACTGCTGGACAAAGAGAGCGGTAAAATCAAGGTTGTGAACATGGGACCTTCGACCATGGGACACCCATTTCTGGCGGTTTACATTTCTTCCGCAGAAAACCTTGTCAATATGGATCGGCTCCAGAGAGTCAACCAAATGATCAGTGATCCACGGGGTCTATCTGAAGGAGAAATCGAGGCCCTCATCCAGGAAGGTAAGGCCGTGATTTGCCAGTCCATGAGTCTGCATGCAACGGAGATCGGAGGTACGCAGATGACGCCGGAACTGGCCTTCGATCTGCTGACTCGGCAAGACGAGGAAACCCGGCGTATTCTGGATAATGTGATGTACATCATGATTCCGTGTTTCAATCCCGACGGTCAAATCATGGTTACGGACTGGTATCGGGAAACGTTGGGAACCGGGCATGAGGGGGTGAGCCTGCCCTGGCTGTATCACAAATATGCGGGCCATGACAACAACCGCGACGGCGACTTTCTCAACCTGGTCGAGTCGAAATACGCCGCCAAGGTCATGTACGTGGACTGGCCTCCGCAAGCCTATGTAGACCATCATCATATGGGCAGCTATGGGGCACGGTTCTATGTGCCACCTTATTGCGAGCCCATACGCCCCTATGCCGATCCGCTGATCTGGCGGGAAATCAGTTGGTATGGGGCGCATATCGCCTACAAGCTGGAAGAGAATGGAAAGCAGGGCATTCTCAACGCGGCACAATACCCGGGTTGGGGACACTTTGGCTGGCATTGGATTACACTCTTTCACAACATAGCCGGCATGCTTACCGAATCGGCCAGCGCCAGTCTGGCCTCTCCGCTATATATACATCCCGATCAGCTTCAGGCCGGAGCCCGGGCCTTTCCTGAATACGAGGCCCAGTCGACGTTTCCCAACCCGTGGCCCGGCGGGTGGTGGCGACTACGGGACATTGTGGAGAACAAGAAGATCGCTGCCTGGGCGATGCTGGATCTGGCGGCCCGAAACCGCGAGACGGTATTGCGCAATGCCTACCTCAAGGCGAAACGACAATGCGAACGTGGCGCGGCGGGATCGCCTAGTGCAGTGATTATCCCCTCGACCCAGCACGATCCATTGACCATGACCAAGATGATAAACACCCTCCTTCAGTCGGGCATCGAAATCCAAAAAGCCGAAGATGATTTTATGGCAGGCGGCTATCACTATCCCAAAGATTCCTATGTGATCCCTTTTGCGCAACCGAAGATGGGTCTGGTGCGAAATCTTCTGGTGGAAACCCACTATGCCGACAATGCGTGGACTCGGGACAGGGGCGGTTCGCCCCTGCGGCCTTACGATCTTTCAACCCACACCATGCACGAATTCATGGGCGTGCGTGTCGATCCCGTTAACGCGAAACCTGAGGGCGACTTCGTTCCACTCAAAAGTGCGGAACCCATGGAAGGCTCAATACGTGCTGGTAGAAACGGATATTATCTGGACGGCCGACTGAATGACAGCTTCAAGGCGGTGAATCTATTGCTGGACAGAAGGATCGCTGTCGACCGTGCCACAGATGCTGCCGGAGATCTCCGTGTCGGCGACTTTATCGTAAGAAAGGGATCAAAGGAGGTCTTGTCGAGAATCGCCAGAGAGACAGGCGTCTCGTTCAATGCATTGAATGCCTATCCAAGTCAGGGAACAAAAAAGGTCAAGCGTGGTCGAACCGGCATGTATCAAGGTTACTACGGCGGCAATATGGATGAGGGTTGGACGCGTCTGGTGTTGGAGCAATTCGCCTTTCCATATACGTCGCTGATGGATGCGGAAATCCTGGAAGGAAAGCTGGAGGAAACCTATGATGTAATCGTGCTGCCCAGCAATGATCCGTGCATGATCACAGGAGACGTCCCCAAAGAGTACAAGCAGGGACTTGGCGCCGATTATCCCGAGAAGTTTCTAAGCGGCATCAAGAAGGAAGGAGTCGAAAACCTCAAGACATTTGTGAACAACGGCGGTACGTTGGTGGCCCTGGGCGATGCCACAGAATTTGCGATCGATGCCTTTGCATTAAGGGTTCAGAATGTAGTCGAGAATGCATCTTCCAGAAGGGATTTCTTCTGTCCCGGTTCGACCCTCAAGGCTCATTTCGCCAACAGCGATGCCCTGGCCTATGGAATGCCGCAAGAAGGTCTTGTGGTGTTTAGATCCAGCCCGACGTTTCGGATCAAGTCGGGAAGAGATAATGACCAATACAAGACCATCGTGCGTTATGCGGACAAGAATATTCTTCAAAGTGGATGGCTAATTGGCGAAAAACGGATCGCCAAAAAGGCGGGCATGGTAGAGGCCAAGGTGGGCAATGGCCGGGTGATTCTCATAGGATTTAGAACCCAGCACCGGTGCCAGACCCATGGAACGTTTAAGCTGTTGTTCAACACGATTATCCAGTAGAATCGAACGCGTTTTGTGACGTCGAAACGAGATTCCGAGGCGTTCTCTTATCCGATTCTAGCAGCAGAAAGACGCCGGCGAGCGGAAATCACGCTCTGCCAGAACATTCTGTGAGACTCGACAATTCTTGAATCTTGTCCAGAATGATTTGATCTGACCTCAAACGCCAGGTCCAATTCTTCTTCGTCGTGCCAGGGTGGTTCATTCTGGCCCCGGCTCCCAACCCCAATACATCTTGCATCGGGATGATAACCAGTTCTCCCACAGAATTCATAGCCAGACGGACCAGTTCCCCCGGGGCGGCGGCAGGGGCGATTTCTTTGCCCAGACACTCGTACAAACCCGCCTTCTGTTCGGTACCGGCCTCTTGATCAAACCAACCTCGTACAGTGTTTGTATCGTGTGTCCCGGTATAGACAACCGAATCTCTCACGTGATTACAGGGGTAGTGGGGATTGCTCCTGCTGTTCCCATCGAAGGCAAACAGAAGTACCCTCATGCCGCGAAGGTGAAACCTTTTCATAAGGTGCCGAACAGCCGGTGTAATGCGTCCCAAATCTTCGGCGATAATCCTCTTTAAGACGGAGCGTTTCTCAAAACACGTCTCGAAGAAATGCTTGCCAGGACCAGTTACCCACCTGCCTTCAGCAGCGATCGCAGCGCCGGCTGGAATCTGCCAGGAGGCAACGAAACCTCTGAAGTGATCGATGCGGACCAGATCGAACATCTTCAGATTGTGTTCGATGCGTCTCTTCCACCAGGAGTAATTGTCTTTTTTCAAGGCACTCCAGTTATAAACAGGATTGCCCCACATTTGGCCGGTGCTGCTGAAATAGTCCGGTGGTACGCCGGCAAGACACTCTGGTTTCTTTGCTCGATTAAGTTTGAATATCTCCGGGTGTGCCCACACATCGGCGCTGTCGTGTGCCACGTAGAACGGAATGTCACCGATGAATCTGATGCCGCGCCTGTTACAGTATAATTTCAACGAATGCCACTGCGTGAATAGCGTATATTGCGCAAATCTTTCCCTTTCGATTTCATCATGCAGTTCCGCTCTGGCAGATCTCATTGCATCGCCACCTCTTTCCCTCAGGTTGAACGGCCAGCCATACCAGAGACGGGGCCCGAATTTCTTCCGCAACGCTGCGAAGATCAAGAAATCCTCGAGCCAGTCGCTATTGTCTGTGACAAACTTTTCAAAACCGGGTGGCTTCGACCTGCTCCTGAAGTTTTCATAGGCCTTGTTCAACAGTTTCGCTTTATAAGGAATGACTTTCTTGTAGCAGACCCTCTCTCTTGGGAATTTCGCGGCAGGCCGAATGTCCTTCTTATCGAGAAGACCATTCTGATACAGGAGCTCCGGACTGATAAACAGTGTATTACCGGCGAAGGCCGACAAACAGTCGTACGGCGAGTAGGAGTCCCTGCGCAGTGTCGGCGGATTTAGCGGTAGTATCTGCCAATAGCTTTGTTTGGCAGCCACCAGAAAATCGGCATACTCATATGCCATAGGTCCAAGATCGCCGATGCCAGACGAGGAAGGTAACGAGGATATGTGCAGCAGTATTCCGCTCGATCTCTTCAAACGCGTACACCTCTTGTTCAAGGACCTTTACTCAACACTCACATTGAGATACTGAGCCAGATTCCTGAACGATTCGACCCATTGTATCGATGTAGTATCACCAGAGGATGCCCTGTCCTTTGCTTCGGCATAGACCTCTTGACTGATGGCAAAGAGAATATTCTGAGCAGCCTGAATGTCAAGGCGGTCAATTAAAGTCGACACCACCTGAAGGTTCTCCAGGAGTCCTTCAAGTATTTCAACATTTTCAGGTGAGTTTTCAAATTCCTGCATCATCCTGTTTATCTTGCGGCTTGCCTCAAATCTCAGTACGTCTTCATCGAGCTTAAGCGACAATCGATCCGCCTGCTCCACTAACCTTTGCAGTTCCCTGATATTGACTTCTTCATCACGCATCGCCAGGCAAAGGTCTTGGTTGATTACAAACTCTGCAGGCGTTGAAAGGGCCTTAGGCAAAGGTATGTTCATCCCCCGCATTACTTGCATAATCGTGTAATTATGTTCATATATGTGCCTGAATGACGATTCAATCTCCTGCCATGTTGTCTCGAGCAGCTCATACAGTATTGCTCGCTGCTGGTCCTTAAATAGATGCCAGAGCGAATAGTTGTTCCCATGGAAGGCTATACTCATAATGCGGACAACTTCTGTAGTATCGCCCTTGTTGAAGGCATCGTTCAGATCCTTCTGCACCCTGCGGAATTCGTCATCAGGCATTCGAGCATTTACAGCCCCCACCAGATTATGATCACCAAAGTGCAAAACGGCAAAATCCATAAGGTGCTTCTCGAAAACGATACTGGATTGAATTGCCGCCCTGCCGGTTGCAAGGATTTGAATGCCCGCATCCATTCGATCATACGATTCAATCTCTGCTGAATAGCAGTAGAGCTCTATTTGATCAGGGTATTCTTCAAAGATGGAACTGACCGCCAGGTGAGCCCCGACTCTGTTGAGATCGATGCTTGCCGGCTTAACCAACTCGCGGTAGACCTCCTTGCCGTCAGAAAATGTTCTGACGTTGGTGGGCGCCTTTTGAAGGATATCCTCGAAGCCACCCTCAAGATCCTCACCGCCGGTCTCCTTTGCCAACTGTATTGCTCGCGAGGCATAGTTCATTATCTGTACGGCTTCTATCCCGCATATATCGTCGAAGAACCATCCGCAGCTCGTGCACATCAACATTGCATTTCTCTGCATCTCAAGGAGCTTCAGGATGAACACCTTCTCATCATGTGAGAGTTCTCTGCCAGCATGCCTCGAAAGAAAACCTTCGACATCGCTGCTCGACCTGTCATTTACGACTGATATGTAATCATTTCTCGTTTTCCATGCATCAGAAACATATGGCGCCATCTTCATTTCGTAGAAAGGAGCGAGCTGGTCTCTGAGCCAATCCATCGCATCTCTCAGAGGAGCCCGCCACTGCTGCCTTCCAGACGGGTACGTGCCATGGCTGCAGCCACAGTTATCTCTCCACCTTTCTATACCATGACTGCAGCTCCACGAGGTGTTTTCATGTATCTCGACCTCATACTGTGCCGGGAATCTTTCCAGGTATTCGCCGTAAACCGTAATCTTGGCCAGATCATTAGCCTCAATGAAATGAAGGCAATAAGCAAGAGCCATATCTGTGTGGCGATGGTGATGGCCATAGGTCTCTCCATCGGTCACTATGTGTCCGAGCCCGGGATGGCCTTCGTTATTATCGAGAATTCCCACCATTCTCTTGGCGAAAACCTCCCCATCTTTGAGAATCCTGCCGTCGGCAACGTCTTGAGAAGTTGGTTGATTGAAAAAGAACAAGGTTATTGTATCGCCGGAAGCTAATCTGCATAAATACGGTCTGGTCGTGTCCAGTTTATCGCGATCAGACTCGATCCAATCCTTATCGCCAATCTTGCGGAAACGTCTGGCCTGATGTGGAGCCAAGACTGTAAAGGCAATATTCAGTTCGGCGAGGATTTCAAGCGTCTCGGTGTCGACAGCAGTCTCGGGCAGCCACATCCCTTCCGGCTTGCGCCCGAAACGATGCTCAAAATCATATGCTCCCCATAGGACCTGCGTATACTTGTCTCTGCTGTTGGCCAGCGGCATAATCATATGGTTGTACGCCTGCGCCATAGCCGCTCCATGGCCGGAGAATCTTTCGCGACTTTCCCTGTCCGCATCTATTATCCTTTCGTAGACGTCAAAGGCATGCCTCTCCAGCCATGACAAGAGTGTAGGCCCGAAATCAAAACTCATTTTCGAGTAGTTGTTGGTTATGTCTATGATCTTTTTTCCAGGATCGAGTATGCGTGATGCCGCGTTCTGTCTGTAACATTCCTCGGTGATCTTCTCGTTCCAGTCATGATAGGGGTGGGCCGAATCCTGCAGTTCAACATCCTCCAACCATGGGTTCTCCCGCGGCGGCTGGTAAAAGTGACCGTGGATACACAGATACTTGTCCATGTTCTCATTTGCCCCTTCCAAAAACCCTATATCGCGTACACAAATAGCACCATACAATCATGCCGTATCGTGCGGAGCACTGCAAGCATTTCTCGAGGCCTGCCGGAGCGTTCGGTATGACAACCTCTGGAACGCTCCGCTCTTATTCCCGCCGGCGGCAGAGATTCTTCAATGCCTGGCAGGCAATCGACATGGGTACGCCCTCGCGGGCTTTCCCTGGCGCACCACCGGACATGCGGGTCCGCACCACGGCGGTTCGGTTGGGTAAGCCCTTCACTGTTGTGTCAGTACAGCAAGACCCAATGAGTGAAAGTGAGCATTTGCAGCAGCGTAGGTCAAGGCAGGGCTCTGGCTCATACGCCATGGGCCATGAACACTATCCGCCGGCGCGGGCCGCCAGATCTTTGCGAATGTCCAGCCGCCGCAGTTCCTAAAACCGCCCGCGCTCGGTGATTTCACCTTCGATGCGCCGACGCTGGTTGCGCCGGGGCGCGCCGACCCGAGCATCACGACCGACGACCTGACGCTTTTCACCGCCGGCCTGGGTAGTGCCCATGGGCCTGGTGCTGCCATTTGGGTAGGCGCGAGGGAGACTGTCCAAGACGATTGGGGACCGCCTGTTGATCTGGGACCAACCGTCAACCGCCTTGCGGTAGTAAGTGGAGGTTGTCCGCACATCTCGGCCGATAGTCTCACGCTGTACTTTGACAGCGTCTATCCCGGTCTTGGAGACCGAGATATTTGGGTGACGACGCGGGCCACTATAGATGGACCCTGGTCGGATCCGGTCAATATTGGAGCGCCGATCAACAGTCCCTACTACGATGCCGAGGTGACTCTCTCGGCCGACGGACTATCCCTTTACTTTGGGTCCAGCCGACCGGGTGGATACGGCGATCGGGACATCTGGTTCGCCACGCGAGAAACCGTAGATTCACCCTGGTCGGAGCCCCGCAATTTGGGCCCAGTGGTGAACAGTCCGGCCTACGATAACTCGCCGAGCCTTTCAACGGACGGATGCGTGCTTCTCTTCAGCTCCACTCGGCCCGGCGGGTTCGGGGACCGCGACCTATGGGTGACCCGACGGGCGACGACGGCGGATACATGGACGGAGCCGGTGAATCTGGGATCTGTGGTGAACAGTTCGTCGCGCGAGACGGCTCCCTGTATTTCAGCCGATGGCTCTACCATCTACTTCCAGTCAACTGGCGGCGTGTGGCAGACAAAGCTCCATCCGCTCGTTGACTTAAACGCCGATGGCATTGTTGATGCGGCCGACATTTGCATCGTTGTTGACAATTGGCACACAGACAACTCACTCTGCGATATTGCCCCGGCGCCTGTGGGCGACAGCTTTGTAGACGTACAGGACCTGATCGTTCTTGCCGAGCATCTGTTCGCGGTTTTTCCGCCAGCTGAACCTCACCTCTTAACACCCTAAATTACAGGCACCCAAGGATCGGAGGGGTCGGACTCGTATGTTGGTCCGACCTCTCCGGAGGAATTGCCCGCGCATGCGATTGTCTGGAGTCCTTCGACAATTGTAGTCATTGTTTGCGTTCCATCACTACAGTAGATAATTAGGCGGATCGAGCAAGAAACGCGTGGAGTGCCAAGCGGGATTCTTGCATATCCGGGCCGGAGTTGATTTAATAGTCCGATGTTGTTTGAACGAGCCTCTGGAAATTCACGAGGTGAATCTCGTATTGCGTATGGCATCGTGCGCGCTACGCAATACGCAGTACGCAATACGCACGACAAGCAAAGGAGCCCAAGAAGATGAACCACGAAAGAAAATGCAAAGATCAAACATCAAAAATTAGAATGGCGGAATCGCCGCTGAGCGGCGATGACTTCCTCAATTTTACATTTTGCACTTTGACTCTTGATTTAGCCAAGCTGATCGGCAAGCTGAAGCCTGCGTTGATAGTCTTTGCTTTGGTGCTGGTGCCTGCTGGTGCGGCTCTTGCCGATGTCCGGCTGCCGGCGGTGATAGGCGACAATATGGTCCTGCAGCAGGACGAGGAGGTCTCGATATGGGGCTGGGCGGACCCGGGCGAAGAGGTTGAAGCCACCTTTGGCTGGACCTGGAGGAGGTTGACCACTGCCGCCAACAGCAAGGGCCAGTGGCAGTTCAAGATCCGCACGCCTAAGGCTGGCGGGCCGTACAAGATCACCATCAAGGGCAAAAACACGATAGATATCGAAGACATACTCTGCGGCGAGGTGTGGGTCTGCTCGGGTCAATCCAATATGCAGTGGTCGGTGAAGGCATCGGCCAATCCGGACGAAGAGATCGCCGCAGCCAAATATCCGAACATACGACTCTTTACGGTAACGCGGACCGTTGCGC
>Ga0209536_100015388_pt1 | contig 10932 bp, 5 predicted proteins | sample DeeMarSeWOR28_12_FD_187461 | JGI IMG/M metagenome (GOLD analysis project Ga0209536, IMG submission 187461) | Marine sediment microbial communities from White Oak River estuary, North Carolina - WOR-2-8_12 (SPAdes) (version 2) | ecosystem: Environmental > Aquatic > Marine > Intertidal zone >... | reverse complement strand
ACGGTCCTCCTGCCCTCCATTCTCCTGGCGCTGGGCTGCGCGTACTCCATGCACTTCCTGAGCGCGGGTCGGGGGAAGATGGAGAGGGCGGCGCTGAGGGAGGCGCTCTCGTCGGTCGCCCTGCCAGCGGCTCTCTCGGGGCTCACGACGTCAGTGGGGTTCTTGTGCATCGCGGCCGTCCGGATCGACGCGATCGCTGCGCTGGGGGCCTTCGGGGCTCTCGGCGTCCTGCTCGTGCTCGGCTCGACGCTGACTGCGGTGCCCGCACTGCTGACGCTGTTTCCGCTGCCAAGACGCCAGGTGCCACTGATGGCCCGGATCCAGGAGAAGGCGGGCTCGATCGAGCGCCTGGTGCGCCGGCGCCCGGCTGCAATCCTGTGGGGGTGGGTGCTGGCCTTCGGGCTCGTCTGCCTCGGCTTGGGACGTGTCGAGGTAGAGACCGACGTCATCGTCTGGTTTCCGGAGTCGGATCCGATTCGCGTGGCGTACCGGGAGATCCGCTCTCAGCTGTCCGGAATCAGCCCGATGAACGTGGTGGTGGAGCCCACGGCCGGGGGGCGTGTCTCGTCTGCCGCGGTCGTCGGAGCGGTCGACCGACTTGCGAGGGACCTGGAAGGGCTTCCGGAGGTGGGACGGGCGCTCTCCATCGGAGATCCGCTGCGACAGATCCATGGTGGCTTCACCGAGGACCCCTCTGATCCCCTCCCCGCGAACGATGCGCTCGTCGAGCAGTATCTGCTCCTGCTCGAATCCAAGGCCTATGTGCGCGATCTGATCGCAGCGGATCGATCTGCTGCCAACGTGCTGATGCGGGTCGACGATAACGGGTCGAACGCCCTGCTCGATGTCGCCAAGACAGTCGAGGCGTTCTGGAGCGAGTACGGCCCTCCAGGGTTCGCGGCGCGAACGACGGGAATCATGTACGAGTTCGCCAGAGCAGAAGACGCGATCGTGCGTGGTCAGATCCTGGGACTGGCCATCGCGCTGGGAGTCATCGCCGGAATCCTGCTCCTGATCTTTCGCTCGCTGCGGATCGCAGCGATTGCACTCGTGCCGAACGTGCTTCCGATTGGCATGGTGTTCGGGTTCATGGGGATCCTGGGTGTTCCCCTGGATGCGGGGACCGTGGTGATCGGCAGCCTTGCGCTCGGGATCGCGGTGGATGACACCCTCCACCTGACGGAGCGATTCGTCCGGGCCTGTCGCGAGGGGAAAACGACCCGATCGGCTCTGGAATGCTCGCTTCAGCGGGTCGTCACGCCGCTGGTCCTCACGACCCTCGTCGTCGCCATCGGGTTCTCCGTGCTGGCCGTCTCGGGCTTCACGCTCACACGGAACCTCGGACTGCTGACCGCAGGCGTGATGATCCTCTGCCTTGCCGCGGATCTGCTGCTACTGCCGGTACTCCTGGTGCGTTGGGGGGCGCCCGGGCAGGCGAAGAAAGCGGCCTAAAGTCGGAAGGTTGAAGGGTCGATTCACCGCGTAACGATGTCCACGGTCGAGTCGTCACGCGAGCTCTACGACGCGTACCGCCGCGAGATCGAGAGCCAGCCGCTGGCGCGAGCTCTCTATCGCGCGGTGCTCGTGCTGTTCGTGATCAACACGGCCTTCATCGGGGTCGACTGGATCGTCTATCCCGATCGCTTCGCCGCGTTCCTGCCCGTGAGAATCGGGCTGGATGTCGTCTTGACCTTCATCTGGGTCGCGACGGTGCGCCGTTACCCGGTGGCGTCGACCCTGGCGACGAGTGCCGCTGGCGGATGGATGCTGTTCACCGTCGTGTCCGGGACCGGTGGGGCTGCGAGCGACTACTACGTGGGCCTCGTACTGCTCCTCATCGGCATCGGCGTTCTCGTGCCGCTGTCCACGCGACAGGGAGCGATGGCGATCTCGATGCTCTTCGGCTGCTACGTGGGGCTCGTGCTTCTTGGTGATGGACCCGAGAACTGGGAGCGAATGGCGCTGAGCCTCTTCTTTCTCGGAGCGGCGGCGTTCATCGGCATCATGAGCTGTGCATATCTCGATCGGATGCGGTTTGCGGACTTCGTGCAGCGGCGAGAGATCGAGCGGGCGCGCGACGAGCTCAGGGAGCTCGATGTCGCGAAGTCGCGCTTCACGGCGAACATCCATCACGAGCTGCGAACGCCGCTCACGCTCACTCTGGCTCCCGTAGAGGCGATGCTGGGCGGCGAGTTCGGCGAGATCTCGGAGGTGCAGCGGAGCTATCTGAAGACCATCCGCTCGAACGGTCTTCGGCTGCTCAAGCTCATCAACAACCTCCTGGATCTCGCGAAGATCGAGAGCCAGCAGCTAGAGATCCACCGACGTCCGATTCGAGCGAGCGACCTGGTCGAGGGGATCGTGTCGGGCGCGAGGCCGCTCGCCGAGAGGAAGGGCATTGCTCTGTCGATGACCGGGTTCCAGGTGGTTCCCGAGATCTGTGCCGATCCCGAGGCCCTGGAGAAGGTGCTGGTCAATCTGATCGGCAATGCGCTCAAGTTCACCGACTCCGGCGGCTCGATCGAGGTGCGCGGGATGGCGACCGAGGACGGAGGACTCGCGCTCGTCGTCGTCGACTCCGGCATCGGCATTCCCGAAGAACAGCTCGCTCGCGTCTTCGACCGCTTCGCCCAGGTCGATGGCTCCTCCACCCGACGCCACGAGGGAACGGGCATCGGGCTCTCCCTGGTCAGGGAGCTGGTGGAGCTCCACGGGGGTCGGGTCTGGGCGCAGAGCGATGGGCTGGGGCATGGGACGCGCATGCACGTCGTGCTCCCGCCCGGAGAGTCGGACGTCGACGACGCCGAGGCGGTCGAGGAGGCGATCGTCGGGGCGGATGGCCGCTCGAGCTCGCTGGCGGCGATGCAGGCCGAGCTGGACGTGGACGAGGCGGCCTCGGAGGACTTCGGGGACGCGTTGCGGCTCTCGGATCTCGAACGCAACGTGGCACGCGGCGAGGACCTGGCGGCGCCGCCCGAGTCCGTGGTGGAGCAGCCCGGGCCCGAGGCGGGGCCGGAGATCCTGATCGTCGAGGACAACCCGGACATGCGCAAGCTGCTCGGGGATCTGGTGGGACGCGAGTACCGCGTTCGCCTGGCGCGAAACGGCCGTGAAGGGCTCGAGCGCATTCGCGAGCGGCGCCCGGACCTGGTCCTCACGGACGTGATGATGCCGGAGATGTCGGGCACCGAGCTCTGCGCTGCGATCAAGGCCGACCCGGAGATCGCGGGGATTCCGGTGGTGCTCGTCACCTCGAAGGCCGAGCGCGAGATGAAGATCGAGGGCCTCGAGCTCGGGGCGGACGACTACGTCACGAAGCCCTTCCATCCCAGAGAGCTGCTCGCCCGCGTGCGGTCCCTGGTGCGGCTGCGACGGGTCCAGGACGAGCTGGCAGACCGCAACGCGTTGCTCGAGCATACGAACGAGGAGCTGCGTAGCACCATGGACGAGCTGCGCGAGGCGGGGGCCCAGCTGGTACAGGCCGAACGCCTCGCCGCGGTGGGTGAGCTCGCGGCGGGCGTCGCCCACGAGGTCAACAATCCCGTCAACTTCGCCCTCAACGCGATCCGCACCCTCCGGGTCTACGTGGACGACATCCAGAAGGTGGCCCACCAGGTGGGTACGCTGGATGCGGAGGACCCTGACCACCTGCGCCATCAGCTCGACGAGCTCGAAGCCATGCGCGAGCAGCTTCACTTCGACGAGGCGTCAGAGGCGCTGGGAGAGCTGGGCGCCATCGTCGCCGAAGGGCTCGAGCGCACCTCGCGGCTGGTGGGCGACCTGCGCGACTTCGCGGCGCCGGGCGATGTGGGGACGTCCGCCGTCGATCTCGCCCGGGGGCTCGGATCCACGCTTCAGCTCGTGGCCCACAAGCTCGCGGAGGAGAACGTGGGGGCGAGCCTGGACATCCCGGCCCCGCTGCCGCCGGTGCAGGGCGATGCCCGCGCCCTCAACCAGGTTTTTCTCAACCTGCTCAAGAACGCAGCCGAAGCGTTCGAGGGGGCACACGGCACGATCCATGTGCGCGCCGTCCGCGAGGGGGAATCGGTTTTGGTGGAGGTCCGGGACGCAGGTCCGGGGATCGCGCCCGAAATCCAGGACCGCGTCTTCGAGCCCTTCTACAGCACGAAGGGGGCGGGGGGCGGAAGCGGACTCGGCCTGTCCATCAGTCGTCGTATCGTCGAGGAGCACGGGGGCTCGCTCGAGCTCGAGTCCGCGGAGGGCGACGGCAGCTGCTTTCGCGTCCGGCTGCCCTGCCGCGCTCCGGCAGCGGCCTCGGGCGTCGAGGACGAGCCCGGCCGTGAGGGGCGCCCGGTATGAGGGCTCGACCGCAGCGACTCCGCGATCACCGCGAGTACCCGATCCTCTACGTCGATGACGAGCCCGAGAATCTCCGGATCTTCGAGCTCACCTTCCGGCGGGAGTTCTCGATCGTCACGGCCACCAGCGGCGAGGAAGGGCTCGAGATCCTCGGACAGCGGCAGATCGCGCTGGTGCTGTCGGACCACCGCATGCCGGGCATGACGGGGACCGACTTCCTGGCGCGGGTGGCCGAGCTCGACCCCACGACCATCCGCATCATGGTCACGGCCTACGGCGACGTGGAGACCCTCCAGAGCGCCATCAACGCCGGATCCATCTACCGCTTCATTCCAAAGCCGTGGACGCCCGAGGACGTCCGCGCGACCCTGCGCCGCGGGATCGAGGCCTACGCGCTGGTACGCGAGCGGGAGCAGCTGCTGCGCGAGCTCACGATCCTGAATCAGGTCTCCCACACGCTGGTCCGGGAGCTGGAGCTCGATCGCCTGCTCGAACTGCTGCTGGGAACGCTGGTCGAGGAGATGGGGTACGACTCCGCAGGGCTGATGCTCTACGACGCGAAGGAGGAGGTGATCCGCCTCCGCCGCATGTGCCCCTTCGGAGACCCTGTCGAGGACACGCTGCGCGGCATCTCCATCTCCCAGTCGGCGGCGCCACGCTTCATGGAGCGCCTGCGGGTGGGGCGCGCGCACACGCTGTCGATCGGCGACGCGCTGGACTACGAGGGCCCCGTGCGCGAGCTGGTGACGGAGATCGCCGCCGAGGAGGTCCTGGTATCACCCCTCCACGGCAAGGAGGATCTGATCGGCGCGCTCACGATCGACAATCGCAGGGGAGGGGCCCACTTCACGGTGGACGACCAGACGCTGATCGAAGGCATCTCGAACCTCGCCGCGATCGCCGTCGAGAACGCGCGTCTGGTGGACGATCTGCGGCGCTCCCGCGAGGAGGTGAGGCGCGTCGATCGACTCGGCACCCTCGGCACCCTGGCGGCCGGCCTGGCGCACGAGATCAACAACCCGCTCGTGTCGATCCACACCTTCCTGAGCATGGCACCGGAGAAGCGCGATCAGGCCGACGACGAGTTCTGGGGCTCCTACTACGCGCTGGCCTGCAAGGAGGTCGACCGCATCCGAGGCCTCGTCGATACGATGCAGCGCCTGGGGCGCGGCGGGGCCCAGACGGGACGCCGCGAAGTCGTCGACGTCGCCACGATCGTGGGCGAGGTGGTGACGCTCCTTCGCCGGGAGGCGGAACTCGGTCATGTGGGGCTGCGCTGCGAGGTGGCGGAGGATACGCCGCGAGTCCAGGGTGTGGCGGACCAGATCCATCAGGTCGCGCTCAATCTCCTGCTCAACGCCATCGCGGCGACGCCGCCCGAAGGCGAGGTGCTCGTGCGCCTGGGTCCGATGGACGGCGGGATCCGACTGGAGGTCTCCGACACGGGGCCGGGCATCTCGGAGGAGCACATGGAGAGCGTCTTCGACCCCTTCTTCACCACGAAGAGCCCCGACGAGGGGACGGGTCTCGGGCTCATGGTCTGTCATCGCATCGTCACGGACCACGGCGGCTCCATCGAAGCCCGCAGTCGCGAGGGCGAGGGCGCAACCTTCTCGGTGTGGCTGCCTCGCGCCGAGGGCGAGGACGGCCGGGGAGACGCGCCGGTCGCTTGACCCGGTTCGGGGGAGCTGGTAGGGATCTGCGGCCCCGCCCCCGTCCCCGGATCGAGGAGACCCCGTGAGCCACTGGATCGTGCGGGCGCGCGTCCTGCGCGTCGTCGGCCTGGTCGTCTGGGCGCTGGCGGCCGCGCCGGCCGAGGCCGGGCCGCAGCGGCTGGTCATCCTGCCCGTGGTGGTCCACACGGCGAGTCCGGATCCGGCCTACGTGAGCCAGGGGATCTCCGACATGCTGTCGGCGCGTCTCGAGCAGCTCGGCGGCGTGGAGGTGCTGCGCGTCGACGATCCCGCCGTGGCCACGTCTCGGATCGAGCCAGCGCTGGCGCTCGGTCGCCGGTTGCGCGCCGACTACGTGGTGTTTGGCTCTTTCACGCAGTTCGGCGACGGCGCGAGCCTCGACATCCAGTGCGCCGCCGTAGACGACCGCGCGGCGGAGCTCGAGCGCAATATCTTCATCCAGTCGGGAACGGTGGGAGAGATCATCCCCCAGCTCGATCAGCTCGCCGACAAGATCGTCCGCTTCGTGCGGGGGAAGGGGACCTCCGAGGAGCCCGGGGCCGTGGCGAACGTGGGATCGAGGACGCTCCAGGGCTTCGAGGAGCGCCTCGAGGCGCTCGAGATCGCGATCTTCGGCGGCGTGGAGCAGGTCGTGGTGGACGCAGCGGTGGAAGAACAGGTGTTCGAGGACGTCGAGCAGGCGGAGATCGACGACGAGGCCGAGGAGGCGGAGACCGGCACCGTGCTCGAAGAGGTCGAGGTCGAGGAGGTGCTCTCGGAGCCGTGAGGCGCGCCCGTGCGGGGGACCCTCCCGTCCGGGGGTCCGGCATCGCGCCGGGTGCGCGTGCTGGGGTGATTTCCTAGATTCTGCGGGCGCTTGGGGCGGTGTAGCTCAGTCGGTTAGAGCGGCGGCTTCATAAGCCGTAGGTCGGCGGTTCGAGTCCGCCCACCGCTACCACGCAAGTCCGTCGCGCGGCGTGCGGTCTCCGCGCGAGTCCAGCGGCGCGCGCGCGTTTACCCCCTGGTGCGGCGCATGCGTCCGGGCACGACCCGCCGCCCCACCTCGCCCAGGCTCTGGACGGCCGGGGGGCCCTTCATCGCGCCGGCGATGCGCTCGCCGTCCCGCGCGGTCGGCGCGACGAAGCGCAGCAGGAAGCCCTCCTCGTCGTCCTCGGCGCAGACCTCGGCGTTCAGCACCATCGGCTCGTGATAGGAGCCCTCGTAGATCTCGACAGCGTAGAGCTGCCCCGGACACAGCTGGGAGCCTTCCCGAACGCGCATCCCCGTGATCGAGAGCTCGGACCCGAGGACACTGCCCTCGTCCTTCTCCGGCTCGTCCTCGTGGAAACACTTCTCCGGTGCGAACAGCGCATCGGCTTCCTCTGGCCGATCTACCGTGGTCGGACTCGCGGCAGCGGGGCCCCCGCCGGGTGTCGGCGAGTCCTGGGGCAGGTGGGGCGCGCGAGGTGGTTGGAGGTGTCCTTCCGCGCAGCGTTGGAGGAGCGCCGCCAGCCGCGTTCGTACCCTGGAGGAGAGCCCCCAGAAGCCGACGGCCACGGCCTGGCCCAGACCGCCGTCGGGAAGCTCGATGCGCGCCGCGCGGACGACCCGACCCTTGAGGGTGAGCGTATGCCCGCCGATCGCACTCGCGGGAAGCGTGATCTTGAGCGCCGTGTGACGCCGCAGCGCGGTGCAGTCGGTGACGATCAGGCAGCTCTCCATGGAGATCTCGACGAGCCGGCCCGGATGGCGTCGGACACCCGTTCGCCACGCGACCTCGGCGTCGAAGGCGTAGCGCGGGTTGCGGCGCTTCTCGCTGCCGTTGTAGAGCACCTGTCGCAGCAGGATGCGGAGGGCCTGGGGGTGGATCGGGCGACGCACCAGGTAGCGGAAGCCCAGACGCGCCATCTTGGACGACAAGGTCTGGGAGCGATCGTCCGCCACCGCGATCCCCACGAACCCGTCCTCCTCGCAGCTCATCGGCCATGGGAAGGAGAGGGCCAGGGGCGCCGAGGTGATCAGAAGCCGACGCGGGCGGATCCAGGCGTGGGGCGAGCTGCCGCGCGAGGTGCGGATCCGAAGCCCGTCGACCCCGATCTCCCGGAGCAGGGAGTAGAGGTCGTCGAGAGTGCCGTCATCCATCAGCAGGACGTCGGGCCGGTCGAGGTCCCGCTCCGGGGGCCGCGGAGGCGGCGGCTCCGGGCGCGCAACCGGAGTTGCCGCGGCCGGTGCCGCGAGACCCGACTCGGGGTCGAGCGGCTGCGAGTCGGCGTCGGCCGGGGTCTCGCCCTCGGTCTTCGTATCCGAGCCGACGACGAGGGATCTACCCGGGCTGCTCCCCTCTACGACTGTGCTGCGGATGGGCGCCGCGAGTCGCTCGTCCTGGAACATCAGGCCGTACTCGACGGGGGCCTCGGTGATGCGGACGCCGATTCCGCGGCGAATGACGGTGGCCAGGGTCTGCGGCACGGCACGACGCCGAGCCACGACGCCCGAGACGCGCACGTCGGGAGCGAGCCCGGCCCCCATCAGCTCGAGCTCGATCCGGCTGCCCGGCGGGACCGTGGTGTCGGTCTGGACGAAGAGGCCCGTGCGCGAGAGATTCAGGGTGATGCCGCGGTAGCTCTGGCCATTGACCCTGAACAGGCAGGTGAAGCGCCGCTTGGCGCGTTTCGCACGATCCCGTCGCATCTCGACTCCCCGGGGCCGGACCGACGCGCCCCCACCCGCGTGAATCGGTCCGGCGGGGCGCGGCCTATAGCGCCGCCGCCGAAAGCCCGGCACCGCACCTCGACCCCGGCCGGCGTGTCCGACGGGATATACAGGCGGGCCGGAATCCCCGCCCTGGCGGCATACGCTGCGAGGGCAGCGCCAGCGTTTCCGGCGCTGGGAATTACGAATTCCTCGACCCCGTCGTGCACGGCCCGGGTCACGGCAGCTGAGATTCCCCGGTCCTTGAAGCTGCCCGTGGGATTTCGGCCCTCGTCCTTGACATGCAGGCGAAGTCCAAGTTCCTCTCCGGTCGACGGCAACGGCAACAGGGGCGTGTCTCCTTCTCCAAGAGTTATCGGCTCTTCTTCTCCGAGGAGCGGCATGATTTCTCGAAATCGCCACATTCCGCGTGGCCGATCCGCCCAGCGTCTGGCGAGTTCACCTCCCGAAACGCCGGGTTCGGGGTAGCGGACGAGCTGTGGACTGCCGCACTCGGGACACAGAGTCGCCAGCGGTTCGAATCCGTTATCGATTCCACACGCGCCGCCCTCCAGTCGGAAGCGGTCGTCCCGGCCGGTCTCATCGGTGGAGTCAGGGTTCATCATCAACCTCTCCGTCCATCCCGGGTGTCAGCGTGTCGAGAATCCGGTCGGCCGTGGCCGGTCCAATCCCTGGCACGGCGGTGAGATCGGATCGCGAGAGTCTGGCGATCGCCGCTGGACTGCCGAATCGTCTGAGTAGCTCCGCCTCGCGAGCCTTCCCCACGCCCGGGACCTCCTGGAGGGCCGTACGAAGCGTACGTTTGCGCCTCAGCGTTCGGTTGTATCCGACGGCAAATCGGTGCGCCTCGTCCCGAATGCGCTGCAACCAGTGCAGCGCCGGGTCCGTGCGGTCGAAGATCACTGGATCGCGACGCCCCGGCACGAACACCTCTTCCTGGCGCTTGGCAAGCGCCGCAACGGAAAGGTCCGAAGCTCCGGCTCCTTCCATCGCCTGGAGTGCCGCACCGAGCTGGCCACGGCCACCATCTATCAGGACCAGGTCCGGCAGTGCCTTGCCCTCGCTGACTCTGCGCTGAAAGTAGCGACCTACCACCTCCTGCATCATTGCATAGTCGTCCGTGACCCCATCCGGCGTCGTCCGAATCCGGAAGCGCCGATACTCATCGCGATGTGCCGTGCCGTCACGCAACCAGACAGCGCTGCCGACCGATTCCCTGCCTCCGAGCGTCGAAATATCGAAGCACAGGAGATCACGGGGTGGAACGGCAAGATCGAGGGCCGTCGCCAGTCCGATAGAAGCAGCCGACTCCGACTCCGACTCCGGCGCGGCAGCGGTGCTGGTGCCCGGGACAGGCTCCGTCATCGTACGCTCTTCGAGCAGGTGTTGGGCGTTCTGAGCGGCAAGATCCACCAGTCGTCGCTTGGATCCTCTGAGCGGACGGATGATGTGCACGGGCCCCGCTCGTCGCTGTGAAAGCATCTGCTCGAGCAAGGGGCGATCCGGGAACTCTGCCGGGATGAGCACCTCGGGCGGAAGATCCTCCTGCCGGAGCAGGAACCCTTTCAGGGCGGCATCCACGACGGCCTCCTCGTCGCCTGCGTCTGCGTTGTAGAGCATGCGGACTTCTCTGCCCAGCAACTGTCCATCACGCACTCTGAGGAGCACGGTACAGGCCATGCCGTCTTCGACTGCGACACCGAGCACGTCACGATTGCCGCCGCGAAAGTCGACGGATGTCTGCCGCCTCTCCAGCACTTCCAGTCCGTGGAGAACATCCCGCATTTCAGCTGCCGTCTCGAACTCCAGTGCATCCGCGGCGGTGGACATACGAATGCGGATTTCCTTCTTCAGTTTCGCGGTCTGTCCGGACAGGATTCGCAGTACCTCGTTCAGGGACTCTCTATACGCTTCCCTGCTCTGGTACCCCACGCATGGGGCGAGGCAGCGGTCTATGTGGTAGTCGAGGCAGGGTCGGTCCGGCGCCTGATCCGGCAGGCCGTTGCCCATCTGGAGCATCCGAGTCTGGCCGCGCGCCTGAGTGCGGTGATCGGTACACCCATCGATCTCAACCGGGTGATCAAGATAAACAAACCGAATACCCGCGTTTACTATGACCTGCAGGAGATCGGTTATCCAAACCTGGAAGGAATCATCGATGACTTCGTTGAGAAACACAACCTTAAATAACTGAGAGAGCGGCCTTCGCCGCTCTTTTTTTTAACAT
>Ga0209536_100015387_pt1 | contig 10932 bp, 9 predicted proteins | sample DeeMarSeWOR28_12_FD_187461 | JGI IMG/M metagenome (GOLD analysis project Ga0209536, IMG submission 187461) | Marine sediment microbial communities from White Oak River estuary, North Carolina - WOR-2-8_12 (SPAdes) (version 2) | ecosystem: Environmental > Aquatic > Marine > Intertidal zone >... | reverse complement strand
TTATTCAGAAAGTAGGTATATACAGGTTTTTGCATTTGATAAATCATTCAGAGATTATTTTTATAGCAGGAATTCAGGAGGCAACATTAATGATCCATTCATCCAGGGTGGAGGTAAAATTGAATGGAACATGCAGGGTGATAAGGTAATCGGGATGTTTATTGGATATGCAGCAGGAGAAAAATTAAGGGCAGAATAATGTATAAAAATTTGAGAAAACTATTTCAGCTTTTTTTAATTGCAGGAATATTCCTTACCTTAAATTCCTGCCTTGAAGATAATATCTCTCCGCCTTTGACAGGAGATTTAAATCCGGTAGCTGAGATGCTTTACTATTTTGAGTCACTAGGTGACTTTGCCAATAGTGATCTTGCCCCCGCACTTATAGACCCTGAAGAAGTTTATAATAATCTGAATAATTTTTTACTTGTAGACATCAGACCTGAATCCGAATTTTCCAGCGGTCACATTGAAAATGCAGTGAACGTACAAACGGATACTTTATTTGATTTTGCTGAAGGAAACTTTAATTCTAATTATCAAAAAATTATTATAATAAGTAAGAATGGACATAGCTCAGCGTATTTCACATGTCTTTTGAGATTAGCCGGTTTCAATAATGTTTATACCATGGATTACGGTATGGCTTCGTGGAATGAAGTTTTTGCGGATGAATGGCTAACTAAAATTGGTGATTACAGCGGAATCTCAAATTTTACAAATAATTCATTCCCAAAAAATGACTTTACGGCTTTGCCAGATTTAACATTTGACAAACCTGATGATCCTCTTTACAAAAGAATAAAGTCAAGAGTAAAAAAAGTTTCTGCCGAAGGCTTCAAATTCAATATGAATTACTATCAATCCCTACCAAATCTAAACAGTAAATATCCGGTCTGTTATGGTAAGAGTTATTTATACAATGCCCGGAAGGATTATATTTTTGAAGGGATGGGTCATCCTGACAATACAAGATCCTATTTAGATTCTCCGCTTTACGATTTCAGAAGCTATCGATTTCTGCAAACCCTTCCAGCTACGACTGAAATAGTAATATATGATTATAATGGCCAGCAAGCAGCTTGTATGACTGCATATTTGAGAGTGTTAGGTTACGATGTAAAGATGATTCTATTTGGTGCAAACCAATTATTTTATAGCAGGATGATTGACGATCCCGAATTAAATGGATTTATTTTTTCTTCACAAAAAATCAGGAACTATCCTTTAGTACCAGGAGACTAATTAGAAAAAATAAAATAGCCCCGTTGAACGGGGCTGATCAAAATTGAAATCAGAATTAAGATATTATCCTGGAATCTTTTAATCTTCTAGTCATCGAAATAAAGAAACCTAAGACCATAATAACAACACCAACCCAAACCAAACTTACAAATGGTTTAGTGCTTGCAGCTACACTCAACACTTCATTACCCACTGTTGGAATTGAAGAGCCCTGACTTTCACTACCATCTAAAGTTGAAAAGGCAATATCAATAACTCCTGCAGAAAGCTTTTCTAAATCAATTTTCAAATTCATCTCCTTTGATTCGAATGAAGTGAATTCGACTTTTCCGTCAGTTTGTTTTCGCAACAGTTCCGTTTGAGTTTTCTTTCCATCCTTTTCAATTTTAAGTACAGCACCCATCTGGAAATCTTTTCCTTCCTGCATCAATTGCATAGTCTCAGGTGCCATATTGAATTTTACGAAAGTGATTTTTGCACCACCAAACTCAGTTGAATTACCTTTCTCAAGTGAAATATGATTATGCGAATGCTGGTCTTGACTCTGCCCTCCTTCATCATATCCTAATGGAGATATGTAAATGTCTTTTGTGAGTAGTGTAAGTATAGCTGGTTCACGAACCAAACTGTTATTAAAATCACTCATGTACATTACCGGAGCTACATTATACTCTGAGTTTCCTTTTTTAACTTTTACGTTAAAGGCATACTTAGTATTATTTTCAATTGTATTATAGTTTGTAAAAGTCATTTCGTAGCCAAGTGCAGTCACCGGTTTTCCTTTTATAAGATTAATATTTATCTCCTCGCTGTAAACCGCTGAACCAATTACTCCAAGAATAAACAAAGCAATTCCGATATGCGCAACATAAGCTCCGAGCATTTTCATATTGCCTTTAACAATTTTTACGGCAATATCTATATTAACAAAAAGTGAAAACGCCGTTGTAAGCGAAAGAAGAATAATCATTATCTCGTGCACGCCGCCAATTACTATGAGTAAAATAGTAAACATAATTGAAGCTGCCGCCGCGAATAGTGATTTTTTTATTAGCTCATTTAAATCTGATCTCTGCCATTTAATAAGTAGACTGATTCCATTTAAAAACATTATAATTATTGCAAGTGGGAGATGCATTTCATTATAAAAAAATGTGTCCACTGCTTTACCAAAAATCGGTGCTGATGTTCCAACTAGCACAATAATAGCGGAAGCAATTAAAACTATCATTGCTGTGAATAAGGCGAGTTCACGTGACAAAATACTTTCATCATCTTTTATATTCTCGTTTAGAGTTTTCCACCTGAACAGTATCATTCCAAAACCAAGAAGAGTAAAAGTGCCCATAAATAAAATCAGGAAAAGGTAAACTATCATTCCCGGATCAACAAATGAATGAACAGAGGCATCACCTAGCACCCCGCTTCTAGTAAGGAAAGTACTGTAAAGAACTAAAACATAAGTGAGGACAGCCAACATCAAATTTGTTTTTGCGTATTTCCCTATTCCACCTTTAACCTGACTTCTCTTTTGAACTAACAAAGTATGAATTCCTGCAACTCCAACGAGCCATGGAATAAGACTTGAATTTTCCACCGGATCCCATGCCCAGTAACCTCCCCAGCCAAGCATTTCATAAGCCCAGTAACCACCGAGCATAATTCCTAATCCGAGAATTCCCATACCAGCAAGCATCCACGGGAAAGCCTGACTAACCCAATCTTTGTAATCGTTTTTCATCAATGCAGCTATTGCAAATGCAAACGGTACTGTTGCCATCGAAAATCCAATGAACAAAATCGGCGGATGAATCTGCATCCAGAAATTAAGCAACTGCGGATTTAATCCCTTTCCATCTACTATAAATTGATTAAGCGATACTCCTGCTTGAGATAGCTGAGCTACGAACTCTTTACTTATCTGAATGAATCCTTGATTAGAGCTTTGATCGGTAAAATAAAATTGTTGAATAAAAGGAAGATTAAAAAATTGTGAGTTGAGATGTTCAACTTTAACAAATGTCGGAGTCATCCATATATATTCAAATGGATTTTTGAACCATGGAGAAACCATCACTAAAAGAAATGTGGTTGCAAGTGTGAAAACAGCCATCACACGCGGCTCAAGATCTCCTCTTTTTGAAGCATAAGATTGAAGTATTATTCCAACAATCGAAGTTAAAAGCAGCCACAGCATAAAACTTCCTTCCTGCCCTCCCCAGAAAGAGGATGCAAGCTGGAAAACTCCCAGATTTCTTAGTGAATTATTGCTATAACTGTAAATGTAGTTGTATTGATACTGGTGTGTTAAAATAGCGTACCACAAAAAAATAGAAGCCGCAATAACCAGAACTGCCATCGCATGATATGCAATTCTTCCATAATTAAGTGTGTTTTTATAGCCCCGATAATTCAGATAATACATAATCATCGAGATTATACTAAACGCAAGTGCAATAGTGAGTATAACACTTCCTATCATTTATACCTCAACCGTAAAATTATTTTTTAGAAATTATTTTATAAAGAAGAGTTAGCCGTTTTCTCTTCGTATTTGCTGGGACATTTAGTTAAAATGTCTTTCGCATGGAAGTAACCATTTTGATATTTACCGGTTACTACAACGCTCGTAGCGCTCTCGAAGTTATTTGGGATAGTTCCTTCGAAAATTACTTTCATCTGGTTGCCGTTTTGATCTGCCATGACGAAAGAAAAGGTTTTATTCTGATTATCGATCTGGTAATTTTTTTCCTTAACCCAGCTTCCAGTTGCTTTAACAACTTTTTCGCTGACCATAACTTTGTTGAAGTCATCAACGTACTCAATATTACTTTGAGTGAATAGATATCCCATAAGTACAAGAAAGACTGCTATAATTATTCCCCCGAATACATATTTATTTTTCATTTTTTATCTCCGTTAATTTCTTTTTCAATACTTTTTAATCTTTTATCGAGGGCGAACATATAGAAAAATATTCCAACCCAAACAATGAGAACAATTATCATTACAATGTAAATTGCATTGTTCTGTAAAAAATCATAAAGACCGTTCAAAATATCTCCTTACTATCCCGCCGAATGGCCGGTTAATTGTTTATTAATTTTATCTTTAATAATAATTGACCTGTAACCAACTCTCCACATCCAGAAAAACAATATCGTAAATCCAATCATTGAAAGAAAAAATATAAGTTGCATATTTGAATTCATTTTGAAATCAACAATGGGACCTGCATTCGTATCATCTGCAGAACCTGGATGGAGTCCTTTCATTATTCTCGGCATTATGAAAATGAAGAAAGGCACTGTTACAAAAGCGATCATAGAATAAACAGCTGAAAGAGTTGCGCGTTTGTCCTCAGATTCAATTGATGAACGTAACGCGAACAGTGCACCATAGATCAACAAGACTGCAAATATGCTTGTTTGTCTTGGATCCCAGCTCCAGTATTGACCCCAGGCAAACTTAGACCAAACTGCTCCAGTTACAGTTGCAAGAATACAGAATACCATCCCAAGCTGTGCAGCAGAATAAGCTTTGGCATCATCATCAAGATTTTTTGATCTGAGGTATCTAAAACTAAAAACTGTTGACAATAGAAATGCGATTACCGTAAGCCAGGCTGTTGGAACATGAAAGAAAATAATTTTCGCGTTTTCTTCAAGCCCCGGAATGAATGGAAATTCATACCATGTACTTGGTTTCTCAACAATTGGAAATGCTATTCCTGCAATTGATACAAAAGCTAAAAGTATGAATAAGAATATTTTCCAGGCCATAATGGATTAAATATAAAATTCTTTGAAAATAGTTAATCTTTCCAGATAAAATCGAACAACATATAAGATGCAGTAAGCATAATTACGTCGTAACCAACAACTATTGCCAGTTCAAACTTAGATTCTTCAAAGCTTGTACCATCGAATGAGAACAAAGTTAATTGAACGCAGGTAAGAATCAAAGGTAATAAAATCGGAAAGGAAAGGACCGGGTAAAGCGTTCCTTTTGCGCCTGCTTTTGCAATTATGGCGGCTATTATTGTCGACGCAACAGCCAACCCAATATTACCTAAAACAAAGGTTACTAAAAAGAGAGAAAAATTTTGTACAATAAAATTTTCAAATAATGCTGAATAAATAATAGCAATAATAAAGTTCATAGAGAAAACAAGTATCATATTGAAAATCAACTTGCCGGAGAATACCGTTGAAGGAGATGCAATCAACTGTAAAGTTAATGTCGTTCCTCTTTCTTCTTCAGAAACAAAAGCTCTTGCCAGACCAGACATAGCAGTAAAGAAAATAACAACCCAGAACAACCCACCTGTCAAACTTGATGAAATGGTCTCGTTGCCAATTGAAAAAAGAATAACACTGATTGCTACTATAATGAACATTGCTAGTGAATTAATTGCGTAGCGTGTTCTTAATTCCGAATGAAAATCTTTTTTGAAGAGTGAATAAGATTCTGCAATCATTTAAATTTCTCCAGCAATAATACTTCGCTGCACAGTTCCAGATCTCTAGTTTCATTTGAGGCAATGACAACTATTTTGGATTTTCCTTCTTCACGAACAATTTCGTAAACAGCTTTCTTTCCTTCCTCATCAAGATTGGAAGTTGGTTCATCAAAAATCAAAACCTCTGGAGAATGCATTAAAGCAAAAATAAATTTCATTCTTTGTTTCATACCAGAGGAATATGTTTTAACAAGATCATCTTTCCTTGTATCCAAAAGAAATTTCTTTAAATAGAAGAGTATTCTTTCCGCTTCAAATGGAACTCCACGAATTTTTGAGAAGATTTTCAAATTCTCCCATGCAGAGAATTCTTCATAAAGAACGAGATAAGGCGAGACAAATCCAATATGATTGTGAAGTTTCTCCGGGATAATTTCTTCTTCTGAATTTTTATGAATTATCTTTCCTGAAGAAGCGGCAATTAATCCGGCCACTATTTTAACAAGTGTTGATTTACCGGAGCCATTCGGACCGGAAATACCGAATATTCCTTTTTCTGACCAAATGAAATTAATTTCTTTAAAGATTAGCCTTCTTCCAAAGAGCTTGGAGAGATTTTGAGATTGGATTGAGTAGCTACTCATTGAAAATAACAACTTTTCCTTTTATAACTTCATCTCCATGTTTTATAACATAGATGTAAACTCCGGAGGCAAGCTTGTTTTTATTATTATCCAGTCCATCCCAATCTATGTAAGGTAAATAGTTTAATTCACTTACATACTTCGATGTAGAATAAACCAATTTCATTCCTGCTGAGTACACCTGAAAATCTACTTCAGTTCCACTCTTGATCCCGAGACGAATAATTATATTTGATACAGAATATCTGAATGGATTTGGAAAGACAAAACTGCTGTTTGCTTCAATATTCTTAATAAGTATAGAATCTGATCTAACTACTTCATTATTAAGAATTTCCGAAACGGACCAAAAACTTGTATTCCCTGTACTAAATGTTGATGAATATTGCGAAGTTAATTCTCTTTGGCCTGAAGTCGGATTTGAGTAAAGTGTATAACTATAAGAAATTGAAGGAATCGGGTTTTGTAATGCTGCACTAGCATCACCGTTTGTAATTAGTGCATATAGTACATCACCTGTTCCGGAAATTGTAAACTTAATAAAATTATTGGCAGTTGGTTTTGAGGTTGCGTCAAAAGATTGCTGAGGAGGAATAAAAGTTGGAACTATCAGTGGATAATTAGCCGCCTCTTCAAAATATAAACCAGGGATTGTTCTGACATTTGTGTAATACGTCCAAATTGCAAATTTGTTTAACTCAACCTGGAATGAGGAACCCTCATCAAGGAGAGTTTTATTTATAGCCAGAATAGCATTCAAACTTGGTATTATTTCCCACTGTCGTTTCAAAATACCAAATTCAAATTTGTTCTGGAGATACAGATTCCAGATTGCTAAGTTATAACCATTTTGATTTGGCATTGCTCTATAAGGGCTACTGAAATACGATTGCATATATGCATAGTAGTCATTTACACTATCAAAGACGAATTCCTCCATGGAAGTTGAAGTAAGTTCATAAAAGAAAACATCTTCATCCCGATAGGGAGAATCATTTACAGCAACAGGTGGAATTGAGTAATTACCAAGTTGTATGCTATGATGAAACTCGTGTGCAACTGTAACAAGCATACCATTTATTCCTGAGCTGTAATAACCAGTGTAATCATTATCGATTACTATGAATGAAGTCCAATTGACCTGACCGACTCTTGATTCAGGATCGGTATAACCATAAAGACCACCATTTTGATCATTAATATAAACGTCGTACTTATCATCACCCCCCGCACCATTATCCCCAACCGGTGGAAGAAATCCAAGATATCCAACTTCAAATCTGTAAACTGAGTCAAGTGCTCTTGCAACTTCATTTACATTCTGCTCAACAGACCAGCTTGAATTATATGATGGACGATTGGAGCCTGTTTCATCATAATGAATTCTGAAAAAACCTGACGGCGAAACTACACTTGTTTGCAAGACTGGTCTGCTAAGAATTTTTTGCACATTAGCTTGTTGTTCGGGAGAAAAGGAACCAAAATTTGATTTTGCATCAGTAACAATTTGAAAACCACATTTTTTGTCTTCAAGTGTTAATTCACTAACTGGAAATGTCTGTGTTATTAGTTCAGGTTGAGTAAGTGCTATGAATTTGTTATAAAGGGAATCAATTTGAAATCGGTTTAGCTGCTGAGAAAAAGCCACAGACCAAGAACACATTTGAATTAACAAAATTATGCCTATTAGTACTATTTTTTTGCTGATGTAATTAATAATTCACCTTTTTGGTTTGAGTAAACTAAATAATAATTTTTCTGATCAATCGGCAGAAAAAAATAATCGGAAACTTTAATGGCAGGTATTATTCGACTCAATAAGTAGCCATTATCTTTTTCGCTGAAAATCAGTGCATTAATATAATCATCATCCAATGTATTTACCGAGAAATTAATTATACCCTTCATAATCATCCCACTGAATACACCCCGTCCAAATTCCTTATTTGCAATATTCTCGTCATTAAAAATATTTGAAGAAATATTCAAAGTTTTTCCGGTTATAAGGAACAATTGTTTTTCTGATTCATTTTGAAGTAAACTAATAATGCTCGGATAATTATTGAAATACAGATTAGCACCATATAATTTGACATCTAATTTCTCAGATTTTGGTATTCTATAATATGATTTGTAAAGGTTCGGTCCCGGCTCTATATCGACCATTTTAAAGTAAAAAGTATCCCTCACTGAGTTCCAATAAAAAACTTCCAGCTCATTCTGGATCCTGATTTTAGCTAAACTCACATTACGATCCAGGAATGGATATTCTTTGAAGGTGATACTCTGATCACGATTCTCAAATTTTCCCAGATGCATTTTGGATTGTTTGTTGTATACTATAAAAACATTTACTAACAGGCTGTCAACTCTCTGAAGATTTAAATCCAGTATTTCTCCAGGTGCATAAAGTTGTTTGCGGTTTAGTTTATTTGTCTTGAAATTATATTTAAATACTTCAAGCAAAGGGGTACCTTCGCTGTAGCAATAAAAAGTTTTTATCTGTTTATAAAAATCATCCACAACAATTTCTTTGTAATCTTCTGCCAGCGGTATGTAATAAAAGAATTGCGGAATCCCGGTTTTATTAAGTATAAATAATTTCAAGAACTTATCGTACGTATCAACGAAACTAAATTCCGGGAAGCTGTCATTCCCATAATCAAATTTCTTTACTGCACCTGCATTAATTGCAGGAACAATCTTTAAGTCTTTGCTCAAATCATTAACAGAGGAAATGATGCCGATCTCACTGGATTCCAAAAAACATAATATATTTTCTCTGGAATATGTTTTAAATCTCGCTATTGAACCCGCGTGAGAAATCCTCAGATATGTTATGCTTTCGAAAAAGTCATTATCTGTTTTAGCATACAATACATCAAGTGTACCTCTTGGAAGAGAATAGGAAATATCCAAAAGCTTGTCGTTATTAAAATCTCCGAATATAATAGCTGCCGGTCTTTCGTCGAGCTTAATAGTTTTTTTTATTTTGTATGTATACTGAAAGTCTCCGAATAAAATTTCTATATTATTACCAATGGAATAAATTAAATCGGCTAAGCCATCGTTATTCAGATCTCTAGTTTTGAGTAAACTTATTTTTTGAGAATATTGAATTGATCTATTAAATCTAAAAATTCCTTTTGTGTTATTTGTAAAAAACTGGAGTGAGTTTTCAAGTATATTGAATGCAGCAATATCAACATAACCGTCATTATTAAAATCAATAAAAATAGCTTCGCTAAAACTTGTTCCGATTATTATTTTTCTCTCGCCAACTCCTTCATTAGCACGTGAAAGGACTGACAATCCATCGAATCCACTTCCATAGACAAGTATTTCTTCCCTTCCATTTAAATCAATATCCCCGGTAAAAATACTTTCAGGGTACGAATTGAATTCGATTTCTTTATTGCGCTTATTGATGCCATCAGATGAAATATCGATGAACACAATTTTTCTATGTTTTCGATCAATAGCTGCAAATAATCTTGAGGTTGCTGATTTTTCTTTCAGCTGACGAAGCTGGGAAATTTCCACATCAACTTTAAATTCTTTAAACGAATTGTTATCGCCGGGTAAACCTGAATAGACTCCAACACGTTTTGACAAGGCTGAATAGAAAATTAATTCGTCATTTCCATCAGAATTTAAATCTGAAGAAATCACAGCTTCATATCCCTTTGGTATGGAATAATTTATTTGTGAGCAAAAACCATTTATTGGAATTTGACTATAGGTAAGTGCTGAGGAAAATAATAAAATTAAGACAGCGCTATTTTTCAGCAGACCTGCTTTTAAGCCTGTTTTCTCTCCTGATAAGCGCCTCATTAAATCTTCTTTTCTGTTCATTTGTTTCCGGTATAGTTTCATTTGCTTTTACTGGTTTACCTTCCGAATCAACACACACAAACGTAAGGTAAGCCGAATTAGCATGCTTTACCGTGCCCTCTTTTAAATTCTGTGCAAATACTTTAACTCCAACTTCCATTGAAGTATTAAAAACTCTGTTTACCGAAGCAACAAGTTCTACGGCGTCTCCAAGCTTGACAGGATTATGAAAATCAATCTTATCCACTGATGCAGTTACACAAACTCTTTGATTATGTTTTTCAGCGCTGAGTGATGCACAAGTATCAATCCAAGACATCAATTGTCCCCCGAAAAGTGTACCAAGCTGGTTGGTGTGGTTGGGGAGAACTAATTCCGTCATCGTTATTTGTGAGTCACTTACTTTCCTTGCTTTCATCAATTAGAAGAAAATCCCCCTTTTAATTTTGCTTCGAGACCGTTTTTCATATCATTGACTTCCTGAAAGTTCTGATCTTCAGGGTACAGGCGGACGAATCTTCTCATCTCGATTAATGCTTCGTCTTCACGCTCTCTTTCCATTAACAACATAATTTTGCTGTAAAGAGCCATCGGTGCATATTTTGTATCATGGAATATCTCCACACAGGATTCATAGTATTTTAATGATGCTGTGTAATAATCCATCCGTTCGTAAATATATGCAATAGTATATTCCTTGTGAGCAAGTTTATCATTCAGTTCAGTAATTTTTTGTTCGGCTTCAGC
>Ga0209536_100015386_pt1 | contig 10932 bp, 6 predicted proteins | sample DeeMarSeWOR28_12_FD_187461 | JGI IMG/M metagenome (GOLD analysis project Ga0209536, IMG submission 187461) | Marine sediment microbial communities from White Oak River estuary, North Carolina - WOR-2-8_12 (SPAdes) (version 2) | ecosystem: Environmental > Aquatic > Marine > Intertidal zone >... | reverse complement strand
AGAAGAACCCAAGACGAGAAGATAATTTATAGACAAGTCTAGTTTCTTAGTTTCTTAGTTTCTATTTTCCCTTTGTTCCCGTTTCCCCCTTTGTTCCCCCGCCCTATTTCTCCGAGTAGTAAACGATGAAATAGGCTTCGGCCTCTTTCTCGTTGTATATCAGAACCTTGACGGTAGTCGGCCCATCTGGGTCTTTGCTAAATATCTCGGTATTCACTAGGTCGCCTTCCTTCCAGAACGCGTATGCCTCAGGTTCGCCCCACAGCCCTGGTCTGAACCAAACAGGCTCACGCGTGTGATCGTAGCAAGGCATGCCACTCCTATACTTGCTTATTCCAAAAGGGCCGTTGCGATCCCAGTGCCACGAAAGACGCCCATTCTCATAGTCTACGTTCCAGACTTGCGCGAAAGGTCCCGAATTAGTGAGCAGCACGAGGTCGTCTCTGTCCACTTTGAAACGGAAAGTGTATCTGTAACCGCCGAAATCCTTGGGTTGATCGGCTCGTATGTTTGTTACAGACTCCGGAACGGGGCTCAATACGTACTTCTTGAATGCTGCGGATGCCTCTGTCTTTGACATCCGTCGCGCCCTGCATCCGTAAGGTGCCAGAAGCCCAACTGCACAAATAAACGCCAACAGGCATGACTTGCGACCTTTTGCATTGCCGTGTTTCATCATGCTCTTGCTCCCTTGCCGATAGCTGTTTGTCCTTGTTGGTTCAGCTGCCTGAATAAATAGGAATAAATAGGGACGGACCCTATTTTATACTCCCTCTAGTTTCCCTTGAAAGCTCTTTCCCACTCTTCTCTAATCTGAATCGACAAAGCTATGTCTATTCCAATTGAAGTGAATTCGTTCATCAATTCTGCATCGAAGCAGTAACCGGCGTTTGGTATCCCTTTGGGCGGGGCGAAAGCAATCGTCAAGTAGGCTCGTTCTACAGTCTTGTCTTCTTTGATAAGCTCTGTCAATCTGTGTTTGGCCGGAGCTATTCTCTTCAGGATGTTCTTCATTTGTGTCTCAGTTCGCCATGTGGTCGGACCGCCTTGCAGGGCCCAGAATCCCTGTTTAGATTTCCTGCCCTTACGATAGAGTTCACCTAGTTTTCCCGAACTGTCAGGCAGGACATCTAAGGCCTTTGCAACTTTCTTCGGATCGAGATACTTGCCCGCGATAGTCAAACTAACCAGTCTCCATTCGCGAGTTCTACGCTGCTTCGCTCTGGCCTTTCTCTTCATAGCGATTCAGTAACACCTCCAAATCTAAGATAACATCTTGTCATTCTAGCAAAACAGAGGAATAATAGGGGCGGGTTCCATATTATTCCTCCCTTCATACTTACTCCATCTCGTTGTGCAAACGACCTTGCAATGTTAAAAATCCAGAGCCAAACATTAGAATGACACATTTGACAATAATTTGCCAATCATTTCACAAACACGAGCAAGCGTATGGCCTGCCAACCAGACTTCCGCTTCGAGAAGATCAAGCCGCAACCTAGCCTGCACGATCATATTTCTTCTTTTGAAGCACTCCCCTGGGGTTTATAATCATTGCAGTTGGGTGAAATCCAGATTTTCGTTTGTTTTTTTGGAAAGTGGCTCTTAGATGAAAAAGTCAAATCCTGATATATCAGAAGGCGTCTCAAAGACTTCGCGGCGCAGTTTTATCAAACGCTCACTGGCTGCGACAGGTACATTGGCAATCCCGTACTTCGTACCAGCCAAGGCTTTCGGCCAGGGCGGAGCTGCAGCCCCGAGCGAGCAGATCGTTCTTGGGGTAGTCGGCCAGGGCCCTCGAGGGCGATATGATCTGAGCGTCATGCTCGGCGAAAAGGATGTCCGGTTCGTGGCCGTATGCGACGTGCAACGGAATCGACGCCTGCAGGCAAAACAAATGGTCGACGACCATTACGGCAACCGCGATTGCGCTGTGTATCGTGACATGTTCGAGGTGTTCAATCGATCGGACATCGACGCCGTGCTGATTGCCACCGGCGATCACTGGCATGCCCTGGCTTCGATTTTGGCGATGAAGGCCGGCAAGGATGTCTACAGTGAGAAACCCTGTGGGATGACTATTCGCGAGATTCAAGCCTTGGCAGAGACGGCCGGCCGCTATGGACGCGTTTTTCAGGCAGGAACACAGCGACGTAGTCAGGAGAACTTTCAGTATGCCGTTTACTTAGCTCAGAGTGGAATACTCGGTCAACTTCATACACTGCACGCTTCAGTTTATGTCCCCCGACGAACCTATGACTGGCTCCCAGCCCAGCCGGAACCGCCTCGCGATGAGTGTGACTGGGATAGATGGCTTGGCCCCAGTCCGTGGCGCCCTTATAACAAACGGTATGTCGAGGGCGGATGGCGAGGTCACTACGACTTTGAAGGGGCCGCAAACTTCCTGGACTGGGGCGCTCACACACTGGATCTGTGCCAGTGGGCCAACCAGTCGGATCATACTATGCCCATCGAGTATGAAGCGAACGAAAACGGAATCATCGGCCGCTACGCCAATGGCGTAAGACTGGTCTGTGACTTCCTGCCCGATCCGTTTGGGGACCGGTCTCCGCAGTATCGAACCTCAACAGGTACCTGTCCTGTCCGTTTCATCGGCGACGAAGGCTGGGTCGAGACCGGCGATAACGGCGAGATTGTGCTTTCCGATAATCTGGAAAAGACCCAGCAGCGACGGTTCCAAAAACCCGGAACCAGTGCGGCAGGTCACGGCCGGAATTTCTTCGATTGCGTCAAGAGCCGCGCATTGACCGTCTGTAATCAGAATATAATGCGCCGATCCCACATCGCCTGTTATGCGGCCGAGCTCTCCTGGGAATTGGATCGAAAGATCACCTTCGATCCGGTTCTGGAACGATTCGAAGGTGACGCCGAGGCCAACCGCAGGATCAGTCGCGCCACGCGCGAGCCCTGGTCCTTCAACATATAGAACCGATTTCAACTGAATGGAAAAGAACCATGATAACGCGACACATCGTCATACTCTGGACCGCAGGGTTTCTCCTGTTCGCTGTTTCGACTGGCCGCGCGGCGTCTACCGATAAAACACAGCAGTGGATTGAGGTTCTACAATCGCAGTCCCCAGTATTCGAGAAGGCGCGAGCCTGTCAACAACTGGGCGAGTTCGGCACGGCCGAGGCCGTGCCGGCACTGGCTGCTCTTTTGAATCACGACATTCTCGCTGCCTATGCGCGGGCCGGTCTTGAGAGGATTCCCGGCCCTGAGCCTGTCGCCGCCCTGCGCGAGGCACTGGGTCAGACGCAGGGCAAATGTCGGATCGGCGTGATAAATTCACTCGCCGCTCTGCGTGACGAAAAGGCAGTCCCTGAGTTGATCGCACTGACGCGAAATTCCGATCCTGAGATCGTCAAGGCAGCGTTGCTCGCATTGGGCCGGATTTCAAACGATGAGGCTCTGCCAGTTGTCCGGCAGGCACTTGTTTCCGGACCCCAGGTTTTCCGCGCCGATGCGGCGGCGGCCTGTCTTCTGGCTGCCGAGAACCAACTCAACCAGGGCAAGGCAGACATCGCACAGGCGATCTACGATACCGTTCGAGCAGCTCAGGTTCCGACATCCTATCGTATCGGTGCGACGCGCGGTGCTATAGTATCGCGAAGGTCGGATCGCGTTGGTTTTCTCATCGAGCAACTGCGGTCCGATGAGCCTGCGATTCGCGACGTGGCGCTGCTGACGATTCGCGAGATTCCCAGCGATGCGCTCGCCGCCGCCCTGAATGCTGAGCTGGAAGATGCGCAGAGAGATCTTCAGGTCAAATTGATGATTGCCCTGAAGGATTGTCATAACGCCGAATCGCTTGCGGTCATCAGGACCAAGGTTCAATCTGATGATCCCGCAGTCCGTTTAACGGCGCTGAGGGTATTGGCGGCGATCGGCGGTCCCGACGACGCATCGGCGTTTCTTGGCGTGATCGGGGACCGAACCGGGGAGGAGGAACTGTCAATTGCAGTCAACAGCCTGGAGCAGATGGAAGGTGCCGGGGTAGATAGACTGATTCTGAGGGCTTTGCAGTCCTCTGACGAATCCCAGGGCCGTGTGGAGTTGATCCGTCTTCTGGGTAAGCGCAATGTCACCGGGGCCACCGACGAACTACTCCGGCAGGCCGCTGGTTCGGATCGGGATGTCAGGATCGCGGCGTTCCAGGCCTTGAGAGATCTGGCCGGCTTTGATGAACTGCCAAGCCTTATTGCACTTACCAAGAAATGTCGTGATGATTCGGTAAGAGATGCCGCGGTCAGTGCGGTCTACGGGGCCTGTAAGAACGACCAGCGCGCCGGTCAATCGGGCGCATTGGTCCTGAAGGAATTGAAAACATCCACTGTCAACATAGAGAAAGAATCCTGGATCAGAGTACTGACATTGCTGGGATATGCCGAAGCCTTACCTGCCATCACCGCTACGCTCGAGGACGCCGATCAGAAACTCGTTCAAAGTACGGTATCTAATCTGGGCCGATGGCCTGATCCGGCGCCGATGGACGCCTTGTTCGATGTAGTGGAAGGAGACTATCCCTCGAACTTGCGCAGACAGGCACTGGCAGCAGTTCTCCAGTTGGCCACTGCCGCGGCTGATCGAGGAACGGCGAGTGATGAAGAGCTGATTGTCTGGTTTCGTCGGGCCAGCAAGGCTGTTCAATCCGTTCAGGAAAAGCGGCTGCTCATCTCCGGTCTGGGGCGTGTCAAGCATATCGAAAGCGTTCGGCTGTCGGCATCCTATCTCGGTGACGCCGACGTTAAGACCGAGGCAGCCTACGCTATTGTCAATGCCGCTGAACCGCTGGCCAAAGGGCCTGACTACAAGGCGGTACAGGCCGTGTTGAAGAAGATTTCCGGTGTTCAGGACCAACGCCTGCTCGACAAGATCGCAAACCTTCAGCGCGAAACAGAAGCCACAGCCGCCACGGACAACAACTAATTCTTCTCGATACGTTTGGCGAGCTGATCTGGGCCCGGCGTCAGGTTGGCAAGGTGCAGTGCAACTTCCTTCTTGATATCTCTGATCACCTCCGGATGGTCCTTGGCTATGTCGTACTTCTCCGAAGGATCATTACCAAGATGATAGAGCAAGGGCGGGTCGTGGCTCTTTTCTTTGTCGTTGCGATAGCCGGACCTGGTAAAGAAGTGTGCCTTGTATTGTCCCTTGCGTACGGCCCATATCTTTGTGCCGCGATAGTAGAACATGGTATCGCGCGGGCCAGGCCCTGTCCCGAACAGAACAGGTGACAAATCCAGTCCGTCGACGACTCTGTCCGTAGGCACATTCGCTCCGGCCAGCGTTAGAATTGTCGTGTACACATCCATCGTTGCGCCCATATCGTTGACGACTGCGGGCTCGATCGTCCCCGGCCACCACATGATGCAGGGCTCGCGCATGCCGCCCTCGAAGGTGCAGCCCTTGCCTTCTCGCAACAGTCCTGCAGAGCCGCCGTGTTCGTCGAATATCAGCCACGGCCCGTTGTCGGAGGTAAAGACTACGAACGTGTTCTCAGCAAGACCCTCGCTTCTAAGGGTATCCAGGACTTTTCCGACGCAGAAGTCTATCTCCTCAATCACGTCGCCGTACAGGCCCCTTAGGCTCCTGCCTCGGAAATTCTGCGAGACAAACAACGGGACATGAGGAAGGCTGTTGGCCAGATAGAGGAAGAAGGGCCTGTCCTTGTTCTTCTTGATGAACTTGATGCCCTCTTCGGCATAGCGTCTTGTTATGGTGTTCTGGTCGGCCGGTCGCTCGACGATTCTCTCATCCCGCATCAGGGGGACGTTCCAGTATTCGATCTTCGGTTCGAGAAAAGCCTGGCGGCCTTCGCCCGCAACCCTGTCCATATCGTTGCTGTAGGGGATGCCGAAGTAGGAGTCGAAGCCGTTGTTGGTCGGCAGATACGGCGGCAGATGCCCGAGATGCCACTTTCCGACACAGGCGGTGACATAGCCCTGGCCCTTGAGGGCCTCGGCGATTGTTATTTCGCCCTTTGGCAGGCCCAACGCCGAATCGGGGAACAGCACCCGCCGCTTATCGCTGCACATGCCGTTGCGAATCGGCAGCCTTCCGGTGAGCAGGGCCGCCCGGCTTGGTGTGCAGACCGAAGCGCCAACGTAAAAGTTGGTCCACTTCTGACCCTCGGCGGCCATTTGGTCCAGGTTGGGCGTGCGAATCGTCGGATGGCCGTAGCAGCCGAGGTCGCCGTAACCGAGGTCGTCACAGAATATGATTACAAAGTTCGGCCTCTTCGAGGGTCTCTTGCCGACACTTGACTGAGTGGAACTCGCGCAGCCCGGCAGCGCAGCCGCTGCGGCGCCCAGGCCCAAAACCTTGATGAACTGGCGGCGATTCATTCTTGCTTTCATAGAAGAACTCCCAATATGTCACTAATTGCGTACCTAAGCGATGCTTCTGTGCTATAATATTGTCTCGGTGAAAGTCTTGCAAGCAGGCAGTTGAGCGCGTCGGTTGTAAGGAGTCGTCTTCATGGGCCCTGAGGTTGTACCGCTGGATGCTGTACGGTCCGTCGATGAAGATGGGGTTGGACCAAAGGCCATGAGCCTTGTCCGGATGATTCGGGCCGGTTTCGCCGTGCCTGCCGGCTTCTGCGTTACTGAGCGTGTTTTGCGAGAGCATCTGGAGCGCAACAACCTTACCGGTCGTCTCAAATCTCTTGTAGAAAGAACTGCCCAAGCCAAGCCGGAGGATAGAGGGGCGCTTCTTTCGAATCTGCGGCAGCTTATCACTGAAGCCTCCCTGGCAGAGCAGGTTCAACAGGAAATTGAGAATCATTACCATAGACTCGGCGCCGAGCGCGTCGCAGTCCGCTCGTCGGGGACTGCGGAGGATCTCGCGGGTCATTCCTTCGCCGGTCAACATGACAGCTACCTGGGCATAGCCAGAGTCGAAGAATGCGTGAAGGCCGTCAAGAAATGCTGGGCCTCGCTCTGGACGCTGCGGGCTTACGAATACAGAGAGAGAAACGGCTTCGACCATCTTAACGTCGGCATGTCGGTGATCGTCCAGCAACTCGTCGCCGCAGATACCTCGGGTGTCATCTTCACGGTCGACCCTCTCAGCGGCAGACGCGGCAACATAGTAATCGAGGCCTGCTTCGGCCTTGGAGAGGCTCTGGTGTCAGGCAAAGTAACGCCTGACAGACTCGTTGTTGACAAGAAGAAGCTAGAACTGCTTTCTCGCAGAATATCAGAGAAGAGAATTGAGTGTGTACTCGATACGGGCGGGACAGTTCAAGATCAGGCCATTCCAAAGGAAAGGTCACTCGCCTGCTGTCTGGATAAGAAGCAAGTAAAGCGGCTGGCAAGACTCGCAAGAAAAGTGGAGATCGAATTCGGCTGTCCACAGGACATCGAATGGGCGATATGTAAAAAGAAAATCTATTTGCTGCAGTCCAGGCCCATTACCGCCATACAACCGGAAAAGTCCTGGGAGGACCGCCAGGTTTGGACAAATGCCAACACCGGCGAAGTCATGCCTGATGTGCTAACACCACTAACCTTTTCTATGGTGCCACGACTTTTTGACCGGGCCATCGATCAAGCATTTACTTTGCTCTGTATCAAGCTCGATACCAATCCATTGTATGGGTTCATTGGGGGTAGATTGTACTTCAACATCAATACCTGTATAGGTGCACTAAGGTGTTTTCCCATCCTGCGAAATCTCGACTTTCGTGCCGTTTTTGGAGGTGAACAAGGAAAGATGGCTGACAAGGGTCAGCTTGAAATACCGCAAGAGGATACGCCTGATCTACAGTTCAGTCTCTTGAGAATGTTACTCAAGGCGCCCGGTTTGACTTTTGGCATTCTCACATATAGACCGAGAAAAGGCGAGGCCATGATTCTTGAAGTCAAGAAACGAGGCGTCAGATTACAGAGTCTGGACATTGCCGGTATGAGCACGGAAACGCTGGCCAGGACCTTCCTGGCCGAAGTTGCCGACATGGGGGAGTTCATTGCAGATGAGCGTACACAACCTGGCATAATGTATGGCATTATAGGAATGGCCTCGTTTCAAATGCTTGGCAACGTTTGCACCAAATGGTTCGGTGATGACGGTAATACTTTCGCGAATCGCCTTCTGGCCGGCCTGGGCAATATGGATGACGCAGAGGCCGGCCTTGACCTTTGGCGCCTTGCACAAAAAGCCCATGAAATTGCGAAAGTGGAAGAAGCAATTCTATCCGACGAGGATTGGAAGGCTACTCGTAAGAAGATAAGCGAAGTTGCAGAAGGCGAACAATTCTTGGAAAGCTGGGATGAGTTCATGTCCAGACACGGCCATCATTGTCGTGGGGAAATGGAAGTGTTCAATGCCCGCTGGTCTGAAACGCCTGATTATATCCTCTCGATTGTACGCAATTATACGCGTGGCATCGAGCAGGCTGATCCATTGGAGAATTACAGCCGATATGCCCAACAACGCGAAGAACTTGCACAGTCATGTCGTAAACGACTTAAGAATCCCATGAAACGTGCGATCTTCAATTACCTTCTTACTCACGCCCGGCGATTTTCTGCAATTCGTGAGAATTCCAAAAGTGACTTCACACGTGTCATGACCGTATGGCGTAAGATGCTGCTTGAGCTTGGGAAAAGGCTGCAAAGCAGAGGAATATTGGCCGGTGCCGAGGACATCTTCTTTCTGAGGCTTGAAGAGATTGAGCCGGTAACGCAAGGTCAGGCAGAATATGACATCAGGCAAGTCGTCGCTCAACGCCGGGCCGAATACGAGAAGAATAAATCTGTCACACCGCCCACGGTAGTCAGCGGCCGGTTCGATCCGGATGATTTTACACCTGAGACTGTGGACACCAGTGCTGAAGTTTTGAACGGCCTGGCAGTAAGTTCGGGCATAGTTATCGGCAAGGCGCGTGTGATTCTCAAAGCCGATGCCAATGAACAAGTATTGCCCGGCGAGATTCTGGTAGCGCCTTTCACCGATCCCGGCTGGACTCCATATTTTGTACCTGCCGCTGCAATAGTCATGGACATGGGCGGGATGCTTTCACACGGCAGTATTGTTGCCAGAGAATACGGTATGCCCGCCGTGGTCAATGTGGGCCCGGCTACAAAAATCATCAGAACCGGCCAGACAATACAAGTAGATGGCAACCGCGGACAAGTGAAACTTCTGCAGTCTCGGCCCAGAGAAGACCTGGCCTCCAGCGAAGCTGAAACGCCACAAGGCCACTATATCTGGAGCTCCTTCGCCCTCGAAGAAGTCATGCCTGATGTTGTCACGCCTTTTATGTGGTCGTCGATGCTTCAGCACATGGGACACAGACTTTTCGATCCCTCTCTCCGTGCTCTCTGTATCAACCGCCTGGATACTCCCGTGTTCGGCCTCATCGCTGGGCGGGTCTACTTCAACGCGAGCTTCTGGACCGCCGTCATAACGTGTCTGCCGGGTTCTCGCAATTATGACTTTAGAAAAAACGCCGGCGATGAAACCGGCCTGCTGGACTTGCTTGAAAAGCTGGAGAATCTGACACCAGAAGACCTGCCAAAGATAGAATTCCACCGAATACGATTCATTCTCAAATTGCCTCTGTTGCTAATTAGAACCATCGCCAACACTCCTGAAAAAGGCGAGTCCATACTTGCAAACGCCAAGAGCATGAACGAAAAATGGCGAAGCTTGGATATCTCCGGTTTCTCCGACGAACAGATCGCAGAATCCTGCAGTGCCGCTATTGACGATTTCGACCGGCTCCTCATAGCGCACGCCCCCTATCTATTCAGCGTAATGACCGCATTTCCGGCTCTTGAAATAGTATGCGCAAAATGGCTCTCGGATGATGGCTCCTGCGCTAAAAAACTCTTGGCAGGGCTTGGCAATATGGATGATGCCCAGTCTGCTATGGACCTCTGGCACCTTGCTTTGAAGGCTCACGAATCACCCGACATCGAAGCGGCTATTCTCGCCGGAGACTGCTGGCAGAACATCGTACAGAAAGTACCCGAGCTCCAAAGAGGTGATGAGTTCTTGAAAAGCTGGGATGAATTCATGGAACGCCACGGCCATCATTGCAGGGCTGAGTTAGAGCTATACAATCCACGATGGTGCGAGACTCCGGACTATATCCTTGGCCTTGTACGAAGCTATATCACGTGCATAGGTAAAACCGACCCGTTGGAGAATTGCGGAAGACTCGCTGATCAAAGAGAACAGCTCGCGACAAGCTGCCGCCGGAAACTCAGAAATCCTGTCAAACGCCTGATTTTCAACAAACTTCTTATTCGCTCCCAAAAGGGCGCTCTCTTTCGCGAGAACATTAAAAGCGAGGTCATAAGATTGATTGCAGTAATGCGAAAAATGCTGCTTGAACTCGGCCGAAGATTCGTAAGTAAAGGTCTCCTCGTTGAGGTCGATGACATCTTTTTCCTGGGGCTCGACGATATTCAGCAGATCGCCAAAGGTCGGGTCAAATTCGATTTCAGGCAAGTTGTTGCCACACGTCGCAAAGAGTATCAGAGGTGGCAATCTATCACACCGCCCAAGGTAGTCGTTGGTAGATTCGATCCCGACAGCTCAGTGCCCAAGGTCGTCGATACGGATGTTGAGGTCTTGAACGGATGGGCGGTAAGCTCAGGTGTGGCGACCGGCAAGGCGCGAGTGATTCTCAGAGCTGACACCGATGAACAGGTCTTGGCCGGCGAGATTCTGGTGGCGCCGTTCACCGATCCTGGTTGGACTCCCTATTTTTTGCCGGCCGCTGCGATAGTTATGAATCAGGGCAGCCTGCTCTCCCACGGTAGTATTGTAGCCAGAGAGTACGGCATCCCCGCAGTGGTGAACGTTGGCCCGGCAACCGAGATTATCAAGACCGGCCAGACAATACAAGTGGACGGCGATCGCGGCATGGTCAGGATACTACCATAGCCGGAAACAGCC
>Ga0209536_100015385_pt1 | contig 10932 bp, 8 predicted proteins | sample DeeMarSeWOR28_12_FD_187461 | JGI IMG/M metagenome (GOLD analysis project Ga0209536, IMG submission 187461) | Marine sediment microbial communities from White Oak River estuary, North Carolina - WOR-2-8_12 (SPAdes) (version 2) | ecosystem: Environmental > Aquatic > Marine > Intertidal zone >... | reverse complement strand
ATATCCTAACTGTATAAAGGCATTCGCAGCCAGATTTCTGGCAGACTGGTTGTCAGGCTCTGCAAAAATCACATGCTGCAGTACCTGTACTACCCACTGATAATTTCCAGCATCCAGATCGGCTTTTGCTTTTTTCAGAATTGCACCACTGCCCCCCATGTAATCCACATACTTGCCGGCACTCTTCGATTCCGACAACTGTTGCAGTTTGCTGGGATTGCCATCATACCATCCCAGGTAGAACTGGAATACTGCTTTGCCGGCACTGCCCAATGTTCCGTAGTAATCCTGCAAAGTCCATTCTTTGGCAAGCGATGACGGTAAGCTCAGCATCTCGCCTATCTCTTCCTTGTTGTACCCCTGGTTGGCAAGGTGCAGGGATCGATCGTGGGCGAACTTGTAAAAATCCCGCTGGTTCTGTAAGTGTTTTGCAATGTTCTCCTTGCCCCAGGTGGGCCAGTGATGCTGCGCTATCATGATATCCGCCCTTGGCGCATATTCATGTAGCAATACATTGAGTACTTTGACCCATTCCAATGAATCCCTGACCTTTGTGCCTCTGGGTGTGAGAAGATTATGCACGGTATGCACCGCCACTTCCGATACATTCAGGACTTCTTCCTCGGGATAAAACATAATCATCTCTGACGGAGCTTCAGTGTTGCTGGCCAGATAAAATTCAATAGGAAAGCCGTCAATAACATGTGTTTCCATCTGGGATTCAATTATATCTGTAGGTGCAATATAAGAACGCATACCATTTGCAACACCGGGTCCCAGGCCAGCATCAACAGTTCCATATGGGGAACGAGGTAAAGGTATGCCTGAATACCAGATGGTCCGGCGCAGCATGGCATTGCCCGCCAGCAGGTTTTCACTGATGGCTTCCTTTTCGAAATTTAGTGGTGCAAATATTTTCACCTGACCCGAAGATACCTGCCCTTTGGATACCACTCCAGCAACCCCGCCAAAATGGTCCATATGATTGTGGCTGTAGATTACGGCCCGTACCGGTTTTTCTCCCCGGGACTTAGAATATAATGACAAAGCAGCCCTAGCCGATTCGATGGAGGTTAGAGGATCAATGATAATAATTCCTGTGTTACTTTCAATAATCGTCATATTTGCCAGGTCAAAGCCCCTTACCTGAAAAATCCTATCGGTAACCTTGAAAAGCCCTGTAGCCGCATTGAGCTGGGTCTGTCTCCACAGGATCGGGTGGACAGTCTCAGGGGCAGGCTGCCTTTTCAGTGATTGGTAATCCTTGAAAACCCAAACAAGCTGCCCATTTTCTGCCACGATCGATTTGTTCTCAGGGATTGCGATCAAACCTCTTTCAGCGTTTTTAAAATCTCTCTGGTCCCCCCAGTCAAGGTTTGTAGTACTCGATGAAAAATAAGCCTTTGTTGACTCCGAGGGCGGGTCATTGGAAGATGCATTTTCACTAAATGCAGTAAACGGCTGCAGCGTTAAGAAAAGCAATACGGCTACGGAATAAACGAAAAAAGAGAGTACTTTGTTGGTTGCCATAGTAAACCTCATGCAGTTATTGGCTGCAATTTTTCAAGTTTCCATTTTTTACCGGTTTTCAACATCACGGCGTTACAATATTGAACCAGAAATCGAATCGGTCGATCAGTTTGAGAAAATCATAAAATTTTTCTTCGTTGCCGTGACCTAATTAGATAAATAGAAGTACGAATTGGCGCATAAAGATGCTTTGCCTCCTGGTTATCTTGATTGTTTAAGGATACTACATTTACAGGATCATCCAGTAAAGGGATTGCCCCTTTGTCTGACAAGCGGATTTGCATCAACTCCCCAGAAACGCTTTCTGGGAAGTAACAAATCTCAGTGGACGAATGACAGCCTATCCTTCCATCAGAAAATCAACCGATCCCGCTTGGTTCACCAGAGGCCAGGAATAAGCCGGTAGTGAACTTGTCGTGCATACTCAGAATACCCGGTTAATTCCCGCTGTAGTGTCCTGTCTTCGAGTACGGTTCTGATGATCAGCAGAAGCACGGCCATGCTGGCAGGGATCAGGCCATAAACAGAGCCGACAATCAGAGGCGCCGACAAAGCCCAGAGGCTGGCGCCTACATATCCGGGATGGCGTATATATTTATAGGGGCCGGTAGTAATCACCTTGTGATTCCTATCCGTCTGAATGCGCACGGTGGTCTCGAAATGTTTGTTCACCAGCATCGCCGATGTAAGCACTGCAACGCTGAAGACGAACAGGGCGGTACCGACAACGGCTGACCATAAACCCAGGTTTGCTCCATCGAATCGAATATCCAAGCCAATGACGATGAAAGTCATATACGGCAGAACCCCCCAACCGGGGACGATTATTTTATCCCAGGACTTGGTATCCTTTTTCTTTTTCCATAGCCCCCGGTGATTCACCAGATCCGGATTCCTGGCGGCTACAAATGCAATCTGACCGAACATACCGATAAGGTTAATAACAAGCAGAAACCAGGCTCGTGGAACGGCCACCGTCCTGGCATACATAAACAACAGAAATCCCAGTATAAACGGGCTGAGAAATGTCCCTACAAGTACGTTTATCCCAGGCCGCTGTAATTTTTGTAGACTACGGTCAGAAAATTGGGATTTTTGCGTTTTGTCAGCCATTGTTTATCGACTCCGCTTGTTCAATCTATGCAGTATTCTGCACTACCAGAAAAAGCATACACTTCCATTAGAAAAATCCGTAAGACTAATTAACTATGAGGATTCCTTGGCAGCATTCTAGGTGAAAAGGTTTCCAGTTCCCGAGTGACAGTCTATCCTTCCATTGGAAAATCACAGCAAATTTAGCCCCACTCATAGAATTCCCAACGGAAGGTAGCCCACTATACAGGACTTTGAACTATATCCTTTAAATACAATAATTTGCATATTCCGCTGAAATTTACAACTTGCCAGATATTGAGGTTCAAGCCTGTGAATTCAAGGTAAATTCCAGTGACTCTCCCCGGGGCGAGCCCTGGGGGCTTACGCCACGGGCGCTAAATCCGAAAAGCTCAATGGGTTTGATCTGGCGGGGAAATTGATATTTCAAAAAGCGAAAGGCCGCCCCGGAGAGCGGCCTTTTAATATTTACGCCAAAGAACTGGAATTCACCGAGTGTTACTGTATTAATGTGTTGTTCCGGCTTCACAGTAGTTCTACATCATACGCCATTGTGCTAGGGCATTGGATATTCGGGAAATTCAAGTTCAAGTGGCAAAGTGGCCGGGACCATTCGATAAAGTGTCATTTCAAAATCAGGTATAGTTATAGGTACTATGCCTTCATCAGGCATACCGTCTTTAGGATCTGTATCTTGTCCAGCAGCAAAGAATGAAAGCCGATGATTTTCAATCAAGGTATTTTCATCCAGCACCACCCCTCTAAATTTGCAAATCCTTATTTGTTCCCCATTGTTATAAACCAGGGTGCCTTCGTATGTGTTGGGCCCAGTGAAAAATCCCTCACCATGATACGAATACGGGTCGGCTCCGTATAAAGCATTCACATGGCTCATTGTGATAGTAAAGGAACGGCCTGATGGGTTATTCGTTGGCGCAATGGTTGCAGTATTCACAGTCAGCATTTCATCTTCAGAAAGGTGGTAGCCGATCCAAACACCCCCGATTTTCTTTGCAGGATTGTCTCCATCTTTGGCAAAAAGGATGGATGATAGACTCAAAACCAGTGCGAATACACAAACAAAGCCCAAAAACATAATGGTTCTTTTGCTAATCATTTTTTCCTCCTTGTTCGGTTACTGTAGCTTATCAATGCCGAGGCAATTGCTCTTAGCCCGGCAATATTTCTATGGGCTAAGCGAGAAGCTTCTTTTCGCGCTTCTATATATTTATGGCGAGAAACAAGACCGAAAATTAGAATGTCGTAATACTATTTTCTGAGGATTATTGCTGTATAATGAAAAAATACAATTCTTATCGCAATTTACGCAGGATGAGGCTTTGGGGGAGATTTGTATGGCGAAGCCCTCGTCTCACGAAGTGACGGACCTGCTTTTAGCATGGCGTCAGGGAAAACAAGAGGCTCTGGATAAACTTGTACCTATTGTATATGCGGAACTAAGGCGAAGGGCCCACTACTATATGAGAAAGGAGCGGAAAGACCATTTACTGCAAACCTCTGCCTTGATTAATGAGGCCTACCTGCGGTTGCTGGATTGTAAGAGGGTGAATTGGAAGAACCGGGTTCATTTTTTGGCCGTAACGGCACAATTGATGCGGCGTATTTTGGTTGATTATGCGCGATCACGCCAATATCAGAAGCGAGGTGGAGGGATGGGGATGATTTCCCTGGATAGGAATCAAAACGCGCCGATCAATCCCGATCCTTCTATTTTGGCACTGGACGATGCGATGATTGCGCTGGCTGCTGAGGATGAGAGAAAAAGCCGGGTTGTGGAGCTGCGCTTCTTTGGTGGACTCAGCGTGAAGGAAACCGCTGAAGTATTAGGAGTATGCATTGACACTGTCATGAGGGATTGGAGGTTCGCAAAAACCTGGCTGGCACGTGAAATGAATAATCCGGTTGCACATAGGCCATGAAAAAAAATTGGTGGAAAGAGATCACAGAACTCTATCATGCCGCACTGGAACTGCCTGAAAACGAGCGCGAGGCGTTTCTGGACGCCTGTGAAAATGAGGATCTTCGGCGTGAAGTATCATCACTGTTAGCCAATGAAGGTAAGGCTGATAGCTTGCTCGAAGCATCTGCTCTGGATGCAGCCACCAGGACGGAAGCAAGGGAATCCTCATCCCTCATCGGAACACAACTCAAATACTATCAGATTATTTCCGAACTCGGCAAAGGCGGCATGGGAGAGGTATATCAAGCGAAGGATCTGAAGCTGGGCAGGGATGTAGCGATTAAGGTTCTTCCCGAAGAGCTCGCACAAGACTCAGATCGTGTCGCCCGGTTTCAACGGGAAGCAAAGTTGCTGGCTTCACTGAATCACCCCAACATAGCTGCCATATACGGTCTGGAAGAATCCGATGATACCCACTTCCTTGTAATGGAACTGATTGAAGGCAACACGCTGGCGGGACGAATAAGGGCTGGGCCTATTCCCGTTGAAGAAGCTCTAAAACAAGCCCTCCAGATCGCAGAAGCCCTTGAGGTGGCTCACAAGAAAGGCATCGTCCATCGTGATCTCAAGCCAAGCAACATCATGGTTTCCGATGAGGGGACTGTTAAGCTGCTCGACTTCAGCCTGGCAAAGCTCTACAAGCAGGATCAACCCCTTTCCAACTTGACGACGGAAGATTTTCCGGCAACACAGACAGGAGCGATTCTCGGAACGGTGTCCTACATGTCACCTGAGCAGGCACAGGGCCAGCCTGCGGATGTACGATCGGACATATTCTCTTTTGGGCTGGTGCTTTACGAGATGCTGAGTGGCAGAAGGGCTTTCTCTAGGGATAGTGCTTCAGAGACAATTGCGGCTTTATTAAGAGACGAACCAGCTCCACTTGAAAACTCCCCCCAGCTTGAAAATATTGTGAAGCGGTGCCTGGAGAAGAAGCCGTCTGAGCGTCATCAGACCATGTCTGAATTGAAAAGGGCGCTGGAGAAGTTGGTAGGGAAAAAAGTGACGATAAGCTCCGAAGAACCTCAGCCTTCGATTGCGGTTCTTCCGTTTGTTAACATGAGCGGCGACAAGGAGCAGGAGTACTTCAGTGATGGGCTGGCCGAGGAAATTATTAATGCGCTAACACAGATACCAAAATTGAAAGTGATAGCACGGACTTCGGCCTTTGCGTTTAAGGGGAAGGATCAGGATATAACCAAAATTGCAGAAGCCCTCCGGGTAAGTAACATCCTCGAAGGAAGTGTGCGTAAATCCGGTAACCGGCTGAGGGTTACAGCACAGTTGATAAACGCCTCTGATGGAAGCCATTTGTGGTCGGAACGGTATGATCGGGAAATGACCGACGTGTTCGCTATTCAAGACGAGATTTCCCAGGTAATCAGCGAAAAGTTGCGCGTACACCTATCAGGAGACCGCCCGCTGGTTAAACGCCACACAGAAAATATAGAGGCCTACAACCTTTACCTAAAGGGACGCTTTAACTTCTATAGATCAACACAGGAAGGCTCTGCCAAAAGCAAGGAATACTATGAGCGAGCTGTCGCTATGGATCCAAATTACGCCCTTGCCTGGTATGGGATCGCCAAACATTACTGGTCCTTGGGCGTTTCGGGATACATGGATCCAAGGGTGGCAAATGCACAGTCCATGAAAAACGTACTTAAAGCTCTTGAGTTGGATGAAATGCTTCCAGAAGCGCACGCTATGGTTGGTGTGCTTCGTGCAATGGAGTTTAACTGGAAAGAAGCGGAACGCAAATTCAACCGTTCTTTAGAGCTGGATCCCAAATCAGAAGAGGTCTGGATAAATTACGCATGGTCTTACCTTGTTCCCTTGAAGCGTATTGATGAGGCAATTTCAGCGTGGAAAAGCACCATGGAGTTGGATCCATTATCGTCCAATCGACAATACTTTCTCGGCCAATGGTACTACTGTCTGCGGCTGTGGGATTTGGCCGCTGAGCAATATCGCTATGCTCTCGAACTTGATCCTCTGAATGGTGCGGCTCATCTAATGCTCGGCCATACATATATACAGCAAGGTAAGAGGGATGTGGCAATCCAATCATTGGAGAAGTCCATACAGGTTGCCGGACTCATGCCACTTTTCATGGGATCTGTTGGAATGGCCTATGGGATACTGGGCTTTAAGGATAAAGCTCAAAAATTACTCGAGGAACTGCGAAAACTCCAAAAGAAAGCATACGCGCCATCTTACAGTTTTGCGCTAATTTACTTTGGTCTTGGAGAAATCGACAAAGCATTCGACATGTTTGAGAGGACTGCCGATGAACATAATGGCTTAATTTTTGCCGTGCCTACATTTGCCTATTTCGATCCCCTCCGCTCCCACCCCCGCTACAAGGTTCTCCTGCGGAGAATGAATCTTGAGGCGTGATTCCTAACTCCCGTATCACAGCCTATACTTCCATTGGACATTATTGCCTGACTTAGTACCCAGGATTTCCTTTCCGACATCGATATCAGTGGCAGTGACGGCGGATACTTTCATCTGCCCCACTACCTTAATACGTTTTCTTATGATAGCGGAAAGCTAGATCATTGCCTTTTATTGGTTATTGTCCTTAAGGAATTACAAGTAGGGCGCCTCACCACGAAATCCGGTGAGAAATGTGGACTAGCATTGGCTCATTGCCCTATCCAATACGAACTTAAAACGCTATAATGTCTCCCAATCCAACAATGTTTCACAAGGTATCGCACCAATAATCTGCAAGGGGGTATAAAGGGGATAATGGTAATTTATGGTGTAGCAATCCTATCCTTGTCAATGTTGGCGGGACTATTTATCGGCGACCTGCTCGGTATCGCTATCGGTGTGAAGGCAAATGTTGGCGGTGTCGGCATCGCCATGTTGATCTTGATCCTGTTGGACAATAATCCACGAAAAAAACTGCAGCTATCCCCCATCACTGCTAGGGGTATTACATTCTGGAGCGCAATGTATATCCCAATTGTAGTGGCCATGGCTGCCAAACAAAATGTATATGCAGCCCTCGCCGGCGGACCACTCGCGCTGCTGGCCGGAACACTGGCGGTAGCCGGCAGTTTTGTCTTGATCCCCTTAATGACAAAGTTAGGCGATGAGAAACGACGACTGAAGGAAGAAGAACCGGAATGATTCTTGACACTCTCACTGATATTGCGCGGCAGAATAGCCTTATCGTTTCCTTTGTGGTGGTAGGTATTATTGTCTGGTTCTCCTATTTCTTGTCCAGAGTCCTGACACAAGGGCGACTGCATGGATCGGCAATAGCCATCGCAATCGGGCTAATACTGGCTTGGACAGGTGGTGCAGCAAAAGGCGGATCTTCCGGGCTGGCTGATATTGAGTGGCTGGCCGGTATTGGCATTATGGGCGGCGCCATGTTCAGGGATTTTGCAATCATTGCAACGGCTTTCGGTGTACGGTTGGATGACTTGAAGAATTCAGGATTAGTCGGAGCCGCTTCGATCTTTATCGGTGTAGTGTTGTCTTTTGTCATCGGCGCCATAGTGGCCGTTGGCTTTGGCTACAGGGATCCGATTTCCATCAGCACAATTGGGGCGGGGGCCGCCACCTACATCGTCGGCCCTGTAACAGGCACGGCGCTGGGAGCAAGCTCAGAAGTGATCGCACTTAGCGTCGGAGCCGGGCTGGTGAAATCCATACTGGTAATGGTCGGCACACCATTGGTAGCCAAAGGTATCGGCTTGGACAACTCCCGATCGGCCATGATTTATGGCGGGCTGATGGGCACAACCAGCGGCGTGGCCGCAGGATTGGCAGCCACAAATCCGAAACTCGTGCCCTACGGCGCCATGACCGCAACTTTCTATACAGGCGTGGGCTGCCTTCTGGCACCTTCAGTATTGTTCCTGCTGGTCCGTACCTTAACCGGCTGAATGGGAGAAAAGTAACCATGCTTCAATTTCTCGGCAAAGCACTTGAATAAGATGGTGAGAAACAGGCTTTTTAATTTTCTATTAATTTATTTTAATGGATTCTGCCATTTACAGAGACCACTCAGGAATTAATTGAAGCGCGTACCAGTAGACATTAGCGCGCGCCATGTAGGAAAGAACCATGCAGAATAAGTAAAACTCTTGGAGGAATTTCAACAAGGGGGATTGAGATGCCAGAAGATGTAATCTATCGAGAAGAGAAAGATGAAAACGAAGGATTCACACATTTATCGCGCAGGGAATTTGCCATCGGCTCCATGGCCGTCCTTGCTGGTATAAGCAATGCCTATGCACAGAGCCAGAGGACGGGGCAAACGCCGGCTTATGAAACTGCCGTAAAGGGGAAAATGCCTCCGCTTCCGGTATCAGAGGGACAGGCAAACCGGATGTTCCCGGTGCATAACGAACCCAGAATTACAACCATGGACAAGCCACTCATCATTCAGGCCTCGTGTCCTGGTTGGCAAGTAGGCGGGAAGAGGTATCCAGCGGTGCCCATCACCATCGAGGAACAAGCCCAGGAACTCGCGGATTGTGTCAATGCGGGTGCGATAGCGATTCACGTCCACCCCAGAGATCCTAATACCGGCCTTGCACAAATTAATGGAGCGTTGCTCAAGGAAGTTCTGGACGCCACATTTGACAAGGTTGGCGACTGTGTTACTTTCTCGCATACCTGGTATCCGCGCGCCGGCTACCTGGATTATGTTGTCGAGACGGAAGAGCTACTGGAGTGGGGTCAGGGCAACAAATACTGTCAGGGATCGGTGGTGCTTCCTTTCGATAACTCGGAGAGAGATTCCGTGGATAAAGGCATAAGGTGGCTGGAAGCTCATGACGTCAAGCCGTTGATTGAGTTTTATGACACCTCGGCCCAAGTGCATTTCAAGGAGCTCTTCGACAAGGGGGCGCTTAGCTCGAAGCCGTGGAACCTCGTTATAAATCTTGGGAAACATGATTCAACTGCCATTCATCAGGACCCGGGTTCGTATTTGAACGCCATTGCCAATCTGGACATTGTCCAGAAAACTTTTCCCGGTGAACTCTATGGCTGGCGCACAGGAGGGCGGAATTGGCTACCGATTGCGGTCTTGGGAATCATGATGGGGGTCGAAGTGGTCCAGGCTGGAATAGAAGATGCCTATTGGCGATGGCCTCACCGGGACGAACTGATCCCAAAAGCATCCGAAAGCGTGAAGTGGATCGTTGAAATCGCCAACCTCCTGGGCCGACGCGTTATCACAGATCCGGATGAGGCTCGCAAGTACTGTGGAATCAAGCTGACTTCAAAATTGTAAGTGCTCCTGCTTGATCCCCACTTCTCGCGCGCTTTTGCCGCTTAGCTAACGGTGGCAGATCCGGACATATCTACTGTAGCCTGCACGGTTGGGCTCCTCGACAGACCGTTGATGAGCTCCAAACACAAAAGATACTTCTGCATTACAGGAGCCAGTTTTTCACGGGCGAGGCAATTTAATCTCTATTTTGTTCAGGTTTAGCAATCGTTTTCCGCAGTATATGCTTCTGGACCTTGCCGAGGGCTGTCCGCGGTAGCTTGTCAACCACCGTGAAGGAGCGTGGCACCTTGAAGGAAGCCAGTGCTTTTCTACAGCGAGACTCAAGTTCCGACGGATCTAGTTCACTGCTCGGAACGATATAGGCTACAGGGATCTCTCCGCGCGCGGCATCCGGCACACCAATCACGGCTGCTTCCGCAATCTCCGCCTGCTCCAACAGGAAATCCTCGATTTCCCGAGGATAGATATTAAACCCTCCCGAAATGATCAGGTCACTCTTGCGCCCCTGGAGTGTGTAATAGCCATCCTCGGAGCGAACAGCGATATCACCGGTATGGAAATAACCATCGTGGAAAGCAGCCCGGGTGGCTTCTTCGCGCCGCCAATATCCTTTCAACACTGTAGGACCGCTCACAAAGAGCTCGCCGGCCTGCCCAGCCGACACTGGATTCCTCTCTTCATCCAGCAGTTTGAAGGAGATGCCTGGCAGAGGCAGTCCCACGGTTCCAGCCCGGCGTTCTCCGTCGTAAGGATTGCTTATGGTCATGAAGGTTTCGGTCATGCCGTAGCGCTCTAGGATTATCTGTCCAAAGAGCCTCTGGAATTCCTCCAGCACGCTGGCGGGCAACGGAGCAGAGCCGGATACAAACAAGCGCATGGATGCGCTGATCTCGCGGGCAACATCCGGCGGGGTGTTCAGCAGGCGCACGTACATCGTTGGCACGCCAAAAAACAGGGTAGGGTGAAAGTCGAGGAACTGTTCGATCGTGGAGCTGAATTCAAAACGCTCCTGCAGCCGCATGAGGCAGCCGCCTATAAGCCA
>Ga0209536_100015383_pt1 | contig 10933 bp, 8 predicted proteins | sample DeeMarSeWOR28_12_FD_187461 | JGI IMG/M metagenome (GOLD analysis project Ga0209536, IMG submission 187461) | Marine sediment microbial communities from White Oak River estuary, North Carolina - WOR-2-8_12 (SPAdes) (version 2) | ecosystem: Environmental > Aquatic > Marine > Intertidal zone >... | reverse complement strand
CTGAATTCCTTTTCCGATTCTGACAGGTCCGCGATAGCACCTGATTTGCTGCTTGCCTCTTTCCCTGCTCCGGTCATAATCGCGCTCTCTGCCTGTTTTACATCGAGCACTCCTGTACCCGGCATTGTCAGTTCATCAGACTGTGGCGAGTGCACTGCCTTGATTTGCGCAGCGACGGCACTGTCACTCGATAGCGGTGATGAATCTACCGGGGATGTTTCAGTTTCCTGTGTCGCTTCAATTACTGGAGATGTTGCGTCATACCCGGCTGCTGCCGAATACTCCTTCTCTATTTTCAGATCTGCAAGACGACGAATTGCTTCCGGAGTCATCTCGGTCTCAGGTGTTTCTTCAAGATACCGCTGGTAGCTTTCCAGGGCTTTTTCCAGACTGCCTACAATCACTTCTTCCCTGATTTCAATATCGACACTGTTCAAACTGCCGAGCGTTCCTTCCGTGTTATAGGTCGCACATCCCGTAACAGAAAGTCCGTAAACAGCCATCAAGACTGAAATCATCTGTGTTGAAAATGAGCGCATCATGGCCTTGCCTCTTCTCCAGCATTTGCTGTTGTTGTGGCTGCTGTTGCTGATGCTTCAGTGTCTGCGGTTTCAGTTTTTGTAGTGGCCGTTTTTTCAGGTGTAATTGCGGACTGCTCCAGTAATTTCTTTTCCTGCTCCTTGGTGGCGCGGTCATAACTTTCCGCCAACGCGAACCTTGCCTTGATTTGATATTCTTCCAGTCGTTTGCGGCGCTTATCGAGTTCGTTGATTGCCATCTGCTCCAGCACCCTTCCCTGCCTGGCCATTATGCCCTTGAGCTTTACCTGGGTATCATGCAGGCGTGTACGCAATTGCTTAATCGGTATTGTGTAACCCTCATAACTTTGTGTTGCCGCCTGGCGAGTGCGTACAAAAGCACGGTATTGCTTGTTGAGATCATCAATCACGCCATCCAGGTCTTTCAGGTTTTTATAGGCTGTCGTCAGGCGATCATCGAATTCCGACTCGATACGCCAGTCGAGCACACCTGACAATCGCTCCAGGCGATACAGGGTTTCTTCAGTCGCCAGACCCGGATTGGCCTCCAGCGCAACTTTTATTTTTGCCAATCGATCGATATCTGCGCGTTCATTCGCCGTTGCAAGATAGACCGGCCTGCGCAAAACCAGCAATGATTTAATGCGTTCATTTAACCGGTCTCGCTGTTCGATACGAAGACGAATTCGCGAATCAAGCTTTTTGAATTTCTTCTCGACTTGCGGCAACAGGGGCTCGTAATACTGGCGGCGCAAATCTATGATGTCTTCATAAACTGCCAGGCTATCAAGCCAGGTCGTCAAAAACTGCCTGAGGTCAGCAAGGTCCTTGTAATTTTTCAGTGACTCCTGAAAATCATGTGCGGCCATTAATTCCATGATGTAGCGTGTTTCCGGGCTGTCCGGCAACTTGCGCAGGTTGACCACCCAGTTTTTGTCCTTGTCCGCCTGTTTGCTCACCAGTGCAGTCAGAAACTTGCCTTCGCGGATGCTTTTAATCGAAGCATCAAGGCTATCGATCTCACTGGCAAACACATCCATTGCCTTGCCATACATGATCGCAGCTTTGCCATGCACATTGAGCTTGCTGTAAGCGAACGGCACCGCCATCATGGCTTCCTGCACGGAAATATTGGTCTGCTCACGCTCGTGCAACAGGCTCCACGGCACCAGCGCACGATCATAGCGCTGCTGCGCTACTGCTACCCAGCCTGCACCGAGCAAGGCTTTATTGGAAAACGGACCATCCAGCCTGATACGTGAAAAGTATTTTGCGGCCTGTTCTGCATCACCGGCATCGACATAGTAATTAGCAAGCTTGAGATTACCTTTGTCTTTTAGCGCCAGTACCGCTTCTTCGTCACTATCGAGTTTCCCCAGCTCATCCAGCATGGCAACCGCCAGCTCTGTCTGTGCCGTTTGCAGGTAGGCCATTGCAAGGTTATATTCTATATAGCCGCGGTATGTTTCATCGCCTTTGAGTTCTTTTAGAATTGTTATTGCATCATTGAATTTTCCGACTGAAACATAAATCTGCGCTCGCATAAAGGCTTCATCGCTGCGTATTTTTTCCGGGACTTCGCCCTTGATCAGCTCTATCGCATGCAGTGCATTGACATAATCCTGCTTGCGATAATAAAGACGCGCCAGTCTGAAGGCAGCTTCATTTCGCTCGGACTCAGCTACGTTTTTTCCCAATACGGCCTCTATCGCACGACCAGCCCGTTGATGCATGCGGTAGTAAAGTTCAAGATCACCGACAGCAAATTCAGCCTGTCCACGATGCCAGTGAAGGCTGTCCAGATCAGGCTCATCCAGTGCATAGTACTGACCAAGCTCTATATCGAGATGGGAAATTGCTTCAAAATAATCATGCTGATAGGCGTGATAAAGAATCTCGCCATAAAAGATATCACGCATCTCCTGATGAGGCCTGACAGTGCCATGCGCGAATAAGGGCAGCAGTAGCAATGCTGCTAATGAAAAACGCAGACTCATGCGCTACCAGTCCCTGAACTGTATATCCTGTTCGGTAGAATCGGGGCCGGCGATTTTTATTTCGACAAATTTCGGACCTACATCTTTGGTTACGCGGTAACTGCCGCTGCGCTTGTACTCTCCACCTGCAGGCGCCTTGCCGGAATAGCTGATAACAAGCTCGTGTTCACCGGTTTTAATATTACCCAGGTAAAGCCGTTGTACACCCCCACTCTGCAGCGCTTCCAGTTCACGAAAAGAATACAGATGCTGGGCAACTACCTTTTCGTCGAGCTTGAGTTGCACCGAGTCGAGACGAAAATCATCACCTTTGTGCATGGAAACAAACAGTGAGACCTGGGTGTTGGAAGGAAAAAGTAATTTTTCCTCGAGCATTGCCAGCTCTGAACTCAGATTGAGCACATCTTTCTTGATGTCCTGAACCTGCTCATCGAGACCCTTGATCTGCTCGCGCGAAACTTCGTCTGCATTGGCTACAAATGACAATAGCGCTGCGAAGACGATGCAGAGTAATTGCCGGAAGATTTTATGAGCGTGTGAATGCATATCTTTAACCTGTAATGAACATATGAAACAATAACTTAGTCGTTATAATGTCGTGCACTATGGCACTTGTTATCACAGCTATGAAATAGACCGCCCAGATCCATTCATGCCACAACACGGCTGGCGCCTACCCACCCATGTCTCCTGTGGCTTGACCGCATCCAGACTGAATCCCGGAAGCAGCTGCTGTAAGACTAAGAAAGCCCTGAATTACTGTTCTTCACATTTAAAAATACACCCATGAGAGGCCTGCACTAAAAAAAGCCCCGTCATTCCCTACTCATAGTCCAATAGATAGATGCTCGCAAGTTTGTAGCACAAACTAATGAAAATCAGGTCGCTGAATAACACATTCAAACCGGCACCAGTCGCATGATCAATGTTGCAAGCCATTGATATTGTTATTTTTATGATTTTTTTGGCCTGATAGCTCACGACGCGAGCACGAATGATTTCAGACTGGACTTCATCTGGAATGCACACAACTGCGGAATATGGCTTTTGCTGGTGAAACCCGGCCAGCTGAGGCGCTGCGATATGATGGATAAGCCGTGAGTGAGTGACTGGCCTATAATTGATGGCGTTTCTGATCCAATGCTCTGTCGCCAGCAAGGCAGTAAAAACCGAACACCCCGAGACTACCGAAGGATTATGCAGGCCCGGGTGTTTCCCTTTCTATGTGAAGCTGCTCGTTCTCTGAGTTATAAACCATATTATGGATGGTGCAATGCGCATAGCTTCTACAGCACAGGTATCAAACGAGACTTGCGGCAGTAAACTCAGCAGGACAGCAGTCGAATGTTGCTGACCAGCGCCTCAACATCATCCTGAGTGAGGATACCCCGCCAGGCAGGCATGAACCGCCCTTTGCCATCAAGGATGCTCTTGACCAGTTCTTCATTGTCTATACTGCTGGTCTCGTTGGGCTTGGTATGATCCATAGGCATAATCCCCATCAGCTTCGTCATGATGCCGTCGCCGTCGCCTTCCTCACCGTGGCAGACCTGGCAGTATTTCTGGTAAAGCCGCATGCCCGCCTCGGGATCCCCCATCAGATCATGTTTTGAACTCCCCAGAAACCGGAGGTATGCAATGAGCGCTTTGACCTGGGACTCGCTGAATACATCTTTCCATTCCGGCATGGAATCACTGAGCAGGTTGTGGCGATAGCGGCCAGTTATGGTCTGCCGACCCTCACCGGTGATGATCTTCGTCAGTATGGTGTCACTTCTGGAACGTATGGTAGTGGTCAGATCTGCCGGGCTGATCTTCATCACCTTTGCGAGGGGACCATCACCTTCTCCGCCGGTTCCATGGCATAACTGGCAGTAGGAAACATACAGCCTTCTGCCCTCTTATGCCGGTGGCGGGTTGGCTGCTGCTTCAGGGACGCTGACTGTGAACAGTACCAGCAATGCCAGGGCATGTATGAATTTTTTTCATGGGTTTTCTCCCTGAAAATGAAACGGTTCAGAATACATGAATGAGTGACTACCAGTTCCGTTGCACCCCATTGCATCATATTCTGTGCGGCCATTGCAAAACACTTTATTTTACGTACTGCTCCCTGCTCTTGTGCGTCAATGCCTTGAGAAAACCTGTTATATCACTCACCTGCTGATCGGTGATCTCCTCGTCCAGTTGCAGCCAGGCCATCTTGCGTACGGCTTCATCGAGTGATATGAATTTTTTTATTCCATTTCCAGAAGGGAGGCTTTAACCCGGGTTCTTGCTGTATTGATCTTCGCTTTCTTTTAGTTTCATCTGATCTGTATATAAGCGGTCAAATTCAGCTGCGTTAAATCCGTTCATTCTTTTACCACCAACGATGATTATCGGTATGCTTTTACCTCGCAGCAGTTTAAAGTCCATCTTGCCTGTTCTGCTTTTCTCCACATCGTAGGAAATATAAGGAACATTGTTTTCTCGAAAATAATTTTTTGCCTTTTTACACATACGGCACCATGTAGCGCTGTACATGACTACCTTGTCCTTTTTCCCCAGGCGCTCTATCAGTGGTTTAATTTCAACCGAAGTATATGTATTTATTCTGAGTTCAACTTCTACTGTTTTTGTGTCATCAGGCGGACTATCAGTAAAATGCACCTTCCCCGTCTCATCCACCCATTTGTATATGCCTGCATTGACAACAAGGCTGCACAGCAAAAGCGCGCATGCAATAAAGCCAGGGTGTTGAACACAATATTTCATGTTTAGTTATTTATTCAAACATCAATAACATAGCTTTCCAGCATTTCTTCCATCTGCAGTCGTTTCTGCCCTGCTGCTACCGCCATGACCTTGGCTAACACCTCGGAAATTTCGCCTTTTGATATCCCTGCCTGCTTCGCCTGCTGCAGATAGTATCGAACACAGGGCGCACAGTTCATTGCCATGGCTGCAGACAGCCCGACGAGAACTTCGGTTTTCTGATCCAGGTACTCATTGTTATGGGTTGAATCATAGAACGAGTTATAAAGTTTCTGCTGTCGTTTTGTAAGCATGGTTTTTTCTCTGTTGTTTGTTCTCCAACACCGCATTCAGCTGTGTCTATAAACCCCCGCCCCAGCGGTACTGCCATGCAACACCCAGTGCATCGTAGTCGGTACCGGTACGGGTACTGACGCCACTGTTGCCAAATACCTTGATGGAATGATTGCGGTTGAGCGGAAATGCGAGGGTGAAGCCGGTACGCCAGTTTTGCAGAGAATCGTTGTTGCTTATACCTTCGATCGTTGTGCGACCACCCTCGAAGTAAGTAGCACTAATACTGGCCCATACATGTCCGGGGAAAGTGTATACCACATGACCCTGTGCTGAATAGATCGGATCCTGCTGGCGAGTTTTATCATTATCAAATTCATCATTATCGGTGTAAATGACTGCTGACAACGCAGCTTCGAGTATCCAGCGCCCTATAGCCTGTGAGATGCCAACTTCAGGCTTGAATGACCACCGGTTAGTGCCGATGTTCAGAAGTTTGTCAGCATCATAAACGCCGAGTGGTGCGGTAACTTTCAGGCTGAGACCGATGATGGTATCTTGCCGGTAATCCCTGAATTCCTCGAAGGAAAGTGCGGGGCCGCCATGAAGATTAATCGTAAAATAAAACGAAGGATCAGCCATGCCCTTGTCTTCACGTGTTCTAAACACACCTTCGACATAGCCATCAGCATCCAGCACGGCATAGGGTAGCAATACCCCGACTTTTGCAGATTTATCAGCGACATCCAGTGAACGCACGTAGCCAACAAATCCCATATCGACTCCGGCATTGGCATCTGTGACCGGCAATGAGGGGTCGAACAACAATGCGCCATCAGCATAGTTGTAGCCGGCAAGCAGGAAATTCATTCCAACCGGCGTATTAGTGTAAGTACGGGGCTCCAGAGTCTGGGCGTGGGTATAAAACACCGTAGATATCAAGATGAACGCCATAATAATGGCGAATATGCAAGGTAAATTGCCTATGGCATTTCTGATTTGTTGTCGCATATGTATAAAAATGATCGGGAACTAAAAAACATTTACCGGCAATACCCGGGGACTGACTACTATTCATCCCGATAATCTCACATCATACTGAAAAATATAAACGCCATCTCCCCTATTCACTTATCAATGAGCGAATATTAACAACTTTCATTCTCTGACTCGATTCTCTTACATCAGAGAACCGGCCAAGTATTTTATTGAACGGCATTGGTCGAGCAAATATGTAACCCTGAAATTTCCTGCAGCCCCTGGATTGTAAGAACTCCAGCGCCCGTTTGGTTTCAACACCTTCTGCCAAAGTGTCTATTTTCATGTGTTTTGCCATTGCAATTATGGCGTCGACAATAACCGCATCATTTTCACCTTTATCGATAACGTTTATGAAAGACTGGTCTATTTTAAGTAAGTCAACAGGCAGACGCTTTAAATAGGCCAGGAATGTGTAACCGGTACCAAAATCATCAATGGACAAACCAACGCCGGCTGACTTCAGTTTTTGCATCTTGTCTATTGCAGTTTCGATATCTCTCAACACCATACCTTCGGTAATTTCAAGTTGAACATTTTCCGGATTGACGCCTGTTTCAGAGATTACATTTTTCACCTTGTCGACGAACGATGGCTCCTCGAATTGACGCGGACTCACATTGATGCACATCATCAGTTCACTGTTAGCAGAAATTTGTGAAAGGTGATTACATGCGGTGTTTAATACCCAGTCGCCGATCTGGATAATCAGACCGGTTTTTTCCGCTATCTCTATGAACTCATCCGGTGCAATAACCCCTTTTACAGGATGATTCCAGCGCAATAATGCCTCCAGCCCAATGATGTTATCGTCGGCATCGACCTGTGGCTGATAATAAAGCTCCAGCTCGCCTTCTGCCAATGCTCGACGCAATCCTTGTTCAGTCGTTATTCTGTTGTCTATTGTCTGTTGCATTTCCGGTAGAAAAATCCGTATTGTATTACGCCCGGATTTTTTCGCTTCATACATGGCAACATCGGATTTTTGCAAAAGCCGATCGATGCTGGCTTCTTTTTGCGGAAACAGCGCTATACCAATACTTACAGTAATATTTAATTCATGCCCATTGACATAAAATGGCATGTCGAACAGATGCAGTATTTTTTCTGCCAGGTTCATGACATTATCCATTGCCTCATCCAGCACATCACCAACTTCTGACAACAGGATGATGAATTCATCCCCACCTAATCGCGCAGCCGTATCCTCGTCCCGCATGCGTTGATTAATGCGCAACGCGACCTGTTTCAGCAGCGCGTCTCCAACCGTATGCCCTAATGAATCGTTTACTGTTTTAAAGTGGTCGAGATCAAGAAACAGCACAGCACCAACATGCTTGTGTCTGACTGATCGGGCGATTTCCTGCTTGAGTCGCCCGATAAGCAGGCGCCGATTAGGCAGTTTGGTTAGCGGATCATAGTGTGCCTGGTACTTGATCTTTTCTTCAGCAAGTACCCGCTCATGGCGAAGTAACAATGACTCCCGTATCGTATAGTTCAATTTCCTTGATGTACTCAGCACCATCACGGCAAACAGGAAAGCCATCGTCGCCATTGCATAATTGATATCTGTTCCCTCCTGTAAGAAACGAACAATCACCGGCAGCATGGCAAAACATATAAAAGCGAATGCCGAACTCAACATTGGTGACAGTGTTGTCACAGCACCCGCACACATACCCGCGATCACGAAAGCTGTAAACACCTGATGAATATAATCATTCTCAGGAAACAGCCAGATAGCAACTGCGCCCCATGTAAGCCCTGATGCTGCACTGATAAGCAGTGCAAGATGGACCCAGAAAACCGGGACTTCCTCTTCTGCACCAAGTTTTCTGAATTTAAAGTAAAGGCCCAGGCGCACCAGAGAAAGACCGTTCGTTACGCCAAACCACGCAAGGATCGTTGTATGGGCTATAACGCCCCACTGCACTATGCTTAATACGACACTGTTGGCCAGAACAGCAATCAATGTCAGTGGCACTGATGCATATATAATTCGCACCAGCCCTGACCTGATGTCAGACTGTTCTCCACAGCCTCGTCCTGATTCAGCTAATTGTGAGGGTTCATTCTGGTCAATATTATCCATAAGACAGGACATGCCTTGAGATGGGTAGAATCGAAATCATTACTCATATTTATAGTAGTAAATATCTGTTCTGATCCCGTTTATTCACAACTTTTTTGGATTTGAAGTAATGCAGCAATGGCCATATGGCGACATTTATCGAGCTATATGGAAAAAATGAAGGGTTAACGGCATCGGCACCTGTTATCCATACTGACTTGTCCGATCATCACCTTCAGAGCATCAAAGCGGCCAGACCCGGAGAATCACGGGTATGCTCACCAGCACCACGATGACTTCCAGCATCAGTCCCAGACGCCAGTAATCACCGAAACGAAATCCGCCAGGCCCCAGGATAAGGGTATTGTTCTGGTGACCGATGGGTGTCAGAAATGCGCAGGAGGCGCCCACCGCGATGGCCATCAGGAATGCATCGGCATTAACACCGAGCTGGGCCGCGGTGCTGATCGCAATCGGGCACATCACTGCTGCTGTGGCGGCGTTGTTCACCAGGTCAGACAGGAACATGGTAACCACCATCAGCGTCACCAGTCCCAGCACGGCATGCCCCTGGGTGATGTTGTCCAGCAAGAAGCGCGCAATCATATCGGCAGTACCGGTAGTCGCTACAGCGCCGGCAACCGGGAGCATTGCTGCCAGCAGCACAATCACCGACCAGTCGATGGTCGCGTACAGCGAACGCAGTGGAACGATGCCGAGAACAATATATGCAGCGACAGCAATAGCAAACAGAATCGCCACCGGGAACAACCCGAAAGCTGCGGCACCAACTGCAATCGCCATGACCAGTGACGCAATGAGCGCCTGTCCCTTTTTCGGCACACGTATATCACGCGGCGCCAACGGCAGGCATCCAAAATCCGAGGCAAAACCGGACAGCGCCTCGGGCGTACCCTGCATCAGCAACACATCGCCCGCCTGTATCAGGATCGAGCGCAAGCGCCGGATCGAACGGCGCCCCTGCCGCGATATCGCCAGCAAGTTGATACCGTAACGTGAACGCAGATCGATATCCGTGGCAGAACGACCGGTCAAGCTCGCTCGAGGCGTCACCACCAGTTCCTGAATCAGGATCTCATCCTGTTTTGACTTGTCCTTGTCCTTGTCCTTGACGCCTGCTTCGGCATCAGTGTGTGTAGTTTTATCCATCACTATAGGCTGCGTTTGCACATCCTCTGCAACGCTTTCTGCTTCTGTTTCTGTTTCTGTGGGCAGATCTTCTGCGAGTTTAAGACCCAGACTGGATAACGCGGTTGATAATGACTCGGGCTCGACTTCAATCACCAGAATGTCCCCTTCTGCCAGCAAGTGCGAGCAACTCGGCGCAGAAATGCGCACATCATGGCGTATCATGCCGATGACCTGTGCATCGGCCTCATCCAGCATTTGATCAGCCTCGCCTAAACACTTGCCCACCGCCTTGCTGCCTTCAACAATGCGGACCTCACTGATATAGGTACCACTATCAAAACTACTGATGTCTGCGCGTTCTCGAGCGGGCACCAGGCGCCAGCCGATCATGCCGACAAACACGGTACCGAGGATAGCAACCGAAACACCTACGGGGGTGAAATCAAACATGTGGAACACCCCTGCCCCTGTCGCCGCACGGAATTCCGAAACAATCAGGTTGGGTGGTGTACCGATCAGCGTGGTCATACCGCCCAGGATGGAACCAAAAGCCAGTGGCATCAGCACCTTGCCGGGAGGCAGTTCCAGTTTTGCCGCCATTTGAATCGCTACCGGCATCAGCAGTGCCAGCGCACCCACGTTGTTCATGAAAGCGGACAATAACGCAGCCAGCCCGATGAGCGCCAGAATGCTCACAGCAGGCCCGGTAGATTTAGGCAGGATTCGCTTCACCAGCACGTCCACCGCACCGGAGTTCAACAGGCCGTAGCCGAGCACCAGCACGCAGGCGACGGTTATAACAGCCGGGTGACCAAAGCCGGAGAAGGCCTCGTTGCCAGGCACCAGGCCAGTGAGTACACAAACAAGCAATGCCCCCATCGCGACCAGGTCATGACGCCAGCGGCCCCACAGAAACATGGCCGTGACTGCTGCCAGCACCGCGAGAATCAGAATCTGGTCACTTGTCATAAATAATGTTCCTGCTGTTATGCATCTCCAGCATGCCTGGTTAAGGAAACTCTGATTAATTCAGAGTTTCCGCAACACATGGATGTGTTGCCATTTTCAGTGGCTGATAAGCCACTGAAAATGAAGAATAAGATAAA